>ERZ779876.30-NODE-30-length-168414-cov-10.603752_pt1 | contig 168414 bp, 165 predicted proteins | sample MGYA00511068_ERZ779876 | MGnify/ENA primary metagenome ERZ779876 (study PRJEB29588, sample SAMEA1970858) | human gut metagenome | biome: human gut; feature: human-associated habitat; material: faeces | place: Denmark | collected 2008/2010 ...
AAGCAGAAAAACCCAAATTGGAAGCGCGAGGTGGAGAAATGTGGCGAGGAGTGGGCGCGGAAGAGAATATAAGACCGGAAAAACCCACGCGGTGGGTGTAGGAGGAAGAAAGTAAGCAGAAAAACCCAGATTGGAAGCGAGAGGTGGAGAAATGTGGCGAAGAGTGGGCGCGGAAGAGAATATAAGACCGGAGCCCATGCGATGGGCGTGGGAGGAAGAAAGTAAGCAGAAAAACCAGGATTGAAAATAGAGGTGCATAGCGGGAACGGAAATAAATTTACAATTTCCGTATGAAATGGTATAAATAAAGAAGATTTTACAGATTGGAAATGCGTATGGAAGAATATGTGATCAAAAATCAAAAAAAGCTCCGGCTGGGCATCACGACAGGAACGTGCAGTGCAGCGGCGGCACAGGCAGCAGCGATACAGCTTCTGCTTGGGGTAGAAAGCCATGCGGTAACCTTGCGCACACCAAAGGGGATGACGGTTTCCGTTCCGGTGTATCTTTTGGAGGCGGATGCAGACAGGGTAAGCTATAAGGTTGTGAAGGACAGCGGCGATGATCCGGATGTGACAAACGGCACGGATGTCTGTGTGACGGTGGCGTATGCGAAGCAGCGTGTGCGAGAGCAGATAGATGGAAGCCAAGACAGGTCCTGCGCATTTACCAGCGAATCATTTCCATATCTGACATTAGATGGAGGAATCGGCATCGGGCGTGTCACGAAAGAAGGCCTGGAACAGGCAGTCGGACAGGCGGCAATTAATCGTGTACCGCGGCAGATGATATTTGCGGCGGTGGCAGATGTGTGCGAGAAAGCAAATGTCAGTGAGCCATTGCACATCACGGTTTGGATGCCAGAGGGCGAGGCTCTGGCGAAGCGCACATTTAACCCGAAGCTTGGCATCGAGGGCGGACTGTCGGTGCTAGGAACAAGCGGAATCTTAGAGCCGATGAGTGAGCAGGCGATTGTGGCAACGATCGAGACGGAGATCCGGCAGTTGCATGCGGTCGGCGAAGAGAAAATATTAGTCACACCGGGAAACTATGGACAGGCGTATGCGTCTGAATATTTGAAACTTGATCTGACAAAGAGCGTCAAGTCAAGCAATTATATCGGTGATACGATTGACCTTGCAATCTCATATGGCATGAAGGATTTCTTGCTGGTTGGAAATATCGGAAAGCTGGTGAAGCTGGCGGCAGGCATCTTCAACACGCATTCTAAGGTCGCGGATGGACGAGGAGAAATCTTCGCGGTGCATGCAGCGATGGCAGGTGCAGGAGCGAATGTGGTGCAGGAAATCTACAATTGTATCAATACCGACCGGATGTTGGATGTTGTGGAACGAGAAGGCTTGCAGGAAGTGGTGATGCAGAGTATCCTTGCGGCGATCGAGAAGCATGTCGCAGGCAGAGTCGGCGATACGATGCGGTTTGGAGTTATTGTATTTTCGGAGAAGTATGGATATCTGGGGCAGACGAGTGATGCGGAAAGAGAGTTAAATAAATGGTACATTTTGTAGGAGCGGGTCCCGGTGCGTGTGATCTGATCACTGTGCGGGGCATGAATCGAATCAAGGAAGCGGACGTGATTATCTATGCGGGTTCGCTTGTAAATCCAGGGCTGCTTTCCTATGCAAAGGCGGATTGCAAGATCTATAACAGTGCGCGTATGACACTCGATGCGGTTGTGGATGTGATGCGGGAAGCAGAGGCAGCAGGTAAAGGGACGGTGCGCCTGCATACGGGAGATCCGTCGGTGTATGGGGCAATCCGCGAGCAGATGGATCTGCTGGATGAATATGGAATTGCATATGATGTGTGCCCGGGGGTGAGTGCGGTGTTCGGTGCCGCGGCGTCGCTGGCGTGTGAGTATACGCTGCCTGATGTGACGCAGACCTTGATTCTGACAAGAGCAGAAGGGAAAACGCCAGTGCCGGAGAAGGAAAATCTGCGGAGTCTGGCGGCACATCGCGCCAGTCTAGTGTTGTATCTGTCGTCCGGGCTTGCAAGAAAGGTACGGCAGGAGCTTTTGATCGGTGGATATGCAGAGGATACGCCGGTTGCTGTCGTGTATAAAGCAACGTGGCCGGAAGAGAAAATCATCCGCACGACACTGGCAAAGCTTCCGGAAGATATGGAAGCTGCGGGAATTACGAAGACGGCACTGATCATCGTATCTCCGGCACTTGGAAGTATCTATGAGAAATCAAAGCTCTATGACGCAGCATTTGCAACGGAATACCGCGGTGCGACGGAGATTGCCCTTCCGGCAGGGATCCGCCGCGTGCTGCTTATCACATGCAGTGTGCGTGGGTATGCAACAATGCAAAAATTGGCGAAGAAGCTGGAAAATATTTCCGGTGCAGAAATTATTGCGAAGGTAAAATGCGAGGCGCTTCCAGAGGTTTCAATGAAGGAAACAGTGAAGGCATGTGTTGACGAATATTTTGAACAGGTGGACGCTATCGTGTTCGTAACAGCAAGTGGAATCGCGGTACGGAGTGTAGCGGAACACCTGACACACAAATCCAAAGATCCAGCAATCGTGTGCATGGACGAATGCAGCAAACACGTGATATCGTTGGTGAGCGGGCATGCCGGCGGGGCAAATGCACTCACACAGATGCTGGCGGATGTGATGTGGGCAACACCGGTTATTACGACGGCGACGGACGTGGAAGGACAGTTTTCTATCGATGATTATGCGCGGGAACATAATTTAGTTGTGACGGACTGGGCGAAGGCGAAGGCAATCAGCGCAGAGGTGCTGGCGACCGGGGCGAAGCCTGTGTGGGTGGATGAAGCAGAGGTTTCGCAGGAAGAAGAGAAGAACGCATGCGGGAATAGAATCGATGTTCGGAGATTAAAGATAGGTTCGTATCAGGTTATTGTAACTCCACGAGATATCCTGCCAGATGAGAAAATGTTGCAGCTTGTTCCACTCTGCATCGTAGCAGGAATTGGATGCAAGAAGGGAACATCTTCGGATAAAATCGAGCATGCGGTGCAGGATGCATTTGCGAAAGCAGGCTTGCGGATGGAAGCGTTATGTGCGGTGGCGAGCATTGATTTGAAGAAGGAAGAGGCTGGATTGCTTGAATTCTGCGAGACGCGGAAAGTGCCATTTGAGGCATATACGGCAGAAGAATTGCAGGCGGTGTCGGGGACGTTTTCCGCATCCGAGTTCGTGACAGGCGTGACAGGCGTGGATAATGTTTGTGAGCGCAGTGCAGTGAAATATGCAAGCGAGCATGGCGCGAATGATGGAGAGCTGTTGCTTCGCAAGCAGGCGCAGGATGGCGTGACGGTAGCACTGGCGTATGTGGGTGTAGCGAGTGGAAAGTAAGCAGAAAAACCCACGCGGTGGGTTTGGAAGTCGAAAAACAAGCGAAAAAACCCAAACCGGAAGCTATAACATAGAAATATAGAGCAATAACGGAGAGAAATATGAGCGCAGATAGTAAGAAGGAATTGTATATTGTCGGGCTTGGCCCCGGCGCGAGACAGAAGATGACGCAGGAAGCAATCGACGTCGTGGAAGCCTGCGAAGTGATTGCGGGATATAAGGTGTACATTGATTTGCTGAAACCGTATTACCCGGATAAGGAATATCTGGTGAATGGTATGAGGCAGGAGGTAGAACGATGTCGGCTGGCACTGGAAACTGCGGCAGGCGGAAAGAAGACAGCGCTTGTCTGTAGTGGTGACGCTGGCGTATATGGCATGGCAGGAATCACATTGGAGCTGGCAACAGAATTTCCGGAGGTGGATGTACATGTGATTCCGGGCGTGACGGCAGCATTATCCGGTGCGGCATTGCTTGGCGCGCCACTTGGGCATGATTTTACAGTGATCAGTCTGAGTGATTTGCTGACACCGTGGGAGCTGATAGAGCGGCGTCTTGCGGCAGCCGCTGAGGGTGATTTCGCAATCTGTCTGTACAATCCGTCCAGTCACAAACGACATGATTATCTGCAGAAAGCGTGTCAGATTCTGTTACAGAAAAAATCTGGAGATACAATCTGTGGAATCACGCGGAATATCGGGCGCGATGGCGAAGAAAAACGAATTCTGACATTGGATGAGTTACTGGAGACGCAGGTGGATATGTTCACGACAGTATTTATCGGAAATTCCCAGACACGAAAAGTTGGTGACGCGATGGTGACACCGCGCGGATATAGAAGAGATAACGCATGAAAGTAGTCATATTTGGCGGTACAACGGAGGGGCGACAGCTTGCCGAGTATCTGATACAATTAAACAAGAAGCAGAAAATGCAGACTATCGAAGTCCATGTTTGCGTGGCATCGGAGTATGGTGCACAGGTACTGCCGGAGGATGCCGCGCTCAAGGTGCATGTGGGTCGGCTGGAGCAGGCAGATATGCAGGAATTCCTGCAGGCAGTACAGGCGGACCTCTGTGTGGATGCGACACATCCGTATGCGGTGATCGTGACACAGAATATCTATCAGGCGTGTAAGGCGGTGGAAGTTCTGTATATTCGCGTGCGGCGAGAGATGCATACCTGTGAAGCATCGGACAGTGTCTATGTTGAGGATACACAGGCGGCGGTTGATTATCTGAAAGGCGCGACCGGAAACATTCTGATTACGACAGGCAGCAAAGAATTACATTTGTATACGCAGATCCCGGACTATGAATCGCGCTGTACGGCGCGTGTGCTTCCAACGCAGTCTGTGGTAGAGGCATGTACGGAACTGGGATTTACCGGCAAGCATCTGATCTGCATGCAGGGCCCTTTTGATCTGGAGATGAATCTGGCAACTTTGCGCTATGCAAATGCTGATTTCCTTGTGACAAAGGCAAGTGGGAAGAACGGCGGCTACGATGAAAAATGTGAGGCTGCGCTTGCCGCGGGAGTGCATCTGGTTGTGATCGGGCGTCCGAAGGAGCAGGTAGAACCGGTGATGTCACTTGCACAGGCAGAAAAATATTTGTCTGATATGATAAGGGGCAGAAAGGAGAATCAAAAGAATGGGGAATAATGAACACACAATCGTATATTTGATCGGTATGGGACCGGGAAATTCGGATTGCCTGACGCGGGAAGCGGTACAGGCATTATCGCAGGCGACCGTATGTATCGGTGCTTCCCGCATGCTTGCGATCTGGAAGAGCCTCTGTGAAGAAGATGGACGCGACGCGGAGCAGACATTTTATAATGCGTATAAGGCAGAAGAAATTGCAAAACTGATTCAAAATCATGTCGGAGAGATGATTGCGGTAGTGTTCTCCGGGGATATTGGCTTTTATTCTGGCGCGAAGAAGCTTTCCATGATGTTGCGGAAGGCTGTGGGGAAAGTCTGCAATATGGTGGATGACACGACAGGAACAACCGAACAGATACAGGCAGATAAAACAATTTATGAGCTTTGTTATATTCCGGGACTCTCGTCTGTTCAGTATTTGTTTGATAAAATTGGCTGGGCATGGGAGGATGCAGAGCTTATCAGCAATCATGGCGTCTCTGCAAATATTCCAGCGAAGGTGCTGCATCATGCGAAGGTTGGTACATTGCTTGGCGGTGAAAATCAGGTGGCAGAGGTCTGTAAGCGGCTTACCGAAGTGGGATTGGGAGAAATCGCGGTAGTCGTTGGAGAGCGGTTGTCATATCCTGATGAGAAAATTACAAAGAAGTATGCCAAAAATCTATGTGAGGAAACATTTGATAAGCTGGCGGTTGCGATATTTATAAATGATCATCCGCAGCCAAGGCGTTTAGCTCCGGGAATCAAAGATGAAATGTTTATCCGGGGTAAGGTGCCGATGACGAAGGAAGAAGTGCGGATGGTTGTAATCGCAAAGCTTGGAATTCAGGAAGACACAGGACTGGTGAAATATGATCAGAACAGCGGGCAATGCATGACAAGCAATCCTTCACCAGTCATTTACGATGTAGGAGCGGGAACGGGTTCAGTATCCATTGAGTTGTCACTCCTGACTGAGCAGGGAACGGTATATGCGATTGAGAAAAAGCCAGAAGCTGTGGAATTGTTGCATGCGAACCGAGAGAAGTTTCATGTGGGAAATATGGAGATCCTTGCGGGCGAAGCATCGGAAGTGATTCCAACGCTTCCTGCACCGACGCATGTATTTATCGGAGGAAATGGCGGAAATCTGTTCAAGATCATGGATCAGATCTATGCGAAAAATCCGAACGCACGCATTGTTCTGACTGCGGTCACATTGGAGACGCAGGCAGAAATGCTTACATTGGCAGACATAGCGAAGCGGCATAACGTTGATTTTAATATGGTACAGATGGCGGTGACGCGCAGCCGCGAAGCTGGCCCGTATCATATGATGCAAGCACAAAATCCGGTGTGGATCGTGACGATGGGATAGAAAATGTACAGGAGCGACCGGAAGAAACAATAGTATAGAAAATGCACAGGAGCGACCGGAAGAAACAATAGTATAGAAAATGCACAGAAACAGCCGAGAAGAAACAATAGTATGGAAAATGGACAGGAACAGCTGGTAAGAATCAATGGTATAACATGTACAGTTACAGTCGGGGAGAAACAATGCAACACAAGAATAATATCCAGGTAAATACCCCACGCGTGATGTTCGCAGCGACACGGAGTGGCAGCGGAAAAACAACCGTGACGTGTGGTGTGCTGGCAGCATTAAAAAAACAGAATATAAAGGTACAGGCGTATAAATGCGGTCCGGATTATATCGATCCGATGTTTCACCGGACGGTGCTCGGAATCGACACTGGAAATCTGGATACCTTCTTTGCGGATGCTGATGCGATTGGACGCATCCTGGCGCGAGACACGAAGGATGCAGAATTGATCGTGATGGAAGGCGTCATGGGATATTACGACGGTGTTGGTGGAGCAACGACGATGGCAAGCTCTTATGAATTAAGCAAGGTTACGAAGACACCGGTCGTTCTAATCGTGGATGCGAAGGGCGCGAGTGTCACGCTTGCGGCGATCATCCGCGGAATTATGGAATATAAGAAGGACAGCCGGATTGTAGGGGTGATATTAAACCGTGTATCACCGATGTTTTACAGCCGGATCAAGCATGTGATCGAGACGGAATGTGGGATTCCAGTGCTTGGATATCTGCCGGAAGATGCATCATTTGCGGTACCATCCAGACACCTTGGACTGCTGCAACCGGATGAAATGCAGAAGCAGAGAGACTGGGTGGAAACAGTTGCGGAAGCTGCCAGAAAAACGATTGATATTGACGGGATTCTGGAGATCGCGGCACAAGCAGAGATGTTGCAGATACAGAAGGCGACAGGTGAGACAGAAAAAAGCAAGTTCCCAGCCGGTTATCGCATTGGCGTGGCAAGAGATGCGGCATTTTCCTTTTATTATCGGGAGAATCTGCGCATGTTAGAGGATATGGGAGCGACACTTGTGTACTTTTCTCCGCTGACAGATGCGCATGTGTCGGAGGTGGACGCACTGATCTTTGGCGGCGGTTACCCAGAGCTTTATGCAAAGCAGTTGTACGAGAATCAGTCGATGCGTGCGTCTGTCTGGCAGGCATTGGAAGCAGGCATGCCGTGCCATGCAGAATGTGGCGGTTTCTTATATCTTGGCAAATCACTTGCCGATGCAGAGGGAAATGTATATGAGATGGTCGGTTTCTTGGATGGTGCAGGATTCCGGACAGAGCGGCTACAGCGATTTGGGTATGTGGAGCTGGCACCGCAGGAAGCGGATGCATTTGCCGTGAATACGGTTTTGCGCGGACATGAGTTTCACTACTGGGATAGCACGGATTGTGGCGATGCCTGTTTGGCGTGGAAGCCCCTTTCCAAGCAGAAGACCTATCCGTGTATGGTGAAGAAGAAAGGAACGTTCGCCGGATTCCCACACCTGTATTACGCGGGTGCGGAGAATTTTTTCTATCATCTATTTTTAAATAGTACAGAGAATGAAAATAGATGAAAATAGATAATATAGTTTTTGGTTAGTAATGAGGGAAGAGAAGAGTAAGAGGGTATTATGTTAGAAGAGATACAGTTACAGCAGGTGCTGCCACAGGAAATTGAAAAACGAAGCTTCGAGATTATCACAGAGGAGCTAGGAAATGTTGAATTAGATCCGCTTCAGGCACCGATTATCAAGCGGGCAATCCATACGTCGGCGGATTTTGATTATTTGAAGAATCTGACATTTTCTGAGCTGGCAGTGGAACAGTTCCATACGGCGATTAAAAATGGAGCCTGTATTGTCACGGATACGCAGATGGCGAAATCCGGCATTAACAAGAAAGAACTTGCGAAATACGGTGGTGAGGTCTACTGCTTTATGAGCGATGACGACGTGGCAGAGATTGCGAAGAAACAAGGTTCCACGCGGGCAGTAGCAAGTATGGAGAAGGCGTGCATGTTAGACAAGCCGCTTATTTTCGCGATTGGAAATGCACCGACCGCGCTGGTGCGTCTGTATGAGCTGATCGACGAAGGAAAGCTGCATCCATGCGGCATTATCGGCGTGCCAGTTGGATTCGTAAACGTGGTGGAAGCGAAGGAGCTTATTATGCGGGCTCCCGTGCCGTACATTGTGGCACGCGGCAGGAAGGGCGGCAGTAATATCGCCGCGGCAATCTGCAATGCGCTGTTGTATGAACTGCGGGATATGGAGAAGTAAGAAATTATGAACGAGACACAGCAGAAAATCTATACACAGGCAAAGGGAAAATGGGATGCGATCGCGAAGCCAATCGACAGTCTCGGCGTGTTCGAGGATATGGTTGCCAGACTTTGTGCGATTGCCGGGACAGTGAATCCCGGTGATTATAAGCGGCGGGCACTGCTGACGCTGTGCGCAGATCACGGTGTCGTGGCAGAGGGCGTAACGCAGACCGATGCCAGCGTGACAAAGGTCGTAGCGGAGAATATTGCACACGGCTGTTCCGGTGTCAATTATATGGCGCAGATGGCAGGCGTGGATGTGTATGCCGTCGATATCGGTATGCGGGGAGAAGCATATCCGGATGCGACATTCGGTATGGGACATATGATAAACCGGAAGGTACAGGCTGGAACCGGGAATCTTGCGAAGGAACCTGCGATGTCGATGGAAATCTGCGACCGCGCAATTGAAGCAGGAAAAGAGCTTGTACGGGAATGTAAAGAAAAAGGCTATGAGATATTAGCGGTTGGTGAGATGGGAATCGGAAATACAACTCCGACCTCTGCCCTGCTTGCGGCACTGCTTGATCTGCCAGCGGATACGGTGACCGGGCGCGGCGCCGGACTCAATGATGCCGGACTTGCAAGAAAGGTGCAGGTGATCACGCAGGCACTTGCGCGTGTGCAGGGAACGACCGATGCGAAGCAGCTACTCGCTGAGCTTGGCGGGCTGGAGATCACCGGGATGGTGGGCGTATTCTTAGGTGCCAGACAATATCAGATTCCGGTCGTGCTGGATGGTGCGATCACCTGTGTGGCGGCGCTCGTTGCGATGCGGATGGAACCGGAAGTTGTGGATTATCTTCTGGCATCGCATGCATCGGAGGAAGCGAGTGGAAGGTTGGCACTGAACGCACTCGGACTTCCGGCAGTGATACATGGCAAGCTGTGTCTGGGCGAAGGCAGCGGAGCGATGATGTTATTTCCACTTTTGGATATGGCATTTTCCATCTATAAAAATATGGGAACCTTTGATGATCTGTCGATTGAAGCATACAGCCGGGATGGAAAGCCGGAAGAATAGGGGGAACGCATGAAACATAGAAAGATATGGATAATTATAGCGGGTGTAGTACTGATTGTGGCTGGCATACTCGGCGTTGTATTTGTAAGACAAAATTTGAATTCGAAGGATACGGAACCGCATTCGATCGAGTTTACGTTTGGATTTGATGAGTTTACATTTATGAAGCATACGCTGTCCGAGGGTGACAGAATGAGTGCGATTATGATGGAGAACAATATTGGCATGGCAAATAGTGTGAATGATACAAGGGATTATTTTGTGTACTATGCTGATAATATGAAGGCGCAGGTTCTGATGTGTCCGTACGAGATCGACGGGGATAGAAACTACAGAGCTTCCGTGTATATTGTCTCGAAAGAGAGCGAAAATGACAGAAGAATCCACATGAGCATAGATAAATCGCAGCCGGAGTATGATACATATTATAAGGGCCCGATTCAGATCGGGGATTCGCTGGAGCAGGTATACGAGTATCTTCATATAGATGAGATCAAGAAATATGGAGAACTGGAGGAGAAAAATAACCGGAAATATTATACATGTGACAGTAACCTTGGCGTGATCACGTTTCACGAAGAACCATTTACCGGATTGCAGGAACTGGAGAAATATAAGACGCCGGAGGAATATTTGAAGACAGGAAATACGATCCAATACATTATTAATTTTGATACATATGACCTGCAGGTTCAGGTTGATGAAAGTCTGACAGTTTCGCACATTAGTTTAGCTTATGATCCGGATCGGACGACTACAAGCAGTGACCTTGCGGATATGGGTTTCTAAAGAAAGGTAAATAGACGATGTTACATATTGTGTATGGCGGAAGTGCCAGCGGGAAATCATCGTATGCAGAAAGCTTCGCCATGTCCTTGCAGGGTGAAGGACGGCTGCTCTACATTGCGACGATGTATCCGTATAAATGGAATACGACGGAGATTGATCCGGAGACGATGCAGCGGATTGAACGCCACCGCGCGATGCGTGCCGACAAAGGGTTTGATACGGTCGAATGTTACCGGCATGTGGAACATATTGTGGCGAAGCGGCAGGATGTGCTGCTGCTTGAATGTATGTCAAATCTGCTTGCCAATGAGATGTATCTGGAGCCGGATAGTAATGCAGGCTCCGATATGGCAGAGACGATGTCCCCTGTAAGCAAGAAAATCGTACAGGCGCTCGTTGATTTATCTACGCGTGTGCAGGATGTGGTGATCGTCACCAATGATGTGTTCTCCGATGGCGGAAATCTGACCTACGATGAAAGCACGCGGGAGTATGTGAAGAATCTGGCAGAGATCAACTGTGCACTCGCACGGGAGGCAGCAACCGTGACGGAGGTTGTCTGTGGGATTCCGGTCATAGTCAAGAAAAATCACCCAATGGGGAAGTAAGGTTAAGAGTAGGAATTGGGTAGAAATTGTGAATGGAAGAAAATTCCCCAATCATAATGCAGAAAAATGAGAAATCATTGGGGAGAAAATTGGAATATGAAAAACATCCCCAATTTCAGAGAAATGGGTAAGTCAAAATTGGGTAAAAAGTTTAGAATTATCAAAAAATCCCCATGTAGGAACAATAGCAAGTAGGAGAAATAAGAACAAAAAGTTCGAGTAAATTGATCAGAGGAGATAAGCAACCATGATGAAAGCAATCTTAATCGCATTTTCGACATATTCCAAGATACCAATGCCGCATTTCAAATGGGATCCGAAAGCCTTGCAGTACAGCATGTGCGCGTTCCCGTTGGTTGGGGCTGTGATTGGCGCGGGTGAGTTCGCGATCTGGTATCTCTTTGGTTTTCTCTTGCAGTGGTCGGAAGTCTTCACAGCGGCGCTTCTTACGATATTCCCGATCCTGATCACAGGCGGCATCCACATGGATGGATTCCTAGATACCGTGGATGCGAAATCTTCTTATAAGTCCAAGGAGGAGAAGCTGCAGATTCTGAAAGACCCACATACCGGGGCGTTTGCAATTATCCGCGGCTGTCTGTATTTCCTGATTTATTTTGGATGCATGGCAGAAGTTGTGCATGCGCTGAACAGAGAGATACAATCCGGGACACAGTCTGGTGCGCCGGCACACGCAATGCGGTTGATGGGCGTGTTCGCGGCAGGATTTGTGCTGGAACGTGCTTTGTCCGGACTTTCGGTACTTACATTTCAGAAAGCAAAAAAAGAAGGCATGCTGGCAGATACCGCACGCCTTGTAAATAATCGCTCGAAGGTGATCATGTTCGTATGGCTTATTGCCTGCATTGCCGCAGGCTGTGTGATACAGCCGGTTGCAGCACTTGTGGTCGCAGGCATCACCATACTGATGTTTTTCTATTATCGTTTCATGTCGTATCGCACCTTTGGCGGGATCACCGGCGATCTGGCTGGATATTTCCTGCAGATGTGCGAGCTCTGGATGTTAATTGGAACTGTCGTTTTGGTGCATGTTATTTAACAACGATGACACCACCAGTCACATAATCCTGATCGCTTATGCTAAGTCCATCAACCATGATACCAATGCTTTCGCCGAGGGTAGATTCCGTGACATCCTGACGGAGCTGCTCCATGCGGCTGATCGTGCCTTCTACAACCTTTCCGTTTGTGAGCTGTACATAGACAGGATCGCCTGTCTTGAATACGCCCTTATTGGTTGTGCCATTTAAGACGAGCGTATCTTCGCCGCCGAGCTGGAAGCAGTCGGTGATTGCCATATAGACATCATTTGCAGCTTCACTGAAATCACGGTCAACATCCACATAGTTGGAAGAATCAGTTGTGCTTTCCGTTGTTTCAGCGTCGGTTGCCGATGCATTTCCTTTGGCAGAATTAACGAGCTCCACGATCTTCTCGTCTGCGGTTAAATATTCGACATCGCCGAACAAAGCCGTTTTCTCTGCCATTAGTTCTTTCACGATGTTTGTTCCATAGCGACCATCAAAGGTGTCTAAGAAATAGTCTTCCAGGGTTCCTTTCTCGATCGGAACGTATGTGAATCCCAGTTCATTCTCCGGAGATACGGAATATCCGCTTGTCTCACTGTAACGAAGAGTGTCAAAGAAGTCTACCGCAATTCCAAAATCTTCAAATTGCCAGCCAATGTACATTAGATATGATGAGAACTGGTCATCCGATTTTTCCGGATGCAGGAACGTGTCAACGAAGTACTGGGTATTTTCTTCGGCTGACTTTTCTGCATCATAGTCGTTGCCGAAACAGATATAATTCGGGGTACCAAACATGGTTGTCAGCATATCCATATAGATATATGCAGGATCGGGATCGTCGTAAGAGTTGTAGACGTCGTTATAAGCATCTTCGGAAACCCCGAAAGCATCGTAATCTAAATATGTACTGAACAGTGACCAGAGATTCTTGTCAAGGGCTTCGCCAATGGTCATATCGTCTTCGTCTATCATCAGCTGGGGAAGGGAGTAACTATCCTCATAAAATGATACGGAATATGCAGATTCATCCAGTGCATCCGTAAGTGGCACGCTGGCTGCGCTGTAAGGCATGCTAAAAAGCGTATCCGTCGTAACCGGGAACGTCAGTCCGTACAGACCGGCACCCTCAGGTAATTCCAGTGTCTCTGCGTCTGAAAGCCCGCGGCTAAATACCCATGGACAGATGGCGTAGTCGATCGTACCGGCTGCTGTTTCGCTTCCGGAATTATCGGAACTGCTTTCGCTTGTTACTGCCGGAGCAGGAGTGTCCGACGTGGTATCTTCTTTCTTGCCACAACCGGTTGTCAGTGTAAGGGCGGCTGCCAGTGACAGTCCAAGTGCCAGTGTCTTTGTAAGTTTTTTCTTCATTTTGATAGTCTCTCCTTTAAGTAAATATTTAATAAGACACGCGTTATGCGCAGATAGAATCGTCTGTTGCACATAATCATGTATTGAATATAAATGATACGGAACAATTTTGCAATCCGTCCGTTCAATATATAGACGGACGAGAAGGGGAAAAGGTTGGGAAAAATAAAAAAATTTATGCAATATGAAAATGTATCTTGCAGAAAAAGTATAAAGAAGTATAAAATAATCGAAAAAGTATAAAAAGGTATAAAGAAATATAAAAAGTATAAAGAGGGAACGCTATGATCTTAATAATCGGCGGTGCATATCAGGGAAAGTTCGAGTATGCCAAGGCAAATTTCAAAGAAGGACATCAGATCATCAACAATTTTCATAAATATGTGCGGAAGACGATGCAGCAGGGCGGCGATCCGGAATTAGAGACAAAGCAGCTTATGAACAAAGCGGTTCTCGCCGGAAATGCAGACAAGCTCGTCTTGGTCAGCGATGAGGTCGGAAGCGGCATTGTGCCGATTGATGCATTTGAACGGGAGTTCCGCGAGAAGAACGGGCGCGTGAATTGCTATCTGGCAGGCCAGGCGGAGCAGGTCATCCGCGTGACGGCAGGAATCGGAACGAGGATTAAGTGATATGAAAGCAAAAATTGTATTAATCCGTCATGGCATGACGCAGGGAAATCAAGAACATCGATATGTCGGTACGACGGATGAAGGGATGCTTCCGGAGAGTGTGGAAGAGCTGCGAGGCATGCAGAAGTTTTGGCAGAAACAGGTGTCGATGAATCGTAGAACCGCAACAGATAGTGTACATGACGAAGTCGAAATTGCACCGGGGAAAATCACATGTGAGCAGCACTGTCAAAAAAACGGTAGTAAAGAGCAAATCGTCTACGTCAGCCCGTATCTGCGCGCAAAGCAGACGGCGGATATTCTGTTCCCGGATGCAGGAAAGGTGGAAATCCCGGAGCTTGCAGAGTGCCGGTTCGGTGAATTTGAATACATGAATTATGCGGAATTAAATGGCAATCCCGATTACCAGCGCTACATCGACAGCGGCGGTACGACGGCGTTTCCGGGCGGTGAGACGAAAGCGGAGTTTACAGACCGTGTGATGCGGGGATTTGAGAAGGTGTTTGTGGATGCGGAAAGCAGGGAAGAACAAAAACGGTTACGATGTGACGTTTCATCGAGAATAGAGACGGCGCACACATCCCTGTCAGATACGATTATTATCGTTGCGCATGGTGGCACGATCATGGCACTGTTGGATCAGCTGTCGGAACCACACAAGGATTACTTTGACTGGCAGGTGAAACCGGGCGAGGGTGTTGCGGGGATTTTAAGCGTGAATGAGGACAGGAACATTGTAATTACCAATACGGTTCGCATAGAAGGATAGTAAGGCATGCGTATTAGGCAATTGGGGATTCGATCGAATTTTGACGTAGCAGATACGCTGTTTTTTATCAGTCACATCAATCTATTCTGTGATCGCTGCGAAGATTATAGATAAAAAGGAACATATAAATCATGATACAGGAACGTATATTTATCATTATAATTGCATGTCTGCTTGATCTGGTATTCGGCGATCCACACTGGCTGTGGCACCCGGTACAGGGGATGGGCTGGCTGATCGACCATGTGGAGGCATGGATGCGCAAGCGGTTTCGGATACGGGAAGATCGCGACGCGGATATCCGTAAAAAACAGGTGGCAGGAACATTTACAGTTGTGATCGTGATAACGGTGTCACTGCTTGTGGCGGCAGGAATCCTATATGGGTGCAACCGGATTCATCATACATTGTATCTGGTTGTGGCAATCTGGATGTCATACCAGATGCTGGCAGCCTGCTCGCTTCGTCGGGAGAGTATGAAGGTGTGCAAGGCACTTGAAGCCGGGGATGTGGAACAGGCGAGAACGGCGGTATCCATGATCGTCGGCAGAGATACAGCATCGCTCACTGAGGAAGGCATCGCGAAGGCCGCGGTGGAAACGGTCGCTGAAAATACGTCGGACGGCGTGATCGCCCCGCTTTTTTATATGTTTTTGTTCGGACCGGTCGGTGCGTGGGTGTACAAAGCAATTAATACGATGGACTCCATGCTTGGATATAAGAACGACAAATACCGGTATTTTGGAACGTGTGCGGCGCGTGTGGACGATGTCGTGAATTTCATTCCGGCACGACTTTCCGCGTGGCTGATGGTTGGTGCGGCAGGCATTTTGGGTATGGATATGGCTGGCGCGGCACGGATTCATTTGCGGGATCGACGAAACCATGCAAGTCCGAACTCCGCACAGACGGAATCGGCGTGTGCGGGTGCGCTTGGATTGCAGCTTGCCGGAAATGCATATTATTTTGGAAAGCTATATGAGAAACCAACGATTGGCGATGTGAAAAGGCAGATCGAGCCGAAGGATATCCGCCGGGCAAACCGGTTGATGTACGGAACCGCAGTGTTGATGGTGATCGTGGGGGTCGGCGTGCTGATCGGATGCGGATGTTTCGTGTAGTAATAATTACTATTATTATATTGACAATAGAATAAAAGAGAGATACAATCCTTATTAAGAATAGTATGAATTTATAACACTCATGGAATTGAATTTTTGATTTCATTTAAAGGCATTTGCCCGAAATGCAGGGACAAGGTAAAGGAGGAAAAATATGGATAGGAAAGCAATGTATAAATTGAGTTATGGACTGTTTATATTGACCGCTAAAGAAGCAGAAAAAGATAACGGATGTATCATTAATACAGCCATTCAGGCAGCTTCGGAACCAAACCAGTTAAGTATCTGTGTAAATAAGGCAAATTATACGCATGATATGATTCAAAGAACCGGAAAATTTACTGTATCAGTCTTAAGTCAGAAGGCACAATTTGAATTGTTCAAACATTTTGGCTTCCAATCAGGAAGAGATACCAATAAGTTTGAAGCATTTGAGCAGTGTGCCAGGGGCACAAATGGTATTTATTATATTACAGAAGGTACAAATGCATACATTTCTGTGACAGTTACTAAAACAGAGGACTTGGGTTCACATACGATGTTTATCGGTGAGATAACCGATATGGAAGTTTTAAGCAATGTTCCTTCAGTAACATATGATTATTATCAGAATAATATTAAGCCTAAGCCACAGGAGGTTGGAAAAACAGAGGACGGTCAGACAATATGGCGTTGCAGAATTTGCGGATATGAATATGTAGGCGAGGAATTACCAGATGACTTTATATGTCCTTTGTGCAAGCACCCGGCATCAGATTTTGAAAAAGTAGTAAAGAAAACGGAGGTAAAAGAGATGGCAGCAAACAAATATGCAGGAACACAGACAGAGAAGAATTTACAGGAGGCATTTGCAGGGGAATCACAGGCAAGAAATAAGTATACCTATTTTGCTTCTGTAGCGAAAAAGGAAGGTTACGAGCAGATGTCAGCATTGTTTTTAAAGACTGCAGATAATGAGAAAGAACATGCAAAGATGTGGTTCAAGGAATTAGCAGGAATTGGTGATACAAAGGAAAACCTGGCGGCAGCGGCAGAAGGCGAAAATTATGAGTGGACAGATATGTATGAAGGCTTTGCTAAAACAGCTGAGGAAGAAGGATTCCCTGAGCTTGCAGCAAAATTCAGGGCAGTAGGTGAGATTGAGAAGCACCATGAGGAAAGATATCGTGCACTTCTTAAGAATATTGAAACTGCACAGGTATTTGAAAAGAGCGAAGTTAAGGTATGGGAATGCCGTAACTGTGGACATATTGTGGTAGGAACTAAGGCGCCTGAAGTATGTCCGGTATGTAATCATCCACAGAGCTATTTTGAAGTACATGAAGAAAACTATTAAGGATATAAAAGCATGGAAGTAAAGTATTATATATGTATAGAACAGGTTAATAAAACAAATAAAACTGAAAGTAGGATTAATTTATGTATGAAATGAAACCAGAATATTATATCGGCATAGATATGATAGACGAAGAACACAAGCAGTTATTTAAATATGCAGATGAGGCATATGAACTGCTTCATGATGAGTTTATACCGGATAAATATGATAGGATTGATATAATATTAGAAAATCTCCGAAATTATACAGTAAAACACTTTAGTGATGAAGAGCAGTATATGGAATCTATTAATTATAAGAAGATATTTACACAGAAAGTTCAACATCAGGAATTTATACATAAGCTTGATGAATTTATGGAACACCACAATGATGAGGTAGAAGATCAAGATGAACAGATTATGGAAATTTTAAAATATCTCACAGAGTGGTTAGTTAATCACATTCTGTATGTCGATGGTCAAATTCCAAAAGGCTGATATAGTAAGAAAGGCTGTTATTTTTAGTGAGTAGCAGCTTTTTTCTACGAATAGTCAAATTATTTATTCTTGAACATTCATGCTTTTAAATTCAATTCATTTAATTTAAGATGCAGAAGAACAAAACACTTGACCAGATCGCAGATGAACTTGAAGAATCCATTGAAATAATTCAGCTAATGTACGATATTGTGAAGAAGTATGCAACAGAATATGATGTGGATGCAATTACAACGGAAGTGCTGGAAGCATGGGAAAATGAAAAAGCATAAATCGTTAGGGGAGGAATTTAGGAGGAAACGTTATGAATGTTATAGAGGCTATTCATTACAGACATAGTTACAGGGGGAAATATAAGGATATTCCCGTACCAAAGGAAGATTTAATAAAAATCATGCAAGCTGGACTTGATGCTCCGTCCGGATGCAACAAACAGACTACATCATTGATTGCTGTTGATAATCCTGATGTACTGAAGCAACTCCATAGTGTGATAGAACCACCAGTAGGAGAAACTGCTCCCGCTGCTATCTGCGTTTTGACACAGAGAGTCAATGCTTATCGGAATAAATGTTTCGCCGTGCAGGATTATTCCGCTGCGATTCAGAATATGCTGCTTGCAATTGTGGAGCTTGGTTATCAAAGTTGTTGGTATGAAGGACATATTACCGATGATGACAAGATCTGTGATAAAATGGCACAGATACTAAATGTGCCTAAAGACTATGAGTTGGTCTGCTTTTTGCCTATTGGTATAGCAGAAAGCAATCCGATACATCCCCAAAAGAAAACATTTGAAGAAAGAGCGTGGTTTAATTCATACAATCAGAGTAACTGACAGGTACGATCAATACAATGGATGGAGAATATTATGCGCATCTTCATATGAGTGTCGGAAATGAGAAAGGTGAAGCGTTTGGAGGGCATCTGAACAGAGCTGTCGTGAGTGCAACCTGTGAGATGGTAATTACAGTCATTGATGGAAAAGTTGACAGAGTTTATGATGAAGAAACAGGGCTTAATGTATTTAAGTTTGATTAGATGCGTTGAACACATGTGAAGAATCGGGAGTTTCAGGAGGGAAATTATGAGAAGCAAGGGGATTTTTATTTTAGCGATTACATGGATCGTTATATCATTGTTTTGGTTTTGGGCAGAAAAAATTGCGTTAGGTACCATATGGCTATGTGCCGGAGTCATTAAACTATTTATCGCGTTAGTGAGACGCAGCAAAGAGAAGAAAAGCAAGTAAATTCCGGGTTATGAGGATAAAAGATGAAAATAATAGAGATCACAGAAAATAAAAAAAAATATCTTGATTTGCTCTTATTGGCAGATGAGCAGGAAAATATGATAGACCGCTATCTTAATAAAGGCTGGATGTATGTGCTAGATGATAATGGGATTAAATGTGAGTGCGTCGTTACCAATGAAGGAAATGGAGTGCTTGAATTAAAGAACATTGCAACTGCTCCAGAATATCAAGGGAAAGGATATGCAAAAACCCTGATTGATTTTATTGTTGAGAAATACGGAGAGCAATATGCCATTCTGCAAGTAGGAACAGGAGATAGCCCACTTACAATACCATTTTATGAAAAATGTGGTTTTGTCCGTTCGCATATTATTTCTAATTTTTTTACAGATAATTACGACCATCTAATATACGAAGATGGAGTACAATTGGTAGATATGGTATATTTGCAAAGACAGCTATAACGAATAATAGGAAAAACTATGGATATTATTTATGATGTATAGAGAGATAAATCGATATATGAAAGATCTGGTGTGTTATTTATCAGATCTTTTTTTCTTTGTCTATAATATATTTTTCACCAATGCAATAAACATGGTGTTATAATAATTTTTGCAACATAGTTATAACATAAAAATACTTATAACGTTCAACCAATTGAATGTATTATATATTATAATGAATATAGTTATTAAATATATAGATAGGAGTACATATGAAAACACTGTTTACGATAGACGAGTTGATTACGCATATGAAGAGTAAGGGGATAAAATTTAATATTATATCAGAGGAACAGGCGAAGAGTTTTTTATGCGATAATAATTATTATATGAAATTAGCTTCGTATAGAAAAAATTATCCCAAATATCAAACAGGCAAAAAAGAAGGAAAATACATTAATTTGGAATTTGCTTATCTTCAAGAGTTATCTACAATAGATATGCATTTGCGTTATCTGATAATAAAAATGTGTTTGGATATTGAGCATTTTTTAAAAGTTAAATTAATAACAGCAGTAACAAACAACCCTAAGGAAGATGGATATGAACTGGTAAAAAAATTTATTGCTTTGCCGAATAATGATAGAATAGTACGAAAGATAAAATGGCATAAATCAAGCGAATATTGCAAAGATTTGATAAACAAATATTATCCCAATTTCCCAATTTGGGTGTTTGTAGAATTAATTTCTTTTGGAGATTTGGCATATCTGGTCGATTTTTATTCAGTATTATATAATGAACCTATTATAAGCAATAAGTTTATGAATACTGTGCGTGATATAAGAAATGCTTCGGCGCATAGTAATTGTTTAATCAATAAGTTGTTTGAAGAATTACCAGCTACACAACAACCAGATGCGGAGATAACGGAATATGTGAAAAGGGTAAAAAATATTCCTTCATCGACTAGAGCTAAGAATTTGAAATATAGAGTTGTATATGATTTTGTAACATTGTTATTTGTGTATAATGAAATTGTGCCGGAAGGGGTGGCGAAAAGACAAAGACACAAAGAAATACAAGAACTGGTCAATGTACGAATGGAAAAACATAGGGAGTATTTTACCAGTAATAATAAAATTACAGGTACCTATAATTTTGTAAAGAAAGTAGTTGACAATTTACAGACTTGAACATATACTAGCTAATAGTATTGAAAACGATTCCGATCGTTTTGGAAGGAGTGACATATCCTATATTTATATAGGTGTTGTCGCTCCTGATTTTTTATAGTTTTTCTTTGTGTTTTCCCAATATGGTTTATTCACTTTCCCTTTGGCGAGACTGACATTGGAAGCATCCGGTGAGAAATCGCCGAATATTTTAATTATAGAAATATGATAAAAACGGATATGTGAATCTGTCAATATAAAGTATAATAGATATGTTGAGTTTGATAAATTGGGATTTGTGTGGTAGAAAAATCTGATTTTATGAAACAAATCGATTTTTTAAGAAAATTATGAAGTTTAAAAATAAATTGCAAAGGGGGAGAATTAGTAAAATATGAAGAAAGATAAAAAGCAGGAACTGTTTATTCAAGATTATAAAATTTTATTGAGAAAATATTATAATGACATTAATGTTAATAAACGAAATAAAGGAAAATTGAAAGGAGCATTAGTTGCAAACTTAATCAAAAAATATATTGAACAAATTATTATGGATTATAAATTACCTTATAAGGTATCTGGAAATAATGTGTATATTTATGGATATGCAGTGGAATGCGATTTGTTAATACTAAAACAAGATAGCAAAGCAATTTTTGAAGCACCAGAAATATATCGTGCAGAGGATGTAATAACTATTATTGAAAGCAAGGCAACAGGTATTTTTATTGATAAGAAAAAACCTAAAAATCCTTTTTTAAATGAACTGTCTATGGTTAAACAATTAAATGATAAAGGTGTTGGTGTTAAGTTTGCTTACATTTCTCTTGCAGAGCAGATTTCCGGCAGATCAAGTAGGTTGCTAGATGAGGCCAATAGATATATTAATGAGTATTCAAATGAAAAAAACCAAAATAAGGGAGTGTATTGTTTTTCAAAAACATATCCAGAAGATGAATATCCATTGTATGAAGGAAATCCATATTCTTTTGACGAGTATATTAAATATTTGTGCGATGATTTTTCATAGGCATACTGAAACTTAAGTAAATAGAAAACAACAATTTCCAGTTTAGAGAGAACTTAGAAATGATTCGATTTTGTCCAAAGGATGGGATACAAAATACAATATAAAATAAATAAAGACGATTGGTCTTATGATAAGACTGGTCGTCTTTATTTTTTCGGAGTTTGATATGAAAACATGGGAAATTAAAACTTAGTGAAAAAGTGCAGTAAGTTTTAATTACAATATTGATTGTACATAATAAGGATAGTATAATAAATTTAAAATTTACGAGAAAAGTGCAGTAAGTTTTAATTTGAGGAGGCAAATCTGTGGAAAAAATTATAAATAGAGATATCTATTTAAGTAGATTGATAGACAAAAAGGAAAATGGTCTGATTAAGGTTATTACAGGAATCAGAAGGTGCGGAAAAAGCTATCTTCTGTTTTATTTGTTTCGTGACTATCTTATATCGAGTGGAGTAAAGGAAGAACAGATTATTTCCATTGCACTTGATGATGATATTTGTGAACAGTATCGTAATCCGGATGAATTATCAAAATACATTCGTTCAAAAATTGTAAATAAAGAAATGTATTATATTCTTATAGATGAAGTGCAATATGCTATAACAAAAAAAGAACTTGAAAATCCGGAAGATGTTAAGCTATATAATGTTTTGAATGGATTGATGCATCTTCGAAATGTGGATATTTATGTGACGGGAAGTAATTCAAAATTACTTTCTCAAGATGTAATGACGGCATTCAGGGGCAGAGGCGATCAAGTTCAGGTATTCCCGTTGTCATTTAAAGAATATTATGATTTTGTCGGTGGAGATAAATCGGAAGTGTATGAATTGTATGCTCTTTATGGGGGAATGCCGCAGCTTTTATCATTCAAACGTGATGAGGAAAAGGTTAAGTACCTGAAAAACTTGTTTTCGGAAGTATATTTCAAAGATATAAGTGAGCGATATATTGTAAAACTTCCCGATGTTTTGACTGAACTAACCGATGATTTGTGTTCTTCGGTAGGTTCACTTACAAATGCAAAGAAGATTGCCGATACATTGGAAAGTGTAAAAAACATTAAGGCGTCTACCAGTACAATCGCAAAATATTTGGAATATCTGATAGAGTCGTTTATGTTCAGCGAGGCAAAAAGATATGATGTAAAGGGTAAAAAGTATTTTGAGTATCCTTTGAAATATTATTGCACGGATGTAGGACTTCGTAATGCCAGGCTTAATTTTAGACAACAGGAAGAAACACACATAATGGAAAATATCATTTATAATGAACTGATAATCCGTGGGTATTCTGTAGATGTTGGCGTTGTTGAAATTATTGAAAATGCTGAAGGCAAAAAAAGAAGAAAACAGTGTGAGATTGATTTTGTTGTAAATATGGGAGCAAGAAGATATTATATTCAGTCTGCATTATCCGTAAGTGATCCTGATAAGATGACAACTGAGTTAAGACCTTTGAAAAATACAAAAGATTTTTTCAAGAAGATTATTATATCAAAGTCAAATGCAAAACCATGGATAGATGAAGACGGTATTGTGCATATTGGATTGTATGATTTTTTGTTAAATCAGAATTCCTTGGAACTGTAAAGAAACAAATCGGAATTTTTATGTGTAAAGGAGAAACGAATGAAATTACTTGTGATAGATATACAAAAAGGAATAACAGATAGTAGACTTTTTAATTTTGAAGCGTTTATTGATGATACTATAAGAATTATAAAAGCAGCTAGAGATAATCAAATAGAGGTTATCTATTTTCAACATGATGATGGACCAGGAACGGGGTTTTCAATCGGTGATGAAGACTTCGAAATTGCAGAACAAGTGATTCCCAAGGAAGGGGAAAAGATATTTATAAAAAATATCAATAGTTGTTTTGGAAATAAAGATTTTACGGATTATGTTAAAGATGATAATACATTAATGATAGTGGGACTACAGACAAACTTCTGTATAGATGCAACTGTGAAATCTGCTTTTGAGAGAGGATATAAAGTAATTGTTCCACAAGGGGCAAATTCAACATTTGATAACGACTATATGACTGGAGAAGAAACATATAAATATTACAATGATATGATGTGGCCAAAGAGATTTGCTACATGTGTATCTGTTGATGAAGCAATTAAATTGATGGAAAGTTAAATCGGAATTTGTAAATGAGGTGAATTTATGATGTTACATTCATATCCGTTATTAATATCTATATATAAGGGAGAGGGGCGAATGTTAATTGTTCCGCTTATTGACCATATTGCAGGATATTCGATTGATTCAGATTGGTTCATAAGTTTATCAGATTTGGACAATGCTGTTTCTGTCGGTAAAGGTGTAAAAAGTGCTCTTGATTACATAAGAAACAGTCCTTTATCTTCGCTGACGCCTAATGAGCGAAAAGAAAATGCTGCATGGAAGAAAAATACGAAATATAGAAGCCGAGTATCTTTTTGGAAAAATAATCATTATGTTCGTGTTAAAATCAATGAAGATAATCAGTATATAATACATTCGATGAAAAAATCACATAAAAGACAATATACATATGATGAAATCATCAAAGAATTTATATTATTTGCTGATGCAGATGCTGAGGAAATAGGCAAAGCGGTTATTGAGTCTTTTATGGAATCAGAACGATATTACAACATGGGTTAGGGTTTTGTTGTAATAATATATTACATATGATATTGGGGCTTATGCTGAGCCTATAAGTACAAATTACAGGAGGGTTCAAATGGGATTATTTGATAGATTTAAGAAGACATCAAAGGAAAGTTTATTAGGATATTTGAAAAATAGTATTTCAGATAATTCTAGCCTGGAACACATAGTAAGCGTGTTCGAAGAGATGTGTAATATGCCACTTAAAGAAGATATGATTTTATTTGAAACAGGAACCTATTCTTTTACAGGAAAACCTATGTTTAACTTTTCTTTGGTTAGACAATTTCCTAATGATGAGGAAGAGTATTATCAAATTCATGTGGATGTGTTATATATTCCAACGGAAGAAAATAAAGATTTTCAACGAACTATATGGAATGAGGATATTGAAGAAGATATATTCAGCTATATCAAAAAGACTCCTGAGTTTAATTTCTGTAAAGATAAGGTATTCAGCAAAATAGAAATATATTTGGATGAAACCTAACGTGGAAATTCAAGCTTATGAGGATAAAACTTAGAGAATACAAAACGACTGACTATGAGCAATTGGAGCAATTATTTTATAATACGGTACACAGTGTAAATGCAAAAGATTATACAAAAGAATAGGAAGTAGATATGATAAAAATTGTGTGGTCAATAAATGATATAAATAAATATCAAACAGGAAGCTTACCGGATGACGCAGTAAAGATAGAAACACCGCAGAGTGTTGGTGACCTGATGAAAAAAGCAGTGCCGATTGCTGCAATTCTGTGCGTTTTTCTTTTTATTGCTATGCTTTGTAAAACGATTATATGCAAGACAGTTGTAATCTCACCAATATTTATTCTGGTTGGATTTACTTTCGGTTTTTTATTGTTAATAATTCATGAGTGGTTACATGGAATTGTTTATCCTAAGGAAGCAGATGTAACAATAGGAAGAATAAAAGGAAAGACAACATTTGTCGCATTAGCATCCTATCCATTAAAGCGAAATCGGTTTATATTGATGTGCCTGTTGCCATTTGTTCTTGGATTAGTTCCATTTATATTATTTGTAATTAGTCCTGCTGAATTTAGAGTATTTAATGGATTGAATTTTGGCATGGCATGTATGGGTATGGTTTCGCCATTTCCGGATGTGTTTAATGTTCTTGCCGTTTTAAGAAATTCTGAAAAAAGCGATTCAATAATGTTCTACAAGAACGATATGTATAAGATTTCTTAAATTTCTGGTTGATTGTACAGTTGATCAGATAGGAAAATATAAATCTGCAACTCAAAATATTTTGGAGAAATAGCATGAAAAAATATTTAAGAGAAACAAAAATGCTGGATTATTCAAGTAAAAACATACAGCAATTGATACGGGAAAGAAACTGGAACGACATAGAAGAATTTGAACGACTAAAATCAATTTACACGTTTGTAAGAGATGAAATTTTGTTTGGATATAATATTGATGATACTGTTTGTGCATCAAAGGTTTTGGCGGATGGTTATGGGCAGTGCAATACAAAGGGAACATTGTTCATGGCACTACTAAGAGCTTGTAATATTCCATGCAGAGTACATGGATTTACCATTGATAAAGAATTGCAAAAGGGAGCAATGACAGGAATTGTATATAAAAATGCACCTCGAAATGTGCTGCATAGCTGGGTTGAAGTGTATTTTGAAGATACATGGTACGAGCTAGAGGCATTTATTCTTGATATGCAATATTTGAGAAAATTGCAAATAAAAAATAGCGATTGCACGGGTGCGTTTTGCGGTTATGGCGTGGCGGTGAAAAACTTCAAAAATCCGGTTATTGATTTTGACAGAAATAATACATATATTCAGAGCGAGGGAATCAATCAAGATTTTGGAGTTTATGATTCACCAGATGATTTGCTAAAGGAGCATCATCAGGAAATGTCTGAGTTGAGGGCTTTTTTATACAGAAATTTAGGAAGACACTTGATGAATCGGAACGTTAATAAGATTAGAAATTCTTGAAATTCATCCGATTGGTCGAATAGTATAACACTATTTTGGGATTGTGAAACATTGAGAGTAATGGAGAGTTGAATTTTGAAAAAGGTATTGACTCCGACGTTGCGTAATAGTTTATCCGGTGATGCACAGAACCTTGTAAAAAGAATACAGGAATATATTACACAGAACTTATATACTTGTACAAATAAGATTTTGCGTGGATTAGGAAAAATGTATTCAGGTGGCGGGGATATTACAACAAATATTGATGCTTATGGAGGTGAAGGTACCGCGATTTTTGTAGCAAATGCAATAGAGATTTATTGCGATAATGCAGAGTAAAATCAGAATTTGCAGGAGTGTGTTACATGTATGACTGTTGAAGATGCGATTAATTATTTGGTGTAATAGGTGGTGATATTTTTTGAAAAATGAAATTGTTTTATTTACAGATGGTGATATAAATCTTGAAGTTGAGTTAAGCCCAGAATTAGAAACTGTATGGTTGACGCAGAAACAAATGGAAGAATTATTTGATGTTAAGCATGCTACAGTGAGTGAGCATATTTCCAATATTCTTTCTTCAGGAGAATTAGATGGAACTTCTGTCGGTTTTTCCGACAAAAGTACTGGAGGAAGAAAACCCAAGATATATAATCTTGATATGATATTATCCGTGGGATATCGTGTTAATTCAAAACGAGGCATCGCATTTCGTAGATGGGCTAATTCAGTTTTAAAGCAATATGTGATTCAAGGCTATGCTATTAATGAAAAACGATTGCAAGCGCTTGAAAGAACCGTTGATATTCAAACAAAGATGCTTGCGTGCACATTGGAGGTTGAAGAATCAGACATTTTAAAGGCTGTTACCTCGTATACAGATGCATTAATGCTTTTAGACCAATATGATCATCAATCCCTTAAAAAACCTGTGGGAAACAGACCTATATATAAAATAACATATGAGGAATGTAAAAAAATGGTTTCACACATGGAGGATTCATTTAAATCGGATGTATTTGGTGTGGAGAAAGAAAAAGGTAAAGTTGAGGGTATTTTGGCAGCAGTTTATCAGAGTGTGTTTGGTGGAGATGTATACCCGTCATTAGAGGAAAAAGCTGCTAATTTATTATATTTTATGATTAAGGATCATCCATATGCAGATGGATGTAAACGAATTGCAGCATCTTTGTTTTTGGAATTCCTTGCTCGGAATAATGCCTTGTATAGAGATGATAGTAAGATAATCAGTGATGGAGCATTGGTTGCGATTACACTTATGATTGCAGAGTCAAGACCAGAAGAAAAAGATATAATGGTGAATCTTGTAATGAATTTTTTGACAATGTAGTTAGTTCGTGAAATTTATTATTTAATGAAATTGGTAAATCGGTATTTGTCGACTTGATAATTTCCAATTTTTAGTGATAGGGAGATACACAATGAATGGTTTGATTATAAAGGTACTCAGCATAAGTATTGCGGTAGTAACCGTAGTATACTTGATTATTTATAAAGGAAATACCATGATTACGAAGATATTTAGCGTGTGTATTATAGCAGCAATGGTAATATACTGGATTGTTTATGAAAGAAATACAAGAAAGCGAAAAAAACAGGAATTACAGCGTGATGACTATTTATTTGCGAAAGAAAACGATTTGCCGTTACAGATAAATTGGAATGAGATAAATGATTTTTTGTCAGATTCCGGATATGGTGTAAATATGCCAATGGAGAATTGGTTTATGATGGATTGGGCGATACAGCCCTGTGTGGAGAATGGTATAAAAGAAGGAAAGTTTTCTATGAAAGGGTTTCGCGTGTTACAAGCTTTAAGTAACGATATGAAACACATTTTTTATGATGTGAGGTTTAATTATGACCGTGGTCCGGATATAGAAGATAAAAATAGGAAGTACGAAGCCGTAAAAAAGGTGATGGATACAAAATACGCCGGTTTGTCAGAAGAAGTACGGAAGAATATATATGACCAATTTGTTAAGATATATGAAAGAAAAATCTAATTACAATACAAAGGAGGAAGCCGTTGGGTTTTTAGGGAATGAAACAAATTTTACATATGAAGAATGTTCTAAAGCCAACGATTTCCATATTAGACTAAATAAGAAAAATTAATATACAATTCCAGTTTGTTGGTTATAGTGAAATTCGTTTCGTGAAGACGCCAGAAAAAGTGTGGCAACGAATATTGATTAAATTTTTGAAATAGACATAAATTACCCAATGTTGAAGGGATATATAGATGCATATTGGGTGAAAAATTCCAATATGAAAAAATCACCCAATCAAAATGGGAAGAAGTTCAGAGGACGATGGGGAAATTGTTGAAATATGAAAAAATTCCCCAATTGCGGATGAATGTGTAGGGAAGGATTGGGTGAATATTTGGAATGACAAAAAAACACCCAATGCAGGAGAAAATGTTATCGTAATGCGGTGCCATTCGCATTACGCTGCGCTTCATGCTCATGTCGCGCTGGCGCGCTATACATCCAGTCCGAAAATCAGCCGATTGTGAGCAAGCTCCCATGGCTGATTTCGTCCTGCCTGTGCACCGCTTGTAGAAACGCGCAAATTCCAGTTTATAAAATTAAGAAAATGGAATTTAAGGAGGAGTATGTAAATGAAATTAGCAGATTTAGCAACAGACTCTGATTGGATAGTGTGGATTGTCTTTGCGATATTTGCTGTACTTTCTATTATTTTACTTTCTGGACATGGAAGCTGGTTCATTTCTGGATATAATACAGCTTCAAATGAAGAAAAGGAAAAATATGATGAAAAGAAGTTATGCAGAACAATGGGAATTGGAATGTCTATTATAGCAATTCTTGCATTAACTATGGGCTTGTTTGAAAATATTTTGCCCGCATTTTTTGTATATATTGCATTGGGGATTATTTTGGTTGATGTCGTGGTAATTATCATTTTAGGAAACACATTATGCAGAAAGTAATAACTTCCAGCTTATGAGGATAAAACATGAAACTTAGAGAATACAAAACGACTGACTGTGGGCAGATGTTGCTCGATAGATTGTTAAGGGAGTAGGAAATGAACGAGATTTTATACAGAAAGACTACAAAAGATGATATGGAAATCCTCATGAAGCTGAGACTTGAAATGCTTAGAGAGGTAAATGATCTGTCCGGTGAGTATGAATATGATGAGAAATTTATCTCTGAGAGCAGGCGGTATTTTGAGTCAGGTGAGCAAACAACGGTTATTGCACTTGATGGGCAAACTCCCGTAGGCTGTGCAAGCCTATCCTATATATGGATTATGCCGACATTCTCGCACCCGACAGGCAATCGGGCGCATTTGATGAATGTCTATACCCGTGCAGATCACAGAAGAAGCGGAATCTCTAAGAAGATGGTTGAGATTCTGATTGAAGAGGCAAAGGAAAATGGTGTGACAGAGATAAGTCTGGATGCAACAGAGATGGGAAGACCTTTGTATGAAGCATTAGGGTTTCAGGCATCGGATTCATGTATGACGATGGAATTGTAGTCATTATTCTGTATGCGATTTCCGGAAATGTAAATGGATATTCAGGGGCAGGCTGGAAAACAATTGTCTTTCAGCCTGTCCCTGATTCAATTATTTATTTGCGCTATCTGCATCAATTACAGATTGGATCTGCTTCATCAGAGTATCATAGTTGTCCTGGTTATCGATTCCTCCAAGCATCGGATCTCCGACAATATTACCGTTTCTGTCAACGAGTATGGTTGTAGGAAATGCCATAATATCGGAAGCGTATTTTCCTGCATCGGAAGATGCGTCGATGGAGAGATTGCGGTATTTGGCACCCTGGCTTTCAAGAACTGCTGCGGCTTCTTTGATCGCAGTTTCGTTTCCGTCGAAGGTTTCTGTGTTGATGCCGATCACTTCGCCGCCCATGGACTTGATGGCATCGTTTAATTCATTAAGCTTCGATAACTCTGCAACACAAGGCTTACAGCCGGTAAACCAGAAATTGATGACTGTGACTGCATTTCCGGAAAACAGGCTTTCATCAACCGTATTACCGTCATAATCCTGACCGGAGAAATTGCGAAACGGAGATGTGGATTCGGAATTGTCGTTTGCGTCAGCACTCTCGGAGGTTGTGTCTTTCTTCTCGATTTCGGCGATCTGTTCTTCGATCTTCCGTATAGTCTCAATATCAGTCGTAAGTGTGTTCAATTCGTCTTCTGTAAAAGCATCCTTGTTTGATTCAACGGTGCTGGCTAGAAAATCTGCATAATTTCCGCTTGGATCGGCAGTGCTTTTGTTCATCATGCCGAACACTTTGTTCCATACATCCTCATGATCGGCAAAGATCTGGTTTTCCTGCTGATATAAATCATCCAGTGTTGTGCTGGAATCCCCTGTGGCTTCTGTACTGGCTTCCGTCTGGGAATCCTGTGGCTTTTCCGTGGTTGCAGCGCCCTTTCCGGTGCAAGCCGTAAGGAATAATGCTGCACAGAGTGTTACAATAGGAATAAAAGTTTTTTTCGTTTTCATGATTATTGCTCCTTTGAATTATATTAAAATTTAATTGTTATCGGTTGATTGCGGCTTCCCGCTGTCCTCTTTTTTCTGACAGGCACCGCCTAGAAACTGGTAATGGATTGCGTCTTTTGGACAAGCCTTTATGCAGGCACCGCACCGGATGCATTCCGGATGGTTTGGCGTCTTGCACACGTCAACATCCATTTTACATGCCTTCGCACATTGATTACAGCCCACACATTTACTTCCATCTACCCGGATGCTTAGAAGGCTCACCTTGTTAAACAGGGAGTAGATTGCCCCAAGCGGACAGATCCATTTACAGAAGGGCCTGTAAAACAAAATACTTAGTACTATAACTGTAATTAAGATCAGGCATTTAAAGGAAAACAGTTTTCCCAATGCAGATCGTATAGCCGGGTTTCCAATCGACAGCGGGATGGCCCCCTCTAAGACACCTTGCGGACAAATATATTTGCAGAAGAATGGGTCACCCATTCCGATGGAGTTCGTTACAAGCATCGGCAGAAGTATAACGAAAACAACGAGGATAACATATTTGAGGTATCTTAGCGGTTTCAGTCTGGCTGTGGAGAATTTCTTCCCGGGGATTTTATGAAGTAAATCCTGAAACCATCCAAACGGACACAGGAACCCGCATATGAATCTTCCGAGTAACACACCGAGCAGAATAAAAAACCCGGTTATGTAATAGGTGAATTTAAATTTGGACGATCCGACCACTGCCTGAAAGGCACCGATCGGGCAGGCACCCGTTGCGGCGGGACAGGAATAGCAGTTTAATCCCGGCACACAGACGGTTTTTGCTTTGCCCTGGTATATTTTGCCCTTAAACAGATTGGGGATATGGATATTGGTAAGCAGTGTGGCGGCCGCCTGTATCCATCCGCGCATCCGGGCAGTTTTTTGTGATAGTGATTTCTTTTTCTTATCCAATTCCGACACACTCCAGACATAATTTTATAGCTTTGCCCAGCACGGTAGCAGCTTCTCCTCTGACTGCACCATAGCTGATCATGGCGATACCTGTGATGAGCAAAACAATTTGGGATATTTTTCTGCGCTTCAAGATATAATTGCTCCTTTCGTTTGTTGTATTTGTTGACCAGCTGACTTCGGTATTATACAATAGCAGTTGTAAAATTATTGTTAAGAAATGGGAGAAATATTTTGAGATTATTAATAGTGGAAGATGAGAAACAACTATGCGACACAGTTGCGAAAAGCCTGTATGATGCCGGGTATGAGGTGGATACCTGTTATGATGGAGAAACGGCGCTTGAATGCATCCTGGCAGAGAATTATGATCTGATCGTGCTGGATCTGAACCTGCCCGGTATGGATGGGATGGAGATTCTGCGCGAACTAAGACAGAGCAACGAGGAGACGAAGGTGCTTATATTATCCGCCAGAGGACAGATCGCGGATAAGGTTGAAGGGCTGGATGCGGGGGCAAATGATTATATGGAAAAGCCGTTTCATCTGCAGGAACTTGAGGCGCGTATCAGAAGCCTGACAAGAAGAAAATTCGTGCAGAAGGATGTATGTCTGGAATGTGGCGGGATAAAGTTCGATACGATCCGGCGCGAAGCATACGCCGAAGGGCAGATCGTTCCTCTGACAAGAAAAGAGAATGGAATTTTGGAATATCTGCTGCTCAACCTGGGCAGACCGGTGAGCCAGGAGGAACTGATGGAGCATGTCTGGGATGCATCTGTGGACAGCTTCAGCGGAGCCATCCGGGTACATATGTCTTCGCTTCGGAGAAAGCTCAAGGCGGTGCTTGGATATGATCCGATCCTGAACAAAGTGGGAGAGGGATATAAACTACGAGAGGAGTCCGATCGATGAAAAAGATGTCACTGCAGTGGAGACTGACCTGTATAATTACCATATATATCGCGGTTATATGTGGCTGTCTGACTATGCTTGTCTATAAAAATGGTGTGTATTATATTGACTCCCTGAAGGAGACTGTCGATGCCAGGGGAGATGAGAATGCGGATGATACGGATGAAATATATATCAGTATTCCGGAAGATAATTGGGATGCGTTTGCGAACGATTTTTCTGTTCAGGTATATAATAACAAGGCCGACTATAGGAAAAACAGTCTGATAATCTCGGCGGTGCTGGCGCTGCTTGGCGGAGTGGCGACTTATTTTATAAGCGGACATGCGCTCCGGCCGATTCGTGAGTTTTCGGATAAGATCGAAGAGGTGCAGGCGCAGAATCTGGCTGATTCAAAACTCGAAGAAAACAAGGTGAAAGAACTGAACCAGCTGAGCGTCTCCTACAACAAGATGCTCGGACGTCTCTCGGATGCATTTGAGATACAGAGGCAATTTACCGCGAATGCGGCACACGAGCTGAGAACCCCGTTAGCTCTAATGCAGGTGCAGTTGGATTCCTATAATTCCGGGCAACACCCGGGCAGCGATGCCGAAACCGTACAGACGATCAAGATGGTTACGGAACAAAACGACAGACTCAGCAAGATGGTGAAGACGCTCCTCGACATGAGTGAGCTTCAGACCGTTGGCCGGGATGAGGCAATTATGGTCGACGCGCTTGTGGATGAGGTATTGGCAGACTTAGAACCGCTTGCCAGGGAGAAGCATGTAGAACTGACCGGGAACTGTGAGGCTATAACGATAGTCGGAAGCGATATTCTCATTTACAGGCTGGTATATAATCTTGTTGAGAATGCTATCAAATATAATCATCCGGGCGGACAGGTCACAGTAAATGCATCCCGGAAGGAAAAGCACGTTTGCCTGTCGGTAGCCGATACGGGGAACGGAATCCCGGAGGAACTTCGGGAGCGTGTCTTTGAGCCATTCTTTCGTGTGGATAAATCCAGAAGCCGCGCACTTGGCGGCGTCGGACTCGGGCTTGCACTCGTTCATGAAATCGTGAGAGTACATGACGGAAACATTACTGTCCGATCAAACCCGTCAGGAGGAACGGTTTTTGAGGTGATGTTTACGCAGTGATTTTCGGTTATGAGAAGCATTTCTTCCGGATTCCCCTGTTGACACACGTTGCTATATTTGATAAAATTTATCAGATAATTGAACAGTCCATGAGGGAGTAGTTAGCGCGAAAGTGTGGTTTGTCAACATTCTGATTATAAGTTGAGAGTATAATCTGGCAAATCTTAAATAATGAGACTCATGTATATTGATCAACCGTCTGTGCAATAATCTACACAGGCAGCTGATTGATATACATGAGTCTTTTTTCAGCTATCCATACTTATGATAGCGGGATTTCAGCTGACGGAAGCTTTGAACGAGAAAAGGAGGAAACCATGGAAAAAATCATTAACAATGCCCCATTTGCCCTTGTGCTTGTATTCCTTGTGATAGGCTTTGTACTGCTTATCAAGGGCGCGGACTTCTTTGTGGAGGGAAGTTCCAGCGTGGCGAAGCGGCTGCATGTGCCGTCAATCATTATCGGACTTACCATCGTTGCGATGGGAACATCCCTTCCGGAAACCGCAGTCAGTGTGTCTGCTTCCCTTGCAGGCAACAATGAGCTTGCAGTCAGCAATGTTGTCGGGTCCAATATCTTTAATCTGATGGTCGTCATTGGTGTGTGTGCGATATTGGCAACGGTGAATGTTGCAAGGGAAACAATCCGGAGAGATATCCCGTTATCCCTTATTTGTGCCGGACTTCTGATGCTTTTTGGAATTATCGGACTTGGCGACAAGACCGGTATGACGCTTGGACATCTGGATGGTGTGATATTCATAGTGCTTTTTGCATGTTACATTATCTATATGGTCCGGACTGCGATGAAGGCAAGTAAAGAAGGTAAGAAGGTCGAGATCGAAGGTGGTTCGGACGAGGAGATCAAGCTTGTTTCTGTTCCCGTGAGTATACTGTTTATCATTGGCGGCGCAATCGCGATAGCTGTCGGCGGAGATGTGACGGTAGATGCCGCATCCAGAATCGCAAGCGATCTCGGTATGAGCCAGACATTGATCGGGCTTACGATCGTTTCAATCGGAACATCGCTTCCGGAGCTTGTTACATCCATCGTAGCAGCCAGAAAGAATGAAGTGGATATGGCACTTGGAAATGCAATCGGTTCTAATATATTTAATATATTGATGGTGCTTGGTATAGCATCGGCGATCAGTCCGATCAGCATTATCACAGAAAATATCATTGACCTGTGCGTACTGATCGTATTTACCATATGTGCATGGATCTTTGCAGGAACGAAGAAGAAAATCGGAAGAGCCGAAGGGCTTTGCATGGTTGCGCTTTACGCGGCATATGCGGTTTACATCATAGTAAGATAAAGGGGCGCTCGGACAAATGATATTATTCTTCAAGGTGTTTTTCACGGAGTTTATAGCAGAGATGGGCGATAAAACCCAGCTTATGCTGATCGCGCTTACTTCGAAATACAAATTAAGGGACATAATACTCGGTACCGGTGTTGCGATTCTTGTATTGAACGGACTTGCGGTTCTGGCAGGCGGACTTGTCAGCGAGTTTGTGCCGGAATGGGTAATCAAGATGATTGCAGCACTCGCATTTCTTTATTTCGCCGCATCTACGATTGCCGGTGACGACGAAGAAGAGGAGGAAGATGGTAAGACGAAGATCAAGTTTGCGCCGCTTGCGGTATTTTGTACATTTTTCGTGGCAGAGCTTGGCGATAAGACACAGCTTACCGCGATCACATTTGGTGCAAATGAAGGCATGCGTGCGGCACTGGTTGTATGGATTGGCTGCTCGCTTGGACTGTTCGCTGCGGATATGCTTGGTATGCTGATCGGATATCTGCTGAAGAGCAAGACGCCGGACGGACTGCTTAGCATGCTTGCATTTGCAATCTTCTCCATCTTCGGTGTGTACACATTGTATCAGGGGCTGAAGCTTGTTCGCGCAAGCGTCTCTCCAATTCCGGTAATTCCGGTGCTTGTAGTCGCGACGATTGCCTTTGCAGGCTTGTGTGCGTTCCTCTTTGTAAGACGGGAGAAAAAGAAGAAAACAGCATAAGATAATAAGCAATAATCTGTTTTATAAAAATGCGAGGAATAAAACATGGAATATAACTATACGCACGGTGGAGATGTCTACCGAAATCCAATTGAATATGATTTTTCCATCAACGTCAATCCGCTTGGCATGCCGCTTGCAAGTATTCAGGCGGCACATGAGGGAATTGTGCTGACTGGCAGATATCCGGACTATAGGGCGGAGCAGCTATGCCGTGCGATAGCGAAAGCACAAAATATACCGGCAGACCGGATCATTCCCGGGAACGGCGCAGCGGAGCTTCTGTATGCACTTGGACAGACGATTCCCGGGAAGGCACTTGCAATTGCACCGACTTTTACCGGGTATGCGGAAGCTGTCGCTGCGGGAGGCGGAGAGATGAGTTATGCAGGATGCGAGGATGCGGATGGGGGCGTTGATGATATGAGCGGACAGGATAGGTTGCAGTTTGATTCTGAAACCGTAATTCAACGTCTGCTTGCAAAGCTGGACGATTCCATCCGCCTTGTATTCCTGTGCAATCCGAACAATCCAACCGGAACATTGTTTACGCGGGAACAGATCCTGCGCGTGCTTGCGAAGGCGGAAGCAATGCAGGCGTATGTCTGTGTGGATGAATGTTTCCTGCCATTTTTAGAGGAGGAAGCTTCGTATAGTATGCTGCCTTATCTGGCGAAACATCCGCGGTTGTTAGTGCTCCGTGCATTCACGAAGATTTACTGTATGGCAGGACTTCGACTTGGGTATCTGGCTTGCGGGGATACAGAGTTGCAGTCGAGGATTCGTGCGAAGCTTCAGCCGTGGAATACATCGATTCCCGCACAGATGGCAGGCATCGCGGCATTATCGGATACAGAGTATCTGGCGAAGACACGCGAGAATCTGCAGGCGGAACACGCGTATCTTGTGCCGAGACTACGTGAGCTGGTTGCGGAAGTGTATGATGGATATGGGAATTTCCTGTTATTTCACGATGAACCGGACTTGAAAGAGCGGATGCTTGAAGTGGGTGTTTTGATTCGTGCGTGCGGTGATTTTGAGGGACTCGATGATACATATTTCCGTATTGGAATCCGTTCCCACAGTGAGAATCAGGAATTCATTCGCAGATTGGCCCATGTGAAAAATGTGGTAAAATAAACTTAGATTTATATAAAGTAGTGAAAAAAGAAATTATAAAATCAAAAAAATCACTGTTTTTTCAAAAAACAGTGATTTTTTTGACCCTGAGTGGTATTATATTACTATAAATGAAAAAGGGGTGTGAATATATGGAACCATATAAAGCAAAAAGTATGCCTTTGGACTATAAAATAGATAAAGATATGTTAAAACTGATTTCAGAAGCAAATGTAAAATATGGGGAATACAAATCATTGTTAAATACGTTGGAATTTGATGCCAGCTATTTCTTGGATTCCGTAATATTAAATGAAAGTTATAAATCGACACAGATTGAGGGAACACAGATATCTCAGGATGAAATGTTTTATCTGAAATATATGGAAAAAACAGATGATAATCAGGAAATACAAAATCTCAAGAAAACAATCGAATATGCGCAAACGTATTTGCAGACGAAAAAGCAAATAAATTATGAACTTGTAAATGAAATGCATAAAATTATATTAGATAGTGTGGGAGGATCGCAAAGAACGCCCGGAAGAATCCGAACGACACAGAATTGGATCGGACCAAGAGGATGTACGATTGAGGGAGCAACATTTATTCCGCCAGTTCCAGAAGAAGTTTATGGATTGCTTATAAATTTATACGATTATATGAATGATGCGTTTACAGATCCTTTGTTGGTAAATGTTGCTTTATCCCATATGCAGTTTGAGACGATTCATGCATATAAGGATGGAAATGGAAGACTGGGCAGGGCATTGATTCCGGTACAAATGGCAATGATGGATGAAAGTACTCCGATTTTGTACATGTCAGAGATTCTCGAATTATATAAGCCATCTTATCAGAGATATCTTATGGAATGTAGAAGAGGCAATGTAGCAGGATATATTAAATTTTTTTTACAGTGTGTGATTGATCAGTGCAATTCATATACTAACAAACTGGAACGAATTAAAGTGATTTACAAAGAAGATATGGAGACAATTAAGCAGATAAAAGGAAATTCGATATATAGAATTATGCCTGTGATTATGAAGCAGATTGTGTTTAATAAAAAAGAAATACAGGATCTGTCTGGGGTATCTGTGAATGTTGTGTCAAGGATAATAGATCAGCTAGTAGATTTACATGTGATTGTACCAGATTCCACGGTTTCGAAAAAAGGATATCGATATCAAAGAATATATGAAGTGTTCGTTGGAACAAATGAGTTTTAAATGACAAGGAGACACAAAATGGCAAAATCAATCATGATTCAGGGCACCATGTCCAACGCGGGCAAATCTCTTATTGCGGCAGGACTTTGCCGCATATTTAAACAGGATGGTTACAAGGTTGCCCCATTCAAATCCCAGAACATGGCATTAAACTCCTATGTGACAAGTGAGGGGCTGGAGATGGGACGTGCACAGGTTGTACAGGCGATGGCGGCCGTTGTGGAACCATCTGTGCGGATGAACCCGATCCTGCTTAAGCCGACGACCGATATGGGTTCGCAGGTGATCGTGCAGGGACAGGTCGTAGGAAACATGCGCGCCATGGATTATTTTGCAAAGAAAAAAGAATATATTCCGGTGATCAGGGAAAGCTACGAGCAGCTTGCTGCAGATCACGACATCATTGTGATCGAGGGCGCGGGAAGTCCGGCGGAGATCAATCTGAAGCAGGATGATATCGTGAATATGGGGATGGCGAAAATCGCGGATGCACCAGTGCTTCTGGTTGGTGACATCGACCGCGGGGGTGTATTTGCGCAGCTAATCGGTACGGTGATGCTCTTGGAACCGGAGGAACAGGACCGGATCAAGGGATTGATCGTGAACAAGTTCCGGGGAGATAAGAAGATCTTAGATCCGGGTATTACAATGTTAGAAGAACGGGCAGGTAAGCCGGTGCTCGGCGTGGTGCCGTATGCAGATGTGGATATCGAGGATGAAGATTCTCTTGCATCAAGTTTGGAAGAGACGCATATACAGGCAGAAATTGATGTGGCTGTGATCCGGTTCCCGCGCATCTCGAATTTCACAGATATGCAGGCGCTCAGCATGGAGCGGGATGTGTCAGTACGCTATGTGACAAAGCCGTCAGAACTAGGAGAACCGGATGTAATCTTACTTCCGGGTACCAAAAATACGATTCAGGATCTGCTCTGGCTGCGGGAAAGCGGACTGGAAGCAAAGATTACGCGTCTGGCGAAGAAGGGCACCATCGTGTTCGGAATCTGTGGCGGGTATCAGATGCTTGGCGAATCACTCATGGACCCATTGCAGACGGAGAGTGCACTTGGTAGTGTGCGTGGTATGGGATTGCTGCCGGTTACAACTGTGTTTGAAGAGGAAAAACAACTGGAGAACCGCGCATACCGGATTGGAATGCTGGAAGGGAATTTTGTGTCACTCAGCAATAAGAAAATTGCCGGTTATGAGATACACATGGGGCGGACGGAAGTTGCTGGCAAAACTACAACCCCCATTTATCCTTTCGTCAGCGATTCAGCAGGAACCGTACTCGGCTACACGGCAGGAACTGTGGCAGGCAGTTATATTCACGGCATCTTCGATGAAATTGCATTCCGTGAGGCATTTATTGAACTGTTGTATGCGCGCAAAGGGAAAACACGGGGAGAAAGTGAACATTTGACCTTGCAGGAATACCGGGAACAGCAGTTTGACAAGCTGGCACAGGTTCTGCGGGAAAGTCTTGATATGGAGAAAATCTACGAAATTCTGGGACTAATCAAGCAGGGATAAAGTAATTCCTGTGTAAGCGGAAATAAACTCGAAATACAGAAAGCAGTAATAGATTATAAAGGAGACGGAAATGATTCAGATCTATCATGGAGATGGAAAAGGAAAGACAACGGCGGCTGTGGGACTGGCTGTGCGCGCGGTGGGGAGCGGACTTCCTGTACTGTTTGTACAGTTTTTGAAGGATGATACGTCCGGAGAGATTGCAATGCTGCAGAGGCTTGGTGTCGAGACATTGCATGCCCCGCAGATGTATGGATTTGTGAGCCGGATGTGTGAGGAAGAGCTTGCAAAGACGCGTGCATATTTTGCAGATATGCTGTCGCAGGTTGAAATGTGGATTGCAAAACAGAAAAAACAGCATGACGACGTGCGGAAGGAAAATACGGTTGAGGCGGTTGTTGTTTTGGATGAGGTTTTGCACGCTGTAAAGTATGGGTTACTTGATGAGAGTACATTGATGGAAGTGCTGGAGAGCAATCAGGCGCAGATCGAATTCGTTCTGTCCGGACGGAATCCATCGGACAAGCTTCTGGCACTTGCAGATTATGTCACGGAAATGAAAAAGGAAAAGCATCCGTATGAACAGGGAATTTCTGCCAGAAAAGGGATAGAATTCTAAGGACTGTTGTGATAAAATAAAACCGATCATCGACAAAAACAGGAGCGCACATGGAAGCACATCAGTTACCTTCGGGGACGTATCTGGAACAGAATAAATATTACATTGAGCGGGTGCTTGGAGATGGCGGATTTGGAATCACGTATCTTGGGTATGATGTGAAGCTGCAGCGGAAGGTTGCAATCAAAGAATTCTATATGCGCGGGTACTGCTACCGGAATCCCGGAGATCCGAATGTTTACACCGAGGCAGGTGAAAAACGTGAGAATTTCGAGAAGATGAAACAGCAGTATATTGAGGAAGGTCGTGTGCTGGCTGCCTTGGGAGAGCAGCCTGGTGTGGTAAATGTCTACACGTTTATTGAAGAGAACAACACAGCTTACCTTGTCATGGATTTTGTGGAAGGACAGTCGCTGGATGCATATGTGAAAGGTCGGGGAGGCAGGTTATCTGTGTCCGAGACTCTGGCAATCATGCGTCCGGTTATCCGTGCGTTGGCGGGTGTACATAAACGAGATGTGATCCACCGGGATATCAGCCCGGACAATATCATGATCACACATGACCGAAAGGTGAAGCTGATTGATTTTGGCGCTGCGCGAATGTATGGAAATTATAATTATCTCCGCGTGCAAAAGGGTGGATATTCGCCAATCGAACAGGTGACACCGGGAGCGCAGATTGGACCGTATTCCGATGTATATGCGCTTTGTGCGACGATGTATACTTGCATGACCGGGGTGAAGGTGCCGCATGCCGTCGAGCGGGCAAAGCAGGACAGACTTGTGCCGCCATCTGCGATGGGACTTGTGATCGCACCGCAGGAAGAAGCTGTTTTGATGCAGGGACTTGCAATTGATCCGGCACAGAGGTATGCAAATGCGGAACAGTTGTATCAGGCATTGTACGAGACGTCGATGGAGCAAACAGGAAGCGTATCCATGATGACGCACAGTGGAATATCTCAGATGTTGGCGGATATGCAGGCAGACCGGAAAAAGCAGGCACATAGAAAAAAGCAGATTGGCATGGTCTGTGGTATTGTTCTGTTGTTGGGTATTGGAACTTTTATATATTTTCAGAGGACGCGAAATGGGGATGAGACAACGGCTGCTTCCGAAGCAACGACACAGCAGATCTTACAGACGGAGATAGATGCGAGTCCGGTGGAGGAAGTGGATTGTACTGCATATGCGCAGGAGTTTTATGATTTATGTGCGAAGCAGCACGAATCAAAGGGGAATACTCTGACACAGAGGGATGAATTTACAGTTGCTGCCAAAGAGACAGCGGCAAAAAGCGCGGCGTTGGTATATACCAGCATGGATGAATTAAATGCCGCGTTAACGGAGATTGGCAATCAGGCGATTGCCACATATAAGATACCGAATACCGGATGGGTGACATATACATTTTCTTTAAAGGAAGATGTCGCGACGGTAAAACAGGCATTGGATACTTATATTGCACAGATGAACGAGGAAAATCAGGGAACCGTGGATTTGGATAATTGTGCGTATCTTGGCGTCAGCGTAGCGCGAGCGCAGGATGGTACATATTTCTGGGCAGTATTTTATCAATAAAGAACAGGAAAACATAAGAAAAAAGGAGAACATGGGGGATTTTGAAATGGATAAAAACGGGGATTTTAAGGAATCGTCAAAGGACAAATTGAATCGTGCCATCGCATCTATGTGCGATGAATGGTTGTTGATTGAGGAGATTGATCTGGAAGCGGATACATTTGAAATCCTGCACGATAATTTGCAGAAGCAGGGGATTCCGGTACCACGGAATTGTAGTTACAGCCAGCAGAATTTCGAGATGCAGGAGCTGGTTGCACCAGAATATCAGGAATATCGTTATAATTTCGGTGTGCGGGATAATCTGCGCAAGCTTCTGAAGCAGAGCGATACCGCGGAATGCGAGTATATTGTATGCACGGGAGAAAATGTATGGCGCAGAGATGTGTTCAAGGTAGTGGAATGGAAAGATGAGGAACCGAAGATTTTAAACTGGTTCCACATGAATATTGACAGCAAGAAGTCTGCGGAGCTAAAGCAGCGTCAGGCGATTCGGGATGCATATCTGCAAAGTGAGCAGGCATATGCCATCAAAAATATGTATCTCAAGCGGCTGAACGAAGAATTGCAGATGCCGATCAACATGATCGTCGGAAATGCATCCGTTGCGCGGACATTTGTCACGAATCCGGAACGTGTGACCGCGTGTATCGAGGAGATTTCCCTCTCAGCAAAGGCAATCTTCCGTATGGTGCGTCAGATGATCAATACAGACGCGATACAGCAGGGTACGACGCTGTTGCAGATGCAGCAGACATCTGTAGAAAATCTGTGGAGAAATACGCTTGATATTGTCAAGCCATCCATGCGGCTTCGGCGGCACACAATGCATCTGGACATGGCACAGCTTTACCATCGCAATGTGATTGGCGATGTGGAGAAGATGCAGCAGATATTGTTGAATTTATTGCAAAATGCAATTGATTATACGCCATATCAGGGCGAGATATTTTGTGGGATCAAAGAGAAACCGATGGACGAAACGACCGGATACTTTGAATTTTATGTGCAGGACAATGGAGTCGGTATGTCTGAGGAGTTTCGGAAGATTATGTTCGAGCCATTTGCAAGAGAGCATTCAGACCGGATTGAGCGTGTGGAAGGCTCTGGCTTGGGGTTGATGATCGTGCAGAATTTGGTTCGTCTGCTGGATGGAGAGATTGAGGTTGAGACAAAGACTGGTCATGGGACGAAGATCACAGTTGGAATGAAACTGCGATATGGAACAGAGTCCAAGGATGCCGCAGAAGAGATTCAGTATTTTGACTGGAGCGATTGGGAATCTGCGCGCGAGAGGAAATCGATGTTTTCCGGACAGCATGTGCTGGTTGTAGATGATAATGATATTACCGCTTCGATTGAGGAGCAGATTTTGACAGAACGTGGACTTGTTGTTGACCGTGCGATCAATGGAGAGGATGCAATCTGCATGTTTGAACGGTCACCGGCGCATTACTATGATCTGATATTGATGGATATGGGATTGCCGTTTATGGATGGTTATGCAACAACAATGGGAATACGACAGCTTCGCGAGGATGGAAGGACTGTCCCGGTGATTGCGTTGTCTTCCCGGTTATATGCAGACGATGAGTTTCATGGAGAAGAATATGGAATGAAAGCAAGGCTTCAAAAACCTGTCAGTGCAAGGAAACTGATGGAAGCCGTGCGCGAATATATATAAAATTAAGGAGTCGCAAAAGAAAATGCCAGTTACAGAGTACCTAGAGAGAAATGCCAGATTGTACCCGGATGAGGTTGCACTGGTGGAGTTGAATCCGGATGAGCCGGATACGAGAAGAACTTCGTGGAAGGAGTTCGAGCTGATACAGCCATCGAGATTTGAGCCGTATCGAAGAGAGATTACATGGAGTGTCTTCGATGAGAAGGCAAACCGGTTTGCCAACATGCTGATCGGGCGAGGCATCAAGAAGGGCGATAAGGTCGCAATCCTGATGTATAACTGTCTGGAATGGCTGCCGATTTATTTCGGCGTTCTGAAGACAGGAGCCATCGCCGTGCCGTTTAATTTCCGGTATGATGCAGAAGAGATTTTATATTGTGCAGAGCTCGCAGAGGTTGATATGATCGTGTTTGGCCCGGCGTTCATCGGACGAATCGAGACAAATGCAGAGCGGCTTTCCAAGGGAAGACTGTTGATCTATGTCGGGGATAACTGTCCGGAATTCGCAGAGAGCTATCATCAGCTCGTAGCAGATTGTTCGAGCCATGCACCAAATGTGGAGATCACAGACGATGATTTTGGAGCGATTTATTTTTCATCCGGAACGACCGGATTCCCGAAGGCAATTTTACATAAACACCAGAGCTTAACACAGGCCGCACAGATGGAGCAGAAGCATCACGGCACGAGCCGGGATGATACGTTCCTGTGTATCCCGCCACTGTACCATACCGGTGCGAAGTTCCACTGGATGGGAAGTCTGGTGGCAGGCAGCAAGGCTGTGCTCTTAAAGGGCACAAAACCGGAGACGATTCTCTCCGCTGTGTCGAGTGAGCATTGTACGATCGTCTGGCTGCTCGTTCCGTGGGCACAGGATATTCTGGACGCGTTAGACCGCGGGGACCTGAAGTTAGAGGATTATGAGCTTTCGCAGTGGCGGCTTATGCATATCGGTGCACAGCCGGTACCGCCATCGCTGATCAAGCGCTGGAAAGAATATTTCCCACATCACCAGTACGATACGAACTATGGACTTTCCGAGTCAACCGGACCGGGCTGCGTGCATCTGGGTGTGGAGAATATCCATAAGGTCGGTGCGATCGGTGTGCCGGGTTACCGTTGGGAATGTAAGATCGTGGACGAGAACGGTGTGACAGTCCCACAGGGCGAAGTCGGAGAGCTCTGTGTCAAGGGACCGGGCGTGATGACCTGTTATTATAGAAATGAGGAAGCAACCGCGGAGACAATCAAGGACGGCTGGTTGTTCACCGGAGATATGGCAAGACAGGATGAGGATGGATTTTATTTCCTTGTTGACCGGAAAAAGGATGTCATCGTCAGTGGAGGCGAGAATATTTATCCGGTACAGATCGAGGATTTCCTGCGCAAGCATGACAAGATCAAGGACGTGGCGGTTATTGGACTTCCAGACCGCCGGTTGGGCGAGAAGACCGCTGCGATCATCGAGATCAAGGATGGCATGACCTGCACAGAGGAAGAAATCGAGAACTTCTGTCTGGAGCTTCCAAGATATAAGAGACCAAAGCAGATTATTTTCCATGAGATTCCGCGTAATGCGACCGGAAAGATCGAGAAGCCGAAACTGCGTGAGATGTACGGCGCAGACAAGCTGGTAGAGAAGGAAAATGAGGCATAAAGAACAAAAGGAGTAAATTATAAATGAAAGAATTGATGTTAGGGAATAAGGCACTTGCACGCGGTCTGTACGAAGCCGGATGCAAAGTGATTTCCAGTTATCCGGGTACACCGAGTACAGAGATCACAGAGGAAGCCGCTTTATACGATGAGATCTATTGTGAGTGGGCACCAAATGAGAAGGTGGCTATGGAAGTGGCACATGGCGCGAGTCTGGGTGGAGTCAGAAGCGCAACGGCAATGAAGCATGTTGGATTGAATGTGGCAGCAGACCCATTGTTCACGATCTCTTATCAGGGATTAAATGCAGGTCTGGTTGTCTGCGTGGCAGATGATCCGGGTATGCATTCTTCCCAGAATGAGCAGGATTCCAGACACTATGCTGAAGCTGCAAAGGTGCCGATGTTGGAGCCGGCAGATTCAGAGGAAGCGCGCGTATTTGCAAAGCGTGCGTACGAATTATCTGAGAAGTTCAATACACCTGTATTCCTTAAGATGTGCACGCGTGTAGCACATTCACAGAGTGTTGTAAATACGGAGGAGCGGATCGTTCCAGAGCAGGTTCCTTACAAGAAGGATCCGACAAAGGTTATGATGACGAAGAATTCCCGCGATGCGCATGTGCGCGTGGAGCAGCGGACAAAGGATCTGATCGCATTTGCTGAGAATTGCGATCTGAACCGCGTGGAGATGGGAGATACATCCATCGGATTTATCACAAGCTCCACATCGTATCAGTACGCAAAGGAAGTGTATGGCGATAATGCAAGCTATCTGAAGCTTGGTATGATCTGGCCGCTTCCAGAGAAGCTGATTTTAGACTTTGCAGAGCATGTGGATAAGGTTGTAGTCTTGGAAGAGTTAGATCCATTTATTGAGAATCACTGTAGAAAGCTCGGTCTGGAAGTTGTCGGCAAAGAGACATTCCCGATCTGTGGCGAATTCTCACAGAATCTGGTGCGTACGGCACTTGGCGGAGATGCACCGGAAGAGCTGGCACTTGCCGATGAGATTCCGGGACGTCCACCAGTTATGTGTGCGGGCTGTCCACACCGTGGAATCTTCTACATCCTTTCGAAATTAAAGTGTATGGTCTATGGTGATATCGGATGTTATACATTGGGCGCCGTGGCACCGTTGAATGCGATGGACTTAAATGTCTGCATGGGTGCGTCTTGCTCCGGTCTGCATGGCTTTAATAAAGCGATGGGCGAACAGGGCGAGAAGATGAGTGTCGGTGTAATCGGAGATTCGACCTTCATTCATTCCGGTATTACCGGTATTACAGATATCGCTTACAATATGAGCAATTCGACCGTGATTATCCTGGATAATTCAATCACAGGTATGACCGGACATCAGCAGAATCCGACAACCGGTAAGAATCTGCGTGGTGAACCGGCCGGAAAGGTGAATCTCGAAGCGCTCTGTGCAGCACTTGGATTCAACCGTGTCACAGTTGTTGATCCGTACGATCTCGCAGAGGTGGAGCGTGTCGTGAAGGAAGAGCTTGCCGCAGAGGAGCCAAGTATCATTATCAGCCGCCGTCCGTGTGTTATGATCAAGGGTACGGTACATAAGCCGCCAATCAAGGTGGATACCGATAAATGTGTCGGCTGTAAGATGTGTATGAAGATCGGATGTCCTGCGATTTCCGTGCGGGATAAGAAGGCAGTGATCGATACGACGCTTTGTATCGGCTGTGAAGTATGTACACAGATGTGTAAATTCGGCGCATTGTGTCCGGCAGCAAAGGAGGGCAGGTAAGATGGAAACAAAGAATATTATGATCGTCGGTGTCGGCGGACAGGGTACGTTGCTTGCCAGCAAGATATTAGGACATGTGCTACTCTCACAGAATTTTGATGTGAAGGTTTCCGAGGTGCATGGTATGAGCCAGCGTGGCGGAAGCGTTGTCACATATGTAAGATATGGTGAGAAGGTGTATTCACCGGTCATTGACAAGGGCGAGGCAGATGCGATTGTCGCATTTGAGAAGCTCGAAGCGGCAAGATGGATTTCCTACCTGAAGAAGGGTGGACAGATCATCGTGAATACACAGGAGGTAGAGCCGATGCCGGTCATCACAGGCGCTGCGGAGTATCCACAGGAGCTTGTCTCCAAGATGGAGGCAGCCGGTGCGAATGTCGATGCGAAGGATTTCCTCGCGATCGCAGAGGAGGCGGGTTCTGCCAAGGCGGTTAATATCGCACTCATGGGAAGACTTTCGAAGTATTTCTCGGAGATTCCGGCGCATGCATGGGAGGAAGCAATCGACGCAATCGTTGCGGAGAAGTTCCGTGCTTTAAACCATAAAGCATTTGAACTTGGAAGAAATGCATAGGCAGGTGTAAACTTTGCCTGAAAACACCTTTCCTTTGTTCGTGTAATATAAGGACATCAGCAAGAGCTGAAAAACAAACGAACAAAGGAGAGGTAAAAATGAAAAGATTGGAAATTGCGCAGTATATTGCACTTGGAGCAACTTGTATGACAGTATTGGGGTTCGTGATCAACCTCGCCACACAGAGCAGATGGAGTATGACGATGTGTGGATATGGTGTGATGATCGGATTGATCTCATACTTCTTCGGCGGAATCAAAACCGCAGTGAAAATGGCGGGAAAGATTGCAAAATGGGGCTGGATCATTCTGCCGTTTCCTTATGATATCGTGACCGGTCTGGTTGCATTTTTTATTTCGATTTTCGTATTTATGGCGTTGCCAATTATTCCGATTCGTAAGGCGTACAAGGAACAGTCGATGGAGTAAACGGATGCCTGTGACAGGCATCTCACAGGATGATGTATGGAAGAAAATGATTATGAGACAAGATTTATAAGAGAAGAGATCGGAAGATGTGAGGATCTGGATGAGCTGAAAGCGCGGATTTTTCCACTGCTGCAGTCACAGCACGAGCTGTGGATGCAGAAGATGCAGGAAATCCTTGCGGAGAGCGGACTTACGAAGTCTGCATTTGCGAAGCGTTGCCGCGTGAGCCGGGTGTCAGTCGACAAATGGTGCAAGGGAGCGATCCCGAAGAACCGCGAGACATTTCTTCGAATCGGCATGGCGGCGGAGTATGATCTGGAGAAGATGAACCAGCTTCTGCGTCGATACGGGCAGTACCCGGAGCTTTATTCGAAAAGCTTGGAAGACTGTGTCTGTATCTACGTGTTAAATCACAGGTTTGATATGGACTGCGTAGATAATCGCGAGTCGGAGAAGGGCGAGGAAGCGTATGGACTGACCGCCTATGATTACATATTGTCGCAGATTAAGGAGAACATGGCGGCGGATGCGGATATGGAAATCCCTGATATCAATACGGTACAGTTTGCAGAACGGCTATCACAGGTAGAGGATGCAGATGCCCTGACGCAGTTTATCTATGACAATATCGCAACCTTTTCCTCAGCATATCAGAAGTTCTATGCCTATGTGAAAATGTATGTGACGATCAATTACCAGCGGTATTCGTCGAGTGTGGCGAATCTGGCAGAGGGACAGGGCTGGTCTTCATCGCTGCGGCAGTGTGTGTCCGCGATACGACAGAACAAATGGTATCCGACGCGGAACAAGATCATCTCGCTGGGACTGCATCTGAGCATGGATCATGAGCAGATCGACGAGATGCTCACGCTGGCACATATGGAACCTTTGTGTGCGAAGAACCTGTTCGAAAGTGTGATCCTGTTTATTCTGGATGATGCGGAGTTGAACAATATGCTTGATACGGAATCGGAGGAGTTTGATCCAGATGAGTTATGCCGCTATGCGCGTAAGGTGCTGCTGGAGCTTGACCTGCCGGAGATCGACGCATTTCTCGCGGAGCTTCCGGATCTCGATACGGATATATGGTAGGATGGAAAATAATTTAATCGTAATTGAAAATGGACAATTGAATATCTATTTGCTGGACAATCAGGTTGTCTGGGAGGTTGGACGGATGTCGAAGGAGCATACACCGGATATCCCGATGCATGCAACGACAATCAGCCGTAGGCATGGGCGGTTTCAGAATATGGACGGTATCTGGTTTTACATGGATGAAAACCCGAAGAATGGTACGATCCGCAATTGGAAGAAATTATCTTCCGGGCTGCATGGGCGCGTCAAGCCGGTGATGGTTTCGCCGGGGGATGTGTTCGTCTTCGGTGGCGGCGAGGATGCGGTCGTAAGTCCGGCAACGGTGTGGGCGTTCTTCCGGACGCGGTACTATGATGCGCCGTGGCGGGCGATGGATTCGCGAGGCTGCAGCAAATTCCTGATCGTGGATGGGGATATCCGGATGAAGTTAGCAGACCCGGAGCCGGGAAGTGTGGTAGAATGTGAACACGGGATGGTGATCTATATGGGTGCGCTTACCTATGTGATCGGACCGTTGAAGGTGATGGGAAGTAAAGGGAGTACAGATGGAACCAATTATTACAGAACAAATTGAGAAATTTCAGTCCGGAGATTTCAGCGGATATGAGAGCTTTTATTATGCGACATCGCAGACGGTCTATACGATGCTGCATACGATTATTCCGGATGAGAACACTGCGGCAGAGCTGATGCCGAAGGTATATGAGAAAATCTATGCGAATGTGCAGACGCTTCCACAGACAGAGGCATTTTATGCGTGGAGCGCAAAGCTTGCAAATGAGGAAGCTTTGGAGTACTTAAAGGGAAATGCTGTATCGATAGGAAATTCTGACATGCAGCCAGACACGGATTCTGTAAATGCACAGACTATGGAATCGGCAGACAGCAGTTCGGATATGCCGTTCTATGATTATGCAGCGGAGGATGAAGCCCTTGCGATTACGGAGGATTTATCTGAGGATCGCGTATTTACAGAGCATGTGCAGGCTGTGATCGAGGCGTTATCACCGATGGAAAAGGTCGTATTCCAGTCGTATTATTATTTTGGCGAGAGCGTACCTGCGATCGTAGAAAAAACGGGATGTACAACGCGGGCGGTAAAGCATACCATCGGACAGACACGGACAGCCTTGCTTTCTGCAATCACCGCGTATGGACAGGCACCTGCATATGCGGTACAGCAGGAGAAGTCGCATAAATTCGGCTTGAAGGATACACCTTGGATGTATATTTTGTTCCAGAATTATATTGGAAAGGTGACGGGCATCGCGCATGTCGGAATCACAGGAAGTGCGGCTGGTGCAATCGCGATGGTCGGACAGGCAGGTGGCGTGGCAGGAACATCTGCGGTAATCGGACAGGCAGGAGGTATTGCAGGAACCACGGCAGGACAGGCAGGGAGTGCTGCAAGTGCAGCGGTAACCGGACAGGCGGGCGGAGCTACAGGTGCAGCAGCGAAAGCATCCGCACATGGGATTGCAAAATTCCTTGGTACGGTTGGCGGAAAAGTGGCAGTTGGAGTTGTCGGAGTTGCAGCGGTTGTCGGCATCGGTCTGGGAATCCATCATGCATCGTCCGAACCGGAAAGACACATTGTAGCAATAGAAGAAGAGGATGGCAGTGGCGCACTTATGTGGGAGGATGGACCGGCACCCGTACAGGAGGCAACAACTGAAGAGGTTTCTTGGGTTGACTTAAAATTGGAAGAGACGCGTCAAAATGTAGATAGTTATCGTACAACCGGAAGTGGTACACGGGGAGACGATGCTGAGGTTGGCGAGTCTTTGGATCCATATGAGCGGAAGAATTGCTTTTATGCTGTGGCGGATATCAATGGAGATGGCATGGAAGACATTTACTTTGGATATTGGAATAGTGAGACAAGACAGGTTGAAATACGACATACCTATGAACGGGATGATATTGACGGAATCGTTACATATTACCAAAGGGATCTGTATCTGTCGGATCAGGCAAAAGATTTTTTGTATGATAAAGTAGACAGCCAGTTTGAACTGATTTCTGATTATATGGATAACGAGTCTAGCGGAGGCGTGGGATATTTGAAAATCGATACAGGTGGTGGTGAAAAATATTACAAGGTAATTGCCACTACATGGTATGTGTATGGCGGTTCGGATGGAACAGTCAATTACGATAATTATGATTATGATTTTCTGCTAAGACAAATGAGGGATGAAAACTATAGTGGTTATTATCAGGAGGTTTCCGCTTCGGAGTTTGAGACGTATAAAGCGTCATTTACATACAAAAAACTGGAATGGCATCCTTTGTTTGAGAACGAAACAATTCTGAACGAAGATCCGTCAATTCCGGATGCGGATGGGAAGTTCTAATACCAAATCAAAATGAAAAACGAGGAACAAATCTATGAAGAAATTAGCAATATTTTTTCCGGGAATCGGGTATCATGCGGACAAGCCGCTCCTATATTACAGCCGGAAGCTGGCTGGCGAGGCAGGCTATGAACAGATTGCGTTGAAATACGATTATCAGGCGGGGAATATCCGCGGGAACAAAGAGAAGATGGAGGCAGCTTTCCATGCATTGTATGCGCAGGCGGAAGAACAGCTTGCCGAGGTTGATTTTACGGCGTATGCAGAAGTGTTGTTTGTATCGAAGAGCGTTGGCACGATTATCGCATCTGCCTATGCACAGAAGCTCGAACAGGCAGGAACGACAGTAGAAATCCGTCATATCTTATACACGCCGCTTGAGGCAACCTACACCTTCGCACCGAAGCATGCGGTTGCATTTATCGGAACGGCTGATCCGTGGAGTGATGTGCCTGCGGTGATTCAGATGAGTGAAGCGCAGGGCGTTCCGATGCACGTCTACGAGAACGCCAACCATTCACTGGAGACAAGCGATACCATGCAGAATCTGAAAATCCTGCAGGATGTGATGGAGAAGACCAAAGCAATTATATAATACAAAAGCCCCTGTTGCAGTCCGGTGTGATTGGAAATATATCCACAGATGCAATCGGGGCTTTTTGTTATGGTAGGCAGAATGCTTAATTATCAAACGTTGCAGCCTTTGCTAACGCAACGTCAATATTCTCACAGAAGTTCTCTTCGCCGAGCTTCTCTACGAAACCAGCCTTCTCCATCACATGGCGTGGCTGCTCGTTCACGTGGGAGAGCAGTAAGTGGATGCCCTTCTTCTGGCATGTCTTGTATGCCTCTTCGAGTGATTCCAGCCCGGTGATATCCATCGCCGGAACATCACGCATACGAAGAATCAGAACATTCTTGTGTTTTTCGTGTGTAAATGCAAGGTAGTCATTTGTCTCCGCAAAAAACATCGGACCGAGAATTTCATATACCATTGTGTTGCGTGGTACATTCTTCAGGTCAGTGTGCTCGGAAATCTCATTTTTGTCCAGATCTTCCTTGTAGATCCATGGTTTCACTTCGCCGACATCAGACATTCGCTTCATGAACAGGAATGCTGCCATGACCATACCAATCTCGATAGCCACAACCAGATCGAAGAATACCGTCAGAAGCAGAGTGGTGATCAGGACGAGAATATCGCTTTTCGGTGCGGTTTTGATCATGTGGCCAAATGTCTTGAAGCCGCTCATGTTGTAGGCAACCATGATCAGGATTGCGGCAAGACAGGTCATCGGAATCATAGATGCATATGGCATCAGGAACAGCAGGATCAACAGCAGGGTGATCGCATGGACGATACCGGCAATTGGGGTACGTCCGCCATTTTTGACATTGGCTGCGGTTCTGGCGATCGCTCCGGTTGCCGGGATACCGCCGAAGAGAGACGACATGATGTTACCGACACCCTGACCGACTAACTCTGCATTCGAACGGTGATGTCCACCAATCATACCATCGGATACGACACAGGAAAGCAGCGATTCGATGGACGCTAAGATTGCGATTGTAAATGCCGGTGAGATCAGCTCTTTCACCAGTGCGAACGAAAGCTGCGGGGCGGCGAATTTCGGGAAACCTGCCTTAATCGTGTACAGATCCCCGATCGTAGCTACCGGAAGCTTGCCGAGCTGGACAATCAGTGTGGTTACGAGAATTGCAATCAGGCTGCCCGGAATCTTCGCAGATACCTTCGGCCAGAAGATCTGGATCAGCAGCGCGAGCATACCGATACCGAACGTCATCCAGTCAATCGTGTGGAATGCTTTCGCATAGGCAGCACATTTATCAACAAATTCGGATGGCACAGCCCCCATGGACAGACCAAAGAAGTCCTTGAGCTGTCCGGCGAAGATGCCGATGGCGATACCAAATGTAAAGCCGACCGTGATCGTTTTCGGGATAAATTTGATCAGATTGCCGAAATGGCACAGTCCCATGATGATCATGATGATGCCGGACAAAAAAGTAGCGATTGTAAGTCCGGTCATGCCATATTGGGCGATGATGCCGTAGATGATAACAACGAATGCTGCGGTAGGACCGCCGATCTGCACGCGGCTGCCACCGAGCAGGGAGATGAAGAATCCTGCGATGATGGCTGTGTACAGACCCTGCTCCGGATTGACACCGGAGGCGATGGCAAGTGCGATCGACAAGGGCAATGCGATGATCGCCACGATGATACCTGCGACGATATCCTTCACAAACTGTTCCTTTGTATATGTTTTCATAGTGCTAAAAAGTTTCGGTTTTATATATTTGAGCTTTTCCATGTCAGTAAAATCCTTTTCGCTTTATTTAAAATGTAGTATAACGATCTCCCCGGATCCGGCTACAGCAATCCCTGAATCAGAATGATCAGAATCAAAACCGGCAGTATAAACTGGAAATACGGCTTTAATTTCCGGCTGATTTTAAGCCCTTTTCCGGTATTTGCCTCTTCAATGTAGTTATCAAATCCAAATCCCCATTTGGTAACACAGAACAACAGATAGACGAGTGAACCAAGCGGCAACAGCAGGTTGCTGACTAAGAAGTCTTCCGTGTCGAGTACGTCACGACCGCCGATCAGATGCACACTGCTCCAGACATTGTAACCGAGGACACAAGGCATGCTCGCGATCAGGATGATGATGCAGTTGATGAGTGACGCTTTGTTCCGGCTGATATGGAACATATCCATACAGAACGAAATGATGTTCTCAAATACAGCGATAACCGTTGAGAAGCTGGCAAATGTCATGAACAGGAAGAACAGTGTTCCCCAGATTCTTCCGCCTGCCATATTTACAAATACATTTGGCAGTGTGACGAAGATCAGACTTGGACCGGCACCGACTTCCACGCCATAGCTGAAGCATGCCGGGAAGATGATCAGTCCTGCCATGATTGCAACAAATGTATCGAGAGCACAGATACGGACGCCCTCCCCGGCAAGCGTATTGTCTTTGCTCATGTAGCTTCCGAAGATCTCCATTGCCGCAACACCCAGACTCAGAGTGAAGAACGACTGGTTCATAGCCGCAGAGATCACATTTCGAAGACCGACCTCGGATACGGTTTTTGCATTTGGTACAAGGTAGAACTTCAGGCCTTCCTTTGCACCGGATAATGTCAGACTATGTACAACTAAGATCACGATCAGTGCAAGCAATGCCAGCATCATGAACTTACTGATCCGTTCCAATCCGTTCTGCAAGCCGCGGCTGCAGATGAGAAATCCTGCGACTACGATAATGACCATCCAGATCGTCATCTGAAGCGGATCACCGAGCAGATCTGTGAATACGGAAGATGTCGCGTCGGTGTCCATACCAGAATGGAAAGCACCTGTGGCAAACTTATAAAAATAAGAAAGCATCCAGCCGGATACGGTTGTGTAATACATCATCAGCAGATAGCATCCAGCCATGGCAAACCAGCCGTGGATATGCCATTTGCTGCCGGGCTTTTCGAGTGCCTTGTATCCAAGCACCGCACTCTTGCGGCTCGCACGTCCGACTGCGAATTCCATTGTCAAAACAGGTAGTCCCATGATTACCAGAAAGATCAGGTAAAAGAGCACAAAAAGACCGCCTCCGTTTTCCCCTGCAACATATGGAAAACGCCACACATTTCCAATACCGATGGCGCATCCTGCCGATACAAGCAGAAAACCAAGGCGGGATTTGAAAGATTCTCGCTGCATATATATTTTCCCTCCTGAATAAAAATGCCGCCAGATGATTCAAAATAGCGGCATATTACCTATTATATTGTTTGACAAAGCAAACTTCATAAAATATACTATAAAAAAAATAATAATACAAGGGGAGAACTTTCAAAATTAATTAAGGAAACGTGAAAGGACAGGTTTAGAAGACAACATGGAAGAAAATGTAAACGTAACAGAGCTGTTTGGCTGTGACGTATTTAACGACGCGGTCATGGAAGAACGACTTCCGAAGAAGGTTTACAAAGAACTCAAGGAGACGATTGAAGAGGGCAAGGAATTGTCATTGGAGATCGCGGATGTGGTAGCCCACGAGATGAAGGAGTGGGCGATCGAGAAAGGGGCAACACATTTCAGTCACTGGTTCCAGCCGATGACCGGTGTGACTGCTGAAAAGCATGATGCATTTATCACAGCACCGAAGGAAAATGGAAAGGTATTGTTATCGTTCTCCGGTAAGGAGCTGATCCAGGGAGAGCCAGATGCATCTTCATTCCCATCCGGCGGACTTCGTGCGACATTTGAGGCAAGAGGTTATACGACATGGGATTGTACATCTCCAGCGTTTGTACGTCATGACTCTGCAGGCGGGATCCTTTGTATTCCAACCGCATTCTGTTCGTACACTGGCGAGGCACTCGATCAGAAGACACCATTGCTTCGTTCGATGGAGGCAGTTAATAAGCAGGCACTCCGTATCTTAAGATTATTTGGAAATACAACTGCAAAACGTGTGACACCATCCGTTGGTGCCGAACAGGAATATTTCCTTGTTGATAAAGAAAAATGGTTAAAGCGTAAGGACCTGATCTACACTGGACGTACATTGTTTGGTGCGATGCCACCAAAGGGACAGGAGATGGATGACCATTATCTTGGTACGATCCGTCAGCGTGTCAGTGCATATATGAAGGAAGTCAATGAGGAGTGCTGGAAGCTTGGCGTCGCTGCGAAGACACAGCACAACGAGGTTGCTCCGGCACAGCACGAGCTGGCTCCGATCTATGCACCGGTCAATATCGCACAGGATCACAACCAGATCATGATGCGTATTTTGAAGAAGGTTGCAAGTCGTCATGGTATGCGCTGCCTGCTTCACGAGAAGCCGTTTGCAGGGGTAAACGGTTCCGGTAAGCACAACAACTGGTCACTCACTTCTGACGATGGAGTTAATCTGCTTGATCCAGGCAAGAATCCACATGAGAATAAAATGTTCCTTCTTGTACTTGCATGTATCTTAAAGGCGGTTGATGAGCATGCAGATCTGCTTCGTGTATCTGCAGCCGATGTCGGAAACGATCAGAGACTGGGTGGCAATGAAGCACCACCAGCGGTCATCTCCGTATTCCTTGGCGACCAGCTCGAGGATGTGCTTGACCAGATTCTGAAGAATGGAGAGGCAACCCATAGTATCAAGGGTGAGAAGTTTGCAACGGGTGTTACAACGCTTCCAGATTTCCGCAAGGACGCAACTGACCGTAACCGTACATCACCGTTTGCTTTTACAGGAAATAAGTTCGAGTTCCGTATGCTTGGTTCCCAGGATTCTCTGTCAAACTGCAACGTCGTTTTAAACACGATCGCAGCGGAGGCATTTGAAGAGGCCTGCGACAGACTGGAGAAGGCAGAGGATTTCGACAAAGAGTTAAACGCGCTGATTGTAGAATATACAGAAAAGCATAAGCGTATCATCTTCAGCGGAAATGGATATTCCAAGGAGTGGCAGGAGGAAGCAAAGCGCAGAGGACTTCCAAACCTTCCGACAATGGTCGATGCAATCCCGGCGCTTACGACGGATGCAGCCATTGATATGTTTGAGCATTTCAAGGTATTTACAAAGGCAGAGCTTGAGGCAAGAGCGGAGATCCAGTATGAGATTTATGCGAAGGCAATCAACATTGAGGCAAGAACGATGATCGATATGGCAACGAAGCAGATCATTCCAGCGGTTGTCAAATACACAACCGTACTTGCAGAATCTGTCAACCAGGTACGTGCAGCTGGCAAGACTTACAATGTAAGCGTACAGGAGAAGCTTCTGGAGAAGACATCAGCCCTGCTTGCAGAAAGCTACGAGGCACTTAATCATCTGGCAGAGGTAACAGCTGAGATCGAGAAGAAGGAAGAAGGTCCGGAACGTGCAAGATATTGTCTGGATGTGATCATGCCAGCCATGACAGAACTTCGTACTCCAGTCGACGCATTGGAGATGATCGTCGATAAGGAGATGTGGCCAATGCCTTCTTATGGAGATTTGATGTTTATACTGTAATGCAACATGTAAGATAAGAACCTGAATGCGGTCGGAGAGTCGGACACGAACCAGTATTCCATGTGGAAGGATTATTTGTCAACCACGGAAGTTCGGGAAATTCTTACATAAAAAAATAAATCGGTGCTCTCGCATGCGGAGATGGATGGGAAAACCTATGCGTATGCGGTTGTGGCGCGGAAAGATCAGCCGGGATTGGTGCTTTGTTATGAGGATGTCACCGGCTATAAGGAAGTAGATAACGAATTATCGTTAGATACGTTATTATCAGGAAATAACTTTACGATGGAGGCGACCATCATTATCACTGATGGCGCTTCTATCATAAATAGCAATGATGAAACAAAGAAAAATAAATCCATTTCAGGAACAGTCGTAGAGACAGCGGAAAAACAGGGCTGGGACGGATAATACGATGCAGAAGATAAAGTCGGACGGACAGACATGGTATGTCATGCGTCGGAGCTACAAGGACAATCATTTGTATGTATTTTATACGTCGGGCGAAATGTTTACATATCGTACAACGACAATGGCGTACGCGGTTTTGTTGTATTTGCTGTTTGTATCATTTTTTCATATGATTCATTATCGATATGCACGAAAAAACACCGAATACATAGAAAAATAATATCAGATCATACAGGCAATCAGCACGATTTATTCAACGGATATCATTCTGTTCCCACAGACAAATACATGGGAGGGATTGAAGATTCCAGAGAATGTTGGAGTTCATCTGCATGGCGGAGAGACGATGGGAGAGCTTGTTGAGACGCAGGCAGCCGCAGCCGGTGTGACTTTCCATCGCGAAAGAGCTGGTGGAACGATTTCTTTTACAAGTGAAGAGGGCGTGGGGACGACCTTTACAATCGAGTTTCGATTTTTACTTGCGCCAGAGACAGAAAAAGGGGATAATAGTAAAGATAATACAATGCAGGATTTTCAGGGAACGCAGAGCAAAGAAGCGGGGATGAGTGAACATTTGTCAAAGCCACTCGATGAGTAGAAGATGTTCGCGATGATAAGAAAATATTGTAGGGAGAAAAAAGAGGGGGAGAACCAATGAGAATGAAGAAACTTCGTCAGATTATAGCTGCATGTATGACGGGGTGTGTACTGCTTGCGGGCTGTGGATCAACCGCGACAGAAGGCACACAGCAGTCGTCAAAACTGCCGCAGTTGGTGATTGGCAGTGACAGCTATGAACCGTTTAATTATATCAACGAGGATGGTGAATTTGCAGGCGTGGATGTCGAGCTTGCGCAGGAGGCATGCCGCCGCATCGGATACGAGCCGGTCTTTACACAGATCGTGTGGGAGGACAAGGACGAATATCTGGAGGAAGGAAGCGTGGATTGTCTGTGGGGTAGCTTCACGATGACTGGTCGGGAAGAAGAGTATACATGGGTTGGACCGTATCTGAACAGTCGGCAGGTTGTTGTGGTGCATGCGGACAGTGATATTTTTCAACTATCCGATCTTGAAGGAACGCGTGTAGCAGTACAGGCGACGAGTAAACCAGAACGGGAATTTTTAAATCAGGATAATCCGGCGACACCACAGGTGGGGGATCTGTTCAGCTTTTCTTCTATGGATGAGATTTACGCGAGTCTCAGAAAAGGATATGTGGATGCGATTGCCGGGCATGAAAGTGCGCTTCGTACATTTGTAGAGACCGATCCGGATGCTTACCGGATTCTGGACGAGAGTTTGTATAATTCAGAACTTGGAATCGCGTTTATAAAGGGAAGCGATAACGAAGTGATTGGGAAATTGGCACAGGCATTGAATGAGATGCAGGAAGATGGAACAACAAGGAAGATTATAGAGAAATACGGGTTAAATCCAGAGACAGCATTTAGTGACATGAAAGGAGTACAGGAATGGAAGTAAGAGCATGCTATGAGGAGATGGGATCAAATTTCGATGAGGTATTGAGCCGTCTCGGCAGCGAGCAGATGGTGCAGCGGTTTGCAATCAGATTTTTGAACGACAAGTCCTATGAGACATTGGAGGCAGCACTTAAGGAGAAGGATGTGGACAGTGCATTTCGTGCAGCACACACGCTCAAAGGTGTCTGTGTCAATCTCGGATTTGACAAGCTGTATGAGGTAAGTTCAGCGCTGACGGAGAAGCTTCGTGCAAAAGAGTTAGATGGTACAGATGTGATGTTTGAAAAAGTAAAGGAGCAGTATGACATTACTGTGAATGCAATCCGTAAACTGCAGTAAAATAAAGAGGAATCTATGGCAAAACTTCGGAAAATGTTAATCAAGGTATTATAAAAAAGTTTATTAATTTGTTCAAATAAGAATCGAATATTTCTTTCGATTTTCCACATACTACCCATACAGTACAAAAATGGAAGTATGTCAGGAGAACAGGAGGAAATAATCAAATGAAAGCAACAGGAATTGTCAGACGGATCGATGAGCTTGGCAGAATTGTCGTTCCCAAGGAGATCCGGCGCGTGTTACGGATTCGGGAAGGCGATCCATTGGAAATATTTACCGACAAGGATGGTGAAATCGTCCTGAAAAAATATTCACCAATCGGAGAGCTTTCTGCATTTGCGCAGGAGTATGTTGATGCGATCGCAGCAAGTCTCGGTTGTGGCGTGTGCGTCTGTGACCGGGATCAGATCATCGCGGTCGCGGGAATCTCCAAGAAGGATCTGCTCGGCAAATCCCTGCACCGGGAACTGGAGGATGCGATCAATGACCGGGAAGCGATTCTGGCGCGGAAAGGTGAAAAGAAGTTTATCCGGATTCTCGGGCACGGAGATAATGAGTATGATGGAGAGATCGTGCAGACGATCATCTGCGAGGGCGATGCTATTGGCGCGGTAATTTTGCTCAGCCGGGAAGGAAGCAGGCAAATCGGCGAATCTGAGGTGAAAGCGGCGGCGATTGCAGCGAAATTCCTTGGGAAACAGATGGAAGGGTAAAATTGACATCGAAATTCCCAAAAAGTGCCAAAAACTTGGCTTTTTTCCTTGACAAACAAAGGGCAACAAGGTATAAATATGCGTAGGGCTTTGTTGGCAAAGCTGATAAAAACAAGATTCGACCGCGGGGGATGTGGTCAGGAAACATCGTTTTATTATAGGAGGAAATTTCGATGAACAAGAATGAATTAGTTGCAAAGATGGCTGAGAAGGCTGGACTTAAGAAGACAGAAGCTGAGAAGGCACTTAAGGCTTTCACAGAGACAGTAGCAGAAGAGTTAAAGAATGGTGAGAAGATCCAGTTAGTTGGATTTGGTACATTTGAAGTAGCTGAGAGACCTGCTCGTGAGGGACGTAACCCAAGAACAGGCGAGACAATGAAGATCGCTGCTTCTAAGTCTCCTAAGTTCAAGGCTGGTAAGGCTTTAAAGGATTCTTTAAACTAATCTGATTCTTATCCGAAAAGATTTTTCGATAAAGAGTGAAAAGCTGTCGCATGCTGCGGCAGCTTTTTCATATGAGAGGAAAGTAAGGAGGAACGTGCTATGCGTTTGGACAAATATTTAAAAGTATCGCGTCTGATTAAGCGTCGTACCGTAGCAAATGATGCATGCGATGCAGGCAGAGTCATGGTCAATGATAAAGTCGTGAAAGCATCCTATGATGTGAAGCTTGGCGATGTGATCGAGATATCGTTTGGTAATAAATCCGTGAAGGTTAAGGTGACAATGATCGCGGATTCTACGAAAAAGGAAGATGCAAAAGAGATGTTTGAATATCTCTGATGGAAGGTAGAAGGCTCATAAATCGCAGAGTGCCTGCATATATTTATGCTATAACAAGTGTGCAGGAGCATACATGGAAAGTCATATGATACATATTACACAACGCGCACATATGAGCCTCACCGGACTGGAAAAGGTGATATCGATGGAACCGGAGCTTGTTGAGGTAGAAACAACAGCAGATCATCTTGCCATCAAGGGGCAGAATCTGCACGCAGAGAAGCTGGATATGGAGAAGGGTGAACTCCAGTTGACCGGAACGATACAGGGGATGCTTTATTCGGACAAAAAGGGAAAGAAGAAAGCCGCGGCGATCGCCAAACGGCTGTTTCGATAATTGACAGATGTATTGATACGACAGGGTGCCATGTTTATCATGAGTGTTGCCGTGGGAATCGCCCTCACACTGTCGTATGATCTTTTGCGTGTATTTCGACGCGTGGTATCTCATAATTCAATTTTAATAGCAATGGAAGATGTCTGCTTCTGGCTGATCTGGACCTATGTGACGTTGGAGTGCATCCACGTATATGGGGATGGTGTGCTGCACTGGTATATGGCGGTTGGCATTTTGTTTGGCGTTGTATTGTTCCATTACACTATAAGTTGTACCTTGTTAAAATCTGTAAACAACATCTTGTACAAGGTAAAAAAATCCGCGAAAAAGCACAAGAAATTGTTGAAAAATAGCGATAATAAGGGTAAAATGTAAATATCTTTAGGTATGAAAAGTGGGTATGGAAATGGCAAAAAGCAGTACAAAAAAATCAGTTCGATATCGTCAGTCGCCGGTGATCACATTTCTGGTTGTTGCGGCGGTTATATTTATATGTGTGACTTCGATTGTGCGTGCGACAAGTCTGCACACGAAGAGTAAGCAGCTGGCAGAGACCGAGAAAACGATGGAGTTGAAGGTCGAAGAGGCAAAGCAGGAGCAGGCGAACCTCGATGCACAGGAGAAATATATGCAGACGAATGAATATATAGAGGACGTGGCAAAGGACAAGCTCGGGTTAGTGAAACCAGATGAGCTGGTTATCCGTCCGGCAGAATAAATGAATCAGAGATAAGAAGACAGAAAGCTTCCGGTAGATTGCCGGAAGCTTTTTTGCGTAAAAATGTCTATAAATTTTATCTCCCAGCTGTCACTGTTAGACATACACAGTCGGAAGAATTGTATAAACTTGTATGGCAAATTTGAAACAGACGGAAACCATCGGGTAGAGGGGATTGAGAAAATGAAAGTGGCGAAGCTTTTTTCTGGTATTGCAGATATTCTGATTGCATATTGTGTGGGACATTGCAGTCTGCTTGGCACAGCACCATTTGGGACGGCAATCATTGGTGCGGGCAGCGCCTGCGGGAGAAGTCCATGGATGTTGCTGCTCGGATTGCTCGGCGCATTTTTTGAGCAGGGTGGTTTTGAGAAACAGGGACAGATGATCTATCCACTGATCTGGGTGATGGCAGCTGTGCTTGTACGCGTCAGAAAGTTGCAGCTATTATATCCGCGCTCGTTTCTGTTGTCTGTCCTTGTCGGACTGGAGACGATCGTTCTCCAGATCGGTGCGGCGTTCTGGCTGCCAGGGGCAATCGGAATCCCTCTGGCGTGCGCAGAAGGTGCGCTCGTTTTTTCTTTTATGTTAGCGTATTGCTTTTCTTATCGGAATCTGAGTGGGGATAAGCTCCTTTTTTTAACAGACACCCAGACGATGCTTGCGGTGCTGATTCTTGCAACAACCGTACTTGCCGGGATGCCGGTTCAGCTTGGCGGAGTCGTCGAGGTGCTTGCGAGCGTGTGCCTGTTTACAATCTTTTATATATCGTATCGGTTTGGATTTTCGGCTGGCGTTTCCTGGGCGGCAATCTCTGGTGCCATCTATGCCCTACGGACAGATGATATGCAGATGCTTGCCGCGTGGGTATTTCTTGCCGTGCTGGTGAATGGATTGACCGAATTCCTGCATATGGGGCGGTATGGAAGCGTTTTGATTTTTGCGGCGAGTGATTGCCTGCTTGGATATTTTGCGTTTCCGCAGATGCTCTCTGAGGCTGGCATCAAGGCGATTGCGACTGCGGTGTTTGTGCTGTTTTTTTTACCGGGACGCCTGTTCGTGCAAGTGCGTACGCAGGGGGATGCCATGGCACTTTCCGGGGCAGAATGGGGTAAGCTTACGCTTTCCCGCGTGCGCAGCTTCTCGGATGCGTTGAAACGGATTGATTATACGTTTGCAGGGACGGAGGGGCAGCGGATTGGATTTTCACAGATCGGAACGATGCTGGAGGATTTTACAAAGCAGTTGGACAGCCCTGTTGCGATGCGTAAGGATGCGGAGACGGCGATCGTGTCGGAATTGGGCAGGATGGGCGTACATGTGAAATCGCTGACACTCTTAAAGGCGCAGAATGGCAGATACCAGCTCTATGCGGATGCCCGCGTGGGACGTGGCAGACTGGTCGGTGCAGAGGCGGTGCGCAAGATTGCAAGCAAGGAGACGGGAATCCCGTTTGAGATCGGGGAGGACAGCCGCCAGATGGTTGGACGGAGCTATGACCTTGTTATATTAAATCAGAAGCCTGCGTTCCGCATTCAGACAGCAGCCCGTCGACTTTCCTGTCAGGAAGATGTGATATCGGGAGACAATTTTTATATTGGGAATCTGAAGAATGGACAGGCGCTTTTGATGATTGCTGATGGCATGGGAAACGGTGTGCAGGCGGCGAAAGACAGTGAAGCGCTGCTCTCTGCGGTCGAGGAACTTGTCATGACCGGATTTGAACAGGAGATGGCAGTGCGGCTTGTGAATGCGTATCTGGCAGAGAAGAATAAGGGGGAGCATTTTACAACACTGGATATGTTGTTGCTGGATCTGTACACAGGAGTTGGACATCTGGTAAAATACGGCGCCGCAACGACTTATGTGTGCCGGGGAAACTGGATGGAGTGTATCAAATCGACATCGCTTCCGGTTGGGGTGATGGAGGATGCTGGATGCGAGTGCAGCAGTAAGAAATATTATGCCGGCGATCTGATTGTCATGGTGAGTGATGGCGTGCTGGACAGTATTTTGTTTGAAAATAAAGACGACTATATGCATACACTGCTGGAAGCGTTAAAGGATGAGGAGCCAGAGACTGTGGTGGAGGCGGTCATCCAGGATATCCGAAGCGTCTGTGGAAAACGATTGAAGGATGATGCAACGATTATTGTGTGCAAGGTCATGAAAAATCTGTGAATCGCTATACGAAAGGTATCGTTTGTGCTAATATAAGGATGGTAAAAACTGACAAATGACGGAGTATGTATGAATTATTTTGAGCAAAAAGTCTACAATTATATACAGACACACGGATTGATCGAACCGGGAAATCGACTGGTAGTCGGTGTGTCGGGTGGTGCGGATTCCGTGTGCCTGCTACGCGTGTTAAAGGCGCTTATGCCAGTGTTGCATATCCCTTCGCAGGGCATCGTTGTGGTGCATGTGCATCATGGCATCCGGGGCGCGGAGGCAGATCAGGATGCCGCATTTACCAAAGACTTGTGTGCAAAGCTTGGATTCCTGTATCAGGAATATCGGAAAGATATTCCGGCGTATGCGAAGCAGTTAAATATGACTGTTGAGGAAGCGGGACGGGAGTATCGTTATCAGTGTATGGAAGAACTGGTTATGCAACTGAAATTCGATAAGATCGCCGTCGCGCACAACCAGGATGATGTCGCGGAGACGGTGCTGTTCCATATGCTTCGGGGCAGTGGATTGAACGGGCTTGCCGGGATCGCGGCGAGCAGGGGGAATATCATCCGCCCGCTGCTCGGTGTGTCGCGTGCAGAAATCGAAGCGTATCTGGAAGAATGCGGACAGGATTTTTGTCTGGATTCGACAAATGTTGAGCTTGCCTATGCACGAAACAAGATCCGGCACAGTATATTGCCTGTGATGAAGGAATTGAATGACCGGGCGGTGGAGCATATCTGCCAGCTGGCGCAGGATGCGGCACAAAGCTATGACTATATTCATACGCAGGCGATGGAACAATGCGATACAACAGAGGATGAGGATGCCTTTGGCAGAACGGTGACACTTTCGATTGCAGAACTGTATAAAGTAGGACCGGTGCTGCAGGAGCATATTGTATGGGAAGCAATCGGACAGGTTGCACAGCGCAAGAAGGATATTACGCGGCGGCATATACAGGCGGTTGTGGCACTGATCTATCAGGATTCTGGAAGCAGTGTACAGCTTCCATATGGTATCCATGCGAGAAGAAATTATGGGGAGCTGATCCTTTCGGATAAGGTGCAGACAATGACGGACTACCGGTTTGCGATTGCGCAGGCAGGTGATTATGAAATCCCGAATCAGGGAACACTTTCCGTATCCATTGAGGATTTTACTTTTACGGAGCCAATTCCGAAAAAAAACTATACGAAATTCATTGACTATGCTAAAATAAAAGGTACTCTGTGTGTCCGGACACCGGAAGACGGAGATTATATCGTGATTGATACAGCTGGAAATACGAAGAAACTGTCGCGTGTATTTATCGATGCGAAGATCGACAGGACCAAACGGGCAGGATGGCCGGTGCTTGCATGCGGACAGGAAATCGTATGGGTAGTTGGACTGCGGTTTTCGCCAGCGTATCATGTGGATGAGCAGACAAACAAAATTATGAAAATACAGTATGGAAGCAAAGGAGATCAGAATGGAACAAAAGATTGATGTTATGATTGATGAGGCAACTGTGGAGGCAAGAATTGCAGAAATCGCACAGCAGTTAAGCAAGGAATATGAGGGAAAGACGATTCATATTATTGGTGTTTTAAAGGGAAGCGTGTTCTTCATGTGTGAGCTTGCAAAGCGTCTGACTGTACCAGTGACGATGGATTTCATGTCTGTTTCCAGCTATGGAAATGATACCAAGTCTTCCGGTGTTGTAAAGATGATCAAGGATCTCGATGAGAGTATCGAGGGAAGAGACGTGGTACTGATTGAGGATATTATGGATTCCGGTCGTACACTTTCTTATCTCATCAATATATTGAAGGAGCGCAAACCGGCAAGCTTTAAGGTAGTCACATTACTGGATAAGCCGGATCGCCGTGTTGTAGAGTTGGAGCCGGACATCACCGGATTTGTGATTCCAGACCGCTTCGTTGTAGGATATGGTCTTGATTGTGCACAGAAATACAGAAATCTTCCATATATTGGTGTGATTTCTGAGTAATACATAAATTTATCCAGAAGGGAGCATAGCATGAAGGGATTAAAAAAAGGACTCGGAATCTACCTGATTCTGTTCTTTGCGATGTTCTGTGGCATTATTTGGTACATGAACAAAAACTCAAAGACAGATTCCGGTTATACGATCGTCGATTTTCAGGCAGAAGTATCCGAGGATTTGATAGGCTCTGTTGAGATCTATCAGAATAAGGAGATACCGACAGGAACGGTATACATCACGTATCGTCAGACAAACGAAGAAAAAGAATTCTATGTGTCAGATGTCAATAAGGTACAGCAGATTATCATGAGCAAAGGAAACGGAAATATCCGCCTGGAGCTGCATGATGTCAGTGGTCAGAGCAACGTCTGGACATGGTTGCCGACAGTCGTGCTTATTGTAGTATTGCTGGTCGTTGTTATGATATTCATGGCAAATATGTCTGGTGCCGGTGGCGGTGGTGGTGCCGGTGGCGGCAAGATGATGAACTTTGGCAAGAGCCGGGCACATATGTCAAACGAGAACGATCAGAAGTATACATTCAAGGATGTCGCTGGTCTGGAAGAAGAAAAAGAGGATATGGCGGAGATCGTAGATTTCCTGCGGAATCCAAAGAAATATAACACGCTGGGTGCACGTATTCCGAAGGGCGTTCTGTTAGAGGGACCTCCGGGAACAGGTAAGACACTGCTTGCAAAGGCAGTTGCCGGAGAAGCTGGTGTTCCGTTCTTCTCGATTTCCGGTTCGGATTTCGTCGAGATGTTCGTCGGTGTTGGTGCGAGCCGTGTGCGTGATCTGTTTGAGGATGCAAAGAAGAATGCACCATGTATCGTGTTTATCGATGAGATTGATGCGGTTGCCAGAAAGCGTGGCTCTGGTCTTGGTGGCGGTCATGATGAGCGTGAGCAGACATTGAACCAGATGCTTGTTGAGATGGATGGTTTCGGTACGAACGAAGGTATCATTGTGCTTGCGGCGACAAACCGTGTGGATATTCTTGATCCAGCTATTTTAAGACCGGGACGTTTTGACCGTAAGGTTATGGTCGGCAGACCGGATGTTAAGGGACGTGAGGAGATCCTTCGTGTCCATGTCAGAAACAAGCCGTTGTCTGATGATGTCGATCTGCATGAGATCGCAAGAACAACTGCAGGCTTTGCTGGTGCGGATCTGGAGAACCTGATGAATGAGGCAGCTATCTGTGCAGCTAAACAGAATCGGCAGTTTATCAAGAAGGAAGATGTTGACAAGTGTTTTGTCAAGATTGGAATTGGCGGTGAAAAGAAGAGCCGTCTTGTACCGGAGAAGGAGCGGAAGATTACCGCTTACCACGAGAGTGGACATGCGATCTTGTTCCATTTACTGAGCGAGGTTGGACCGGTGCATCTTGTATCCATTATTCCAAATGGACGTGGTGCTGGCGGATATACGATGCCATTGCCGGAGAATGATAATGTGTTTATGACGAAGAAGCATATGCTGCAGGATATCATGGTCAGCTTTGGTGGACGAATCGCAGAGGAACTGATCTTCGGCGATATCACAACCGGTGCTTCTGCAGACATCAAGCAGGCAACCCAGACCGCACAGGCGATGGTTGTCAAGTATGGTATGTCTGAGAAGGTTGGGCTGATTAACTACGAGGTAAACAGCGAGGAAGAAGTATTTCTCGGCAGAGATCTCGGACATGCGAGAAATTACAGTGAGAAGGTCGCTGCGATGATCGACAAGGAAGTGCGCCGGATTATGGATGAGTGCTATCAGGAAGCAAAGCTTATCATCGAGAGTCATATTGACGTATTGCATCGTTGTGCAGCTGCTTTGCTGGAGAAAGAACGTATCAACCGTGCAGAATTTGAAGCACTTTTTGAAGTAAGTCCAACAGAAACTTATCCGGATGGACTGGATACAACCGGATTGAATCTGTAATCGATTGTGAAAAATGTAGTGATAGAAACTATGAAATTGTGCAAGACGCACAAAAAGACGACAAAATACGAATTTTTGCGACATGATTCAAGAGAATATGCACAAAAAAAAATTGAAAAAAATTAAATGTTTGGGCAGACTTTTTAGGGTTTATATGTATAATAATACTTGTAACCCCCCAATACATTATATAGTTTTTTGCTACACCCCAAAGTAACAAAATACCTTCTCCGAAAAGGACAGCCGATCGTTGGCTGTCCTTTTCCCTTTCTATTTTTAATTTTTTATTGTGTAAATTCCTGTCCTGTATTAAAATAATAGATAGTCGTCAAAAAAGAATTAGGGAGGATACTCTTGATGGTGGAGAATCAGAGACAGGCTCTCAAAGTATTACAGTATGTATATAATACAAAGACTGCATTGAATTTCGGTGCATTGTTTGCGGACGGAACGGATAGCTACCGGCATCCGGCAGAGTTAAAGATTGGAGATTCGGTGACATTGTGGTTCCGTACAGGAAGAAACAATGTAGATGCTGTCTATCTGGTTTACAATGGGGAGCGTTGTAACATGCAGGTGGAAAGCAGTGACGAGTTATTTGATTATTATGCATATACCATTTCTGAGGTAACGGATGACATAGACTATTATTATATGGTGCTTGCCGGGAATGTTATCTGCTATTATAACAAGCTTGGCACACAGAAGGATTTGAATCCAGATTATAATTTCCAGATTGCGCCGGGATTCTCGGTTCCGAAATGGGCGAGAGGTGCTGTGTTCTATCAGATTTTCGTGGATCGTTTCTACAATGGAGATCCGTCCAATGATGTCGAGGACAACGAGTACTGCTATATCGGGGAAGGCACGCGCAAGGTCAAGGACTGGTTTAAGTATCCGGACAATATGGATGTCCGCAGCTTCTATGGTGGTGATCTGCAGGGTGTTATGGATAAGCTTGATTATCTGCAGGGACTTGGCGTGGATGTCATTTATCTGAATCCGATTTTTGTTTCTCCATCCAATCATAAATATGATATTCAGGATTACGATTATGTAGATCCTCATTTTGGAAAGATCGTCAAGGATGGCGGAGAATGTCTGCCGGAGGGCTGCAAGGTCAATAAGGAAGCCAGCAAGTATATTATGCGTGTGACAGATAAGGCGAATCTGGAGGCCAGCAACGAGTTGTTCGCACAGCTTGTGGAGGAGATTCATAAGCGCGGCATGCGTGTAATCTTGGACGGTGTATTTAACCATTGTGGTTCTTTTAACAAATGGCTGGATCGAGAATGTATTTACGAGAATCAGGAGGGCTATGAGAAGGGCGCTTATGTGGATTATCAGAGCCCGTACAGAAGTTTCTTCAAGTTCCAGGACCCTTGGCAGTGGCCATACAACGGCACATACAATGGCTGGTGGGGACATGATACTCTTCCGAAATTAAATTACGAAGAATCTGAGAAATTATATGAATATATTATGCGTATCGGTGAAAAATGGGTTTCTCCGCCGTACAACGTGGATGGCTGGCGTCTGGACGTGGCTGCCGACCTTGGTTATACTGAAGAGTTTAACCATCGTTTCTGGCGTGATTTCCGGACAAGAGTGAAGAAAGCAAATCCAGATGCACTGATCCTTGCGGAGCATTATGGTGACCCAAAGGCATGGCTTTTGGGCGATCAGTGGGATACCGTTATGAACTACGATGCATTTATGGAGCCGATTACATGGTTTTTGACCGGTGTGGAGAAGCACAGTGATGAGTTCCGCGGTGACCTGCTTGGAAATCCAGATGCATTTACTGGTGCGTTGCGCCACCATATGTCGCGGTTTAATCAGAACTCTCTGGAAATCGCGATGAATGAGCTGTCCAATCATGATCATTCACGATTCCTGACACGTACAAATCGCCGTGTTGGACGAATCCATACGATGGGACCGGAAGCCGCTGGTGAGAACATCAACAAGGGTGTATTCCGTGAGGCAGTTGTATTCCAGATGACGTGGCCGGGTGCACCGACAATCTATTATGGTGATGAAGCCGGACTTTGCGGCTGGACCGATCCGGATAACCGGCGTGGATATCCGTGGGGCAGAGAGGATCAGGAGCTGATTCAGTTCCACCGTGATATCATCAAGGTACACAAAGACAGTGCGGCGCTGATGAAGGGATCTGTGATGTTCCTGCATGGTGAATATAAGGTAGTCAGCTATGGGCGGTTCCTGCCGGGCGAGGCAGTGGTTGTGATTTTGAACAACGATTACGAACCACATGAGCTGAACCTGCATGTGCGCAGACTTGGTGTACAGGATGGTGCGGTGATGAAAGCCTGTATCACGACGACGGAGAGTGGCTATCAGATGGATGAGACAGAATATGTCGTTGCAAATAACAAGTTGAAAATTACAGTTGGACCGATTTCAGCGGTTGTACTGAAATATACAGAGCCTTCTGTATAAATTAAAAATGATATATAATTTGAGTCCCTGTTTCGAAAACGGAACAGGGATTTTTTATACCCATAGTTGCATCAAAAGGAACTTTAGCTAGTTTTATGCAAAAACCCAATATGTGAGAATAAAAACAGATTGTTGCGAAAAGCGAGGGTATGCATAAAGTGGTGCTAATGTCGTTAAAACTATATCTTGCATGGGGATGCCTGACGCTTGTCGTTTTGATTTTAGGTATTTTGATATATATGATGCTTCAGGAACGAAAGCGGGGGAAGAAGTCCTGAGTAGTTTGCCAATATATATAGACACAGTGGAAAACGAGGTGTAAAAACATGCAGGATCGTGCTTTTTATGAGCGCATAGGAGCAAAATTTCAGAGTGAACGGGAACGGCAGAAGATAACCAGAGAGCATATGGCGGAGCAGATCAACATTTCCTCCAAATTCCTGTATGAGATTGAGAGCGGAAGAAAAGGTTTCTCGTGTGAGATATTTCGGAATATGTGTAAATATCTGCATGTAAATGCAGATTATATTCTGGAGGAAGATGATGTCGCCAGCAGTCAGATGCGGATTGAGACGATGACACGTGATTTCTCCATAGAGGAAATGAATTATCTTGTGAAAATGATCGAGGGAATCCGGGAGATGCGCAAAGCATATGAGCAGAACGATAAAATTGGTTGACAGCCGGGACATCCTGTGCTATTTCTTATACAGATAAGCGATACGATCAAGGAGGCAATTATGGTTAAACATATTATTTTGTGGACATTGAAAGAGACAGACGCGGACAAGAAGGCAGAGATCCTTGCAAATATGAAGGAGCATCTGGAAGGCTTGGCAGGTAAGGTGCCTGGACTTCTTGAGGTGCATGTAAGAACAAATCCGCTTGCATCTTCGAATGCAGAGGTTATGCTTGACACAACGCTGGAAAACGAGGAAATGCTGAAGGGCTACCAGAAGCATCCGGCGCATGTAGAAGTTGCAAATACGTATGTGCGTCCATATACAGATGTGCGTATGTGCATGGATTACGAAGTGTAACGAATAAAAAGAATGGAAAACGCAGAGGATAACGGGAGTGCAGGGCATTCCCGTTATTTTTGTGGGTTGCATTTCATCAAGAAAAGAACGTTTGTTCTATACAAATAAAAAAAGATGTGGTAAAATGAACCGTATAGCAGATTTGATTGATTAGAAACTGGAGAATAGCATGGATCATTTTGAATTAGTATCGGAATATGCACCGACCGGCGATCAGCCGGAGGCGATCGAAGGACTGGTAAAGGGCTTTCAGGAAGGAAAGAAATGCCAGACACTGCTCGGTGTCACAGGTTCCGGAAAGACATTTACGATGGCGAATGTCATCGCCCAATTAAATAAACCGACGATCATCATATCGCACAACAAGACATTGGCGGCACAGCTTTACAGTGAGTTTAAGGCGTTCTTTCCGCACAATGCGGTGGAGTATTTTGTATCGTATTACGATTATTACCAGCCTGAGGCATATGTGCCGTCGACGGACACGTATATTGCGAAGGATTCTGCCATCAATGATGAGATCGATAAGATGCGGCACAGCGCGACATCAGCCCTGATCGAACGGAAGGATGTAGTCGTCGTATCTTCCGTATCCTGCATCTATGGTTTGGGTGATCCGGAAGAATATAAGAACATGATGCTCTCGCTCCGCCCGGGTATGGAGAAGGACCGGGATGAACTGATCCGGCAGTTGATTGATATTCAGTACACACGGAATGAGATGGATTTCACGCGAGGAACTTTCCGTGTGAAGGGCGATATCGTAGATATCCTTCCGGTATCGACGTTTGAGGATGGTATCCGGATTGAGTTTTTCGGCGACGAGATTGACCGGATCGTGGAGTTTGATCCATTGACCGGTGAGATCAAGCGTGCACTTTCCTTTGCCTGTATCTTCCCGGCATCGCACTATGTTGTTGCACCGGAGAAGATGAAGCATGCGATCGTGGAGATAGAAGAGGAACTAAAGCAGCAGGTGGCATATTTCAAGGAGAATGACAAGCTGCTGGAAGCACAGCGTATCCGTGAGCGGACAGAGTTCGATATGGAGATGCTGCAGGAGACAGGATTTTGTTCGGGCATCGAGAATTATTCCCGGATACTGGCGGGTATGAAACCGGGTGCCACACCGAACACACTGCTCAATTTCTTCGATGGCGATTATCTGATTATCGTGGATGAGTCGCATATCACATTGCCACAGGTACGAGGCATGTATGCGGGTGACCGTTCCAGAAAGACGACATTGGTTGATTATGGATTCCGTCTGCCGTCAGCGCTGGATAACCGTCCGCTGAATTTTCAGGAGTTTGAGTCTAAGATCGATAAGATCTTATATGTATCTGCGACACCGTCCGATTATGAGAAGGAACACGAGGAGAACCGCGTCGAGCAGATTATCCGTCCGACCGGTTTGTTAGACCCGGAAGTAGAAGTACGACCGATCGAAGGACAGGTGGATGATCTCGTATCAGAAGTCAACAAAGAGGTTGCAAAGGGCAATAAGATATTAGTTACGACACTGACGAAGCGTATGGCAGAAGATCTGACCGACTATATGAAGCAGCTTGATATCAAGGTCAAATATTTGCATTCCGATATTGATACATTGGAACGATTGGAGATTGTACGTGATCTTCGAATGGGTGTATTTGATGTGCTGGTCGGAATCAACCTGCTCCGTGAGGGACTCGATATCCCGGAGATCACACTTGTTGCAATTCTCGATGCGGACAAGGAAGGATTTTTACGATCAGAAACATCACTCGTGCAGACGATTGGACGTGCTGCGCGTAACGTGGATGGACATGTGATCATGTATGCCGATACAATCACGGATTCGATGCGGCATGCAATCGACGAGACGAACCGCAGGCGGAAGATTCAGGACGCCTACAACAAGGAACATGGCATTACACCGCAGAGTATCAAGAAGGATATCCGCGATCTGATCAGTCTGGATACGGGTGAGAGCGTGACAGCGAAGAAGGAACGCGAGAAAGATCCGGAATCCATGACGAAGAAGGAATTGAACGCCGAGATTGCACGTCTGATGAAGAAGATGAACAAGGCGGCGATGGAGCTTAACTTCGAGGAGGCAGCCGTGCTTCGTGATGAGTTGAAAGAATTAAAGATTGCCTTGCGGGATTATGATGATTAGTTTACAATTATTTTAGTTATACTAAGTCTTAAATAAAATGAATAAGGAGGAGCTTGCGATGGAAAGAGATGAATTGATTGAGGAGATCTCAAGAAGAAAAGGAATTGCGATGGAAGAGGTTGCAGAAATCTTAGATGAGGAGGATGCAATCTGCCTCGAAGAGGAAGAAAAATTTGTACAGCAGATGAAGAAAAAGAAGAGAAGAAAGAAGATGTGCATGCTTGGAACAATCACAATATTCCTTGCAGGTGCAGTGTGTGCACTTTTTGTCCTTGACAAGAAGGAGAAGATCAGCATGTCAGATTTAGAGGACATGGTGAAAGATAACGTGAAGAAATATACAGACAAGTATATGGATAAGGTTAAGAAATTTAGCTAGAAAAAGGAGTAAGCGGAAACAGACGTCATGAGTGAACATAAGTATATCACCATCAAAGGTGCAAGAGAGCATAATTTAAAAAACATTGACATCCAGATTCCGCGTGATCAGTTTGTAGTATTGACAGGACTTTCCGGTTCCGGTAAGTCCTCTCTTGCTTTTGATACGATCTATGCGGAAGGACAGCGGAAATATATGGAGTCTCTGTCGTCCTATGCACGGCAGTTCTTAGGACTTGCGGACAAGCCGGATATTGACTCGATTGAGGGACTTTCTCCGTCCATTTCCATCGATCAGAAATCAACGAACCGGAACCCGCGTTCCACGGTTGGAACGGTGACTGAGATCTACGATTATCTGCGTCTGCTGTACGCACGTATCGGAATCCCGCATTGCCCGAAGTGTGGCAAAGAGATTGCCAGACAGACCGTCGATCAGATGGTCGATGAGATTATGGAGCTGCCTGCGGGTACGAAATTCCAGTTGCTTGCGCCTGTTGTGCGTGGACGGAAGGGCGAGCATGTCAAGCTGCTGCAGCAGGCAAAGAAAAGCGGTTATGTGCGCGTGATCGTGGATGACAGTATGTATGATCTGTCAGAGGAGATCAAGCTTGATAAGAACAAGAAGCATAATATCGATATTGTTGTGGACCGACTCGCAGTCAAAGAAGGCATTGAAAGCCGTCTGACGGATTCCATTGAGACTGTCCTGAAGCTGGCAGAAGGCTTGGTGAAGGTTGATGTGATCGGCGGAGAAACGATGTTATTTTCGGATAGCTTTTCCTGCCCGGATTGTGGCATCAGCATCGAGGAGATCGAGCCGCGAAGCTTCTCGTTCAACAACCCATTTGGCGCATGTCCTTGCTGTACGGGACTTGGATTCAAGACAGAATTTGATATTGACCTGATTATTCCGGATGACAGTCTGACTCTGAATGAGGGTGCAATCGCCGTACCGGGCTGGCAGTCGAGTGGTGATAAGAAGAGTTATGCACATGCATGCCTCGAAGCACTCGCAGAAGAATACAAATTCTCTCTGGATGTGCCGTTTAAGGATCTGCCGGAAGAGGCAAAGCATGTGATCTTATATGGAACTGAAGGCGAGAAAATCTATGTACACTATAAGAGTGCGTATAACGGAAAAGATGCATTCTATGCAAATTACGAAGGACTGCTTCGGAATCTGCAGCGCCGGTACAGAGAGACGACTGCAGAATCGGTCAAGCAGGACTATGAGACCTATATGACTGTGACACCATGTGAGGTGTGTCATGGTAAGAGATTGAAGCCGGAGTCGCTGGCAGTTACGATCGGTGGAAAGAACATTGCGGATGTCACAGATCTGTCTGTGGTAGCCTTGCATGATTTTATCTCGAAATTAGAGCTTACCGACCGGCAGAAGATGATTGGCGCACAGGTGTTAAAAGAGATTCAGGCGAGACTTGGATTCATGATCAATGTTGGTCTGGATTACCTGACATTATCGCGTGCGACAGGAACCTTGTCCGGTGGAGAAGCGCAGCGTATCCGTCTGGCAACCCAGATCGGTTCCGGTCTGGTTGGGGTTGCGTATATTCTGGATGAGCCAAGTATCGGACTGCATCAGCGAGACAACGATAAGCTGATTGCGGCACTGAAGCGTTTGCGGGATCTGGGAAATACATTGCTTGTGGTAGAGCATGACGAGGATACGATGCTTGCGGCAGATCACGTCATTGATATCGGACCGGGCGCAGGTGCGAACGGCGGTGAAGTCGTGGCTCAGGGAACCGCAGAGGAGATCATGCAGTGTCCGGAGTCTATCACGGGTGCCTACTTAAGCGGCAGAATCAAGATTCCGGTACCGGAAGAGCGGAGAACGCCGACCGGCTATATCGAGGTACTTGGTGCCAGACAGAACAACTTGAAGAATATTGATGTGAAGTTCCCACTTGGCGTGATGACCTGCGTGACAGGTGTATCAGGCTCTGGAAAAAGTTCGCTTGTCAATGAGATCTTATATAAGCATCTTGCTAGAACGCTGAACCGGGCGAAGGTAAAACCGGGTAAGCATGACGATATCACAGGACTGAACCAGTTGGATAAGATTATCAATATCGACCAGTCTCCGATCGGCAGAAGCCCACGTTCCAACCCGGCAACTTACACAGGTGTCTTTGATCTGATCCGTGACTTGTTTGCGAATACAAAGGATGCAAAGGCAATGGGTTACACAAAAGGACGATTCTCATTCAACGTTGCCGGTGGCCGATGTGAGGCGTGCCGTGGTGATGGTATCATCAAGATTGAGATGCATTTCTTAGCAGATGTATATGTACCATGTGAGGTCTGCCATGGAAAGCGGTACAACCGGGAGACATTGGAAGTGAAATACAAAGGCAAGAGTATCTACGATGTACTTGATATGACAGTCGATGAAGCGTGCGAGTTCTTCGCGCATGTGCCATCTGTCCTGCGCAAGATTTCGACCTTACAGGAGGTTGGACTTGGCTATATCAAGCTTGGTCAGCCATCGACGACATTATCCGGTGGAGAAGCACAGCGAATCAAGCTTGCGACAGAGCTTTCACGCCGCAGCACAGGCAGGACGATCTATGTCTTAGATGAGCCGACAACGGGACTTCATTTTGCGGATGTACACCGTCTGGTCGATATTCTGCGTCGGTTGTGTGAAGGTGGAAATACGGTTGTAGTTATTGAGCACAATCTGGATGTTATCAAAACCGCTGATTATATCATTGATATCGGTCCGGAAGGCGGCGAAGGCGGTGGAACGGTTGTTGCAACCGGAACGCCGGAAGAGATTGCTAAGTGCAAGAAGAGTTATACGGGGCAGTATCTCAAGAAATATTTGAAGAAGTAAAAGTTGAGGCTGTAAGAATACTCCAAGAATTCGTTCAGGGTAAAATTTTAAAGGAAAATCGTAAGAAATTATATTCTTTTCGATTTTCCTTTTGTTTATAATAATTGCGAAGCAGACGAGGTTTTTATAGATATATTCTGACACTGGCTTCGTGTAATATGTGATGTATTGAAGCTAAGAGATGCTAAATGTTCTGTTGAAAACATCGAAAACGTACGCAAACGCCGCCAATTCGCCATCCGTGGTTCAGTGGCGGCTTGTTTGAACATCGTGTTCAAACATTGCTGATAACTTACAGAACATTAAGAATCTCTAAGCTTCAAACATATTCATATAACACGAAGCCAGTGTCGGAATATATCATATACATGGGACTTTCTGCTTCGCAAAAAATTAGTTGGGTATACGAGGAGGGTACAACATGTATATTGCAAAAGAAACAAGATATGACAATATGAAGTACAATTACTGTGGCGCAAGTGGCTTGAAGCTTCCTGCGGTATCGCTTGGGCTTTGGCACAACTTTGGTTCGAACGGAAGTTTTGATACGATGATGGATATGTGCGAGACAGCCTTTGATAACGGTATCACACATTTCGATCTGGCGAATAATTATGGCCCATATGATGGCGCTGCTGAGGAGAATTTTGGCAAGATCTTAGATAAGAGTCTGCGTCCATATCGGGACGAGATGATCATCTCTACGAAGGCCGGATATACGATGTGGCCGGGCCCTTACGGCGACTGGGGCAGCAAGAAATATCTGGTAGCAAGCCTCGATCAGAGCCTGAAGCGGATGGGACTTGACTATGTGGATATCTTCTATCACCACAGACCGGATCCGAATACCCCGCTGGAAGAGACTGCCTGCGCTTTGGATGGCATTGTACGAAGCGGAAAAGCGTTGTATGTCGGAATCTCCAACTACAATAAAGAGCAGACAATCGAGATTGCAAAGCTTTTCAAGGAGATGAAAACGCCATTTATTATCAACCAGAGACGGTACAATATGTTTGACCGTGAGATGGAAGAGGATGGATTAAAAGATTACGCAGCCGCAAACGGCATCGGTATCATCACATTCTGTCCATTGGCACAGGGTTTACTTACAAATCGTTACTTAAATGGTATCCCGGAGGATAGCCGTATCCGTACCGATGGCAGATTCCTGAAGGAGACTGCTATCAATGAGGAGACGATTGCAAAGGTTCGTGCACTCAACGTGATTGCAGAAAACCGTGGTCAGACATTGGCAGAGATGGCACTTGCATGGATTCTGCGTGATAACGACATTACAAGTGTGTTGATTGGTGCATCCAGACCATCCCAGATCTTAGACAACATCGGCATGCTCGCAAATATGACATTTACACAGGAAGAACGCGAGAAGATCGATCGGATTACAAAATAAAAAACAAGCCGTGCATGGGTTGTAGAAATACCCATGCACGGCTTTTGTAATTTATACAGTTTGTTGTGAATTCAGCCGCGACAGCTCGCGCAATTCCTTGATCGTAAATACACCACAGACCACAGCGGCTGCGACATCTGCAATCGGGCCAGCATACATGACACCGTCGATTCCCATGAAGATCGGGAAGATCACGATGAGCGGCAGCAGGAAGAGAATCTGTCTCGTCAGTGACATGAAAATACCAAGCTGCGATTTGCCGATGGAATTGAAGAAATTCGCAGTTACAGGCTGGATGCCGTTGATTAAGGTGAAGAACATATAAATCCGGAAATACCGTTCGGAGAACTGATAGTACAGCTCACTTCCTTCTCCGAAGACACGGATGATCTGTCTTGGGAAAAGCTGGAAACATGCAAATGCAATCAGCGACAGGAAGGTTGCGGTAGCAAGTGCCAGAAGATATGTTTTCTTCACACGGTTGTATTTCTTTGCACCGTAATTAAATCCGATGACCGGCTGGATGCCCTGTGAGATACCGATGACGAACGACATGAAGATCATGTTGACCTTTGTGATAATACCGGCACAGGCAAGTGGAATATTACTTCCATAGACGGATGATGCACCGTAATGTGACAGGACGTTGTTCATCACGATCTGCACGACAGTCATAGCAATCTGGTTGAAACACGCACTGGCACCAAGGCGCATGATGTTTGCAAAATTATTTCCACGGATGCGGAAACACCGTCTGCGCAACCGGATAGTCTTGAAATGAAACATGTATCGCAAACTGATGCAGAAGGATACAATCTGTCCAAGAATCGTTGCAAGTGCGGCACCACGCATTCCCATGTCCAATGTAAAGATGAAGATTGGATCAAGAATCGTATTTACAATGGCACCGATCAGCATGGAAATCATTGAATAACGCGGACTTCCGTCGGCGAGGATCAGCTTGCTCATACCAGTGTTTGCAATCAGAAATGGAAATCCAATCGCAACAATGCGGGTATATTCCTGTGCATACGGCAGAACTTCCGCTGTTGCTCCGAAGAATTTCAGCATGGGTGTAAGCAGGATCGAGGTAAATGCGAATAATGCAAGGCCGAAGATCGTCATCAGGCAGATACCACAACCAGCGTAATTGGCAGCTTCTTCCTCCTCTTTTGCGCCAAGCTTCAGGGAGACATTGGTCGCACTTCCGATTCCGAGCAACAGGGAAATTGCTGTACATGTCGTAGACAGTGGAAAGGTAATGTTTGTCGCTGCATTTCCGTTGATTCCAATCCCCTGCCCGATGAAGATCTGGTCGACAATGTTATAAAGGGCAGTTACCAGCATCGAAATGATGCATGGAATTGCGAATTTGACAAGTAATTTGGATTCTTTCTGTGTGCCAAGTGGATTGGCAGATTTTATGTTCTCATTCATATTTTTCACCATTTTTCTGTAGTATGTCCATTTATTCATTATTAAACTATCACTATCCGAGAAAAAATGTCAATTATAAGTTGCATTTTTAGTAGAAACGAGTTCTTAACTGAATAAAAACGGATACTTAACGGATGTAACATAGAATAAAAAAATCAAATATTTGGATATAAAAAGGGTAAAAAACGGTTGATTTATACATAGAAGAGTATTATACTAAATATAAAGGTATCGGTAATGAAAGAATTTTTCAAAGGAGTGATGCATATGACAATCGAAGAAATGAAAGAAAAGAAGCGGGAACATGGGTACACGTATAACATGATGTCGCAGATGTCGGGAGTTCCGCTTGGAACCGTGCAGAAGATTTTTACGGGTGAGACGAAATCGCCGCGCTATGATACGCTTGAGGCATTGGCACGTATCTTTGAAAATGGCGACCGTGATTACCTGTATGCGGATATGGTAGAGGATTCCGGAACAGCATACGCGGCAAAGGTTCAGGGACAGTATACGCTGGATGATTATTATGCGCTGCCGGAGGATCGCCGGGTAGAGCTGATTGATGGCTGTATCTATGATATGGCGGCACCTTCGACGATTCACCAGTTGATTGCAGGGGAAGTTCACAGGCAGATATCAAATTTTATTCTGGAGCATGATGGACCGTGCATGCCGTTTATCTCGCCGGTGGATGTACAGCTTGACTGTGATGATAAGACGATGCTGCAGCCGGACGTCGTCATTTTGTGCGACATTGACCGGATGAAGGTGCGTTGCATATATGGTGCGCCGGACTTTGTGCTGGAGGTAATCTCAAAATCCACCCGGCTTCGCGACTATGGAAAGAAGCTTTCCAAATACATGGATGCCGGTGTGAAGGAATACTGGATTGTGGACCCATACCAGAAGCGCATTATGGTGTATGAGTTCAACAAGGAAATCTTCCCTGTGATTTATGGAATTGATGCGGATATCCCGGTCAGTCTGTATGATGGCAGGTTAACGATCAATTTGGCGGCGTTAATAAAGAAGATTGAGAAACTGTTGTAATGAAAAAGTAGTAGTTATTCGAATAGAGGTTAAAGATTCTGTGTAATAACATGTAACTTTTCATCCATTTAACATTTTTCGTCATCAGCCAGTTCAAACATATCACCATGCAATTCATAATGAACATATTGGTATCTATCAGCCATATATTCTGTACCAATTTCAAATGCCTGTAAAAAATTCTCATCACGCATTAATAACTGTACAAAAACAGGAAAATTGAACAAAATAAATGTAAGCATATATCTATGTGACGCGCTCATATTTGATGCCTGTTCATCAATCCATTCAGACAAACCATTCAAATACGTAATACATGTTTGAATCAAATCAAGCCATTGCATATATACATTCTGACTAAAATTCTGAAATGTTACTGTATAAACACGGTCAGCCATCTTTTCATTAACAGGCTTTGCCTTTAATTTTTCTAAAGCCGATTCTTTCCCAGTTGCTACAAAATGATACATTACATCATATACATTCTTTGTAAAATCTTCTCTGGATAAGAAAGCACCATAAATATATGGTAACTGCACCTGCAGCCAACGTTCAAAACCTTTTGAACAAATATAATCGCCATCATTTTCCACCAATGCAAAACTGGCATCTAATAACACAAACGTTTCTTCGTCTAGTGTCAAGACATCGCCAAACAATGCACGTAAACACACCATATAGGCATCTTTATAATCCTTATAATTAGACATAAGTTATCGCTCCTTTCCTGATACTAAATCATTATGTTGAACGATACACTATTTTTGGAGGGGTGTTCAACCTATTACATCTAGTAGCGACAAACCATCATATATACAATATGTAGTCATTTGTTCCTTGCTTATATTAAATTATAACATAATATGATAGTTGCTACCAACTGTTTTTTCTTGATAATCAGTTTCGCCGGACACCATATAAATATTTTGATATTGTTTTCGGATATGACAAGATGATAGAACATTACAACAAAATAATGTAACCGCAATCGGTATCATATTACCGTAACCATCTTCATACACTGTACAAACAGTCAAACAGAGGTTTGTATAGTTGAGAGATTACATTGAAGAACGGGCACTTGAAATTGGTGAATACATCATTGAGGAGGGGGCAACGGTCAGACAGGCTGCGCGGAAGTTCGGTATTTCGAAGTCAACCGTACATAAAGACGTCACGGAACGCTTAGAGCAGATCAACCTGCGTCTTGCACACGAGGCAAGGAAGGTGTTAGATGTCAACAAGTCCGAGCGTCATATCCGGGGTGGACTTGCGACGAAAGAAAAATATGCACATATGGAACATTGATTAAGATTGTAAAAAACCACCAAAAATGATATACTAATTTGTATAATATTACGAAATGGCGAAGCCATGAGAGATGGGGTGGAAGTATATGATTCGTATCGAAGATTTTTGTGACATGAAGAAGTTTGAGGACATCATGAAGAACTGGGCGATGAGTACCGGACTTGCAACGGTGGCTGTTGGGGCAGATGGAAAGTACATCAGTGAGTGCTACAACTTTACAGAGTTTTGTATTGATCTGACTCGTGGAAGTGCAGAAGGACGCAGACGCTGCGAGAAGTGTGACCGGGAAGGAAAGGGCGTGTATTCCTGCCATGCAGGACTCGTGGATTTTGGAATACCGATTACCCTAGATGATGGAACGGTGCTGGGAAGTGTAATTGGCGGACAGGTGCTGCCGGAGCATCCGGATGATGATGCATTCCGGAAGACTGCGGGAGAGCTTGGTATCGATGCAGAGGCCTATGTTCGGGCATTGCACAAGGTGAATGTTAAGACAAGGGAAGAAATCGAGGCAGCAGCGACGCTGCTTGGCGATGTGATTAATATGTTTGTGCGCGCATCTTATACTTCTGCAGTGAATAAGCGTTTGCTGGATAAACTGCAGACGGGGATCCAGGAGTGCGTGGAATACATTGATGATGCAAGTGAGAAGACACAGAAAATCGAGGAATTCAGCGGCCGTCAGAGAATTCTTGCTTTAAATGCCGCGATAGAAGCGGCACGTGCAGGGGAAGCCGGGCGTGGTTTTACAGTAGTTGCATCGGAAGTGCAGAAGCTGGCAGATGGTATGAGCCAGGCAAGTTCCCAGATTGTGGACTCGTTGCGGAAACTTTCAAAGAACATTCATGAGTTAAATGAATAAAGGAAAATCCATGGGTGATGGATCGAATTAAGAAGGGCTGTTCGCGAAAAGGGTGGACAGTCCTTTCTTTTGTGAAACTCTCGTGAATTTCTGGAAAAGCTTGATTTCAATGTACCGATGCGATAAAATAATCAGAAGTATGTAATGTGGGAATGGAGGCGGATGCGATGCCAACGATACTTTTATACAGTGTTCCAGCGGAACAGCACAGACAATTAGAAGCACTTGGCATGCGTCTTGGATATTCCTGCAAGAAGATTGCGCGCAAGCGCTTTTTACAGCCAATCGGCTGTCATGCCGGATTGCCGGGATTTGAACAGAACGGGGATTGGTACGAAGGAAAAGATCTGCCTGATCCGATGATATTATTTTCAGAGTTTTCGGGTGGGTTGTTGAATCGTTTTCTTGCGGCATGTAAAGAAGATGGCATGCCGCAGATCGATTATCGGGCAGTTGTGACAGAACATAACATTCACTGGAATGTGTTGGATTTATATCAGGAACTGGTGCAGGAACATGAGAGCCTGCATGGAGGCAAGGTAACACTATGAAATTCATACATATAGCAGACGTCAATCTGGGTGCGCAACCAGACCGCGGAAGAATCTGGAGTGATGTGCGGGCAAAGGAGATTTACAGTACCTTTCACCGTGTGATTGAGGTATGCGAAGAACAGAAAATTGAATTGCTTTTGATTGCGGGAAATCTGTTTTACACAAAGCCGACGGAACAGGATTTGAAGGAACTGGATTTCCAGCTTCGGAAGATTCCAAATACAAAGACGGTAATTATTGCTGGCGATCAGGACTATATTGATCCGGGTTCCGCATGGGAGACATATACATTTGAGAGTAATACGATCGTGATGCCACGGGATCAGGCGGCAAGCGTGTATTTTGAGGATCTGAATGTCTGTGTCAGCGGATACAGCTATGGACATGCGACGTACACTGGACGGATTCTGGAACGCATGCGACCGGGTAAGCCGGATGCATACAATATTCTGCTTGGACATGGCGGAGACATGGAACATATGCCATTTTCGAAAGAACATGTCGCGAAGCTGGGGTTCCAGTATGTGGCACTTGGACATATGCACAAGCCGGCACATATATTGAAAAATCATATGGCATTTGCCGGAACCCTGGAGCCGCTTTCTTATACAGAGACTGGAAAGCACGGCTATATTTTAGGCGAGGTGTCAACTTCAGGTGAGACGACGATCACATTTGTGCCATTTGCATGCAGAAAATATGTGAATATGGCGATGGATATCAATTCGACCTATACAAATGGAGATATCTGCAATCTTGTAGAAGGAAAGATGCAGGAGCTGGGGGCGGATAACATTTACCGGATTTTGCTGCGTGGACGTGCCGCTCAGAATATGGAGATCAACTTAAGCGAACTGACACGCCGCTATTGCATCAACGAAGTGATCGATAAGACAGAATGCGACTACGACATGGACGAGCTGCACGTGTCGAATCATGACAATCTGCTTGGCAGACTGATAGACGAACTGACAGACGATAAAAAAGGCGGCGATAAGGCGATTCGGGATAAGGCATTGCATTATTGTATGGAAGCCCTGCTTGGAGCAGGAGAGAAATAACGATGTATTTCAGTAAATTATTATTAAAAGATTTTGGAAAATTTCATAACCGCGATATTAATTTGAAGCCGGGTGTGAATGTTGTGTATGGCACGCGAAATGCGGGCAAGAGTACGGTCGCGGATTTTGAATATGCAACGCTGTACGGTATCGGTACATTTCCAGAGACGGAGGACGATGATCTGGCGCATCATAAGCCGATGGATGGACACGGCTTTTCTGGAAAGGCATATGTGATAAAGGATGGAGACGAGTATCTGGTGGAGCGCAGCTTCCGCAAGCACAATATGACGACGCAGGTCTTAAATGTGAAGAATGGTCGTGTTGGCAAGCTCAAGCACAAGAACAGCTTGTATGAGTCGCTGACAGGTGTAGACAAAAAGACATATAGTGATGCACTCTATATTCGTCAGCAAAAAGATACAGAAAATGAAGCAGAAGAACTCAATACATTTGTTACCAATCTGGCAACCACCGGTTCTTCCAATCTGGATAAAAGACGGGCGCTGGCAATCCTGCGCGACCAGAAAAATGCACTGGATGTGACGGAGACGGAGCAGCAGATTGCAGAGCTGAAAGAAGAACTGAAACAATACGATGGTGACGAAGAAGCGCTGAAGGAAGTCCGTAAGAAGATTGCGGACAATGATGAGGAGTTTGCAATCGAGACGGCGAAGCGGAAACGCGAAGCCAGACGGTTAATTGATACAGAAAAAGGCACGAAGTATGAGGAAGACGATGAGTTAAACGAGCATCTGGATTCCTTGCAGGAAAACAGTGTGTTTCTGGATGCCGATTTGCTGAAGGATTATAAGGCACCGAAGAAGCTGACAGATCGTTGGTGGATGATTGCCTTGACGGGATTGCTAGTCATTGGTGTAATTGCCGCACTTGTATATATCCTTCCATTTGATGATGGTGTGCGGCAGCTCTTTGTTGTGTGTACAGCATTGTTTGTAGTTATGACGATCGTGGACGGCTTGCACAGAAAAGGCGCGCTGGATGGAGAAAATCAGGCACCTTCGGAGGAAGAATTCAAGAAGATTGTCTATGAACTGGAACGTAAAAATGAGGCGTATGAGGATGTCGAGATCGACATGAGTTTCGCGCGGAAATATATGGATCTCAAGGAAGATCTGCGGGCAACGGAGGCAGAGATTCTGGAGCGAAAGAAGCAGAAAGCACAGCTGGAGGATGAAATCCGTGTGTGCGAAGGCAGAAAACAGGCAATTGAACGAGAGATTTATGCGACGACGCTTGCTATCAATACGATTCAGGAGCTTTCCAGAAGCTATGTAGAAGAGTGGAATTATATTATCAATGATCACATGACGGATATTATGCAGCGCGTGACAGGTGGATTGTATGAGGACGCGAAGATTGATGAAAAGCTTCGACTGGTGATTAAGAAAAATGGCGCATTTACGGATATTACACAGATTGATGCGACGGATTTCCCATTGGTGCGGATGGCAGTGAGGGTAGGAATTGCAACACGGTTATGCAAAGAGCATATGCCAGTTGTGATCGACGGCTTGCCGCAGATGAACAATACGCAGATGCAGGGATTTTTTGCGAGTATAGAGGAGATTCCATCCGAGCAGATTTTGATTCTGACGGATGATAAACAGTTGGTGTCAAAAATAAAGGATACAAAGTCAACTTATGCTTTGACAAATCTGAGTTAGTGTGGTAGAGTATCACATGCAGCTGGGATTTCTATGCGAATAGAAAGATGGTTGTCATGCTACTGTGGCTCAGTTGGTAGAGCGATTCACTCGTAATGAATAGGTCGTCGGTTCGAATCCGATCAGTAGCTTGGAGATATGCGGGTTGACGATATGTCAGCCCGCTTTTTTCTTAGTGTAAGTTCTGCGAGCGGGAATGTATGAAATTGTATAGATTTATGCAGGATATAGATACAAAATGACGCATGCAGGTACATGATGAAGTTGGGACTGAATAAAATGAGTAAGAAAAGACAGAAAACGACAAATAAAAAAACAGCGCAGAATACGCAGAAAAAATCGGACACAAAGCTGGAAGTGAAACCGACGGATTCGAAGATGAAATCTGTAAAGAGACAGCCAAAACGAATCCGTGAAGCGCGATTTGACAAGCTGGATAATACCGCGAATCTCTTCCCGGTAATTGCCAGCCGCAAATCAAGCAATGTCTACCGGATCGCGGCAACACTGACCGAGGAGATCCAGCCGGAGAAATTGCAGCAGGCGCTCGACATGGTGCTTCCGTATTTTGATGTCATGCATGTGCGTATGAAGACTGGTGTATTCTGGTATTATTTTGAGGATAATCCGAACCCCGCGCCGCGTGTGATGCAGGAGGACATGGGACCTTGCCAGTATATCAATCCGCTGTTAAACCGGGAGTATCTGTTCCGGGTGTTATATTATGAACGAAGAATCAGCTTAGAAGTCTTTCATGCATTGACCGATGGCAATGGTGCGCTGATGTTCTTAAAAGAACTCGTGTACCAGTATCTGCGTCTGGTGCATCCGGAGATCGGCAAGGGCGACCGGATGGAATTGCATGAAGAGACGACTGTCGACCGGGAGGACAGCTATCTGAAGCATTATAAGCGTCCGGCGAAGAAGAGCTATAAGACGGAGAAGGCACTTGTGATCCGTGGGGAAATGTTCCCGCGGGAATATTTCGGAATCATGCACGGCTATCTGCATCTGCCGGATGTCAAGCGCGTGGCGAAGCAGTACGGCGTGACTGTCAATCAGTATCTGATCGGTGTATTTGCATGGTCGGTATATAAGGGCTATATGCACAGTATCCCGCACCGGCGTCCGCTTGCGGTATGCGTGCCGGTAAATCTGCGTCCATATTATGGTTCTGCAACAACGAAGAATTTCTTCGCTGTCGTGTCGGCAATGTTCCGGGCGGAGCGGGAAGATTATACATTTGAAGAAGTGCTGGCACAGGTGGCAGAGAGCCTGAAAAGCCAGATCACGAAGGAACACCTAGAAGAGATCATGGCATACAATGTGTCAAACGAGAAGAACAAGGCATTGCGTGCAACGCCGCTCTTTATCAAGAATATTGCGATGAAGATTATCTATCAGATGTCTGCAAAGGCGAACTCCGGCTGTGTGACGAACCTTGGTCTGGTGAAGCTTGCAAGCCCGTACGACGCGTATGTGGAGTCGCTGTATGCAACCTTGTCCATGTCGAAGAATCAGAACCTGAAGGCAGCGGTTGTGTCGTATAAGGATACGCTGGTGTTCACATTCAGCTCGGCAGTGCGGGAAGTCGATGTGCAGAAGGTATTCTTCCGCAAGCTTGCAGAAGATGGAATTGATGTCTCGGTAGAGACGAATGGAGTGTATTATGAGTAAATGTAATCGCTGTAATATAAAAGTGAAGGATGACAGCCTGATCTGCCCACTTTGCAAGGGCGCGCTGTCGGAGACAGAGCATGTGCAGCCGGTCTATCCGGACATGTTCCCGAAGCAGCAGCGGATGCGTCTCGCAATCCGCATCGTGACGTTCTGCGTGGTTGTCGGTGTGGTCGTGCTTGGCATCGTAAATTATATGACCTATCATGGTGTTCGCTGGTCACTGGTAAGTCTTGCAGGAATAGCGTATCTGTACTTTACATTTACGTTTACCGCACAGCCACTTGCAGATGAACAGCAGAAAATCATATTTCAGGGAGTAATCAGTGCGGCACTTGTGCTTGCAGTCGATTTTTCTCTTGGCTATGCAGGCTGGTCCGTCAATATCGGAATTCCGGTTGTCGTGATTGCGACGAATATTACAATCTTCGTATTCATGATGGTGCGACGCCGCGACTGGCGAAGTTATATTATGCCGCAGCTTGAACTGACCCTGATTGCAGCCGTTGAGCTGTTGTTAGTCAGTCTGGAAGTTGTCACATGGAAGCTTCTGACACTGGTTGCAGTATTCACCGTACTCGTCCAGCTCTTCGGGATCTTCGTAATCGGTGGGCGAAGCACTACGCTCGAACTAAACCGCCGCTTCCGTGTGTAGTATCATTATCAAAAGAGAGGTATGTATGAAGGAGAACGACAAGACAAGTCACCGCGCAGAACTGATGCGTGATATCGTAGCCATGGTCAACCAGAACCCGGTTTTAAAGCAGGCATGGCAGAGAAAAAAGGAAAAATCTATTCAGAACACAGAATTTGAATACCCGGAGCACCTTTCCGTAGAACATATCGACATGGGACTGTTCAAGATGGAATATCTGACATGGAACGGATCAGAGAATCCATATGTGATCTTGCAGCTTCACGGCGGCGGGTATATGTCCGGTCTGCAGGGACAGTACCGGAAGATGGCAGGACTATACGCCGAGATCAGCAGCGGCGCGGCAGTGCTTTCCATCGATTACCGGCTGGCACCGGAGCACCCGTTTCCGGCGGCATTAGAAGATGCAGTCGCTGCATACAAATGGCTGCGAGAGAAAGGCTATGAATCGGAGCGAATCATCGTAGTTGGAGATTCTGCAGGCGGTGGTCTGGCGATGGCACTCTGCATGGAACTGCGCACAAACGGAGAACCGATGCCGGTAGGATTAGTTGCAATGTCGCCGTGGACCGATCTGGCAATCACCGGGGAATCTTACACGATGAACCGGGAGATCGATCCGGTCTTTGGCGCAGACGGCGGTGGAGAGATGCTGCTGCACAGCCCGTATATCGGGGAAAATGATGCGAAGAACCCTTTGATTTCCCCAATGTACGGAAACTTTACCGGATTTCCGCCGATGCTGATTCAGGTCGGAACACACGAGATGCTGTATGATGATGCGGCATCGGTTGCGAAGAAGGCAAAAGAACAAGGCGTTCCGGTACGATTCACAGTATATGAAGGAATGTTTCATGTGTTTCAGATGAGCGGCACAGTGATACCGGAGTCAAAGCGCGCCTGGGAAGAGGTGGGCGCATTTATGCATAAAGTAATGGGACAGTGGTAAAATTGTGGAGGTAGACAGCGTATGCGGATCGCACTGGCACAAACGAATATCCTATGGGAAGATAAACAGGCGAATCTCGTCCGGGCAGAGGAATTTGTGATAGCTGCGGGCGCGGAGATCGTATTGTTCCCGGAGATGAGTCTGACGGGATTCTCGATGCATACCGATGTGACGGCAGAAATTTGTCAACCGTATGCTGAGATACAATCGCGTGCGCAAATGGATAGCACTCCGGACATGACGAACCAACCAACAACCGGCTGGACGATTGAACAGATAAAAACACTTGCAGATCGGCACCACACGACAATTGGTATCGGCTGGGTGAAAAAGACAGAACCACTCTGTGAAAACCATTATTCGATCGTAACGCCGGATGGAAAAATTGTAATGGACTATGCCAAGATCCATCCGTTTTCCTACGGTGAAGAACATGCACATTTCCGGGGTGGAGAGAAGATTTGTACCGGAAAACTCGGAGAATTTCAGGCAGGACTTGCCATCTGCTATGATCTCCGCTTCCCGGAACAGTTCCGGGCGATGGTGCCGGAGACGGAGATTTTTATTGTGGCTGCAAACTGGCCGGAGGCACGTACGTCGCATTGGAAGACATTACTTGCTGCACGTGCAATCGAGAATCAGTGTTATGTAGCAGGTGTGAACTGCTGCGGCGATATGGACGGACGGTATTATTCTGGGGATTCGGGCGTGTATGCCCCGGATGGTAGCCTGCTTGTGCCGACAAAGAAAATCCGACTTACGGATGCACTTTGTAAGGAAGAAAAACTGCTCGTATATGACATACAAAACGATGTGGCAAAGATCCGCAAGGCATTTCCAGTATTGCAGGATCGAAAAGAAATGTAACGTTCTTAATAAAATCTTAAATATATGAAATCTAGTATCTTAAAAGTCATTTTGCGATAATACAGGTATCATAACAACAGGGATACCTGTATGGTCGGAGATTACCGATTGGGAAGAGGAGAACAATATGTATAACATTTTAGTCTGTGATGATGAGAAGGATATCGTGGAGGCACTTGGTATTTACCTGTCTGCAGAAGGGTACCAGGTGACGAAAGCGTACAACGGACAGGAGGCATGTGAGAAGCTGAAAACCGGTGATGTGCAGCTTGTACTGATGGACATCATGATGCCGGTGATGGATGGTATCACAGCGATGAACGAGATCCGTAAGACGTCCAATGTTCCGGTCATCCTGCTTACAGCGAAAAGTGAGGATACAGACAAGATTCTCGGACTGTCCGTTGGTGCGGACGACTATATTACCAAACCATTTAACCCGGTTGTTATGATCGCAAGAGTAAAGGCACAGCTGCGTCGTTACATGATGCTTGGCGGAAATGTCCCGAAGAAGCAGGAGACAGATACGCTCGAGATCGGCGGAGTGTGTCTGGATGACAGGGCGAAGAAGGTTATGATTGATGGAGAACCTGTGAATCTGACTAAGACGGAATATGCAATCTTAAAATTCCTGATGGAACATCCGAATACAGTCTATGCACCGAAGGATATTTACCGTGCAGTCTGGGAGGATGCACCGTTCGGACAGGAGGGCACCGTTGCGGTACATATTCGCCACTTGCGTGAGAAAATCGAGGCAGACCCTTCGGAACCGCGCTACATCAAGGTAGTCTGGGGACAAGGGTATATGTTTGGGAAGGAATGATAAAATGGACAAATTAAAGAAAAGTGCAGTGGCAAAGGTGGTTGCTGCAATCCTGCTTTCTGTATCGCTTTTTATGGCAGCGGTTTCCAGCTGTGTGGTAGTTGCGGCGATTTCCTACGGCGGTTCCAGCCAGATGCAGGCGGAGGCGATTTACGATGGCTATATGGGAAATCTCGTGGATAATTCCTCGTATCAGGTGGACGAATACTACAAGGCATATGTGGAAAGTCAGGATGATACGCAGGAGAATCATACGATACGGTATTATAAGGATTATTTCAATGAGAAAAACAGCAATTTCTACTTCGAGGTCGTACCGGATGATGCAAAGAAGTATCCAACCTTGTCGAATTATAAGGCAGAAGAGTATCAGTATCATGACGTAAGATCCAGGCGGATAATGACCTATACCGGACAGACGACGATCACCTGTAAGCTTTCTCTGGAGGATATCATTGATTTCTGGAAGAACAATTATGTACCGGACGAATATGATGAGGATTACAGCAGCTATGAAGCGGACGAAACTGTATTTGCAACATCCGGGGAAGTTCCTATGTCAATCCGTGACGTGTACTGGGATTGGAGCAATATTTCCTTTGCGGATATGACCGTGGTTGACAGTGCCGTAGATGACGAAGGCAATGCGGATCCGTATATTCAGCTTGACAACACAAATTTTATTTATTATCTCTCGAACAATTCCGCTTATCAGAAGGCAGTTGCACGTGCGACGAAGAAAGCCGGTGATGTGCAGATATACAATGAGAGCCTGACGCTGGATTATGACGGCAGCCTGACGCAGGGCATTGATATGTATACACCGGTTTCTTACACGCTGTATGCCTATGTCAGATCCGACCTGACTGCACGTGATATCTATGCAGAGTCGATCGTGCTGCGGTATTGCAAGCCAATTGTGAATATGGCACCTTATGTGCTTGCGATTTCGCTGATTATGATTCTTTTTATGGGCGGATTTCTGATTGCAGCGTCCGGACACCGGAAAGGGCAGGAGACAATCACCTGCAATGTATTTGACCGGATACCATATGATTTATTCATTGCAATCGCGGTCGGACTTGTTGCTTGTGGAATTAATTTGCTTACGTGGTATAGCTATTCCACACGGGATGAAATCTTCCTAGCATCCATCTGTACGGCGGTTGTGGCGTTTCTGATTCCACCGCTTCTGATGACGACATCAACCAGACTGAAGGCTTCCGGCTGGGCAATGTTTGCAAACACATTGATCTGGCGGCTTTGTAAACTGCTTGTGCGGTTTGTGAAATGGGTGTTTGGCAAGCTTCGGGATACATTCCGTTTCCTTGGAAGACATTTTAACCTCTATTGGAAATGGATTGGCGGATTGGCAGGAATCGCACTGCTCCGGTTGATCCTCGTGGCTGCGAGTGGTTCTGCCGGACTGGCAATCGTGCTGGATCTTGTATGTGCGGCTTTGCTTGCAGTATTCCTGATCCGCGTGATCGTGCAGATGTATCGGCTGAAGGATGGCGCGAAGAAGATTGCGGACGGCGAGACCGATTATAAGATCGACACGACACATATGCTGCCGGAATTTGCGGCACATGGCGAGACATTAAACTGCATTCAGGACAGCGTGCGCGTGGCAGTGGCAGAGCGGATGAAGAGTGAGCGGATGAAGACGGAGCTTATCACGAACGTTTCCCATGATATCAAGACACCACTTACGTCGATTATCAATTACGTGGATATCCTCTCCAAGGAGGGAGACTTAAGTGATAAGGAAGCAGAATATCTGGGGGTGCTGCAGCGACAGTCTGCAAGGCTCAAGAAGCTGATTGAGGATCTGATTGAAGCGAGCAAGGCGTCTACGGGCAATCTGGAAGTGCATATGGAACCGACCGACGTGGAAATGCTTTTAGAACAGGCGCTCGGAGAATTCGAAGAGCGGCTTGCGGCATGTAAGCTGCAACCGGTAGTGACGAATTATCTGACGAAGAAATATGGTGCGCAGGCAGACTGCCATGTCATGGCAGATGGCAGACATCTGTGGCGCGTGTTCGACAATCTGATCGGAAATATCATCAAGTACGCCCAGCCAAACAGCCGGGTATACATCGATATTGACGAGGCAGAACCGGGAGAGATCACAGTGACCTTCAAGAACATTTCGAAGGAACCACTCAACATCTCTGGCGATGAATTAAAGGAACGGTTTGTCCGTGGCGACCGTTCAAGAAATACAGAGGGCAATGGACTCGGACTATCCATTGCGCAGAGCCTGATGGAATTACAGAACGGCAAAGTGGAAATAATGATTGACGGAGACCTCTTCAAGGTTGTATTATTGTTAAAGACCGGAAACTGTAAAAATTAGGTGAATTTTGGGTAAAATCCAGCAGACCGGCTTATAAAATGTCAATAAAGAGAATAGGAGAAAAAGATGGATATTTTTGACGTTCTATCCATGGTTGGTGGTCTCGCATTGTTTCTGTACGGTATGCATATAATGGGAGACGCATTAGCGAAGATGTCAGGTGGTAAGCTGGAAAAGGTTCTCGAACGCCTTACCTCCAATAAGTGGTCTGCTGTGTTGCTTGGCGCAGGTGTAACGGCAGTCATCCAGTCATCCGGAGCGACGACGGTTATGGTCGTTGGTTTTGTTAACTCCGGTATCATGAAGCTCAATCAGGCAGTCGGTATTATCATGGGTGCGAATATCGGTACAACGGCAACCTCGTGGCTGCTGTCACTGTCCGGTATTGACGGAGGAAGCTTCTTCCTTCAGATGCTGAAGCCGACCTCTTTTACGCCGATTCTGGCTGTGATTGGAGCGATTTTAGTTGTATTTTGCAAGAGTGAGAAGAAACATAACATCGGAACGATCTTACTTGGTTTTGCGATTCTGATGTATGGTATGACCGCAATGAGTTCGGCAGTGGAACCGCTTAAGGATGTTCCGCAGTTCACACAGATTCTGACGAAGTTTGAGAATCCGCTTCTTGGAGTTATTGCAGGCTTTGTATTGACGACAATCATGCAGTCTTCCTCTGTGTCCGTAGGTATTTTGCAGGCACTTTGTTCCACGGGTGCTGTCTCCTATGCACTTGCCCTCCCTATCATTATGGGACAGAATATCGGCAGCTGTACGACTGCGATGATCTCAAGTGTGGGAGCAAGTAAGGATGCAAAACGCGCGGCAGCGGTTCATTTTTACTTTAATGTAATCGGAACGGTTGTATTCATGTTAGTATTTTATATCTCCAATGCATTTGTACATTATGCATTCCTGCCGCAGGCGGCAAATGAGGTAGGAATTGCAACGATCCATTCGATCTTTAATATTGCCGCAACGATTGTGCTGCTTCCGCTTTCAGGATTCCTGGAGTTTCTTGCTGTCAAGACCATCAAGGATGACGACGAGGAAGAGGATGAGCTTAGCAAGCATGACAAGGTACTGCAGCTTTTGGATCCTGTATTCTTAGAGAGACCTGGTTTCGCAATCATGCAGTGTCGGAAGGTAGCTTCTGAGATGGCAGAGCTCTCCATGAAATCTGTTGGACGTGCAGTCGGATTGCTTACCGCATACGACGAGGAAATAGCGGAACGGATCCGCAAGGAAGAAGATACCGTCGACAAATACGAGGATCAGCTTGGCACATATCTGCTCCGGCTCTCCACGAAAGATCTTTCGAAGGAAGATGGACACCGCCTGTCACTGATGCTTCATTCGCTGGGAGATATTGAGCGTATCTCGGATCTGGCGGTGAATATACTGTTGGCAGTGGAACAGATGCATAAGAAAGAACTGATTTTCTCGAAGAAGGCGATGGATGAGCTTGCTGTCTACAGCAAGGCATTGAAAGATATCCTGACAATGACAGTCGATGCATTTGAGCAAAATGACCGTTATAAGGCAGCGCTTGTACAGCCTTTGGAAGAATTGATGGACGATATGAACAAAGAACTCAAGAAACGTCATGTCAAGCGTCTCCGCAAAGGCAAATGTACGATTGAGCTTGGACTTAGTCTGTCAGATATCTCGGATACTTACGAGCGTATCTCCGATCACTGCTCGAATATTGCTACCTGCGTAATCCAGGTGGAGGATGATGAACTCGATGCACATGAGCATCGCAAAGAAGTGAAAGAGCAGGATGCGAAGTGGTACGACGAACAGTACCGCGCATATGAACAGAAGTATGCACTGCCATAACAGTTGATAATAATAGAAAGATATGCACGGATGTGCATGCAGGTCATCATGCGGATACATGGTGACGGATCATAACATGTTTTCAATAGACCTGTATTTTATCTGGCGGACAGATGAAATGCAGGGGCAGATAGTTGTAAACGACAATTAATTCTGCTATATTGGGGACATGTTATTTTTATACAGATTTTTGGATTTGTATAATACGCGGTAAGCGGGAATAACAAAATCAAAATCGGTAGACAGGAAAGAAGGAAGAGGTTATGAAGCTCGAATTAAAAGATATAAGAAAAAGCTTCGGGGAAAAAGAAATCCTGCATGGGGTCAGCTTCGCGGTGGAGAGCGGACGGGCACTCGGGCTGCTTGGTCGAAATGGCGCAGGCAAGACGACGACGATCCGGATTATCATGGATGTATTCCATGCGAATTCCGGTGAGATTATGCTCGATGGAGAAATATTTCACCCGACGGCAAGCCAGGTTGGATATCTGCCGGAGGAACGGGGGCTTTACCCGAAGAAGAAAGTACGTGACCAGATGGTGTATCTTGCTATGCTCCGTGGCATGAATAAGAAACAGGCGAATGAGAGCACTGTAAAATGGCTGGATCGTCTTCATGTATCCGAATATATTGACCGGAAATTAGAGACATTATCAAAAGGAAACCAGCAGAAGGTACAGCTTGCGGCAACTCTGGTCGGTGAGCCACAACTGGTAATATTAGACGAGCCGTTTTCCGGGTTAGATCCGGTCAATGCACAGGTGTTAAAGGACGTCATCCGGGAATTGATCCGTGAAGGCCGCATCGTTATTTTCTCCAGCCATCAGATGAGCTATGTGGAAGAATTCTGCGAGGATATCGCGATTATCAATCATGGCGACGTCGTATTAGCCGGACATCTTGATGATATCAAGGATACGTACGGACGTGGCAGAAAGACGATATCGGCGGATAATTACAGCCCGCAGGAACTGGCTGATATCTGCAGGGAGAAGCTGTCTTCTTATGCAGTTGTTGAGCGTGTGACTAAAAAGTACGTGGTGCTTGAAATGAAAACCCAGGCTGATATGTGGCAGATCCTTGATATTTGTAAACAGACAGGTGTTGAAATTCACCAGTTTGGAGCCTATGAGCCATCCTTGAATGATATCTTTATCTCTTGTGTCGGGGATGAAGAACCGGATGCGGAAGCAGCAAAGGAGGCGGTATAACATGAAACAGTTTTTCACGATATTAAAGTTTGAGCTGGACAACTATTTTAAGAGCAAGTCATACGTGATATCTACAATCCTGATTGCTGTTTTGGCAGCGGGCATCATGTTTGTTCCGCGTGTCAAGGATGCAATTACGGGAGATAAGAAGGATTCTACCGTTCAGGACAGCGCTTCAAAGGAGGATTCTTCCGCAGAGGCGGATGCAGAGCATACATATGGGGTCTACGATCCGGATGGAATTTTGATCATTGACGTGGATGGCTCGGTATGGGGGTCTATGGAAACAGGAATAAATCTGGTCAGCTTTGACAGTGAGGATACTTTGAAAAAAGCGGTTGAAGAGGAAGAAGCAGCCGCCGGATTTGCGGTTCATTCGCTGTCAGACTACGATTATTATGTATATAACAAGAGCATGGATAATTCCGATGCGGCCGTCTTTGACAGCTATCTGGGGATGCTTGTCAAACTGGATTACTGTGAGAAGCATGATCTGGATCTGAATGAATTCATGGAGGCATCCTATAAGGAGATTACCCATGACGAGTATGTGCTTGGCAAGGATAGCACACAGAATTTCTGGTACTGCTATGTGCTGGTAATCCTGATATTTATGCTCATCATCATGTATGGCATGAGTATTGCGTCCTCTGTTACAAATGAGAAGAGCAACCGTTCCATCGAGATTCTGGTTACCAGTACCGATTCAACGGCGCTGTTGTTCGGCAAGGTATTTGCAGGTGCCGTGGCAACGGTATTTCAGGTCGGAATCATTGCTGTCTGTCTGCTTGGTTCGTACCAGTACAATAAAGATTTCTGGGGCATTGACCTTGGCATGTTCCTGGATATCCCAGCCAATGTATTGGTTGTATTTGCCATATTTGGAATTGGCGGATTCCTGTTCTATGCGTTTCTGTACGGTGCGCTTGGTGCTCTGGTATCGAAGATTGAGGACTTGAACAAGTCTGCCGGATCAGCACAGATGATTATCATGATCGTATATTTTGTTGTGCTGCTTCAGCTTGACAAGGTGGATGGCGTACCGATGAAAGTCTGTTCCTTCCTGCCGTTTAGCTCTTACAGCGCCATGTTTGCACGTGTGGCGATGGGACATGTACAGACATGGGAGATCATCGTATCTGCGGTAATTCTGTATATTTCCGTTGCACTTATGGGTGTGATCGGCGGTAAGATCTTCCGGAGTTCGACATTGCGTTACGGAAATCCGATCAAGCTTACAACAGCAATCAAAAACCTGCGTAAGAAGGATTCATAACGAATTCAGAAAAGAATTCAGAAAAGGAAAATGGTGGCTAGATCCAGCCACCATCGAATTTCAATATTTCGCCGGTCATATAATCCGGCATTGCCAAAATATGAGAGATACAGGCGGCGGCTTCTTCGGGAGCCGCCATTTTTTCTGCCGGGATTTCCTCACAGAGCGTCTTCTTCTCCTCGACAGACAGATGAGCGTTCATGGTCGTGTCCACGGCACCGAAAGCAATTGCATTGACCGCGATATGACTTGGGGCTAGTTCCTTCGCAAGCGCCATCGTCAGGCTGTTGATGGCCCCCTTCGTCGCTGAATAAGCAACTTCACAGGAGGCACCGACGAGTCCCCAGACGGAAGAGATATTCAGGATGCGTCCCCGCTGGTTGCGGACCATATCTGGGATGACAGCGTGGCAGGTGTTGTAGACGGATGTCACATTGATGCGCAGGATGCGGTCGAATTCCTCCGGTGTCATGTCCTGAAAAAGCCCGACGAGCGAGATGCCTGCGTTGTTGACGAGTGTATCGACAGGATGTCCGGATGCAGCAAGTGACCGGACACATTCTTCGACAAATGCAAAGTCGGATACATCCCCGGTAAATGGAATGCATTCGCAATTGGTTGTGGTGTGAATCTGATTCGCAACGGTATTTAATTTTCCGTCGGTATTCCGGCTCATAATGGCAACACAGTCGTATTCTTTTGTTAACTGATAGGCGGTGGCTTCGCCGATTCCGCGGGAAGCACCGGTAATAAGTGCTGTTTTCATAGGATTGGAACCTCCTTGTTTGGTTGTAGCATATATGATCAGGATGCAAGTTCTTCACAAAAAATCCATACTATGATTATGCTATAAACGGTTGAAAAAAACAACAACATTTGCTATACTTGGAAAATGTATTGAAAAAAAGACTAGAATGAGCGACGGTAGATACGAATAGAAAAAGATGGAAACAACGTATGACGTAGATAGGAGAAAATTATGAGTGGAAGAAAACAGCAGACGGCGGCAGGATTGTTCTTTTCGATGTTGCTTCGCGCGGCAGTTATTATATTAGGACTTGCCATTGTGGCATTTGGTGCATTTTTTGTAATGCAGGCATTAAAGGGGAACACAGCGAAGGATACGCCTGCGACAACCCTCGATGAGAATGCATTGACGGATTCTCAGGTGGATGATCTTCAGATCACACCATCCACAGAGGCTGAGACAACCGAAGCTGCACAGGAGGCTGAGACAGTCAGTGCAACGGATAGGAAGATCCTGGTGCTGAACAGTACCGATATTGCTGGACTTGCAGGACGATGGTGTGATACATTAAATGCAAATGGATATGCAAACACAAATGCATCGGATTACACAGAAGCACTCGCTGATACAAAGATTGTAGCAAGAGAAGATGGCGTGGGCAAAGAACTGGTACAGTATTTTGCAAATGCCAGCTATGAAGTTGGAACTGTGACAAGCAATGTGACAGAATCCACAGACGGTTACGATGTCGTGATCATTATCGGTGCATCTGACAGCAATCATTAAAAGCGAATAAAAATCAATGGCGGACTCCATACTAGAGGTTAGTATGGAGTCTTTTTTCGTATGGAGGTTTGTGTGATGATTGCAAAGAGGTATGGTCTGATGACTGTGGGGGCATTTTTGATGGCTTTCTCGGTCGTTGTCTATTTTAATCCGCTGGAACTGGTAACTGGAGGTGTGACCGGACTGGCAATCTTACTGGAGCATTTGTTTCATATCCCACTGTGGCTGGTTAATGCGGCGGTCAATATTCCGTTGTTTATCATAGGATATAAGGTACTTGGGAAGCTGATATTTTACCGGACAGTCTATGCGACGGTGTGTCTGTCTGTGTTTCTCGGATTGATCCGTCCACTGCCGCTTCTGACAGGTGATGTACTGGTAGATGGGCTGTGTGGCGGCGTGATCATGGGTGGCGGACTTGGTTTGATCTTCCTGCAAAATGCGTCCTCGGGCGGTGCGGATATGACAGCACAGATCATCAATCGGCGTATTCCGCATGTATCCGTTCCAAAGCTGATGGCAATCGTGGATGGCATCATTATTCTGTTCGGAATCGGCGTGTTTGGGCTTCGCAATGGAATTTATGCACTGATTGTCCTGTTTGTCATGACAAAGGTCTCTGATCTGGTGCTGGAGGGACCAAACCATGCAAAACTTATGTATATTATTTCGAATGAAGAAAAAGCACTTGCGGAATACATTACCGGACAACTGGGACGGGGCGTTACGCGGGTTCCGGCACAGGGTGGATATACCGGCTGCCCGAAGCAGATGCTGCTCTGTGCACTTAGTTCAAAAGAAATGGTAAATGTCAAGCGGAAAATTTATGAGCTGGATGACCGGGCAATCTGTTTTGTGGGGGATATTCGGGAGGCTTATGGTGAAGGTTTCACAAAATATAGCTAGTCAGAATTCGGTAAAGTTTGTGAAAAATCCACAAAAAAATCATGAAAAAATTTTTCATATACAAATTACACAATATTTTTCAGCCTTATTTGTTGAATAGTAATATGGCAACTTCGGGTCATTTGGTGTATCATACAAACATCATGAGTCAGATGATTATAGCTAAAATCTAAGGAGGAAAAATCAAAATGGCTAGTTTACAACTTAAGAATGTTTATAAAATTTATCCAAATGGCTTCAACGCTGTAAAGGACTTCAACTTGGATATTGAAGATAAAGAGTTCATCATCTTCGTTGGACCTTCAGGATGTGGTAAGTCAACAACACTTCGTATGATCGCAGGTCTTGAGGATATCAGTTCCGGTGAGCTTTGGATCGGTGACAAGATGGTCAACGATGTAGAGCCTAAGGACAGAGATATTGCGATGGTATTCCAGAACTACGCTTTGTACCCACATATGTCAGTTTATGATAACATGGCATTCGGTCTGAAGCTTAGAAAGGTACCAAAGGAGAAGATTGATAAGCAGGTACATGAGGCTGCTAAGATTCTTGATATCGAGCATCTGCTTGACAGAAAGCCAAAGGCTTTGTCAGGTGGTCAGAGACAGCGTGTGGCTATGGGACGTGCAATCGTTCGTGAGCCTAAGGTATTCCTTATGGACGAGCCTCTTTCAAACTTGGATGCTAAGCTTCGTGTTCAGATGCGTGTTGAGATCTCTAAGCTTCACCAGAGACTGCAGACAACTATCATTTACGTAACACATGACCAGACAGAGGCTATGACTCTTGGTACAAGAATCGTAGTTATGAAGGATGGTATCATCCAGCAGGTTGATACACCTCAGAATCTGTATGACAAGCCATGCAACCTGTTCGTAGCTGGATTCATGGGTATGCCACCTATGAACTTCATCGATTGTAAGGTTGTTAAGTCTGGAGCAGACGTATTACTTATGTTCGGTTCTCACTCAATCAAGGTTCCTGATGCTAAGGCTCAGAAGCTTATCAGCGGTGATTTCCTTGATAAGGAAGTTGTTCTTGGTATCCGTCCAGAGGATATTCATGATGAGCAGCTCTTCATCGAGTCTTCACCTGAGAGTGTTATCGATGCAAGAATCAATATTTACGAAATGCTTGGTGCTGAAGTATATCTGTACTTCACAATCGATCAGTTCGATATCACAGCAAGAGTAAATGCACGTACAACAGCAAGACCTGGTGATACAGTTCAGTTCGCATTTGACCTGAGCAAGATCCACATCTTCGATAAGGAGACAGAGGAGATCATCATCAACTAGTCAGGTGCTTGGTTCTAAAATTTGAACAAAGTGTGATTTTTCAGAGGAAATGCATAAAAATTATGCGTTTCCTCTTTTTTTTTTTGCATTTTTCGTGTAGAATGTACTTTGTATGAGTATAGGCAATGTCGAATAATTGGAAAGTATTTGACATTGACAGAAGAATATATAAATGTTACAATTTTGTTACAGAATTTTTAAAAATTCACAACAAAGAATAGGGGTGGACGAATGATTTCGAATCAGATACTGCAGGATACGGTTACTGGAATTAAGTCAATTACACGTGTAGAACTCTGTGTGATGGATACCGAAGGTAAGATACTTGCGACAACTATGCGCGGAATGGAAGAGTATGAGGATGAGGTTGTGAAATTCTCTGAATCAGCAGCGGACAGTCAGGTGATTCGTGGCTTCCAGTTTTTTAAGGTGTATGATGAGAATGAACTGGAATATGTCATACTGGCAAAAGGGGATGCCGAGGATGTCTATATGATCGGAAAGATGGCAACTTTCCAGATTCAGAATCTTCTGGTGGCATATAAGGAGCGTTTTGATAAGGACAACTTTATCAAGAACCTGTTGCTTGACAACCTGCTTTTGGTGGATATTTACAACCGTGCGAAGAAGCTGCACATTGAGACAGATGTAAAACGTATCGTGTTTATTATCGAGACAAAGACGGAGAAGGATACCAATGCATTGGAGACAGTCAGAACCTTGTTCTCCAGCAAGACAAAGGATTTCATTACGGCAGTTGACGAGAAGAATATTATTCTTGTCAAGGAAATAAAGCCAAGTGAGACTTACGAGGACATGCGCAAGACGGCAAAAGTAATTGTGGATATGCTGAATACAGAAGCCATGTCATCGGTCAATGTTGCATACGGTACAATCGTCAACGAAATCAAAGAAGTGTCCCGTTCTTATAAGGAAGCAAAGCTTGCACTGGACGTAGGGAAGATCTTTTACAGCGACAGAAAGATTATCGCATACAGCAATCTTGGAATCGGTCGATTGATCTATCAGTTGCCACTTCCACTTTGCAAGATGTTTATCAAGGAGATTTTTGATGGTAAATCACCAGACGAGTTCGACGAGGAGACATTGACAACAATCAACAAGTTCTTCGAGAACAGCCTGAATGTATCTGAGACATCCCGTCAGCTTTACATTCACCGTAATACTTTGGTTTACCGTCTGGATAAGCTTCAGAAGAGTACCGGACTTGATCTCCGGGTATTCGAGGATGCCATTACCTTCAAGATTGCCCTTATGGTTGTGAAATATATGAAGTACATGGAATCGTTAGAGTATTAAAAGATACGCTCAAAAGGAGATAATAAGATGTTAGAACTGAGTCACGTGAAGATGAGGTATCCGGCGAGTAAGACGTATGCCTTGAACGATGTAAGTTTGAAGATAGAAAAAGGCGAGTTTGTGTTTATCGTAGGTTCTTCCGGATCTGGTAAGACGACGCTGATTAAGCTGTTGTTAAAGGAGTTAGATCCAACCTCTGGAAAGATCAAGGTTGCAGACACAGATTACAGTAAATTAAAGAGAAAAAATATTCCGAAGATCCGTCGTAAGATCGGTGTTGTATTCCAGAACTTCCGGTTGCTCAAGGATCGTACGGTATATGAGAATGTTGCATTTGCGCAGCGTGTCATTGAGACGCCAAGCCGCTACATTCGCCGGCAGGTACCAGCGATGTTGACATTGGTTGGACTTGCGGATAAATATAAGTCATTTCCAAAGCAGTTGTCCGGTGGTGAGCAGCAGAGAGTTGCACTTGCGAGAGCACTGGTAAATAAGCCAGAGATCCTGCTTGCGGATGAGCCGACTGGTAACTTGGACCCGAAAAATTCATGGGAGATTATGCGCCTTCTGGAGGATGTCAACAAGAAAGGAACAACGGTTGTCGTTGTAACGCATAACAAAGAGATCGTCAATATGATGAAGAAACGTGTAATCACGTTGAAGCATGGCGAAATAATCAGCGATGAGCAAAAAGGTGGGTATATCGATGAGGATTAGTTCATTCATGTATAGTATCAGACAGGGTATTAAAAATATTAAACGAAACCTTTTGTTCTCATTGGCATCAATCGGAACAATTGTTTCCTGTCTGTTCTTATTTGGTTTATTTTATTGTGTGATCGTGAATTTCCGTACAGCAATGACGGATCTGGAGAATACAGTTACGATCTCTGTATTCTTTGATGAAGGTGTAACAGATGAGAATATCACGATGATCGGTCAGCAGATTCGACTGCGTGATGAGGTCAATACGCTGGATTTCATTTCCGCAGATGAGGCATGGAAGCAGTATGCAGAAGAGAAGTTTGATGATCCGCAGGCAGCGATTGATGCATTCCAGGGGGACAACCCATTGAAGAACAGTGCATCATATAAGATCACATTGAAGGATCTGTCAAATCAGGCAGAATTTGTACAGTACTTAAAGGGATTGACCGGTGTACGTAAGGTACTTAGCTCCGAGGTAACTGCAGACGGTGTGGCAGCACTGAACAGCGTTGTCAGCTATGCATCCATCGGAATTATTGTGATCCTGTTGCTCGTATCGATCTTCCTGATCAGTAATACGATTACAATCGGTATTACTGTGCGTAAGGAAGAAATTGGTATTATGAAGCTGATTGGTGCGACAAACTTCTTCGTACGTGCGCCATTCATTGTAGAGGGTGTTGTGATCGGACTTGTGGGATCATTGATTCCATTGATCTTGATCTACTATATGTATGATACAGTGGTTCAGTACATCATCGGCCGGTTCTCCGTTGTACAGAGCTTATTTGCATTTGTACCGGCAAAGGAGATATTTGCAGTTCTGATTCCATTATCTGCGGGTATTGGTATCGGACTTGGTTTGATTGGTAGTTTATTGACAACACGGAAACATTTGAAAGTCTAGGAGGGAAGCATATGAAGTGTAAAAAGCTTGTGAGAACAATCATTGCATTTGCCGTGGCTGGAAGCATGAGTATGACGGTAAATGCGACGAGTATTTCGGATCTGAAGGATCAGAAAGATCAGAAGGAAAGCAAGAAGGAAGAAGCAGAAGCCGTTCTCGCCCAGTTGGAGAAAGAACAGAATTCGATTCTGGATGCGATTGCAGAACTGGATGCGCAGGTAACGGAATATACAAATGAAATTACGGATCTGGAGGCGCAGCAGACTCAGCTCGAAGCAGATATTGAGACGAAGCAGACTGAGCTTACGGCTGCACAGGAGAAAGAGCAGGAACAGTATGAGGCGATGAAAGAGCGAATCAAATACTCATACGAAAATGGTAATCCATCGTATCTGGATGTACTTTTCTCAACCTCCGATATCTCGGATATCGTAAATCAGTCAGAATATGCAGATCAGATTTATTCTTACGATAAGAATATGTTTGATGATCTGGTAGAGACACGACAGACGATCGCAGATACAAAGGCCGGTCTGGAAAAAGATCTGAAGGATGTTGAGGATATCAAACTGGAAGTGGAAGACAACAAGGCTGCTGTCGAGGTTATGATCGAGGGTAAGCAGGTACAGGTAGCAAACTACGAATCATCCATCGGTGATTACGAGGCAACGATTGCAGAGCTGGAGCAGGATATCGAGGCAACCAATCAGGCAATCGCAGCCGCAGAGGAAGCATATAGACAGCAGCAGGCAGCCGCAGCGGCCGCGGCAGCAGCTGCAGGAAGCACAACAACGGCACCGACAGATGTAAATATCACATATACAGGTGGAAGCCTGCAGTGGCCAGTATCAACTGGAGGAACGGTTACTTCCAGATTTGGACCGAGAGAGAGTCCTGGAGGTATTGGTTCGAGATATCATCAGGGATTGGATATTGGATGTCCGACAGGAACACCGATTGTAGCATGCGAGGCTGGAACGGTAATTGCGGCGTCTTACTCAAGCTCGATGGGTAATTATGTAACGGTTGCACACAGTTCGTCTATGTCAACTACATATATGCATAATTCAAGCTTGTGTGTCAGCGTGGGACAGACGGTATCGCGTGGACAGGTCATTGCGCTTGCTGGAAGTACCGGAAATTCGACAGGTCCACATTGTCATCTTGGATTAAGAATCAATGGAAGCTATGTTGATCCATGGCCGTATTTACAATAAGATGAAAGCGCAAGGTTAAAGGAGAGTAAAAGTAGACGTGAAAAAGAACATGAAAAAACTATGGGCTTTGGCGTTGGCAACCGCGTTATCTGTTGCATGTATCGGTTGTGGAAATCAGACAGAGTCAAAGAAGAATACACGGGAATCCATTGATGTACAGACGGATTCGGATGCAACACAGGCAGATACGTCAGAACCAGTAGTTGCATCGGATCTGTGGCAGGACAGTTCAGTTGCAAAGAAGGTCGATGAGATCAATTCCCTGATTGACAAGTATTATTATTTCGATGTTGACCGTGATAAGCAGGAAGAAGCGTTGTATGACGGAATCATGGATGGTCTGGATGATCCGTACTCTGTCTATTATACAAAGGAAGAGTATGCAGAACTGCAGGAAGATACTTCGGGTGAATATGTAGGTATCGGTGCAGTTGTGACGATGAATTCCGATATGCGTGTCGAAATCGTACGTCCGATCAAGAACAGCCCGGCTGAGCAGGCTGGACTGAAGGCAGGCGATATTTTAGTTCAGGTAGATGACACGGAGATTACCGATCAGGAGCTTTCTGTGGTAGTAGATATGATCCGTGGCGAAGAAGGAACGAAGGCACATCTGAAGATTTACCGTCAGGGCGAATCCGATTATCTGGAGTTTGATGTAGAGCGTCGTACTGTGGAGAATTACACGGTAGAAAGCGAGATGCTGGATGATCAGGTTGGTTATATCGCAGTTACACAGTTCAACGACAATACAGCACAGGAATTTGAAGATGCTATCGATGAGGTGCAGGCAAATGGAGCCAAGGCAGCTATCATTGATTTGCGTGATAATCCGGGTGGACTTCTGACAGCCGTTGTTGATATGTGCGATTATATCATGGACGACGGTGTCATCGTATCCACGAAGGACCGTGATGGAAATGTGCTTGGTGAGTACAAAGACAGTGGAAAACATAGTGTCGATATTCCATTGGTTGTACTGGTAAATGGCAATAGCGCCAGCGCATCTGAGATTTTCTCTGGTGCCATGCAGGATTCCGGTAAGGCGAAGCTGGTTGGTACAACAACATTCGGTAAGGGTATTGTTCAGTCGGTTATTCCACTTTCCGATGGAACAGCTGTGAAGCTTACGGTTGCAAAGTATTTTACACCAAATGGAAATGACATTCATAAGAAGGGCATCACGCCAGATTATGAAGTAGAACTTCCAGACGGACAGACATCCGCAGTTAATATTGACCGTGCAGATGATACACAGTTACAAAAAGCGCAGGAAGTTATTGCAGAGATGCTAAATAATTAGTATAATAAGCAGGGGTTTTATCGAAAGATAGGACTCTTGCTTATTTTCTTATAGAATATAACAATAAATTAAGAGAAGAAGGGAGACGCACATGAATAAGGAAATGATTATCGTGCTTGATTTTGGTGGTCAGTACAACCAGTTGATTGCACGTCGTGTCCGTGAATGTAATGTGTATGCAGAGGTACATCCGTACACCTTGTCGCTCGACAAGATCAAGGAAATGAATCCAAAGGGAATCATTTTCACGGGTGGTCCAAATAGTGTGTATGGCGAGGAGTCACCACGCTATCAGAAGGAAATATTTGATTTGGGAATTCCGATTCTCGGAATCTGTTATGGCTCGCAGTTGATGGCATATATGCTTGGAGGTACCGTGGAAACTGCGCCAGTCAGTGAGTATGGCAGAACCGAAGTGGATGTAGATAACAGCAGTGCTATCTTCCAGGGCGTAAAGCCACAGACAATCTGCTGGATGAGTCACACAGATTATATTTCAAAGGCACCAGAGGGATTTAAGGTTGTTGCAAAGACACCAGTTTGCCCAGTTGCAGCGATGGAGTGCCCGGAGCGCAAGCTGTATGCGACACAGTTCCATCCAGAGGTTATGCATACTGAAGAAGGACAGAAGATGCTGTCAAACTTCGTTTATAACGTATGTGGATGCTCCGGCGACTGGAAGATGGATTCATTCGTAGAGACGACGATTCGCGAGATCCGTGAGAAGGTTGGAGACGGAAAGGTATTATGTGCTCTGTCAGGTGGTGTAGATTCCTCCGTAGCAGCCGTTCTTCTCTCAAAAGCAGTAGGAAAGCAGCTTACCTGTGTATTCGTTGACCACGGCTTACTTCGTAAGAACGAGGGCGATGAGGTTGAGGCAGTGTTTGGCCCGGATGGTCCATACGAGCTGAACTTTATCCGTGTCAATGCGCAGGAGCGTTATTATAAGAAATTAGCCGGTGTTACCGAGCCAGAAGCAAAACGTAAGATTATCGGCGAAGAATTTATCCGCGTATTCGAGGAAGAGGCAAAGAAGATCGGCGCGGTTGACTTCTTAGTACAGGGAACGATTTACCCAGACGTGATCGAGTCCGGACTTGGAAAGTCCGCAGTGATCAAGAGTCACCACAATGTAGGTGGACTTCCGGATCATGTTGATTTCAAAGAAATCATTGAGCCGTTGCGCCTGCTTTTCAAGGATGAAGTAAGAAAAGCCGGATTGGAGCTTGGCATCCCGGAATATCTGGTATACCGTCAGCCATTCCCAGGACCGGGACTTGGCATCCGTATTATCGGTGAAGTAACCGCAGACAAGGTTCGCATCGTACAGGATGCAGATTACATCTACCGCGAGGAGATTGCCAAGGCAGGACTTGCCCAAAACCTTGGACAGTATTTCGCAGCACTGACCAACATGCGCAGTGTCGGTGTTATGGGCGATGAGCGTACCTATGATTATGCAATCGCGCTCCGTGCAGTCAACACCAGCGACTTTATGACCGCTGATTGCTCCGAGATTCCATTCGAAGTATTGCAGAAGGTTATGACGAGAATTATAAATGAGGTGAAGGGTGTCAACCGCGTTATGTATGATCTGACGAGTAAACCGCCTGGAACGATTGAGTTTGAATAAGAGCCACAAGTCTTGGAATCCGCTAAACAAGCGGGTTCCGAGACTTTTTCTTTTGCTCTGCTACTAATTTGCTACTAATAGCAACTACTCTTTTTCTATCGTTTTCAGTTGGTTGTCATTAACTTTAATAGCAAGAAACCCTGATGACTGCTGGATTTCTTTTATATGATCTTTCTTTGTGGCATCTGGATGATTTTCCCTGATGCGGTATTTGGTGGTACTAACGCAGGTCCGAACTGAGGTCGGATTGTTACATCTGAGCTGTTGTCCTGAGTCTGCGGCACTTCACATGTGATACCTACTGCTTCAAGCAGTGGGTTATCAGATGGTGGTTCAGGTGTTGGCGAATCTGTTGCCTGCAATGATTCCAGACTATGCACAAGCTCCTGCTGTTTATGTGGAAACAGATGAGAGTATGTGTTAAGTGTTGTGGATACTTTCTCGTGTCCGAGCCTGTCTGCTAACATCAGCGCATCACAGCCCTGATTAATAAGTAAGCTGGCGTGCGAATGCCTGATATCGTGGATTCGTATCTTCTTTACACCTGTGTTTTTGCAACCTCTTATCATCTCATGTGAGAGATATGATTTTGTTACCGGGAACAGCCTTTCATCTGCATCAAGCATATACCTTGACTGGATATAGTCTGATAGCTCCTGGCAGAGAAAATCCGGAATCGGAATCTTTCGCTTACTTTTTCTTGTCTTAGGTGATGTAAATACATCTTTTCCTTCTATTCGCTGATATGTTCTGTTGATGGATATTGTCTTGTTATCAAGGTCAATATCAGCAGGTGATAGAGCAAGCAGTTCACCTTCTCGCATACCAGTCCAGTACAGGATTTCAAAGCATATATACGATAGCGACTTGTCTTTTACACCCTCACGGAAAGCAATATATTCATCGTAAGTCCAGTAATCCATTTCCTCAGCCTTTGCTTTTCCAATGGTGCCTGCCTTGCCGCAGGGGTTGGTGTTAAGGTCATAGAAACGCTTGGCGTAATTGATGATGCTGTTAAGCTCCGTGTTAATCTTTTTCAGATAGGTCTGGGAGTAATTATTAGGCGAACTCATAAGCTTCGCCTGCCATCTTCGTACATCAGAGGCTTTGATTTCATTTATCGGCTTGCTACCGAAGAATGGAAGAATATGCGTCTGTAGTACCGCCTTTTTTGTCAGAAGAGTTGACTGCTTAAGTCTTGCAGCCATATCCTCCATATAAATTTCATAAAGGTTTTGAAATGTCATGTCAGGATTGGCAGACTGCTTTTCCAGAAAATCCCTTTCAAATCCTAAGGCTTCCTTTTTGGTGGCAAAGCCTCTTTTCCACTTTTGTTTTTTGATTCCCTGCCAGTTCGTATAGTAGAACTTGGCGAACCATTTACCAGTTTTTTCATCTTTGTAAGCTGGCATGAATATCATCTCCTTTTTGTAAAATTGTTGTGCAATCATCAAAAGGCTATGATATAATCTACTTGTTCAGGGTGATTATAAAGCCTTCGGGTCAATCACTTACATAGCTTCGGTTATTCCTTTTGCGAGAAGGAGTGTGCCGGAGCTTTTTCTTTACTAAAGGTGTAAGCCTGCAATTATTCAGTTTTTTAATCGGCTTCATTATCAAGTCTGGAATCCTTATAATATGCCAACATATCTGATTTCCATGAATAAAACTTTTCTTTTGAAATTTTTCCTGTCTGAAGCATATTCTTCTTTGCTATCCAGTTTTCCATAAAGAGACAGAAGTCTGCATCATATTTTCCATTGCCTTTGCCATTAACCTTGATCCCAGCAGTCCATTCAGGATTTTCAGGAGGTTTGGTGTTGGTCAGCTCAAATGAAAAATCAGTAAGTTCAGTTATGGCAAAGAGAGCATTGATTACATCTGACATAGTGTGGAATTCATATGCCGGATACTCAGCGGTAGTATTATCTTTTGGAGTATTAGTATCTTTTGCAAATAAAAGCTCCTGCCATGGAACATTTAATTCATTAGCAATCTGTTTTAAAACATCTATCTTTAATAGTATTTCACCAGATTCATATTTCTGGATAGTACGTTCTGATTTTCCCAGACGCTGTGCAAACTCCTTTTGCGTGATCTTTTGTGCTCTGCGCTGCTTCTGTATTGCCTTTCCGATTTCTTCTGAAGAGGACATAGTAAGTTTAATGTAATCAGAGTAAGCCATTCTGTTCACCTTCCTTTAAATGAAATAGTCCGTTGTAAAGATGCGTATCAGATTGATATTAAATGAAATACGTATCAGTAAGTGACTTATTTATGATTGTATGATTACTTTATCATAAATAAAAACGAATTGCAAGTGCGTAATTATAAAAAGTTCTATTGACAAATTTTGAAAAGGATATTAAAATAAACACGAATTAGAAATACGGATTAAATAAAGAACAGGATAGCTGTTTTGTGAAAACACGTATTTAAAATAACAATTTATGAAAGGAGGAGCTGCATGAAGGGTATAAAGGAAGCATTCATAGATGCAGGTGAGATAAGCCAGATGCTTGGTATCGGGATGACAAAGGCATATGCAATTATAAAGGAATATAATGCAGAGCTTGAGGCAAAAGGTTATTTCACCATGCGGGGCAAATGTCCAAGGAAGTACTTTGAACAGAAAATCTATGGTTACGAAGATTATTACAATCCGGATTATGAGCCACAGCGTAACCGAAGCAAGGTTGCAGAAGAAATGGATTATGAAGCGGCAGTTGGGGATTCTGTGATAAGCGAACATGATGAAGTGGATATACCGCCTGAAACAAATGAATTGCCGGAAGATGGTGCTGAGATAGCAGAAAATGTGATGTCGGATGCAGATGTAATGGTGGAAGAGACAACTGAATAGGTGAATCCAGCGAGTGGGGGCAAAAAGCGCCCCCAAAACGTGCAAATGGGGGCAGAAAGCGCCCCCAAAACCACAAAGTGGGGGCAGAAAGCGCCCCCGCACAAATCAGAGCCGAAAAAGTGTGGAGGCAAAAAGTGCCGCCAAAATGCAAAAGTGGGGGCAAAAAGCGCCGTCAAAACAGCAAAGTGACGGCAAAAAGCGCCACCACTCAAATCAGAGTGAAAAAGTCATGGTGGCGGAAAGTGCCATCAAAATGGAAAAGTGGTGGCGGAAAATGCCACCAAACAAGCAAAATGATGGCAAAAGGTGCCACCACTTTTAAATCAGGTGGAACTTTAGCCACCATATCAGTAATTGTGGTGGTACATTAACCACCACATATCATATACAGGGTGCAGATGCTCCTGCCAAGACGAAAAATTATGTAAACGCTGATGCGTTTATATTTTTTCGGGAAAAGGTCCGACCTTTTCCGCATCTTGCAAAACCTATAAGCAGAACTTTTAGAAAGGATGAAAAAAGCAATGGTACAGATAAAAAGAGATTGGTTTGATACAGAATTTGGAAATTACGAAAGGGGAAAAACGTATGGCAGATGGAAAGAGAAGATACAAGTCTGACAGGAAAGATTATAAGATATCGGTGAAGCTGTCAGAGAAAGATATGGATATTCTGAAAGCGGCACTTAAGCGAACAGGAATGACAGCAAGTGCCTATATAAGAGAATTAATTCGGACAGGAGGCAACATTGATACAAGTTATCCAGAGGACAGGGCAAAAATAATTCGTGTTATTGCAGGTATTGCAAATAATATTAATCAGGCGGTAAAGCTTGGCAATTCACAGGGAAGATTGTATTACAGCGATATTGATAAATTGCAGAGCAGTATGGATGAGGTAAAGAAAACATTCGGGGAGGTGCTGGAAGTATGGCGATTACAAAGATCCTAAATATCATGGAATCGGAAGGTAGAAATCCAGCATCACACCTAAAGAATGCTTTGGAATATATTCTGAATCCAGATAAGACAGAAGAATGTGTACTGGTGGGCGGTATTAACTGCCTGCCGGATACAGCATTTGAGCAGATGGAAGAGACAAAGAACATTTTTCATAAGACGGGTAAAAGGCAGGGGTATCATGTGATCATATCATTTTCACCGGAAGAAAAAGTGACGGCAGAGCAGGCAATGTATGTGCTGGAGCACTTTGCGAAGGATGTGCTTAGTGATGATTATGAGGCTGTGTATGCAGTCCACACAGACAGAGAGCATATGCATGGACATCTTATCTGGAACAGTGTCAGCATAACAACTGGCAAGAAATACAATTCACCTAAAAGCAACTGGAAGAACCATCTCCAGCCTATTACAAATAAATATTGTGATGAACTGGGGCTTGCTATCATGCCGGCAGAGTACAGCAGGAATCCAAAGAATATCAGCAGGGACAAGTGGGAAAGAGAAATGTCAATGAAAGAGATAATTCTCAGGGATGCAAAAATGTGTGCGTATGCAGCCGGAAATGTGGAGCATTTTAAATATCTGATGAAAAGACTTGGATATGTATTCAAGAAAGATGCGTGGATGGAAGTGCAGGCACCGGGATTTCGGTATTATCATAAACTGGCAAAGCTGGACGAGATGTTTTCAGAAGATATGCTAAGGCATCATGTGGATATGCCCTGGATGGTAAAGCCTTACTTTTATTCGTCGGATATCAGGGGATTGCACAGGGCGAAGCTGTCATCATTCCAGAAGAAGTTTTATGCAAAGCTATACAGATTAAGGATTGTAGAGCAGAAGCGTTTTGCAGTCGGTGGAGCAAAGTATACAGAGGATTTGAAGCGGTTTCATCAGTTACAGGACGAATATCTGCTGATTGTAAATAATGACATCAAAAGTGTTGTGGATCTTGTGGATTTCATAAATGAGCAGGAAGAAAAAATCCAGCAGATTGAGGACAGACAGCATGAGATATACAGAGAAAGCTCTAGTCGGAAACGCAGTATAAAGAATGAAGAGCAGTACCGGGAATATCAGATATGGCATGTGGAAGTGCAGGAAGAACTGGACGAACTGAAGCAGGAGAAAAGGAAAATTAAGAGGCAGATACAGCTTGCTGATGACATTATAAAAGAAGATTTGTATACGGCTTATTATGCGGTGTCGGGGAAGGAGGAGATTGTTGCTGACAGGGATGTTGAGATACCGGGGATGGAAGAGGATATGCTGGATGAGATAACAACAGAAGCGGTTGTTGAGCCGTATACAAATGTTGAGGTAATGAATCCTAACAATAATCAGAATGATACGTCTGTAATGCCAGATATTCGTAATGTGTCTGATGTAAATACGGCAAGAATGGATGAAGATATTACTGACGTAACAGATAAAGGTGAATATGTGGAAATTAGAGAAACTGAACCTGTGGACAAAGCTGACTGGATTGTCAGGAGAATATCAGAGCTTGGTGGTTATGAGAATGTCAGTAATTCTGTTAAGGCAGATATATTTGGATTTGATATTGCTGCTGTAAGTGGAAGTATAAGACTGTTCTCGGATGTAATGAAAAAACTTGGAATGAAGCTGGATGGGGATGAACTTTATGAGGAGTTTCAGAGGATTTATGATGAAACGGTTAGCAGGGATGCTGATAAAGAAAAGGTAAGAGATAAGATAGGAAATAGGGGCAGAGGAAGGTAATTCCTCTGCTTTTAGCTGTTAAATATAAATAGATAACAAAAAAATGATATTTAAAATACAATAAAAATGTGATATGATTTATCTATACATTTTTATTTGCAACTAAGGGAGAAAATATGGGTATCGAATTATTTTTGAATGATTATTATGACCTTTTGAAATTGATGCATGATAATGAAGTTATAATATTAGACGAGAAAGTGATTCCATTAACACAACAACAGATAGCTACAACTTTGAAATGTAGCAAAATGAAGATTAATAGTATGTTTAGTGCGTTACAAAAACAGGATTTCGTCGAGCAAAAAACAAGAGGAAAGTATGTGTTGACGGATAAAGCTGAAATGATAATTGAGACAATAGAAAAACTGCAATAATTATAGATAAGGAGCAAGTAAATATGCCTACATTGGATTGGATAGGAAAAGATAAGGTAATAAATCATCATAATGATGTGCCATATAAAGTTCTTGAACGCAAGTATAGTTATGATGAAGATGGTGAGCATAAAGATGATATTCACAGTGAGAACATGATTATACATGGCGATAATTTAGAAGCATTAAAATCTCTTTTGCCACAGTATGAGGGGAAAATCAAATGTATCTATATTGATCCTCCATATAACACTAGGAAGAGTTCAGAAAAAAATAAGGCATGGATATATTCAGATAGTGTGGATGACCCGAAGATAGAAAAGTGGTTAGGTGTGACTGTTGGTGATGAAGGAGAGGATTTATCTAGACATGATAAATGGTTATGCATGATGTACCCTCGGCTAGTATTATTAAATAAATTATTATCCGATAAAGGAATTGTATTTATCAGTATAGATGACAATGAATGTAGTTATTTGAAAATAATTTGTGACGATATATTTGGGAAGAAAAATTTTGTTGCACAGTTAATATGGAGATCGGATGGGAACTTTGATAATCAGGCGAAGATAAAGAATGTTCATGAGTATATTTTGTGTTATATAAAGAATGCTGATGAGGTTGGACTTCCTCAGGCAATAGATCCAAGTGCTTCTGAAAATAGTAAAATATATAATCAAGAAGTGAGAAATACAGTTGTCAAGAACGGACCTAAAAATCCTATGTCAACAATAAAGCTACCAATAGGTTTTCCGTGCTCGGTCAGTGATTTGATAATAAAATCGAGGAAAGATAAATTTCCATATTATGGAGCAGATGCAATTATAGAAGGCGGACGTTTAATTAATGAGGTAGAAGTTGAAAGCGGTTGGTCGTCAAAGAACATATTAATGAAGTATATTAATAATGGGTTTAACCCAGTTAAGGATACCAAGGGACAAGATACAGTGTTTGAAATTACAAAAACTGGAAATATCGAAATGATAAAAAAAAGAGGAGATGCTAGTCATGTTCTCTCGCTTTTACAGAACTTAGGTAGCACACAAAATATGAGTACAGAGTTGGCAAAAATGGGTGTGAAATTTGATTTCCCTAAACCGGTTGATTTGGTAATATATTTAATTAGTTTTTATTGCCGAAAAGATGACATTATATTAGATTCTTTTGCAGGCTCAGGTACAACAGCTCATGCTGTTTTAAACATGAATAAAAAAGATGGTGGCAATCGTAAATTTATTCTGGTTGAGATGGGAGATTATGCTGACACAATAACAGCCGAACGTGTAAAAAGAGTGATTGATGGTTATGGGGAAGGAAAGAATGCAGTAGATGGAACAGGTGGTAATTTCTCATATTATGAATTAGGAAGTCCATTGTTTTTGCAGGATGGAACTATCAACAATGATATAGCTACAGCTGAAATTAGAAAATATATCTGGTACACAGAAACCAATGGGCTTGAGTATGCTGAGAACGAACAGGAAAAATATTATCTTGGCTCTCATAATGATACAGCATATTATTTTTATTATGAAAAGGACAAGGCTACAATACTTGACTATTCTTTTTTGGCAACGGTAAATGTAAAGAACCAGTCATATATTATATATGCAGATTCTTGTGCATTATCAGATATTGATTTACAGAAGTGGAATATTACATTTAAGAAAATACCAAGAGATATTGAGCATATCTAGAAAGGACAAGGTATGGAACTTAAAAATTATCAGATACAGGTTATAAGTGATTTAGAACGATTTTTAGAGCTGCTTATAGAGAAGCAGAGTATAAGTTCAGCGTACAGCACCTTATGGAATGAAAAAGGAGTGAATGTGGGGATAGATGGAATGCCGCCATACAAAACGGAATTAGCAGGTGTTCCACAGGTGTGCTTTAAAGTTCCAACAGGTGGTGGAAAAACATTTCTAGCGGCAAATTCAATTAAGCCAATATTTGATTCTATGCCACATATACATCCTAAAGCAGTAGTATGGCTCGTTCCATCAGATGCAATACTTACTCAGACATATAGAACATTAACGGATAAGAATCATGATTATAGGAAGAAAATAGATGTTGATTTTGGTAATAAGGTCGAGATTTATTCTAAGCAGCAATTGTTAAATGGACAGAATTTTAATCCGACTTCAGTTAGTGATAATTTATCAGTATTTGTATTGAGCTATGATTCATTTCGGACGAGCAAAAAGGATGGAAGAAAAGCGTATCAAGAGAATGGTAGTTTGTTGCCATTTGTGAGATTTAAACAGGATAGTGGTTCGTTGTTGGAAGATACGGATGAAACAGCTTTGATACAAGTTATCCGTAAATTGAATCCAGTTGTTATTGTTGATGAGAGTCATCATGCTACAAGTAAGCTCAGTAAAGAAATGTTACAGAATTTCAATCCTTCATTTGTACTTGATTTGACAGCCACACCGAAAAATGGAAGTAATATTATCTCGTTTGTAGATGCAAGACAGCTTAAAGCAGAAAATATGGTTAAATTACCTGTAATTGTTTATAACAGAAAATCACAGGAAGATGTTTTTGTATCTGCAATTTCATTAAGAAGAAAATTAGAAAATGAAGCGGTTGAAGAACAGAAAAATGGTGGCAGATATATCAGACCAATTGTTTTATTTCAGGCTCAGCCTAGAACCAATTATGACAGTACAACCTATGATAAGATAAAGCATACTCTTATTGATATGGGGATACCAGAATCTGAAATTGCAATAAAGACTGCGGATAGGGATGAGTTAAAAAATATAGATTTAAGCAGCAAGGACTGTAGTATCAGATATATCATTACTGTTAATGCATTAAAGGAAGGATGGGATTGTCCATTTGCATATATATTGGCAACAGTCGCAAATAGAACATCAAGCATAGATGTAGAACAGATTTTAGGAAGAATTCTCAGACTTCCTAATACGAGAAAGAACGAAAGAGAAGTATTAAATCTTTCGTATGTTATTACATCATCAAATGCCTTTTATGCAACACTTGACAAGGTTGTAGCAGGACTTAATGCGGCTGGCTTTACGAGTAAAGATTATCGTATAGACGATTATGTGGAACAGGATACTGAATTTTCAGTAGAACAAGCTGGTAATATACAGACAGAGTTAAAGTTAGATAATGATGTAACTGATGATACAAATAATGTGTCGGATGAGATAGATCCTTTAAATATAGACTTTGTGAGGGAACAAATATCACCATTCGTAAATAATGATAATATGGAATCACAGAGTCAATCTGAGGTTAATGATGTGGTAACAGATATGCTTGACCATGCAAAAACACAGAATGAATTATATTGGCAAGACTTTGAGGAAACAGAAGAATATCTGCCAGTGCCACCAGAGGTTGGAAATAAGATGAAGCATTACAAAGTAAATCAGTTATATGCTAGTGAAGCAGGACAGATAGAAATACCGCAGTTTATGATAGAAACAGGACGTTCTCTGTTTTCTGAACATGAGCATCAGGTATTAAAGAAAGAAAATTTGTATGCGGGATTTTCATTATTAGATAAGGATACGGTAATTGATTTTGACAGCATAGATTCAGAAATTGCAAGAATTGATATTGATGATTCAGATGCAATGCCAAAAGCATGGAAGTTGCAGGGCTTTGATAGTCAGAATGTAAAACAGTGGTTTGATGAACAGCCGTCAGATAGAAAAATGCGTCTGTGTAAGGATATGATAATAAAGAAATTATCAAAGAATAATGCGATAAATGATAGAGATTTGGAGGTATATGTAGACAGGATTATTCAGAATCTTACAGAGGATCAATTAACAGATATGGAACAGACACCAGGTATCTATGTCCTGAAAATTAATAAAAAAGTTAATTCGCTTTTAAATGAATATGCAAAGAAAATGTTTTTTGAGTGGGTGGAACAAGACAAAATTTCTTGCCAGTCGTCATATAAGCTACCGAAAGAAATCAGCCCGACAGAAACAATAGCATCAATACCAAAATCATTATATAACGAAGAGGAAAAGTTTGATACCGAATATGAAAGAAAGGTTGTCATGGAATTATCCTCATTAAACAATATTAAATGGTGGCATAGAAATATGGCAAGAAAAGGATTTGCCATAAATGGTGCTGTAAACGCATATCCGGATCTTATGGTGAGAACAGAAAGCGGTAAACTTTTACTGATAGAAACTAAAGGTGATCAGCTTGAAAACTCTGAATCCAGAGAAAAAGCCGAAATCGGAGCAAAGTGGGCAGAGATGGCTGGAAGAATGTATAAGTATTATATGGTGTTTGAAACAAAGAATCCTGGATATAATGGTGCTTATTCATATGAGGAGTTTATGAGGATTGTTAAGGAATTGTAGTAGAGTAGGAGGGTGGAGCTGAATTGGTATATATGACAGAGTTTATTGGAAAACATGATTATCAAGAGATTTTAGTTGAAGACATAAAACAGATTTATAAAGTTGCAAATGATTATAATTCATTTCATAAATTGCCTAGGCAAGGCAGGGGAGATATTGGTGATGAATATACATATTCGCGAGCTTTTTATCGAGGACAGAGTGATTCTTCATGGAAAATAATGCCAAGTATATGCAGAAATAAGGGCGTTGATGAGAGAATATCAGAAAGTGGAGATTTGTTGTTTGAGGTAATGGCATATGAGCAACATTATAATATACAGGCAACAAGATTAATAGATTTCACAACAGATATAAATATTGCTTTGTATTTCGCTTGTTGTGATAGTATGGATAAAGATGGAGCAGTATTTTTATGGTCATATTCACCATATGATTCAAAATGGGTGAGAACTATAATACAATGTGAGCTTGTCAATATTCAAAAAGATAAACTTAGCATTCAAGAATTTGCAGAAGAACTTTTTGGCAAATACCCAGAATTGAAAGATAGGTACAGTTATACAGATGAATTTTATACAGAATTGATATCTTTTTTAGATCATGGTTTTATGATAATGCAACCAAGAAGACAGCAGAAGACTAATATTAGAATACAAAGACAAAAAGGATGCTTATATGTGTGTGGAGTGAAATTTGAAACACCAATTGACAAAATGCGGACAAGTATGAATGCAGGACAAAATATATTTTGTCCGCACGATGTAGTAGCACCTAGAGAATTAGATGGAGGGCATTCTTTAGTTAAGATTATTATTCCAGCTAAATTAAAAAATGCAATAATGAATGAACTTAAAGGTAAGGGGATTACGAAAGAATATTTATTGCCAGATTAGAGGAATTATGAAATATAAAGATAAAGAGTATGTTTTTTCAAAGGATGATATTACGAATATTTGGATTGCGTTAAACTGTGAGAGCGCATTGAATAACAATAAAGAAATTATTGTAAAAGTAAAGGAAAAGAGAAAGATAGACAAGACATTTCCAGCTCGAAATAGAATTACTTGTGCATTAGAACAAATCGAAAATGTATTGGATTATTTGAATTATGATTATGAGTTCAAACCTACACATAATCAAAGAAATGCATTTGACTTCATTGAGTTTTTAAATTGTGAGTATATTGTGGTGCATAGTATTGATACTTTGGCAAAGATATTTGAAGTATCAACAGAAGATATCACTGATAATCGAGATTGTTTTTCGGGTTTTGCATACGGAGATGGAAATGATGGAGAAGTATTTGAGTATATTAGATCCTTATGTGCAGTTCATCCAACTGACACAAGTATGCATCCAACAGTACATAAAGCTGGAGAGTTTGATTGTTGTTCAAGAATAGTATGGGATGGTATTGGATGTGTAGATCAGAGGGATTTGACAGCAATTGTGTATCCGTCGGAAGAAGGGGGAGAAGAAGAATATATTGGTATTAAGGTTGAGCCGTTTATCCTATATCTGAATAAATGGATTTCTCTTATGGATAATATTAAAGAACATATATATTCATTTGCAGAAAACGAAAAAGAAAGGCTTAGGGGAGAGACTATTTTAGAACCGGAATCGTTTGCTAATTACATAGAATATATAGATAATTTGCATAAAGAATATCAACGAAGAGTTGGCGAAGAACATGAATATTTGTTTGAAGAGTATAAATTAGCTTTTCAAGTCCATTTTGATAATGATAAAACAGAAAAGATGAAAGAGTGTTATAAGACAGCCATTAAATATATGTTTGGTTTTTTGCACAAGCAAATGCAGGAAATGAATAAGGAATGTTATACAGGGATAAAAGGTTTACCGAATAATGTTGAAACTAATTTGTTTTATGAATTATATCAGCCAATTGAAGGAAGAAGTCGTTTTTCAAATGGAAGAAGTGCATTTTCGTATGTACATAATTTAAATAGCAGTCATCCATATGATGTATATCATGCGAGACAGGTACTTAATACTATAAAGCCTTTGGTGAATAAATATGTTGAATTTAATAATACAGAGTCACAGAAAGAGACAAATTTGCTATTACAAATTGCAACTTATTTTGATGCGCTAAAACAGGATGGATATATAAACAGAAGTATCCCAAATACAATTGAGTATAGAGGTCATTTTTATTCGGCTGAAAAAGACGTAGAACTGGAAGAATTCGATGAATGAGTTTAAAATCAAGATGATTACGAAAGAATATTTATTGCCAAATTAGATATGAAAGCTTATTAGGAAAGAAGGTGTAACACTAATGACCGAAGAAGAATTTAAAGAAATATTAGATAAAGAGGAAACTGATACAGTTGAATTTAAATCTTGGATAAATGCAAGAAATATGAAAGAAATTATTTCTCTTGCTGTTGATGAATTAATTGCATTTGCAAATACTAAGGGAGGAACAGTTTATTTTGGAGTAGAAGATAACCCGATTGAAGTTACTGGTTGTGATAGGAATTATAATGGTCAGCGTATTATTGAGGGAATTTATGATAGAACTGTGCCACCATTATTTACAGAAATATCAGACTTCGAGTATCAAGGAAAACTCGTTATTGCAATATCAGTTAAAGCAGATGGAAAGACATATACAACTACAGATGGCAGATGCCTGAAGCGATTAGGTAAGAATTCAAAACCTGCATATCCGGATGAGTTGAGCAATTTTTATTCTTCTGCGCAGAATCCGGATTTTTCTGGCAGAATTATAGGCGAAAGTACTCTGGATGATGTAAATAAGTTAGAAGTGTACAGCTTGAAGGAAAAACTAAGAGTCAGGGATTCTAAATCTACATTACCAGATTTGGATGATATAGATTTTTTGAGAGACTTACAGCTCATAAAATATGACGGAGATGTAGAACGTCTGACTATTGCTGGTCTGCTCTTTGTGGGAAAAGAAACCTCAATTCAAAGATTGTTACCGCAGGCGGAAGTTATATATTTACATTATTCAGCTGATAATTTAGAAGAATACGATGCAAGACTTGATTTAAAGCTGCCATTAATAAGCGTTATTGACAAGTTGACCGAGAGAGTACAAGCATACAGTAAGATAGAGAACATTCAGGTAGGATTATTCAGACTTGAGGTGGAAGATTTTCCGGAGAGAGTATTTCAGGAAGCACTTCTCAATGCGTTGTCTCATAGAGATTATCAGAGCAATGCAGCAGTTTATGTAAAACAATATCCAGATAAAATAGTTATTGAAAATCCAGGCGGATTCCTTGATGGAATTACAGAGGACAATATCATAACGCATCCATCTATACCAAGGAATAAACTGATAGCAGAGACACTGCAAAATTTGAAATATGTTCAGAGAACCGGTCAGGGAGTAGATATCATCTTTAAGGACATGGTTTCAATGGGCAAGCCTTATCCAAGATACAGATCGTTTAATGATGCAGTTTCTTTGACAATATTCGGTGCAATAGATAACACAGAATTTGTTAAGTTTATTACCGAAGTACAGGATAAGAATAGTAAAATTATGCCTTTGGCTGAAATGATGATATTAAGAGACTTAATGGACAACAGGAAAGAGCAGTTGTCAGAACTATCAAGAAAAGTCCAAAAATCGTTGGATGAAACAAAAAAGTCATGCAATGAGCTGGTTAACGGTGGTCTGATAGAGATTGTTGGCAAGGAATATATGCTCACAGCTAAGGTATATGAGGCATTAAAATCAGACGTGGAATATACAAGAGACAAAACAGTTCAGTATATTAAGGCTAAAAATATGATTTTAGAATATTTACAGATAAATGATCGGATAACATCTGCTAAGATACAGGAGATGTGTGGATTTACTAAGCAGCAGGCGAGAAGTGTCATTGATAAAATGAGGAGTGAAGAACTGATAGATATTTGCAGGCGAGGAAATAAATCATATTATGTAAGACTTTAGTATTTCGAGTTTTCTTTCGAGTGGATTTTGAAAAAACTCGGAAGAAAACTCGAAAGGTAAGGAGGTAATTTGTTAATTAAAAACGTGAATTACAATATGCTTATATTGGGTGAACTTCAAAGATTGGAAGACTTGTCATCAGAGTATAAGGCAATACTTATTCTTATTAGCAAGAGAATTAGAAGAGATTTATGGCAGTGCGGTAAAAATGATGTAATGTTATATAAGATGCTAAATGAGTGTGGAAAGCAATTGGATATGGCTTATAAGGGTCCAGATCAATATATGGAACAAGATTTTACAGATTATATATTGAGTCTAAAACCATATTCTTTGTTTTTGGGAGTTCATTTACAGCCATATTATTTTGAAAAATTCGTATCGGATGTAAGATTAGAGAATTCTAGAAACATTATCGAAAAACAGTGGGATAATATCATATGTGCCGCAGAAAATAGTGATAAGGCATTTATAGATATTTTTGACGATGTTTTTTCAAAATGTATAGACCAATATGACGATGTATTTTTTCATACATTAAGTGATAGTGATGTTTTATGTAGAGTGGTTCCAGAATGGGGCTGGGACGAAAGCAGATTTATCCCATGGGATAATATAGATAATATGAATAGATGGAATCCACCAGGAAAAACATATTTGTACCTGTCTTTTGATGAGAGCGAAAGAAAATATAATGATGAATTATCAGTTAGTGAATATATCTGTTTAGAAGAATACCGAGCCGAAAAAGATAACAAATATTCATTTTGTCATTTTAAACCGATAAAGAAGGGAAGAATCCTGGATTTATCGTATAATGACGTAGAACTATGGAAGCTTGAAATGGCATTGGATAGATATCAAGAAATAGTTAAAGATTTATTTGTTAATTCAACATTGTCAGACCAAGCGGAATTAAAGAAGATGGGGACAACAAAGAGAAGCGTTAAGCGGTATATCAAGAAAAATGTTGATGAAACTATAATTGATAGATCGATTATTGAGAAAGCAATTGCAAAAACATATTTAAAGATGGTATGTAATACGATTTATAAAAAAGTAGACGAAGATGATAATGCCGGAAAAGAGAAAGCATATAAATCATTTCATATTTTGGCAGGTTATTTGGAATCGAAAGGAATTACAGGAATTATATATCCATGTACAAGAACAAAGAAAATTATAGGAAAGAATCTTGTGCTATTTAATAGATATGATGCAGTTCCTATCAAGGATAGTATTCGGGAAATTATTTATAAATAGATGTCTAGCTGGTTATATAAATTACTTGTAAATAATGTTGTCAAGAGTTTTGTGTATTATAAGCCTATGAAATAATTGTATTGTCTCGAGTTTCTTTCGAGTTATTTTTAGAAAAACTCGAAAGAAAACTCGAAGAACAACTTAAGACACAGAGAGATTAGGTAGGATTAATTGAATTCATTCATAGCATCAACATATCTTTGCAAACCATCTGCTTTGAGAGCAAGTTCTGCATACAGCAGAGGAGCATCTTGTGCAAGCCTGTAAAGATATACAATATCATTAGGATTATCAAGAATGACAGATGAATTACACTTCTGGCAATTGAGTATGAATGGGTCACTGTCATTTGCATATACAACAATGGAATCTGAGTCAGGTTCATACATGCCAAACAGATAAAGAAGGTTATTGTTCATTGTGAGCACCACCTTCCCAGAGATATTTAGCACCATCAAGTAAGTCAATGATGGCAGAGAGCATATTATTATAGCTGGTCTGCAGCTCTGCAATTTCATTGCTGGTAGGTAGATTATCGGGATTCTGATCCTGACAATATCCAACAAATGCTTTATGCATTTCAAGTAATTGAAGATACAAAGCATTGACAGTCTGTACAAGCGGATAGATAGTTTCTTTCTTACCTACAACGCAGATTCGGTTATATATGCAGGAACGGGCGAAGTAATCTTTCTTCATCATTCCACTGGCAAGAATACGTGCTTCGATTTGTTTCCGTTCAGCATCAGAAACTCTAAAACTTATAGTTGGGTGTTTGTGTTGGTTACTCATGGTAATGCTCCTTTCGTTTTGGATGGCAGCAGAGTGATGATTTTGAATCACTCGCAAGCCACAGTTGATTATTCATTGTGAGTAATAAAAAAGTAGATTATATCAAGCCGATGGAAAAATATCAGTGCAGATACCGCAACTAATTTGCTACTAAAAAGTATTGAAAACGATGTGAAAAGAGCGATATTTTGCGAAATAGAGGTGCCCAAAATGCAGGAAATATCAGTATTTATGAATTGTCGATAAAAAACTCGGGAAGAGTTTGAATAAGCAAAAATGCTTAGTAAACCCAGCGTTTATGCGGGTTTGCAGCATTTTTAAAAGTCTTTTGATAACAAATTGATAACAGTTGCATGAGCGCCATTATTCTTGTAATCCAGTGGTTTTAGGGTTAGAGAATGATTGACAGGTGGTTGTGCAACAAATAAGTCCATATTATTTAGAAAGCCCTTAGCTGTGGGTAAGAACTCATAGCTAAGGGCTTTTTTGTCGTATTTATTTATCTGGTTTGAGTTTGTCTTGGAACATTTCGACCAGAGCATCGCTAAGTTCCTGTGACGGAACTTTCGCCCATGTTTGCGTAGTATCAAACTCCGGGTAGTGGTAACGCCACTCATCGTATTTGTCTTTACTGATTTCTTCAGAAGATAGCTTGTCAGCCTGCTCTTTCCAGGCATACAGCATTTTCAGAAGTTCGTGAGCGTCTTTACCTTTGGAAGTATCGACTTTCAGACAGATTTCTCCGTCTGATTCACTGACAGTCAGACCGTACAAATCTTCAAGGGTAAATAAAGTGTGCATCAGTCCGATATAGCTGTCAATATCAGGCACATCGAGGGCATGAGGGGAAACATCCAGAGCCTGTGCCAGTGCAGCAGTAAGTTCCGCCTTCGGTTTTCTTGTTCCTGTTTCGTATTGTGCTAAACGTACATCGGCACTTCGCTCAGGAAAGCCGACAATCGTACCAAGATATTTTTGTGTCATCCCACGCAGAATGCGGAAAAAATGTATTCTCTCTCCAATCGCCATAACGTGTCCACTCCTTGTATATATTTTACAATGAGTATAGCAGATATGTTTAGGAGAAGTCAAGATAATACAAAACAAAAAAGTTTAATATTTTCCAAAAAGCCACTTGACACAAGCAAATATGCTTAGTATAATAAGCTCAAATTAAGCAAATAAGTTTAATAAAAACAAAAATGACCGTCCGAACAGTATAAACCGCAAAGACCTTGCCAGATAGCAAGCGAGCGCCTGACATATTACGATATATCGAGACAGCACAGTGCCGAACAGGGAATACCTGCTGGAACTGCATTCGGATAGAACGGCGATAAAAAACAAAAGAAAGGACTGATTATTATATGAAAAACAGATTTATTTGTGCCGAAGAAGTGGCACAGGAACTAAGCGTATCAAAGCCGTATGCTTACAAGTTAATCCGTCAGTTGAATGAGGAACTGAAAGCAAAAGGCTTTATTACCATTTCAGGACGGGTAAACCGCCAGTATTTTTATGAAAGACTCTACGGAGCAGGAAAGGGGGATGAATAATGCCGGTATTCAAAAACGAGAGCAATGGAACTTGGTATGTGATGGCGAGATATGTCAACTGGAAAGGCGAGCGTAAGCAGAAATGCAAGCGTGGCTTTGCTACCAAGAAAGAAGCACAGGAATGGGAGCGAATGTTCCAGTTGCAGAACTCCTCTGATATGGATATGAGTTTTGAAGCCTTTACCGAACTGTATATCCGGGATATGAAAAGCCGTCTGAAGGAGAACACATGGCTGACAAAGGAACATATCATCCGCACGAAGATTTTACCGTATTTCGGCAAGCTGAAAATCAGCGAGATTTCCACAAAAGAGGTCATTGCATGGCAGAATGAGATGCTTGCCTATCGGGACGAGAAGAAAAAGCCATACTCACAGACCTATCTGAAAACACTCCATAATCAGTTGTCCGCTATCTTCAATCATGCGGTGCGGTATTATGAGCTGCGTTCCAATCCAGCCGCTAAAGCGGGAAATATGGGAAGTGAGGAACACAAGGAAATGCTGTTCTGGACAAAAGAAGAATATAAGAAATTCTCATTCGAGATGATGGACAAGCCTGTTTCCTTTTACGCTTTTGAAATGCTCTACTGGTGCGGTATCCGTGAAGGAGAATTGCTGGCATTGACTGCCGCTGACTTCGATTTTGAGAAAGAAACGGTCAGAATCAACAAGTCCTATCAGCGATTACACGGAGAAGATGTGATTACCACACCGAAAACAAAGAAAAGTAACCGCATCATCAAAATGCCGAAGTTCCTCTGTGAAGAAATGCAGGAGTATTTGCAGATGCTTTACGGATTGAAGAAGAAAGACCGAATCTTTACGGTCACAAAAAGCTATCTTCATCATGAGATGGACAGAGGTGCGAAAGCCGCAGGAGTAAAGCGAATCCGTATCCATGATTTACGGCACAGCCACATCAGTCTGTTGATTGATATGGGATTTTCGGCGGTGGCGATTGCAGACCGTGTAGGGCATGAAAGCATTGACATCACTTACCAGTACGCTCATCTGTTCCCGTCAAAACAGACGGAAATGGCAGATAGATTAGACGATTTAGGGAAAGGAGAGATTGAAAATGTCAGCTAAGAACAGAGATAACAAAAATCGTTGGAGAAACATTACAGTAGGGTTTCGGGTATCGCCCGAAGAAAATGAACTCATCAACAAGGCAGTCGCCTTATCGGGACTGCCAAAGCAGGAATACTGTTACCGCCGTTGTCTGAATCAGGATGTAGTGGTACAGGGCAATCCGAGAGTATTCAAGGCACTTAAAACGGAACTTGCCACTGTCCTCACAGAATTAAAGCGGATTGAAGCAGGAAACGGTGTGGATGAAGAACTGCTGAATGTCATTGAACTGATCGCTGTTATTCTGGGCGGTCTGAAAGGAGAGGATACGGATGGAAAATAAAAAAGAAAAGACTGCCCCGGATGTATCTGTTGGCGCAGATACGGAGCAGCCGATTTCTAAAAACACTATAAGTAGTATATCCGAGAATGGTGGAAATATCAAGAGTTTTGAGGAATTGCAAAGGGAAATGCAGTTGCAATCAGCCCCGTCCTATCTCCAGACTATTTCCATGAATGAACTGTTTGACACACAGTATCGGAGTAAGCAGCCGTTGATTGACGGTCTGCTCTACCCCGGCACTTATATCTTTGCAGGTTCGCCCAAACTGGGAAAGAGCTTTCTGATGGCACAGCTTGCCTACCATGTCAGCACAGGCACACCGCTTTGGAATTATCCCACCCGAAAAGGAACGGTGCTGTATCTGGCACTTGAGGATGATTACCGCCGTTTGCAGGAGCGTCTGTACCGGATGTTTGGAACAGAAAGCACCGATAATCTTTACTTCTCTGTTTCTGCCAGTCAGCTTGGAAATGGACTGGATGAACAGTTTGCAAGATTTGTGGCAGAGCATAGGGACACGAAGCTGATTATCATTGATACGCTTCAGAAAGTGCGTGAGGTTGGCGGCGATAATTACAGTTACGCAAATGACTATCAGATCATGGCAAGACTGAAAAGTTTTGCAGATGCTCATGGGCTTTGTCTGTTGCTCGTACACCATACAAGAAAGCAGAATGCGGATGACAAGTTTGACATGATTTCCGGGACAAGCGGATTGCTTGGGGCGGCAGACGGGGCGTTTCTTCTTCAGAAAGAAAAGCGGACAGGTAATGCCGCAACACTGGAAGTATCAGGCAGAGATCAGCAAGACCAGAAGTTGTATCTGATCCGCAATACAGAAACCTTGTTGTGGGATTTGCAAAAGGCAGAAACGGAATTGTGGAAAGAACCGCCAGAGCCGTTACTGGATGAGATTGCAGAGCTTGTTATGAAGGACAATCCTTATTGGGAAGGTTCGCCAACAGCACTTGTCGCTTTGATAAATATGGACATTCAACCGCACGTTATCACAAGAAAACTGAACGTTCTTGCAGGACGGTTGTATACAGAACATGGGATTCTATTTCGGAGTGAGCGTGTCCATGAGGGACGGAAACTAAGATTTTGGAAAGACAATACAGAGAATGCGTGACAGTACGTGACGGTTGTGACGGTATTTTTGACAGCAGGGGCGGTATCAAAATAACTGTCACGACTGTCACATACCGTCACGTACTGTCACGGAAAGGATGGATAAGATGGGAAATGTGCAAATATCACAGGAATTATTTATGCAGTTGCTCCGCTTTCACTTAGTTGAAGATGAGAGCTGCGAAAAAGAAATTAAGCAGGGGTTAGAGAAGAAATTAGACAGGATGGTCATGCGTGACCTGTATGGAAAATTCAAGACTGCCCCGACAGAGGAAGAACGGGAACGGGCGAGAAAAGAGTATCTGGACAGACGAGGAGTGCCGGAGAGTTTTCGATGGTAATTCTTCCTTGATGATAAGAACAGGAGCGTGGCACGCCCCTGTGGACAGTAGACACGGAGAAATCTGGAAAGGAGAACCATGCAATGAGAGAAGGAAGATTAGGTTATAACTGTGAAAATGGCAGATATGGATTATTGTCAATGGACTTATGGATTGATACGGGATTTCACTGCGGAGAGTGTATGGAAGTTTTAGTGGATGACCAGTGGGTACGGACAAGAATGGAGATGAATCCTGCAATGGAATGGTATCTGGTGGGAACACCTTATTGCGGCGATCTGGAGTATGTACGGGCAAGAATACCGAAATAAATCAGATAGAAAAGTAAAGAATCGGTTTGCTGTCAGGGATAAAAAATAAGCCCGGATACGGGCAAATAAAAAGGGCGGATACGCCCAAGATGAAAAGCAAAAGCCGAAACGTGGTAGAGAAAGGTAGCACCTTATAAAGCCCTCGGCGTTTGAGAGCGAAATACACCCATCGCACAAATCAGAGATTTGTACTCAGGGTATTTCGCCCTGCCGGGAGCTATTTGTGCCGGAAACGGCAGTTAGTTCGTAAACAGGTGCCTATGCACCTACTCACAGCAAAGCAGGCGAGAGCCGGAAAGGAGAATGCTTATAGGCAGACATTCATTTATCAGACAAAACAAGCTGTCTGATGTGGCAGGAAGAATTGATTATATTTCCAATCCGAAAAGACAGGAACATCTTTATGCGACCTATCAGACAGAGGGAGCAACACCAGAGTTCTGGAAGAATCTTGCCAGAGAGAATCAGTTGGATTTTAAAGCAAGCGGAACAACAGGGAAATGTATTGAAGGGCGGGAGTTTATTATTGCACTTCCTGAAAGTTTTGTTGAGTACAAGGCAGATGATGTGGTAAGGCTTTTTACAGACAGCTTTCATAAAGGGTATGGTGTGGAATGCAGTGCAGCACTTCATCATAACAAAAAAATGACCAATTACCATATTCATCTCGTATTCAGCGAACGGAAAATGTTAGAACATCCCGAAGTGAAAATTGCTACCAGAAATATGTTTTATGATGAGCAGGGCAAGCACAGACGCACGAAGAAAGAGATTTTAGATGAGCAGGGAAATCTTCGGGCAGGATGCAGCATTATTCCCAAAGGGGAGGTTTATGAAAGCCATATTTTTACAAAGAAAGATGAGTGGTTTAAGAGCGATGCGTTTACCAGAGAAGTTAAGGAGATGTTTACGGAAATCATTAACAGCCATGTGAAAGAAGAATCCGAAAAACTGTCTGTATTTCAGCAGGGCGGCGTGTATCTGGCAACAAAGAAAATTGGGAAGAACAACCCGAAAGAAGCAGAGATACGGGCGGACAATGTGGCAAGGCAGGAATGGAATCGGACGGTAGATGTAGCATTGGTTGAGGGTGTTCCCGAAGAAGATATTTTGACAATTAAGCGTGAGAAAATCACAGACAAAACATTGCAATCTATACGGACACATGGTTGGTTGCCAGATATGTTTCAGCAGATTATCCGTGGTGCAAAAGACTTCTTACAGGAAATGATTTTCAAGTTTAAGCTGCCGCCGAAGCCAGTACCGAAGATTGATTTACAGGAATGGAATGATATGCGGAAGCTGATGGAGAAACTTCAGAAGCAGTCACAGGCAATGAAATCCACACAGCAGGAGATTTCCTCATTGAAGAAACAGCTTTCCGAGACAACTGGATTTTTTAAAGGGAAAGCACGGAAATCTTTAGAGGGCAAAATTGAACAGTCAGAGAAACAGGAAAAACGTATCCACACGGATATGGAGCAGACTGTAAAACAGGCAGGATATCCAGATGTTCAGTCCTTTGCAAAGACATATCAGAAATCGGAAAAACTGGTCAGGGAATATAATGAGGAGCTGCGAGCATGGAAAAATCAGACAGAACCGAAAAAAGAGAAGCTATCAGAACCGTCGAAAAAGGCAAGCATACGGGAAAAATTGCACCGCTATCAGCAGGAAAGCAGGCAACAGCCAAAAAAGACAGCAAAGAAGAAATCAATGGACAGAGGACGATGAGAAAGGTGGAACAGAAAATGAAGAAAACAATTTTTGAAGAAATGGGCGGCACTTATGTAAGATGTGGGGATTACTTTATCCCCAACCTTACTTTGCCGGAGGAAGAAGAACCGAGATTTGTTGGAGTATGGGAACAAAGACATTTGCAGTATTTGAAAGAATACCGCAGGAATGTATATCTGGATCTGATGATGAGCGGCAGACTGAACAGTTATCTGGTAGATATAGAGGAACAGGCACAGGAACGCTTTGAAAGAATTGTAGAGCAGATGAAACAGGCACAAGGAATTACAGAACGGTTAAAGGCAGACAATGCGTGGGAGTGGGTAGGCAGGATGAATAATATACAGGCGTGTGCGAGGGAGATTGTAGATAAAGAAATCATTTATCAATAAGGAATAAGAGTGGCGGAAAGCAAGTCTAAAATGGCTTGCTTTTTGCTTTACAATGTAGGCGGCTGATGTATATAATTATAAATCATAAATTCATGAATTTAATATCAGAAGGTAAAAGCAGGCGTATATTGCGACCGTTTTTACCTTCTTAATAAAATCTGTATTAAGCATATTTATAATGCAGGGGACAAAGACTATTAAAGTTACTATTTCAAGTCCTGCTTTCTAAAAATACGAATCCCAATCTTGTAAAACAGAAGAATTTCCAGAATATTGAACAGGCAAAATTCTATGTGGTAAGGAAAGTCTTTGAAAATAAGAGAAGTTTCTTCCTTTGTGCCGAATTCTGATTCAAATAGCAGATAACTGTGAAATTCAGCCTGCGCAAACGGTGATACTAAAACATGAATGTTATTTGCTGTACGGGCAAAACTATCTATTCGTAGAGGGTTTTCCACAATTTCATGAGTGATAGGATCAGTCCAAGTGCTTGATTGATTTAAGCTGGAAACTGACTTTCCACCTAATGTCAACAATGCTAAGGTTAGAATAACTGCAATTCCAAGACTGATAAGTTGCTTATGTGAAATCATTACAATCATAGTGTACAAAGCAGATACTGTGATGATGCACACAAAAGCAATCGCAGCATGAAATGCAAATTCAGTTACATTGACTTTATCACTAAATTCTAATCCAGCAATATTTGAGCTTGTGAAAACAGATAATATATCAGCAACAAAGAGAACTGTAGCACATATGCTACTGACGATTAGTTCGACAATATAAATCTCTTTTCGTGTATATCCTGCGGATATCTTGTTGTTGATTGTTCTGTTTTCAAAGTCACTCCCTAAGTATAACGGAATCAACACTGCCAAAATGATACATATCAGGTCAGAATTTTCCAATAAAAATGTTGTTGTAAAGATTTTGAAACCATATCCATTTAATAAGATTCCATAAACATTGATGGCAATTACTGCGATTACTCCAAGCCATAGAATTGGAGATTTTGCAGCACGCTTTAGTTCCATAGATAAAAGTTTATTCATAGTTTAAGTCTCCTTTCTGCTTTTCTATAAAAAATTTTTGAAGTAAAAAGTTTCTAAATCGGTATCGGCTATTTCTGATGAAGAGAATTCTTGAATTAAAACACCATTTTTGAGGAAACCATAGTGGTTTGCCACTTTTTGAAGTTCGCTTAAGATATGACTTGAAATCATAATGGTAACACCATACTCTTCATTTAACTTTGCGATGATAGCTCTGACATCTTTTATGCCTTCAGGATCAAGTCCGTTAAGAGGCTCGTCTAAAATGAGGAATTGCGGATTTCCTACAAGTGCCATTGCTAAAGCCAGACGCTGACGCATACCTAATGAATAATTCATTACCAGTTTTCGAGTATCTTTCAGATGTACCAGTTCTAATAGTTCAGCAATCCTCGACTTTACTTCCTTTGATGGACATCCACAAATTTTAAGCTGATACTTCAAATTTCCTTTTGCACTTAAGGTAGGATATAATGCAGGTGTTTCAATAATGGCACCGATTTTAATATTTTCAGATTTAACAACTGTTCCTGAGGATGGACTTTGCAAATTAGAAAGTATTCTCATTAAAGTTGTCTTGCCTGCACCATTATTTCCAATCAATCCATAGATAGCACCTCGAGGAATATGAAGGGAAACATTATCTAAAGCGATTGTTTCTTTGTAATGTTTACAAAGGTTTTGGGTTCTAATAATATCATTCATAAAATTCATCCTTTCTAAATCTGTACGGCAATTGCTGTTGTTAATGAAAGTATAGGTTGTTGGAAGAAAAAAATAAAGCAAATAGCCTTTTACAGTTGGATTTTAGAAGGATAAGGTTACTTTACATGCATGTAAAACGATAATATCTTGTGTAAAATACACGATTATGGCATACTTGAGACAGAGCATTATTATACAATGGAAAGGTGAGCTGAAATGACAGTTGCAGAGATGATAAAAAAAACTCGGACTGAAGCAAACATGACTCAAGGAGAATATGGAGCAAAATTTGGTGTTTCAAGACAGACAGTTTCCAGTTGGGAAAATGGAAGAAGTCTGCCAGATCTTCAAATGTTGATTGATATCTGTAACACCTATCATGTTTCTTTGGATAAGCTATTAAACGAGGATAAAGAGTTTGTTGAGAAAATAGATTTTTACAATAAATATAAAAAGGCAATTCGATTAGTGGGCATGTGTCTGTTGGCTGGTTTGCTTATATTTGCAATTGTATTTATTAACTGGAAAATTACAGAAAGAAATATGAATCAAGCATTTGAAATGAATGCAGAGAAATTAGGATTCGTAAAAGGAGAACTTTACGAATTAGAAAAAGACAATGTTCGGTATCGACTGCCAAACCAAAAACTCCCGTTCTTAAAGAAGGACTTTCATGTAAAAAACAGTTATGCCGATTTTATGATTGAAGATATAGAGATTAGTATTTCTATTTATGATGGAGAGGATTTTGCTATTGAATTTAATCATTTTAGAAGTATAAAAGGTTGCTTTGATAAAGATAGCAATATCGAGATCATGGAAAATACTTTGAACGAGAAAGAGAACATTTTTTATACCGAAAATAATGAGATGATAGAGGATGTGTTAAAGCAGTTATTGGAAATTCATAAAAATGTATATCGGCGTTAGTAAGATGGCGAATATAAATAAGGAATAGTAGTTGTATTTAATTTGTCTGAAGTGGTTACTGTTTTTAATTATATACTGTTGCTTTTCTAAGCAAAACCGTTTATAATCTGAATCGGAACATATTGTTATTATCCACAGTTACGGAGCGAGTGTTATCAACACCGATAACAAACTGATAACATTAGCCCATATAGGCAGGATAATATGGATAAATCAAATAATTGAAAGAAAAGCGAACACGGCAACCAATAATCTCTAAACAAAATTGATTAGTAATTGTCGAGTTTGAATAATGTACATGAGCCAAGAAATGCTGAAATTACGGCGTTTCTTGGCTCGTTTTTGGTTGAGTGACAATCAAATGACAATAATTTTGAAAGTATATATAATAAGTTATAATCTTTGTATTGGTGAGATTTCAATTGAAAAATTTGGCGCTTCGTTTGCTGCTACAGGAAAAAAGAAAAAATCGCAAGTCATTTCAAAACGTTCACCTATTACATTTTCCATTTCATATTGAAATTTTAATGATTGTATTTCACCATGTTGACATTGTTCGGCAAGATTGAATTTGGTAGCATACACACATCTGAGAAGTGCACCAGGCTCAATATCACATGACTGAAAAAGCCAAAAACCAAATTCATGTTCTGCATCGTTTTTAACAATGGACTTACAGTTAAAATTGCGTATGGTTTGTTCACCATCGTTTTTTAATGTATATACAAATGTGTGATATTGATTAAACACATCTTTGTAGGATGTGAGCATTTCGTTGGGATTTACTTTATTATAAGAAATTTGAAATGCGTCTTTTTCTAAATCAAATTTTTTTGTGATATTTTTTCCATTGGTATTCCAATATGAGTAATTAATATTAGTAAGTATAGGATAGTATTTTGCTTGTTCGATTTTGGAATTTAGTTCTATTAATGCAACACTTTTTTCGGTCAATGTTTTTATTTCATTTTGAAGAGTTATAAATTTTTCTTCGGAGGAGTCAGAGAGTTCCTTGTATTTTTTGTTCTGATATAGAGCAATAATTCCCAACATTACGGTGCCAACGGCACCTAAATATGATGCAATAAATCCGAACCAAGTTTCTTTAGATAAGTTTATCGGAATGTTGAATGGAAAAATAGTCTCACATAAAATCATTTTTTCGATTAAAAATGGAAATAAAATTAAGATAATAGTTATCATAATGTACAGTAAATATTTTGCAATTCTCTTCATGTATATTCTCCTAATAATAAAGTGTATTAGTCCTTCTTCGGTTTCCGTTTCCTCTTCACATAAGAGAAATCCGGAAACAGGTTTTTTATTAATTCAGCAGTTTCTTCAGCATCGTCATCCTCATTCATATTCTGAACCAGTAGCTGGTCGCCATCATCAAGATTTAACGAAACAGTGTATTCTTTATTTGGGTCTGTTGGGTTTATTGGGTATTTTATCTCTTTGAGATAATATTCCGTTTCTGATATTTCTTCATCTTCAAGCTTGTCTCGTAAACGAGCCCAATATTCAACCATCTTTCGGAAGTTGTCAAGGTCTTCCTGTGGACGGGGACCGGCACTTGGAAGCCGCTCTTCAAATTTGAAGCATATTTCTCCATCTTTTAGGGTAGGTCGTAGTCCATATGCCCATTCAATGTCAAACAGCACATGAAGTGCACTGAATATATTTGCTACATCAGGGTCAGATAATGCATAAAAGCTGACACCTAGATTATTGGCAATATTTAATAAAGTTGCTTCATCCGGATATCTGTTTCCAAGTTCATAGTTTCGGATGGTGGATTCGTTTAATCCACATTTATCTGCTAATTCCTTTTGCGTCAGGTCGGATGCATTTCTGAAATTTCGAATCAAATAGCCTACACGGCTGGTGAATTTCTCGCCCATTTTACTGCTCCTTATTCGTGTAATGAGTGTTGTAGAATGCATGAAGATACGAGGTACAAACCATGCATATACAATTAATACTTAATATGTTTTCTGCGAAGGCAAAAACTCGAAAAACCTTCGGTTTTCCTCGTTCGCGGGCGCGTTCTCATGGTGCTTTGCCGCTTGTTTATGCTTCGCATATCAATCGTCAAAACTCCATGCTCACTTTTGCCTTCGCGTACATTATAACACCAACAGTGCAAAAGTGAAATGTTTTTTGCTAAAAAGTATTGGCAGTACAAAAATGAACTGTTAATATAAAATACACCAAAACCGTTCAGAAATAAACTGAATAATAAAACAAAAGAGAGGAGGCATTAGCTTATGGAGAACAAGAGATTTTTGACCGCGCAGGACGTCATGGAAATGCTGGGAGTTTCATTATCGTATTCCTATAAACTGATACGACGGCTGAATGCAGAACTTGAGGCGGATGGATTCGTGACAATAAAAGGACGTGTCAGTACACAGTATTTTCTGAAACGAATCTACGGGCTATCTACGGATAAGGAGGAGGGATAGATGGCGGTTATCAAGAATCATAAGACCGGAATGTGGGAGGTGAGAACCTATTATAAGGATTTGACCGGAGCAAGGAAACAGAAAACCAAGAGGGGATTTGCCAAGAAGAGCGAAGCCCTTGAATGGGAGCGGAATTTCAAACTGAAAGAGAACCAGAGTATCAGTATGAGCTTCAAAAGTTTTGTGGATATTTATCTGACGGATTTAGAACCAAGAATAAAACGCAATACTTTTCTGACAAAGAAGTACATTATTGAGACAAAGATTCTGCCTTATTTCGGGAAAAGAAAACTGGATGATATTCGGACATCAGATGTCATCCAGTGGCAAAATGAGATTATGAAGCTGAAAAAGAAGAATATGTTGGAAGTGAAATTTTATGATTCAATAGACGATTCATTGTTGAAATTTGCGGTAATTATTTCACAGAGTAATGGAAAATGGGTATTTTGTAAGCATAAAGAAAGAAACACATTTGAAGTGCCGGGAGGACACAGAGAAGCAGGCGAAAACATTTTTGAAACAGCTAAAAGGGAGCTACAGGAGGAAACAGGAGCTATTAAGTTTGATATTAAGCCAGTATGTGTATATTCGGTTACAGGAAAGACCAGAGTGAACGATACGGGGGAAGAATCGTTTGGAGGACTTTATTTTGCAGAGATATCGGAATTTGCAAAAGAACTTCATAGTGAGATGGAAAAGGTTGTTCTCATGGATGAGTTGCCAGATAATTGGACGTATCAGTTGATACAGTCTAAACTGATATTGTGATATTGAGGATGATATGGTTAAGGGAATGTTTGGAACGATTGTGCATGGGTATTTGAAGAAGGGGTATAATCGTGCTACAGCGGAGATGATGGCAAGGGAGTTTTTTAGGTATGAGAGTTGATTGTAATGGCTATTTTTTGTTGGATATTGTATAATATAAACAAATATCAGTATATAAAATGATATCTGTAATTGTATATATGGAGTTAAGGAGGGATTTCTATGATTGATATAACACAATATTTGCAAGGAATATATGAAGATTTGCAAAGTTATATTGATAATGATGTACGCTTATGTAAATTTAAAGAATTAAATTTTGAAGCAGGAGCACTTCCTGATTACACAGATATAAATATTCAGCAGTTATACTTATTAAGATATGCATTTGCTTATGCATTTGAATATAGTAGAATGTATCTGGATGTATTATCTCAGATGGATGATACTAATCATATTTCGGTAACATCGGTGGGATGTGGATCGATGATAGATTATTGGTCATTGATACATGCATTAGAAATGAAGAGTAAAATGGATTGTAGCATAAGATATGTTGGAATAGATATAATTGACTGGAACTACAAAATTCCCCAAAGGCAAAATGATGAAGTACATTATTTAATTGGAAATGCAGCTGATATTTTCACAAATAATAGTCAATTTATCTCCGATGTGTATTTTTTTCCAAAGTCAATTAGCGAGTTCTCTGATAGTGAACTGAATGCTATGGCAAATAGCTTTTCGTCAAAGAAGATACAAAAAAATAGATTTTTTGTTTGTATATCTCTTAGGGAAGATCGGGGGAGTATGGATAGAGATATGCAAAAAACAAAATGCTTAATTGAAGCAATAAGTAAAAATGGTTTCTATACCAAATGGCCATATAATCGATATGCATATTATGATTGCAATGATGGCATTGTATCATTAGATAATGATTTTCAGTATCCGCAAGGTGCATTACAGTTTGTGACAAATCTAAATATGGAATGTGTGAATTATAAGATTCAAGAAATGAATTGTCAATCTGATTGTCAGAAATATTTAAGCAGATGGCCTATTTTAAGAGTAAAGCATATTAGATATCAGGTAATTATGTTTGAAAGGATGAGCTAGATGATATTAAGTGTGAGTAGAAGAACAGATGTTCCTAATTATTATTCGGAATGGTTCTATAATAGAATAAAAGAGGGATTTCTATATGTTCGTAATCCGATGAATGCTCATCAGATAAGCGAAATAAAAATAACTCCAGATATTGTAGATTGTATTGTGTTTTGGACAAAGAACCCTTTGCCAATGATGAAAAGACTAGATGAGATAAAAGACTATAGTTATTATTTTCAATTTACATTAACTGGGTATGGAAATGATGTTGAGGCAAATTTACCTAATAAAAAAACTACCATGATTCCAATATTTCAAGAGTTGTCTGATAAAATAGGTAAGCAAAGAGTTGTTTGGAGATATGATCCTATATTCTTTTCGGATAGATATACGAAAGAATATCACATAAAAGCATTTAAGAGTATTGCAGAGGAATTAAGCGGATATACAGAAAAATGTGTGATTAGCTTTGTGGATATTTATCCTAAAAATAAGAAAAATATGAATGGACTGTTAAGTTATGAATTAAGCGATTATGAGTTGAGAGAATTTGCTAAGGAATTAAGCAAGATAGCAGCAGATAATAATATAAAGCTTGGAAGTTGCGCGGAAAAAATAGACTTAGATGAATGTGGTATAGTTCATAATTCCTGCATAGATAGAGAATTGATTGAAAAGATTATTGGATGCAAATTAAATGTCGAAAAAGATAAGAATCAGCGTATAGAATGTGGATGTGTTGAAAGTGTTGAAATAGGTACTTATAATACATGTAAAAATGGATGTGCATATTGTTATGCAAACTATAGTTCGAAAAGTGTAGAAACAAATGCTGCTAAATATGATCCTTTATCGCCACTTCTATGTGGTCAAGTTCAAGATGATGACAAAATTACTATCAGAAAAGTTGGTTCATTAAAAGAAACACAGCTAAGCATTTTTGATATGTGAATGTATAATTACATCATGTATTTGTTGGATTATAATTGGCTCCATTTTGGCTCTAAAAATTCTGGGTGAGGTACACAAAAATGCAAAATATGATGAATATGAAGAATAAAACACACAAATGTGTACCGACAAACAACCAAATTAATCTCTCCGCCCAAGAGTTTGAATAAGGTAAAACCAGCGGGAAGCCAGTGTTTATGCGGCTTCCCGTTTTCTGTGTTTGAAAAATGTTTGCAGTTTTTAGTGGCAGTTAGAATTTTAAATGATGAAATTAATTATTGCATATGTTATATGACAAATAGTGAAAGCAATAGCAGGTATCAAAGCGATAATATTTTTTCTATCTATTGCAAGAAAAATGAATGCACTACAAGGTGGTATTGTCAATAGTAGAATGATTAATGGATTAGTTACTCCGAAATAATAGAATATCCAACCTGTAAAATACAAAAGCAAAGATGCTATAACCATGATGATAAGTGGATTTACTTGTATTTTAGGTGTGCTTTTCCTCTGTAAAATACAAAGGGCTATTATAAAAAATATCTGGCAAAAGCTCCCGATAGCATCAACTATGGGCGTAACGGAATCTGTTCGCAGAATATCATTTGGAGCAGGAAGCGCAAACCATATGAAATTGGGAAGCATAATTATTAGGAAAAGCAAAAGGCTGTATATATCAACCCCCAATTTATAGTTTTTTATCAATTCCAAGTTCTCCTTTTGAACTGAAAATATCAATTTATAACTCTACAACATCTGACTGGTCTCCTGCAAAACAGACAACAATGTATCCATCATCTCAACACCTGGCAAATGTCCTGTATTGGCAACAATTTTATACCTCAAATTTGATCCTCCTCTACAACTTCCCCTTCACATAATCCCGAATAAAGAAATCATCTCCCGGCATCTGGCAGCCGACGATGTAAAGCCCCTCATTATCAGAGCAGCGGATAACACGTCCTTCCAGTACGTCATGCTGAGGCAGGTCAAAGTTGTGAATTTTCACACGGATGTCGACGCCCTTATGGGTAGCAAAGTAGTTGTCATGTGTCAGAAATGCAAAGCCATTTGCACTTAGGTTATCCAGCTTGCCTTCGATGGTTGTGCCGTCGGTAAGAGTGATTGTACATGCATTGGAGATGTCCAGACGAGGGTATTTTCGCCGGTTGTTGATCTTTGGACGCGACTCAATCTGGATTGTAAAGTGGGAATCCTCTTCTTGCTCGGTATGCACAATCTTAGCCGGATCCCAACAGTAAAGCACGTTGCCGACGGTTACCTGCAGCTTACATTCTGTCACTTCCGTAAGCTTCGGTGCATTTGCAAGGAAGATTGATAACGTATTATTCTCACGTGTCAGTACCTCGCCGTAATAGTTCTTTCCATCCTTCAGTGTCACACTCAGTTTCATGCCAGGCTGTACATCTTCGGTTCCCATGAAACCACCGATTCCAAGCTCGCACATGAGGGATTCGATGACGGTCTCAATGGAGTTGATGCTGTTGGCTGATTCATCGTATTTGCTGAGCATGCGGTTGTTGATCTCGTTGGAGTCGCTGATGCAGGTTGTCATGTCGCCGACGATATCCGTTACCTGATTCAGATTGTCCACAAGATGGATGTTGGAAGCCTCGACTTCCTTCATGGCGTGGTCGATGACCTGAATATTCTCACCGATCTTATTCGTATCGGAAGCGATTTCCGTCATACTCTTACCGGTCTGCGTGACCTTGGTCAATGTGAGCTGGATCAGCTTCAGGGTTTCTTCCATCGAAGCGGTCATCCGCTCAGAAGTCTCTTCGAGATGCTCGAGAGCCTGCCGAATCTGATTGGAAGAGGACTTGGTCTCCTCGCTTAATGTACGGATCTGCTCGGCTACGACTGCAAATCCCTTTCCGGATTCGCCGACGCGGATCAGCTTCAATCGATGCATTTAATGCAAGAAGATTCGTCTGGGATGTGATATTCTCAATGACACCGGTTTCGTTCTTCACCATGGCGAATTCAGACTTGAAATTCTGCAATGTCTGCTCAATCTCCCCGGAGAGCGAAGCCATCGTGTTCGTCGTAGTTACAAGATCTGCCAGATCCTCGGAGCTTACCTTCGCGTGCTGCACCGAAGTGCTCGTAAGTGAGACCATTTGCTCAATCATCTCTGCCACATGGTTGACCTGTGCGTGTATGTCGGATGTCATTTCGTTTGACGAGGTTGTACTGCTCTGCAAGTCAGAGTTATGATCGCTGAGCCGGTTCAGGCTGTCTACAACAATCGTGGCACCGTGTGTGTTCTCGGATGCAAGCTCACGGACAACGGTAATGCCGTTTGTGATCGTGTTACATGCCTGCTTTACCTGTTCCACAGTCGTGACAACACGATGAAGGTCTGCCTTGATGCTGTCTGTCATGGCACCGTCAGACTCAATCAGGTGCTTGATGGACATGACATAGCAGATATAGCAGAGTATGATACAGGCGAGCTCGAGCTGATAATTCTTCATATCGGAGGCGGAGTTGAATCCCTGTGAGATACGATAGGCAGCACCTCCGACGATAATCAGAGAGTTTGCGATTCCGCAGCTTACCATGAATCGGATACTCTTATAGAGGACCAGAAGACTGGTCACGGGCAGGATATACGTGAATGCAATCGGTGATTCTGTCGTGCATAATACAAATGTATAGAAAATGCCATAGCCGATCACGAGGTTGAATTTGTATTGGTCGGTATCGAAGCCTTTCACACGAAGCAGAATCTCCCCGGTGATGACTGGCAACCAGCAGAGCGCTAAAAAGATAATATAATAGGTAGTGCCACGTAGATGGTTCGCCACATCGGCACCATAGTTTGCAGAAAGCAATGCGGCGAAGATGATCCAGATCCGTCTGGCTCTCCGGTTCGCCTTTTCCTTAAAAACAGATTCGTCGTAATTCATAATTTTTTTCCTTCGTGGAATATATATCCGTGGCAATCTGTTGCTCATCAGTTTCATTCGTTTTTATAAGGTGTCTGTAAATACATCTGTCGTAAACTTTATTATAGCATAGTATTGTTATAAATGTAATTACAGAAAATGTATTTTCTTCTGGGGTGAATGTGAAAGAATTGGTAAATAGGAAAGTACAGATGTGGTTGAACTTTTGCTGTATCCATGTTATAATAAAATATTATGAATTGAGGAAATATACGAATGAAAAAAATGGAAAACAGAGTATTAAAAGCAACGAATAAGATAGAAAAAAGCTGTGCCTTTGGTGCGATCCGCCAGGGGATGATTATGCTTATTCCCCTGCTTGTTGTTGGCTATGGCGCATTGATGATCATGAGTCTGCCGATAGCAGGCTATCAGGATTTTATTGCACATATCTGGTCAGGTCATGTTATGGATATGCTGCAATTTATATATCATGGTGTAAATGATTTTTTTGCGGTTTTGCTTGCAGTGACGACGAGTGTCAGCTATGCGCTGATCAAATCCAGAAAGAAAAGTGGATTTGTGGAGACGGGGGATGCGATTGTACTGGCGGCTGTTACGCTTGCCAGTTTTGCCGGATGTGCAGGAATCCAATATGGGAGTTTTTCGATAAAGGCATTTAGCAATATGAATACATTCACTGCACTGTTTGTATCCCTTGGTGCAGGATTTTTGTATTTCAAATTAAAGGATATAAATTTTATGTCAGTGAGAAACAAGGAAATAGATACTGACAGTGGTTATATGCATGCAATCAATGGAATTGGCTGTACTTTGGGGATATTATTCGTGTTTAACTTGTTTCATCAGGTACTATATGTGACGAGCGGGGTAAATGGAGTACAGGAATTGTTTGAGCTTGGAGTAAATCGTCTGTTTGGTTCGATTGATAATAATTTCTGGTCTGGAATCTTAATCATTGTCGAGACACATATATTTTGGTTTTTGGGGGTGCATGGAAACAATGTATTGGATGTTGTGATCAAACAGAATTTTTCAGATGTATCTGTTGGTATATTCAGCAAGTCTTTTCAGGATGTGTTCGTAATCATGGGGGGAACCGGCGTGATGATCTGCCTTGTAATCGCGGTTTTGCTGTTTGCGAAGACGAAGAGTCTGCGGAATGTTGCGGGTATGGCGGCACCAGCAGTTTTGTTTAATATCAGTGAGATTGCGTTGTTTGGAGTTCCGGTCATTTTGAATCCGATCTTTATTGTACCATTTTTGGTAGTTCCGATCCTGAATTTCCTGATTACATATGCGGCAATGTATTTTGGCATTGTTCCACATGTGGTAGCATCGGTGGAGTGGACAACGCCAGTTCTTCTGAGTGGATATCAGGCAACTGGTTCGTGGAAAGGAGTAGTGCTTCAGCTTATATGTATTGTGATCGGCGTGTTTGTATATCGTCCGTTTATCCGGATGTTTGAAATGCAGCGCCGGCAGCAGATGATACAGAATGTGAACCAATTGGTAGAAGAATACAAAAAGCAGGAAGAAAGTGGAGTTCTGTTCGCATTTACAAAACGGGAAGATGTATGTGGAAATACGGCACGGCTGCTGGCCGGCGAATTGAAGGAGGCAATTGAAAATCACAGTCTGTTTCTGATGTATCAGCCACAGGTGGACAAGAATGGGCATTGCTCTGGTGCGGAGGCTTTGATTCGGTGGAATCATCCCGTGTTTGGAAATATTTACCCACCACTTATCATTCAGCTTGCAAAAGAACTTGGAATTATGCATGCGCTTGATGCAGCAATCTTAGATGAAGCGGCAGCGGCGAGAGCCAGACTGACTGATTATGTAGACGAAAGCTTTGATATCTCTGTCAATCTGACCAATGCGTCACTGCAGTGGGATGGATTGGTGGAAGCGGTGGAAAACAGCGTGAAGACACATGGAATTTCCTGTAGCCAGTTGTGTCTTGAAATCACTGAGCAGGACGCGATATCTTCGACAGAGGATGTGGTACATAAAATAGAAAAATTGAAAGCACACGGACACCGGTTTTTGATTGATGATTTTGGGATGGGGCATACCTCCCTGCTCTACTTGCAGACGGGATTTTTTGCAGTCGTGAAACTGGATGGATCTTTGACGCGGAATGTGCTTGAAAACGAAACCAATGCGGAAATCATCGGTTCGATCACCAAGCTTGGGGAGTCGATTCATTTTACAACGATTGCAGAATGGGTGGAGTCAAAAGAACAGTTAGAGAAGCTGAAAGCATTGGGGTGTGATGTATTCCAGGGCGCTTATTACAGCCGGGCAATCGGGTATGAAGATCTGGTTGAATGGCTTATATCATACAGAGATTCATAATTGTCCGTTGCATTTGAGGCAGATATGAAGTAATCTGTTGGATGAGTTATTATAGGAGATAATTGATAAGGAGGAACAACATATGAACCAGAAAGAAAACGTAGCGTCAGCTTTGGGATCCATATTGCTTGGAATTTTGCTGATTGTTATGAAAGGAAAAATTATTACCGCAGCCATTACGCTTCTGGCAGTATTTGTAATTGTTGGAGCCATTATGGATTTTGTGGCAGGACTCGTAAATTATGGAATTGTGAAGTCAGTTGCCGGAATCTGTATTTTGGTATTTGGCTGGGTATTTGCAAGTCTTGCATTCTATATTCTGGCAGCAGGAATCATTCTGATGGGACTGTTACAGATATCGTCAATCAAGAAAACGATGCCTGTAAATCTGACTGTGGGAGAACGGTTTCAGGAGTATTTTAAACCGGGACTGATGGTTGTTGCCGGAGCATGTCTGCTCTTTAATCAGAGTGGAACGATTGCGTGGGCATTTATTGCAACGGGTGTGCTGTTGGTAATAAATGGTATCATGACGTTGGTTGGCGCAAATAAAACCTATTAGGTATAGGTAATTGAACTATGAGTTTAACTGTAATGGTGAAATAAGTCTTGTATATCTAAACGGAATGCGTTATACTAACAACAGCTTCGGAAAATCAGAGTATTTTCTTGAATGAAACTAAATAGAACGAAGAAGGCAGATTGTGGACGAAGATAGACAGTTCTACAAGTCTGCCTATTTTTATCAAAAAATCTATTGTTTTTATTCAAGGAGGTATGTATGATGAATACAACAACTACAATCGATAAGGCAACAAATAACCAGAATGCATTTAATTATGCAGTTTATATGATGCTCGGCAGCTACTTCAAGCAGATGGAAGCTGTGTCCGAGTGTTATGTCCAGAAGCTGTATCTCTACTATGTGGAGAATAAGCGGGAGCGCCAGTACAGCTTTGAGGATATTGCAATCCGTTTTGTGGAGCGGGTTTTGCAGAAGCAACTGCCAGAGGAGATCTGGCAGGAGCGGGTGCTGGTATCGTTCTTTGCGAGGGACGGCAGGAACTATGTTGCCTTCCAGGGAGCCCGTTACACATTGGTTGTGCAAAACGACTACCGTGGAGCACGCACGAAGCTGCAGTATCAGCTGTATGAAGATACGCCTGCTATCGAGAGATAGCGGCGTGTGGAAAGGATAACAAGAATGTACCATATAATCGTAAATCCGACCTCATCTTCTGGAAAAGGAATGGATGCATGGAGGGAGATAAAAGACATATTAGACCGAAAAAACGTGGCGTATAAGGTGTATGTACTGCGGAAGCCGGGAGAAGCAACGATGGTTGCAGGGAAACTTACAGCAGGAAGGAACATGGCCTTAAATGAAACGGCTGTTATGGATCAAAGCAAGGAAGTGGTTCGGGAAAATGAGGAAGATATCAATATTTTAGTGATTGGCGGCGACGGAACATTAAATGAAGTCCTAAATGGGATTCAGGAATTTGATCATACGACGTTATCGTGTATTCAGACAGGATCCGGAAATGATTTCGCTAGAAATATGCATTTGGAAAAGAATGTGGAACGTGCAATTACGCATCTGCTTGAAAATCCGGAGGAAATTGCGCTTGATTATGGAGAAGTGACAACGAATCATCAGGGAAGCAGTGCAAAACGATTTTTAATTAGTTCTGGGGTTGGCTATGATGCAAATATCTGCGAAGAGGTCAGCCGGAGCCGACTGAAAACGGTGTTAAATAAGATTCATCTTGGTAAATTGGTGTATGTGATGATCGGCGTTAAGCAGATATTTGCAAAGAAAACGGTACGCGCAAAATTATACATGGACGATGCGCCTGTGATGAAGCTTCCGGAGCTGTTCTTCGTCGTTGGGATGAATCATATGTATGAAGGTGGTGGAATCCCATTTTGCCCAAACGCAGATCCGACAGATGGAAGATTGGATGTCTGCCTTGTGAAAGGCATGTCAAGGCTGAAGCTTCTTCTTGCAGTTGTGCTTGTTTATTTCAAAAAACATTTGTTGTTTAAGGACATTACGAATCACAGGTGTAAGAAGATGCGTCTGGTGACGGAGACACCGCAGTGGATACATATGGATGGTGAGACGCCATACCAGGTGAATGAGGTTATCTGGGAAAGTAAAGGAAAGCTGCGGTTTGTGAAATAGTATAAAGTTGATAGAATGAAGTGTGAAAAGATGTTAGGGACTGAGAAGTTATGGGTATGTACATAGAAAAGGAGATGCACAATGGAGTTTATATGTTACCCCAAATGTTCCACCTGCCAGAAGGCAAAGAAGTGGTTAGATGAAAACAAGATTGAGTATACTGAACGCCATATCGTCGAGGAAAATCCTTTGGAGGATGAGTTAAGAATGTGGTATGAGAGAAGCGGATTACCGCTCAAGAAGTTCTTCAACACAAGTGGTATGCTTTATAAGGAAATGAAGTTGAAGGATAAGCTTCCGGAGATGAGTGAGGAAGAACAGATCAAGCTGCTTGCGACGAATGGTATGCTGGTGAAACGACCATTGGTTGTGGATGAAGATAAGGTGCTGGTTGGATTTAAGGAAGCGGAGTGGAAGGAAAAGTTAATATAGCAACAAACTAATTGACAAAGTACGGAAAGGACTATAACATACAATGAAACCAAAATCTCCACAAAGCATACAACTTTATAACATCATGCTTCGCCTTGGATATCCAGAGGAATTTGCAGACATTGTGACGAAGAATCTGAATACGGACTTTACGGCGACACGGATGATGGGATATCTGTATCGGTATTCGAATCCAAGATTGGAGGATGTGGCGGATGAGATGCTGGCGATTCTGGATGATCGGAACCGAATCATGGAGAAGAAGGAACTGGAAGAAATCAATAAGAAGTGGAACGAATTTCTTCATACGGGTATACCGGATGAGGACGAATAAGAGGAGGACAAACAAATGCCATTTATCAATTCAAAAATCAGCGTAGCACTGAATGAGGCGCAGGAGCAGGAAATCAAGTCAAGACTGGGACAGGCGATTACAGCCATTCCGGGAAAGTCAGAGAGCTGGCTTATGGTTGGCTTTGAGCCAGAGTATAAGTTGTATTTCCGGGGATCAAAGGATCAGCCGATGGCGATGGTGGAGGTAAGTGTGTATGGAAGCGAGAATCCGTCCGCGTTCTCCAAGCTGACTGGCGAGATCTGCAAGATATTTGAGGATGTGCTTGGAATTGCACCGGATCATGTGTATGTGAAGTATCAGGCAGTTGCAAACTGGGGCTGGAACGGCGGCAATTTCTAATTACAAAAGAACGAATAAAGGCACTTTTGATTAAATATAAAAACGAAAGTGCCTTTATATTTTTATTTGAAAGATTCTGTAGAATGTCTGTTGCATATCCTTGGAAGATGATATAAGTTAGGGAAAATATCAGTAAAAGAGGAGTGTGATTGCTTATGCAGATAAAAGCTGCAACAATGGAAGATTATAATATTGCATTTGATTATTTTGAGAAGCTTTGGACATTTAACACATATGACTATGAAGAAACGAAAAAGGTCTATGAGAAAGTGCTTGCAGATGCAAATAGTTTTGTGTTTTTTGCATTAGATGACGCAGGAAATTATCATGGATTGTGTCATGGAAGCTATATTGAAACATTTTGGATGACGGGATGTACCTGTTATGTTGCAAGTCTGATCACGAATAAAGAAGATCGTGGAAAAGGGTATGGAAAGTTTTTGTTGGATTATGTAAAAGAAAAATCAAAAGAGAAAGATTGTAAAGCATTGATATTGGATTCCGGGCTGCCACGTGTGGAGGCACATGGCTTTTATGAACATTATGGATTTGCTAAAAATTGTTATGGATTTCAGCTTGTTTTATAGTATGATGTAGAGAAAAGCATAAAACAGAACATATCTGTCAATAATACCATTGCGATAAAAATAAGACGAAATCAAAGGAGTCAAAGCAATGGAATTAAAAGAAAAAGAACGTACCCTGATTCAGGATTTGCAGACACAGGAGCAGAGCTGCGTGGAAAAGTATGGGAAATACGCAGCACAGGCGAAAGATCCAGAGCTGAAAAGTCTGTTTGAGACGATTCAGAAGGAAGAGCAGAAGCATTACGATACGTTGCAGCAGGTGTTAGATGGTTCTGTTCCGGCATGCGATTGCAACGACACGCAGGGCAAAGACTACGAGCCAAAGGTGACGTATGGTACATTGGATAATTCCGAGGACAAGCAGCATGATGCATTTCTTGCGACGGATTGTATCGGAACAGAGAAGCTGGTGTCTAGTGAATATAACACGGATGTGTTTGCATTTGCGAATACAGCACTGCGGAAGCTGCTAGCAGATATCCAGATCGAAGAGCAGAACCATGCAGAAATGATCTACAAGTATAAGACTGCAAATGGTATGGCATAAGTTGTTATAAAACAGAAAACGGATGGTTGACATTGTGCAATCATCCGTTTTCTGTGTAATACGCTGTCATGCAGAAATTGTGCTTGCACAAATTTCTATAAGAGGACCAGTGTTCATCAAGCTGATAGGCGGGATGACAATGTGTGTATATCAAATAGGTGTCAGCCCGTTCGGTTCATTTAAAACGCCACTTTCATTGCGAGTGCAATCACGCACAGAATAATTGAAATTGGCACGTACAGGTATCGCCCAAGGAAATACCACAGCTTTCCGCGTGGCTTCCTGCCACCTTCATTGATCGCTGCAAATAAATCATTTTTCTTCATAATCCAGAACCAGGAAATTGCACCAAGTGTTGCGCCGATCGGGATGATGTAGATAGAGACGAGGTCCATCCAGATTCCCCAGCGGGTGATGGCTTCCATACCGATTCCGGCACCAAGGCAGATCACGCAGATAATGCCGAGTGCAACAGTACGGCGCAGCTTCGGGAAGCGATGCAGAAGGGATTCGGCAACCGCTTCAAACATGTTCTGCAGGGAACTTACACCGGCGAAGATCATTGCCGCATACAGGATGATCGCAAAGACCTGTCCAAGCGGAATATCCTGCAGGATCGATGGCAATGTGATAAAGAGCAGGCTCGGCCCTGCGTCCACACTGACATCATAAGAGAAGCATGCCGGGATGATCACAAGCGCGGCAACCAAAGCTGCAATCGTATCGAAAATCGCGGTATGTCTCGATACTGCGATGACGTCTTCTTTCCGGTCTAAGTAGGATCCATACGCAATCATACCACTTCCGGTTACGGACAGGGAGAAGAACGCCTGCCCCATGGCAGTGATCCAGACAGTCGGATCTTTCAATGCTTCCCATCTTGGGATAAACATGAATTCATACCCGCTTGCTGAACCGGGCAGCAGAGCTACGCGGGCTGCGAGTACAACGAAAATCAGGAAAAAGAGCGGCATCATGATTTTGTTGCTTTTTTCGATACTACTGGCACCGAGTAATAAAGTAAGCAGAGTGCCGATGATGATAATAATATGGAATGGTACAACCGAGAAATCCGTCATCGAGAACGATTCGAACCATTCGGAAGTATTGACCTGCATTAAAAGTCCGGATGCAGAGTCAACAAATGCTTTTAATACATAGGCAACGATGATTGAATAGCCGATTGCGATGCATAGGGAACCTGCGAGTGGCAGCCAGCCAAGTGCACGCCCGGCAGGCGCGAGTTTTTCGTTTCGCGAACGCCATGCATTTTCATAGGACCCGAGTGTTCCTGTGTGTGACCAGCGTCCAATCGCAAATTCCGCCGGAAGTCCGACGTAGCTAAACAAAAATATAAACAATAAATAGATAAGAAGGAAGGCGCCACCGCCATTGCTTCCCATTTTATTTGGAAATCCCCAGACATTTGCCATGCCGACTGCGGAACCGACCGATGCAAGAATAAATCCCCAGCGGCTTTTGAACGATGTTCTAGTTTGTTCTTTTTTCATAAATGTACCATACCTGTCTAATTTAGTTTGTATTCTATCTATTTTACCATAAAAGCTTATAATCAATCAATGTACGTTGGGGTAAATATGAGAAAAAAGAGAAAATGCTCCAATCGTGGATGAAAGGTGGAAGAGCGGGTTGGAGTAAAAGTAAGAAAAAATTGGGAACCCGCGAAAAATGTATTGAGTCATCAGGTTGCCTGATGATGCATGTGCAGGTCATCACGCTGTCGCGTGGTGACGTGTGATATAATGAAAACAAGATAAGGTAAAGTCAATTTATAAAAATAAATAAAAGCAAAAATACAGAAACGAACATATAAAAGTCATTTTGTGATGATAAAGTTTCTTCGAAAGGAGGAAGTACATGTACAGATTTTTAATGATAGAGGATGATATACAGATCTGCGAGGTCGTGCAGGATTTTTTTGCACGTGAGAGCAAGGGAACGATTCAGGTGCAAACTGCGCAGGATGGAGAAGCCGGATTAGGGAAATTCTATGAAAACGAATTTGATCTTGTGTTGCTTGACATTATGCTGCCGGGGATGAATGGATTGGAGTTATGTCGTTATATGCGCAGACGGAGTGTTGTGCCGATCATCTTCCTGACGGCGAAGGACACGGAGCAGGACATGATGCAGGGATACGCGACCGGGTGCGATGATTATATGGTGAAGCCATTTTCCCTGTCTGTCTTATATGCGAAATGTCTGGCGATTATGAAGCGCGCGAAGGGTACGATACGCGAGGATGAGCTGGTGTGCGACGCCATCCGCATGAATGTGCTGAAATATCGTGTGACTGTGGACGGGAAAGAAGTAGACTTGTCACCAAAGGAATTCGCTTTGCTCCGGATGCTGCTTGAAAATAAAGGCACATTGCTGCTACGGGAACGGTTGTTAATCGGCATCTGGGGATATGATTATGAAGGCACAGACCGGTGCGTGGACAACCATGTAAGGAAACTTCGAAAGCACCTTGGTAATGCAGGCAGGTGCATTAAAACAGTGGTAGGAAAAGGTTATAAGATCGAGGAGACGTTACCGAAGAAAGGGGCGTAACATATGGAAGGAAAAAAGAAGAAACTGATTGGCAGATGGAAGCGGGAAATGCGGAAGTACCGCTGGAATCTGATCTGGAAAGCGGTGTTGGTCAATGCAGCGGCATTGGTGGCATTTATGGCGGTAAGCTTGTGGGTGCGCGGAAAAGCAAATGTTGAGATTGGAAATTATTTTACGGATGCGCGGACTTCTGTGCAGGACTATATAATCAGTGTGTTATCGGATCCGGGATTGCTTGAAGCAAGAGAAAAATTAATAGAAAACAAAATTGAATTGAAAGACAGACAGGAGGATCCAGATGGATTTTCCTTTCTGACACGGGTGTATGAACTTGGTACAGGAGAACTGATCTATGAAAATCAAAATCGGAAGGCAGATGAAAAACTTCAGAAATTCCTTGATGAACGGATAGAGATTATTTCCTTTGCGAATAAGCCAACGTTCCAAGTGCAGATATATAATGCTGCGGGGGAAGTGGATACAGGGAGCGGAACCATTGAGCTAATATCGGAAGGTATGCGGCATGAGGATATGTATGGAAAATTGCGTGGGGACTATCTAATGTTTGGTCAGCGTGTATATAATGGGACAGGAAAAGGATATGTTGTTCTGTCGGCAATGTATGCGAATCCCTATACCTGGTATCCGCAGATGTTTCGGATTTTAGTTGTAGGAGCTTATGGTTGTCTGATTTTGCTGTTAGGATCAGTGTTATTGTTGCTGATCAGTTGTCGGCACAAGAAAGCAACGCTGCTTAGTAAAGAGCAAAATGAAGAGTTGATGCTTGCCATCGCACACGACATCCGCGGTCCTTTGATGGCAATCGGCGGATATGCGGAGAATATGGGACAGCTGATCGAGGCAGAAGAGGGCAGGCATTATCGGGACGAAATCCTGTCAAATGTCTCATATATGAACTCGATGATTACGAACATGATCTGTTATCTGAAAGAGCAGGAGGCAGATAAAAGCGAGAAATCTGCGTTTTCCGTCCGGGAGATATTCGAGAAAAAGGCTGCACAGTATCAGAATCTGATTGACAAAAACAAGTTGACGATCGCGATTTGCGGAGATGTGAAGCTGCAGACAGATGCGAAGATGTTCGGCTATATCGCGGACAATCTGGTGACGAACGCAGTCAAATACGCAAAGCCAGAGACGGAGGTACAGATTCAGATTGACAAAGATTCCGCGGTTGTGCGGAATCAGGCAGCGCATATCCCGGACTGTACGCCGGAGGAACTATGGAATCCGACCAAAAAGGGAGACGATGTGCGAACCGGCAGAAATGGCGGCGGCATGGGACTTGGAATTGTGCGGCGTTTCTTAGATGCCTGCGGATATACCGGGGAGATTCGGATGGAGGATGGCGTGTTTGAAGTGACAATCAATTTAAAATAAATGAAATAGACGGAACCTTTTTTATGCAGATCGCATCTAATCTATGTAAGACGTTTTACAAATATCCTGAAAATGCGGAAAGGAGTACGCGGTGACAAAGGAAGAATTTGCGCAGGTTGTTCTTGATTCCACGGACAGCCTGTATCGAATATCAAAATCAATTCTGAAACATGATGCGGATTGCGAAGATGCGGTGCAGGAAGCAATTACGATTGCTTTTGAAAAACTGCACACCCTGCGGAAAGACTGCTATGCGAAAACATGGCTGGTGCGCATTGTGATGAATGAGTGCTACAAGATTGCACGCCGCAAAGAACGTGAATATGCGACGGAACAGTCAGATATGCTGGAAAAGCAGGAACAATCAGAAACAACCGGACTAAAACTGGAACAATCGGATGTGTATCAGGCATTGCTTACATTAGAGGAACGACAGCGTGTGGTGTTAGAGCTTTTCTACGTGGAGCAATATTCCCTAAAGGAGATTGCCCGTATCATAAATGTCCCAGTCGGAACAGTGAAGAGCCGGTTGAACCGCGGAAGAAAGCAACTGCGAAAATGCTTTGAGGAGGAATTCGTCTATGAGTGAAATGGAAATGGAATTGAAAAAATGGGCTTGCACAGAGGCACCCGAGCAATACAAAAAAAGAGTAGAACAGGCGGTAAATGCGCAGCTTGTAATGAAACAGGAGGAAGAACAGGGAAAATTACGAATTGCAAAGTATTCGGTCGCGAGAAAAACCAGACGTGCGGTGATTATTGCTGCGGCTTGCCTGCTCTTTGCCTGTGGCACGGTTACACTTGCAAATCCGGGCATCTGGCAGGATTTTCTTTCCGACCTTGGAAACAATGCGAAGGATGCGGAGACACTGATTCAATCAGATATTGCAGAAGATGTATCTGGAGATCTCTATGAGGTGGTGGATGTGTATCTGGACGGCAGAAGACTGGTATTTACAGCAAAGAAGGTCGATGGAAATGAGATTGCAACGCCGCTCAATTGCTCGGATCATGCAAGTGTCAATGGCGTTGATTGTATGATGTATGAATTTAAGTATGCAGGAGATCATATGTATGAAGGCGAGATCTATCTGGCACAGGAACTTGCCGGAACGGATTTGAACGGAGCGGCACTGGAGGTTTCTTTCTCCTTTAATGTCTCAGGAAACGGAGAATCAATCGAAAAAAGATGGTGTTCCTTTACGATTCCAGCGGATATGACACAGAATCTGATGGCACAGACCGAACTGTTTCAGAGTGAAAAGGTGGAGATTAAACAGAAGGATACGCAGGGAAATGTACAATGTATCGGAACTGTGTGTGGTGAATTTATAAAAGCTCCGTCCGGCGTTGATATGACACTGCATTATGAGTTTACTGGGGCAGATGCAAAGAAACATGCAATTTCATATATTGGCGGATTCGGGAAATACGATATGCTGTGGGGATATAAACTTGTGGATAGTCAGGGCGCGGAGATCGAAGTCAGCATGAATCCGCAGAATGAGGTAGATGAGGAGAATCGGTATTGCATTGATCTGTACCAGAATATCAGTAATCTGGATTATACATCGGATTCGGTGACAATCATCCCTGCAAGCTGTGATTATTACGAAAGCGGCGAATTCGATGGAAAGCCAATTGAAAGCACCGTTCAGGAGCATCCGGAGCTTGCCATTACGATTCCGATGAAATAATTGCGAATGATGGCGAGTTGCATTATATTAGGTAATCACATAAAAATCGACTGGCACAGTTCCCGCTTACTGTTCTTGCAGATCATGTAGCTGTTGATGACCGGTGTTTCCAAGTCCAGCAGTGGAATGACGCGGAGCTTGCCCGCCTCCAAGAATGGTCGAGCCGTATCCGCAGGCAGGAACGTATAGCTTTCCGAGCCAAGCAAAAAAGGAATGATCTTGGAACAGTCATCAATTTCCAGAGAAAATTGATGATAGCGCGGAAATAAGTTTCGGATGAACTGTCCGACATCCTGCAGGGCAAAATTGCACATCAGATAATTCTCGGCAATCAACGCCTGCTTCGTGATACCGCGCGCATACATCGTATTATAATAATCGGTCACTAAAATCATCTTATCCTGCTTGTAAACCTCGCAGTGATAGGATGATTTTTTCATAGGAAGATAGGTGAAGATCACATCGAAGATATCGTTTTGCAGCTGATCCATCAGCAGATTGGAAAGACCAATCGTGATCTTCAGGGCGTCGTTTGGAAATTGTCTTCGATGTTCCAAGATGATCGGTGCCAGATGTCCTTCGTAGATGGAATCGGAGCAGCCGATGCGCAGATGGTTTTCGTATTTGTGTAAGGAACTGATTTCGGAGAGTGATGCATTCGTCAGTGTGATGACCTTCTCCGCATAGTCCTTGAACTGCTCGCCTTCCACGGTCAGCTCCACGCTGCGGTTGTTGCGCGTGAAAAGCGCGATATTCAGCTCTTTTTCCAACTCGTGAATGCGGTTTGTCACGGTAGACTGGGCGACAAAAAGCTGCGCGGCGGTGCGTGTGTAGTTTTTCGTATTGGCAAGTGTCAGAAATGTATTCAATGCTTCGATATCCATAAAAACCTCCTATTATTCGTAAATTCGATTATTACTATCAAAATTATCTATTTTACATATAATATAGCATGTGTTTATAATGAGTGCAACAAAATTGGATGAAACATCCGAAGGATGGAGGACGGCATATGCAGGAAATCAGACTAAGCAACAAGACGAATAAATTGGAATTAGACCCATACAGCTATCAGTTACAGGACGTGGAATCACCGGAGCTTTTCCGCGAGATGTTCCCGTATACGGAGACGCCGAAGATTGCATTTAACTATCGCCGGGTGCCTGAAAATATGCCGGAGGATATCTTCATCACGGATACGACATTTCGTGACGGACAGCAGTCGCGCGCGCCGTACACGATGGAGCAGATGGTACACATATATAAACTCCTGCATGAGCTCGGCGGACCAAACGGCATGATCCGTCAGACCGAGTTCTTTGTGTATTCGGAGAAGGACCGCAAGGCACTTGAGAAATGCATGGAGTTAGGTTATGAGTTTCCGGAGATCACGACATGGATTCGTGCGAACAAGAAGGATTTTGAGATGGTAAAATCCATTGGTGTCAAGGAGACGGGCGTGCTTGTGAGCTGTTCGGATTACCATATCTTTCACAAGATGGGACTGACAAGGAAGCAGGCATTAGACAAATACCTTGGAATCGTGTCAGACTGCATCGAAGCAGGACTCCGTCCAAGATGCCATTTTGAGGATATCACGCGCGCGGATTTCTATGGATTTGTCGTTCCGTTTGCAAACCGTCTGATGGAAATGTCCGATCAAAGCGGTGTACCGATCAAGATCCGTGCCTGTGACACGATGGGCTTCGGCGTGCCATATCCGGGCGCATCCTTACCGCGAAGCGTGTCCGGTATCATCTATGGCTTGCAGCATTATTCCGGTGTGCCATCCGAGATGCTGGAGTGGCATGGACACAACGATTTCTATAAGGGCGTCGTAAATGCAACAACCGCCTGGATGTATGGTGCAAGTGCCGTCAACTGTTCGCTGCTTGGCATCGGGGAACGTACCGGAAATGTACCGCTTGAAGCGATGGTATTTGAATATGCATCCCTGCGCGGACACTTAAATGGGATGAATACGAGAGTGATCACAGAGATTGCGGAATATATCAGCAAAGAAACCGGCTATGAGATTCCGCCGATGACACCGTTTGTCGGCGAAAACTTCAACCTGACAAGAGCCGGCATCCATGCCGATGGCATGCTCAAAAATCATGAGATTTACAATATCTTCGACACTGACACACTGCTTGACCGCCCGCCAAAGGTTTCAGTCAACAGCACATCCGGCATCGCAGGTGTCGGCTACTGGATCAACCAGTACCGCAAGAAGAAGGGGCTTGAACCGGTTGATAAGAAATCGCCCCTGGTGCGTCGTGTGTACGACTGGGTACAGGAGCAGTATGACGAGGGACGAATTACAATTATCAGTGATGCAGAACTCACAAGACAGACTGAGCTTGCAATGGAAGTAGAATAGTGAATCTACGAATCATTAACCAATCCCCCCCAGTGCGATACCAAGGATCAGCACAAGGATACAGATCGGGCAGTACAGATATTTACAGACAGGTACATACTTGTCTGTAAATTTTTTGTTACGTCCAAGGTTTACCTGCTCCTCGACATAGTTCTTACCGTATACCCAGAAGAACATGATACCGGCGAGACCTGCACCAAGCGGGCAGATGTAGATGGACAGAACATCCATCCAGTCGGATACGATTCCCTGAATACAGATGGACACAATCACGCCGATGACACCGATGAGAAGACAGGAGAGCTTGCGGTTTAAGTGAAGCTTTTCCTGCACCGTTGCGATTGGCGCTTCGTATAAGTTAAGCAGAGACGAAAGTCCTGCGAAAAATACCGCTACGAAAAAGATGATCGCTACGATGTGTCCGCCCGGCATAGACTTAAATAAGCTAGGAAGGAAGATAAACATCAGTCCCGGACCACCCTGGTCAAGCTGTGCACCGGTTGTAGCCATGGCAGGGATGATCACGAGTGCGGCAAGTATCGCGGCAATCGTGTCGAACAAGGCAACACGACCGGCGGAAGCAGGAATATCCTCGTTATCCGGCAGATACGAACCATAGATCAACGTTCCGTTTCCGGCAACAGACAGGGAGAAAAATGCCTGTCCCAAAGCGAAGATCCATGTCTCCGGCTTTGCCAGAGCGGAAGGTTCGACGCGGAAGATGTACTTATAGCCGTCGATGGCGCCCGGCTGACATGCCGTGTAGATTGCAAGGATCAAAAACAGCAGGAAGAACACCGGCATCATGATCTTATTCGCTTTCTCGATACCATTTCCGACACCGAACATCAGGATTATAACAGCAACTACAAGTGCGATGATCTGCCACAGATTGTTGCCGAAGGCAGAAGCCATTCCACCAAACGATGCGGCGAAGGAATCGATATTGTCCGGGGCAAGCGTGCTTCCGGTAAATGTTCCGATCATGTATTTCAGAATCCATCCCATGACGACGGTATACCCAATCGCCATCGCAAGAGAACCAAGCACCGGGATAAAACCGAGCGTTTCGCCGACCTTTCGTTTGCCGCGGGATTCACATGCGGCACCAAAGGCGTCAATCGGGCCGGATCGTGTGCCTCGTCCGAAGCTCATCTCCCCGATGACACCGGTCGATGCAATCAGTACAACAAAGATAAAATACGGGATAAGGTAGGAACCGCCTCCATATAAAGATACACGTGTCGGGAACATCCAGATATTGCCCATGCCGACGGCAGAGCCGATGCAGGCGAGGATGAAACCGAGACGGTTAGTAAAAGATTCACGTTTGCTCATATAATTTCTCTCTCTCTCTGAATATTTTGAAAATTATTCCGCACGAACTATGCAGAAAATGAAAAATCTAAAATCTACTATACAGTATAACTGCCAAAATGTAAAATGAATAATAAAAAACGCACGGAAAGGCGGTTGTTTTTTGACGGATTCTATACTAATATACATAATAAATTAAAATTTTTTTTTGATGGGAGATAAATATGAGAATCGGGAAAATAGAGCTTATGCGTTTTCTGGGGGCTGTGCTGATCATGAATGCACATTTTGGCTATCAGGACCGACCATTTCAACTAAGCTGGTTTTTTGTAGAGTTCTTTTATATAATAACCGGATATTTTACAATGAGACATTTCGAGAAACAGGAACCACAGGAACACTTTGAAGCTGTGAAAATAGCGGTTGAGTATACGGGAAAGAAGTTTGTACAGTTTCTCCCGTATACTACGGGAGCGATATTGATTACATATATTGCTATGAATTGGCATTATATAGGAGAAGGTGCATTTGGAAACTTCATACGGTCATTTGAAAATATGCCGTTTGAGATGCTATATCTGTCTGAGGCTGCACCGGAGGGATCGTTGTTGTTTACAATGTGGTTTTTATCAGCGATGTGTCTGGTATTCCCGTTTTTCTGCCTGTTGTTGATGATGCGGAATCGCCGGTTATCTGGCATGATTTGTTTTTATGTAGCACTTTTTTATTATCTTCATACATATGATTATGGTGCACATGAGTTTCCAAATCGATTGGTACGAACATTTGCGGGTCTGTGTCTGGGCGCGACTATAGCGTTGTTGGCGGATTGGTTAAGAGGGATTTCATTAAATCGAACATGCAGGGTGTGGCTGTCAGTGCTGGAAGTAATCACATATGTGTTTCCAATTGTGACCTGTTACCCGCATTTTAAGTTTCTGCGTGGAAATCTGTTGTGCTTTGTGGTAAGTGTGACGATTATATTTTCCGGTCAGAGCATGGTGCCGGATATGTCCTGTCGATTTTTCTCATGCCTGGGCAGGCTTAGTATGCCGTTATATGTATGGCATATAGCAGTGTTGAGAGTAATTGAGAGATTCTTCCCTGATGTTGATATGTTGACAAAGGTGCTTGGCTTTTGGCTTGGTACGTTTGCTTTGGCAATAGGAAATATGTATCTGGTTGGATTCGTAAAACATCGTTTAAGAAAAGATAAGGAATGTACTATGAACTAAGAAAGAGGTGCAAGACATGACAGAACAGGAAAAGATGCTGGCAGGCAAGATCTACGATTCATCGGACGAGACGTTACTTGCCATCCGTACAAAGGCACATAAGCTGTGTCAGACCTATAACCAGACTGCAGACACCGAGGAGAAAGCGCGGGAGCAGATAATGCGTGACCTGATCCCTGATTGCGCGAAGGGCGTGTATCTGCAGGGACCGATCTATTTTGACTATGGGAAATTTACGACAATCGGTGAAAATACGTTTGCAAACTTTAATTTCACGGTGTTAGATACCTGTCCGGTGCATATCGGCAATAACGTCTTCATCGGACCGAATGTATCGCTTGTGACACCGATGCATCCGTTTCGCTATCAGGAGCGTAACATCAAGTTCAGGCAGGATGGCACGGCATACGATGATGAGTACGCAAAGCCAATTACGATCGGAGATAACTGCTGGCTTGCAAGCAATGTCGTTGTGACCGGTGGTGTGACGATCGGCGAAGGCTGTGTGATCGGTGCAGGCAGTGTGGTGACAAAGGATATTCCGCCACATTCCCTGGCGGTTGGAAATCCGTGTAAGGTAATCCGGCAGATCACGGAGGCAGATTCCATTCGAAATCGGGAAGATTTGTGGTAGATGAAAAAAGAGGGCAGCTTACCATCTTTTTTGATATCTGACTTGCAGCCGCTTATAGCTGCTTTTTTAATTGCTCGATTTCTTCCTGAAGAAATCGGTTCGTCTGTTCTACGCTGCACACATATCCGTATTCTGGCAGCGTCTGGATGAAGTCCATGATACTGCTGCAAAGTGTGTGCTCTTCCAGTGGAAGAATCATGGAATTCCCATCGTTTCGTACCAGCATCAGGAACGTCATGGATGGCGGTGTAAACGCGATGGAAATATTCAGAGACGTATGTATTTTGGAAGGATCTAATAGCAGAAAATGATAGTCTGTATCATTTTGGTTTGCCTCTATAAATTTGCGGAGAATATAAATACGGTCTTCGATATCAAAGCGGGCAGCGAGCGTATCCGGAAAATTCACATTTTTTCCTTCCGCGGTAAATAATTTTAAGCCTTCCAGCGTGAAGAGAATCGTATGGCTTTCCTTCGTAAGCTGACCGATCCGTTCTAATAATTTGGCGCGGATGACATCCTTGTAAGGGGATTCCAACATGTATTTGTCAATCATTTCCGGCGTGAGATATTTCTCGATGGTGGGCTGGATATTCAGGCAGATTGGATAGTTTAATGCCGGATCTACTCCATTTAATACATTTAACAGGTCAAGTGGTGTCTGCGCACCAGAGGTCAGGATATTTGACCGGGCAAGAAGCTGCTCGTAGTTGTGCAGATAATACTCGTGAATTGCTTTGTCGCTCAATATCAAGGCTGTCTCATAGGTTGGGGACAGCAGGATGACGTGTGTATTCGTGATGACATAATATGGGAACGCGGTTGCCTGTTGTTTAAAACGATTTCGCGCAGAGTAATAATAGTGCACTTCAAATGTGCCAGGAAATGCGGCAAATGATGGCAGCAGATTCTTCAAAATCTGAATGTTGTGTATATTATCATAGTTTTCGCCGTCCATCTGCGTTTTCTGATATTCGATTAAGTGCTTCACATGCAACGGCTGAAAGGTTGGATGATACAGTGGTTTGAAGAAGATAGACGCGTATGGGTGACTCATATCAGCAAATGTATATATAAATGGATGATCTTCGGTTGTCACATTTTTCAGGGCGACAGAATAGATTGCGTTTACAATCTGATAGGTGCCTTGAATCAACATACAGTTCGACCAGGTATCGACATTTGATACAATCAAATCATAAGGGGAATCGTCTGTCTGGTAGAGCGTCGATGTGGACATTTCCAAAATACGCTTGATTTCCATATGTGTCTGGAAACGCTCGGTTCCAATCTGATTGATCAAAAAAGCCTGTTCTAATTCTTCCTTGTCAATCGGCGAAAGTGCGAAAAACGGAAGAAGCTTTTCGTAGATTTCTTTTGTGATTTTTCTTTGCCCGGATAAGATCTTCTGAAGTGTTGTACGATTGAGGCCGCTTTGCTGAGAGATAGAATATACCGTATATCCGTTTGATTCGATGTAGTGCTTGATCAAAGCCTGTATTGTATCCATAATTTTCCTCACTATACTTTAATGCTATGTATATTTTAAAACACAACTATATAAAATGCTATCGCTAAAAATTACAAAAACCGTCACATTTTTTGTCACATATTGAAAATGCATATTTTTTTCTTATAATTGGAACTGTATTGGCAAGGTAGACGGAGAAAAGGGGAGAATGTAATACGTGTTTGTGACAATGATTATATAAACTCCTTGCACATATCGGAAAAGTCTGCGTAATTGCAGACTTTTTTGCTTTGTCAATAAAAAATAACAAAGGGGGCTTTATATGAGAGCAATGAAATGTTGGAAACGGCTGACTGCATTTTTGTTGTCATTCGTCATGGTGCTTGGATTGGTTCTGACAAATGGAATCACCTCCGAAGCAGCGAGGAAAGAAACTGCATGGACAGAAGACGGGGAAATCGAAGTAACTGTTCCAAGTGTTATGTACAAGACACATGTGCAGTCATTTGGATGGGAGAAAAGCTGGAAGAAGGACGGACAATCTTCCGGTACGTTTGGAAAGGCAAAACGTCTGGAAGCCATTCAGATTCAGGTAGACGGTGGTTATGGTATTGGAATTGAATACCGTACGCACGTGCAGAGCATTGGCTGGCAGGGCTGGAAGCATGATGGACAGTTATCCGGTACAAGTGGACAGTCAAAGCGTCTGGAGGCAATTCAGATTCGTCTGACTGGTAATAATGCAGATTTATATGATGTATATTATCGTGTACATGCACAGACCTATGGCTGGATGGGCTGGGTAAAAAATGGAGAGCCAGCAGGTACAGCAGGACAGGCGAAGCGTCTGGAGGCAATCCAGATTATTATAGTTCAGAAATGGGAATCTCCAGTCTACATGTACAATGCAAGCGGAGAGTCATTAAAGGGCTCTGAAAGCTGTGGATTTGTCGGAACAGCAAAGACAAATACATCCGATGCAAATGGTGTGGTAACATATAGAACGCATGTGCAGAGTTATGGAAACCAGAACTGGGTAAGCGATGGCAGTATTGCCGGAACAAGCGGAGAGGCGAAGCGTCTGGAAGCCATCTATATCAAGTTAAATGCATCGAAGCTTGGCTATACCGGAGGTATCCGTTATAAGACACATGTACAGTCATTTGGATGGGAGAAAGAATGGAAAAAGGATGGTCAGATGTCTGGAACGAGCGGAAAGGCAAAACGTCTGGAAGCCATTCGAATTGAGCTGACCGGCACGATTTCTTCTTATTATGATGTATATTATCGTGTCCACGCGCAGTCATACGGCTGGATGGGCTGGGCAAAGAACGGAGAGACTGCAGGTACAGCAGGACTTGGAAAACGATTAGAAGCAATTCAGATCTGTCTGGTAGAAAAGGGCAGCGATGCTCCAAATGCATTGCCGGCAGCTTCCAATGCCAAGGCTTATCAGGGAACACCGGAGCCAGTAGATAATAGTATCATTTATGTATATTCATGGAACACAGAGCTGGGAGAACGTCTGGAGTATTTTAAAGATAAATATCCACAGTATGCAGACAAAGTAAAATTTGAAAATCTGGGACTTAGCGGAACAAGCGATGAATACAAGAAAGAAATCGAAGCTGCATATCAGAAGGGCGGTCAGAAGGTTCCTTCGATTGTAGCGATGGATGAGGATGTTTCAAAATATTTTATGTCTTCGGACATGTTTGTGAGTATGGACAGCATTGGTATTACAAAGAAGGATTATAGCAATGCATTCCAGTACACCATTGATTATGCAACCGTAAATGGCAAGTTAAAAGGACTTTGCTGGCAGGCAACACCGGGATGTTTTGTCTATCGTACAGATATTGCACAGAAGGTGCTTGGAACTTCTGATCCGGCAAAGGTACAGACATATGTAAAGGATTGGGATGCCTTTATGCAGACTGCAGAAAAGATGAAGCAGGCAGGCTATAAGATGGTATCCGGACCAAAGGAAATCCAGAATGCGGCATTGGCAGATCGAAAGAGTGCATGGGTAAATGATGGTACTGTTACGATTGATCCGGCTGTTGACAAATATTTAGAGCTGGCAATGCAATTGATCGACAATGGTTATACAAACAAGAATGATCCTTGGACCGATGGCTGGGTAAGTGATTTCACAGGTGATGTATTTGGCTATTTCGGATGCCCTTGGTTTGTATACTGGACAATCAACGATGAGGAAAGTGGTTCCGCTACAGCAGGAAAGAGAAATATCTGTGCAGGCCCTTCTGCTTACAGCTGGGGTGGTACATATCTTTCTGTAACGGATAAGTGTCCAAACAAAGAGCTTGCAGCGCTTGTATTAAAGACACTTTGCTGTGATACCGATGTGATGTATAAGATTCAGGACGAGACCTTGGATTTTGTAAACAACAAGGCAGCCGTTCAGAAGATGATTGCGAATGGAAAGGGTGCAACTCCGATTTTGGGAGGCGCAAATCCATTGCAGACATGGTATAATGTAGCAGTCAAGGTTGATGGATCAAAGGCAACACAGTACGATTCGGTAATTGATGGATATCTGTATACAGTTATCGATGGATGTGAGGGTGGACACCACGAGTCGAAGGATGATATGAAATCAATGTTGAAAGCGATGATTAAAGAGGGATATCCAAATTTAACAGTGAAATAAAGAACGTTGTTTTTGACGATAAGGAGCACAGGTATTGCTTGTGCTCCTTCTTTTGTTTTGTAAATAGAATGTAAAAAAAACAAAGTTATTGCAAATTTATTATCATGTGTTATACTAAATATAGTTTCTGGCTATATAGTTTTAATAACCATGGAAACGTAGGATAAAAAAGGAGGATTTAAAGGGATGAGAGGCAAAAAATGTTGGAAAAGGGTGACAGCCGTCCTGATGGCATTCATGATGCTGGTCGGACTAGTAATGACAAATGGCATTACGTCGGAAGCATACTGGTATAACAGCGAGGGTGAGCGTTATCCGAATGTTGGGTATAGAACCCATGTACAGTCAAAAGGCTGGGAGAGAAAATTGACTTTGAACGGAAGAACATCCGGAACAGTCGGAGCAGGAAAACGTCTGGAAGCAATCCAGATCATTGTAGAGCCAGGGTATGGTGTTGGCGTTGAGTACCGTACACATATTCAGTCAAAGGGCTGGGAGAAAACATGGAAAAAAGATGGTGAAACATCTGGTACAAGTGGAGAGGCAAAACGTCTGGAGGCAATTCAGATCCGCCTGACTGGTACAAACAAGAACAAGTATGATATTTATTATCGTGTACAGGCACAGACTTATGGCTGGCTTGGCTGGGTAAAGAATGGTGCTTATGCAGGAACTGCAGGACAGGCAAAGAGACTGGAAGCAATCCAGATTATCATTATGCCAAAGACAGATTATCCAACGGATTACGAGGGCTTTGATGGAACGATCGGTGGTGGATTCGTAGATATGGGTAAGAACCCGACAACCAATGGTTCAGGTGCAGTTTCTTACATGACACATGTACAGTCATATGGTAACCAGAAATGGGTAAGTGATGGTTCTATCTCCGGAACAAGCGGAGAGGGAAAGAGACTCGAAGCAATCTCGATCAAGGTAAACAATGCACAGTTGAATAATATCAGCGGTGGTATTGCATATACAACGCATGTACAGACTTATGGCTGGTCACAGGGCTGGAAGTATAATGGAGCAGCATCTGGAACAAGAGGAGAAGGAAAGCGTTTGGAGGCAATCCGTATTCAGTTAACAGGCCAGCTGGCACAGTACTATGATGTATATTATCGTGTACACGCACAGACTTATGGCTGGCTCGGCTGGGCAAAAAATGGCTCAATTGCAGGTACATCCGGTTTAGCAAAGAGACTGGAAGCAATTCAGATCGTGATTATTCCAAAGGGTGAGCATGCTCCAAACCCATTGCCGGCAGCACCGGGTGCAGCAGCATATGTGCATTAATCGGAATACATAACAGAAGATTGGAAGAGACATTATGAGTGATCATAATGTCTCTTTTTTTATGCCGTCAATTGTAATCTGAGATTCCATACCCGCCATCTCAGACTTCTTTAAAAGTTAATAGTAGTAAGTGTAAAGGAAGGGTATGGATTTTCCTTTACAAATTCAAGAGACTGACTGGATTGTTGGTCTCTTTTTTGTTATGCTTTGATTTCTGGCGGCTGGAAAGGAGCTACCATGTCAAAGTTTTTAACATATGAAGATCGATTAGTTATTGCACAACTCCTTCAGGAGAATGTCTCTTTTGGAGTTATAGGAAAGAAGTTAGGCAAGGATCGTACCACGATTGCAAAGGAAATAAAAAAGCATTCCTATGATAAGAAAAGTGGTCGCCCAGGATATCCTTACAATCCATGTAAACATCGCAGTACATGCAAAGCTAAAAAGCTGTGCGGAAACAGTTGTACGCATCAATCAGCGTATAAATGCAGTCTGTGTTCCGAGTGTACATTACATTGTCCGGATTTTGCAGAGGATATCTGTTCCGTTAAAACCAAACCTCCATATGTATGTAATGGTTGCAGCCAGCTTCCCAAATGTACCTTGTTAAAACGCATTTATGACCCGGCAGATGCTCATGAAATGGCACATCAGTCTATTTCGGAATCCAGGACAGGTATTTTATCCAATGAGGATGATATAGCAAGAATCAACGGAATCATCAGCCCCTTGGTTAAAAATGGACAGTCTCTTCATCAGATTTATATAGAGCATGTTGATGAAATCATGTGCAGTGAAAAAACATTGTATAACTATGTTGATGCCCAGCTTTTTGATATCCGTAACATTGATCTGCCTCGTAAAGTAAAGTATCGCCCGCGATACAAACAGCCTGAATTCAAGGTAGACAGAGGATGTCGTATTGGTAGAAGCTATACTGATTTCCAGAAGTTTCTTGAAACAAAGCCGGAGTCTGCTGTTGTACAGATGGATAGTGTTATCGGACGTGTGGGAGGCAAATGCCTGCTTACTATACATTTCGTTGAAACAAGTTTAATGCTTGCATTTCTACGAGATTCAAATACTTCAGCATCTGTCATACAGATTATAAATCTGTTGGATAAAGTCCTTGGAAATGAAGATTTTTCACGGTTGTTTCCGGTTATTCTTACGGATAATGGAAGTGAGTTTTCAAATCCAAAAGCAATTGAAAAACGAGATACGATTCCATGCAGCAGAACGAATGTATTTTACTGCGATCCAAGTGCACCTTACCAAAAGGGAGCCTGTGAAGTGAATCATGAGCTGATACGTCGTATCCTGCCAAAGGGAAGCAGCTTTGATGATTTGACACAGAAGGATATTTTTCTGATGATGGATCATATCAATTCTTATAAAAGAAAAAAGCTGAACA
>ERZ779876.35-NODE-35-length-160020-cov-44.599669_pt1 | contig 160020 bp, 125 predicted proteins | sample MGYA00511068_ERZ779876 | MGnify/ENA primary metagenome ERZ779876 (study PRJEB29588, sample SAMEA1970858) | human gut metagenome | biome: human gut; feature: human-associated habitat; material: faeces | place: Denmark | collected 2008/2010 ...
GACTTAACCCAACATCTCACGACACGAGCTGACGACAACCATGCACCACCTGTCTCACTTTGTGCAAGCACACCTTACATCTCTGTAAGTTTAAGTGGATGTCAAGACCTGGTAAGGTTCTTCGCGTTGCGTCGAATTAAACCACATGCTCCGCTGCTTGTGCGGGCCCCCGTCAATTCCTTTGAGTTTCAACCTTGCGGCCGTACTCCCCAGGCGGAATGCTTATTGTGTTGACTGCGGCACAGAAGGGGTCGATACCCCCTACACCTAGCATTCATCGTTTACAGTGTGGACTACCAGGGTATCTAATCCTGTTTGCTCCCCACACTTTCGCGCCTCAGCGTCAGTTACAGTCCAGTTAGTCGCCTTCGCCACTGGTGTTCCTCCCAATCTCTACGCATTTCACCGCTACACTGGGAATTCCACTAACCTCTCCTGCACTCAAGCCCGACAGTATCCAAAGCAATTCCCACCTTAAAAGCAGGACTTTCACTCCAGACTTACCGAGCCGCCTACGCGCCCTTTACGCCCAATTATTCCGGACAACGCTTGCCCCCTACGTATTACCGCGGCTGCTGGCACGTAGTTAGCCGGGGCTTCCTCCTTGGATACCGTCTTCTACTCGTCTCCAAGGACAGGAGTTTACGATCCGAAAACCTTCTTCCTCCACGCGGCGTTGCTGGGTCAGAGTTCCCTCCATTGCCCAATATTCCCCACTGCTGCCTCCCGTAGGAGTTTGGGCCGTGTCTCAGTCCCAATGTGGCCGATCACCCTCTCAGGTCGGCTACCGATCGTCGGCTTGGTGGGCCGTTACCTCACCAACTACCTAATCGGACGCGAGCCCACCCCAAACCGATAAATCTTTTACCCCAGAACCATGTGATCCCGTGGTCTTATGCGGTATTAGTACACCTTTCGGTGTGTTATTCCCCTGTCTGGGAAAGGTTGCTCACGCGTTACTCACCCGTCCGCCGCTAAAACAGCTCATAGCAAGCTACTCACTGTCTCCGCTCGACTTGCATGTGTTAGGCACGCCGCCAGCGTTCGTCCTGAGCCAGGATCAAACTCTTTCGTTTAATCCTTTATTCCTCAATCAGGTTTCCCCGACCAAGTTTCACTCATTCGGAATTACTGTCTTGTTTGCGTTGTTATTGTTCTGTATCGTTTTCAAGGTTCGTACCAGTCTCGCAAGTGGCTTTTCAGCGGCTCGCGCAACCAGCTTTGTCAGTATACTACTTTTTCGCCCGCCCGTCAAGGGGTTTTTTGAAGGTTTTTGCGGTTTTTTTGCTTCTTTTTCATTTTCCGAACGATAATCACAATTTTCAGCGCTCATCGTTCGGAAATCTGCGAACCTTTCAGGTGATTTCCTTTTGGTTTATTCGTCCGACTCGTGCCGAGCAGGAGTCACCCTCCCGCCCGGCACGTCCGCATCAATCCACCGCGTGATCAAGCATCACGTTTTCACCGCTCCAAATTCGCTTCGCCGTCCACGGAATCTCCGGCTTCGACCAGAAATCCGCCGTCGGCGCAAGCCCCAGCGGCAGAAACACGGTCAGGCATAGGTACAGGCTGCCGACACAGATGTACCCCTCCGCCAAGTCCGGCTGACAGCCATACACGCCCGGCTGAAGCCACCCCTGCGCGTCGAACATCGCCGGATGCTCCGTCACCTTGCGGATGCACGCCGTCAACGCTGTTCGAACCTGCTCCGGCGGCAGTTCATCCGGCAGGAAATCTTCCAGTGCTGCCTGTGACAGCAGCTGGAACGCGCCGAAGCGGTAGGTAATCGACCGCCCGATGACCGGGTAACTGCCGTCGGCGTTGATGTTTTTCTCCAGCTCCGCCGCATACCGTCCCGCGCGGTGCTCCACCTGTTTCAGCAGCTCATCATAGCCGCGCCCAACATCCGCGAATGTCCGCAGCACATCAACATACATCGGCTGAATGACGAAGCTGTTGTAGTAATCCCAGCGGAATTTCGGGCCGTCGCCGTACACGCCATCGCCCAGATACCAGCTTTCAAACATGTTCACAGCGTAATCCACGCGCGTCAGGTCGTAGTCGCTTTCGCCCATCACGCGCAGTGCCGCCTCCACCATTGCGGAGAAGAAGAGCCAGTTCATCACAAACGGGGTGAATTTCCGCGTCGTGCGCAAGGCGCCCACCAGATTCCGCTTCGTCTGTTCATCCAGCGCGCAGAACAGCTGCTTCGGTGCGCGAACGATGCCGTGCGCCAGGAACGCCGCGTCCACCAGCGCCTGCCCATACCCTTCGGTGAAGTTCATGAAGTCCGGCGATTCCGGATTTACCGCGTTTGTAATTGCCTTGCGGGTCAGCTCACGGTATTCCGCCTGAATCTCCGCTTCTTCGCCCGTCAGGCCATCCAGTTCCAGCCACGGCGCAATGCCGCAGACCGTCCGCCCCAGCGCTTCGAGGTGCATATACTCCGCCCTGTCGGGATGGAACACCGTCGGCATGTTCTGCTTCAGCGTCCCCGCCGCCAAGTTTTTCAGCACCGGATCAGCGATTTTCAGCATTGTTTGCAGCCAGTACGCTCTTGCTTCCATCTTATTCGCCTTCCTTGTCGCATCCGTAAACTTCCCACTCCGTCAGCGCGGGGAATGCCGACGGGTCGTCGCTTTTCTGCATCCGCTCCAGCCGCATCCAGCGCACCGTGTGTTTTCCCAGCGGGATGATTTGCCTCTCGCCCGTCTTTTGCAGGTCGAACGCGATTTCCGTGCCATCGGACAGTACGACGTGTCCGCTGACCCAATACGCGTCATGCGGGAAATCCGCGCGGAGGATGAGTGCCATTGCGTCCACCGTCACCTCGCGCCCGAAGTCAATGCAGCACCACGCGTCTTCCCGCGCGCCGATGCCCCAGCTGCCGAACGGCCACTCGCCGTGATAATTGTTGCAATGCAGCCCGTTGATGGCGTTGCGCGCGCAGAAGCACGCCTCGTTGCGCGTTTCGACATTCGCGGTGATATGGGGGAAGAAGTCCGTTTCGCCGCGCAGATCCGCCGGATTGCAGGCAATATCGCGCCGCCCATTGATTTCCTCTGCCGTCATTGGGCGCGCCGTAATGACGTGCCGTTTCGCCTCGAACGCGCCGGGCGCATACGCCAGCCGATGTTCCCCTGCCGGAACCCGCCATGTCATCCGCCCGTTCGGCAGATACACTTCGCCCGGCAGCAGTGTCACGTCCATCTGCACGCACAAATGCTTTTCGTCCGCAAGGATTTCCACTGTGTCGCCGTCTTCATAGACCCGGTCGATGCACAGGCGCGCATCCTCCGCGCTCTGTGCTGAGGCAATCAGTGTTCCATCCGCCGCTTTCACCAGAATCGTAATCATGCTATTCCTTTCATCGCCAGAGCATTGGGTCGCTACCCGTCAGCTTCGCCAGCGCCTCCACAAGGAAGTAGTCGCCATAGGTGATGTTCGTGTGCCGCCCCGCGCCGTCGTCGTGGTAGCTCGCAGTGCATTTTGTCAACAGTCCGCAGCTGTTCTGCGTCCAGTCGACGCAGTGCTCAAGCAGACCATCCACCAATCGAACCGCCGCCGCGTGATACTCCGCCTTGCCCGTGATTTTCATCAGTTCCAGCAGACCGCACGCTGCCACCGCGCCCGCGATATTGTCGATGCGCTCCTCATCCTTCGGCTGACAGAAATCGCAGTCGGTCAGTCCGTCCGGGCGGATATGCCGGATGAAGTTCGCCGCGATTTTCTCCGCCGCGTCCAGATATTCCGCATTGCCGCCGTTAAGGTTCGCCAGTGTAAAGCCGTACAATCCCCACGCCTGCCCACGGCTCCACTGCGAGCCGAGGCAGTATCCCTGTCCGCCGTATTCCTTGACGCGCTTGCCCGTCTCCGGGTCAAACTCGATAATGTGGCTGACCGATCCATCCGGGCGCAGGAACTCCCGCAGTGTCGTCTGCGCGTGAATCTGCGCGACTTTCGCGAATCGCGGGTCGCCCGTCTCGCGGGTTGCCCACCAGAGCAGGGAAAGATTCATCATGCAGTCGATGATGGCAAATCCGCGCTGGTCAGGGTGATTCCACGCGCGGATGAACCCTGCCGGGTTGAAGCGCCCCATGAGAAGGCTTGCCGCGTGAAGCGTGTCGGTTTTCGCCTGTTCGTCGCCGGTCAGCTTTGCATCCGCGCCGCAGGACAGCAGGTACATGAAGCCAACGTCGTGATTCAGGCAGCGGAACGTGCGGAATTCATCCGTGAGGAGCTTCTCCACGCGCCGCGCTTCGGTCTGGAACTGCTCGTCGCCCGTCGCGCAGTGCAGCTGCCACATCAGCCCCGGCCAAAAGCCGCCTGTCCACCAGCTGTTGCCGTCGTAGGGGGATGTAACCCAAGCACCTTTTTCGCTCTTATACGGGATGATGCCCGCGTCCGCCGCCAGTTTTGCGCTCCAGCGGAACTTGTCGGCTGCCTGCCGCATGGCTTGCGTGTATTTTTCCACTCTTTTTCCCATCCTTTTTGATAAAGGGCAGACAGGGAATTTCCGCCCGTCTGCCCTTTTGTTTTCCTTCCTATTTTACCCCTTCAAGCCGCTCGTTGCAATGCCTTCGATGAAGTATTTCTGCAAGCAGAGGAACACCACTGACACCGGCAGCAGCGACACCAGAGACGCCGCCATGATAAGGTGATAGTCGCTCGTGTACTCCTGAATAAAGCGCCGCAAGCCGACCTGAATCGTCTTGTTCTCGTCGCGGGTCAGGTAAATCATCGGGCCCATGTAGTCGTTCCAAGTGCCGACGAAGGTGAAAATCACCAGCGTCGCAATCGCGGCAGTAGACAGCGGCAGCATGATTTTCGCCCAGATGCCGTATTCGCTCAGCCCGTCGATGCGCGCCGCTTCGCACAGTTCCGTCGGAATACCCTGATAGAACTGGCGCATCAGGAACACGCCGAACGCACTGAACGCCTGCAGCACAATCATCGCCAACAGCGTGTCATACAGCCCCATCGAGCGCATCATGATGAACTGCGGCAGCATGTACGCCTGCCACGGCACAGCAATCGTTGCGATATACGCCACGAACAGCAGGTCGCGCCCCTTAAAGCGCAGCTTTGCAAACGCATATGCCGCAAAAGAGGACGTCAGCGTCTGCAGGAACGTCACTGCCAGCGCGATAATCGCCGTGTTCTTGAAGTACGTCAGCAGCGACACGCGTTCCCAGATAACTCGGTAGTTTTCCCAATGGAACGTTTCCGGAATCCAGCGGATGGGGTACTGGAATACTTCCTGATCCAGCTTCAAGGAGGAGGAAAGCATCCACACAAACGGAATCAGCGTAAACAGCGCCATCGCAATCAGCACCGTATACAGCAGCACACGCCCTATCACCTTCATGGCCGGGTTGTCCTTGCGAATCGCTTTTTGATGGGTAACAACAGCCGTCTGACTCATGGTGTTCTTCCTCCTTTCTTAGTCGTTGGCGAATTTCTTCTCGTTTGCAAACTGGATGATGGTCACAATCAGGACGATGACGAGCAGCACCATGGCAATCGCGCTCGCCTGACCGTACTTGATGTTGTTGAACGCCACGTCGTAGATGTACGTCACAAGCATCTTCGTCGCGCGTCCGGGGCCGCCGTTGGTCATGATGGCGACCGTGTCGTAAATCTTGAAGCTGCCAATGACCAGCATGATGGTGCAGAAGAACGTCGTAGGCTTAATCTGCGGCAGGGTCACATTGCGGAACTGCTGCCACTTGTTCGCGCCGTCCACCGTCGCCGCTTCGTAGAGTTCGCGCGGAACGCCTTGCAGCGCAGCGAGGTAGATGACCATGTAGTAGCCCATCGAGCGCCACACGCTGACAAGGATAATCGCCCACATCGCCATCGTCGAGTCCGCGGTCCACGATTTGTTGAAGTTGATGCCCAGCGCCATAATCATCTGATTGACCGGGCCATCTTTCATCAGCATGAAGTTCCAGCAGACGCAGATAGCGACCATCGAGGCGACATAGGGGAAGAAGAAAATCGTGCGGAACGCAACCGCGCCCTTCGCCTTGTTCAGCGCCAGCGCCAAGGCAATCGCGCACACCAGCGTCAGCGGCACGTTAATCAGCGCATAGAATACGGTGTTCTTCAGCGCAATGCCAAGGTCAACGCGGTCGAAGAAGTACAGGTAGTCGCCGTTTGCCCACTTGCTGGCAACTTTGTCCACCTTGAAGATTTCCGCGAAATTTTGCAGTCCGACAAAATGGGCATTGCTGATGTCGCCACCGTTCCACTCCACGAACGCCAGCAGGATTGCGCAAACTACCGGGACGAGCGTGAAGATAGCAAACCCCAGAAAGTTCGGCGCGAGAAACGAGTAGGCAATGAGGGTATTTTTCTTTTCCAGCCTGCTCATCTTGTGTTTGCGCTGCTTGGCAGCAACCTCCGCCATAGTTGGACTCCCCTTTCAGCCTGATTTTCCGAAAAATCGACAACAGGCGGGAAGAGCGAGTTTTGGTCGCCCTCCCCGCCCACTGGCTTATGGATGCTTGATTTGCTTGCGGATGCCGATTACTCGTACAGTTCCGCCACGCGCTCGTTCATTTCCTCGATGCCTTCATCGACGGAGATTTCGCGCGTCATAATCATGGTGTGTTCTTCGTTCAGGATGGTCTGGATTTCCGCCAGCTTGTCGCTCACGCCGATTTCGATGGAAACCATGCTGGGCAGCAGCGCAGCCTTGGAGTTTTCATCCTTCGGGAAGCCGTCCACAGACGCCAGCACTTCCGCAACTTCCTCAGAGACCCATGCCGGACGGTTGCCGCAGCCAGCGGTGACCTTCGCGCCTTCCGGGCCGCACAGCCAAGAGACGTATTCCCAAGCCAGATCCTTGTGTTCGGACTTCTTGTTGATCATGATACCGGTCAGGTTGCCGAAGGAGGAACCCGCCTGCACATCTTCCTTGTGCGGCAGCGCGGTGATGCCCCATTCAAAGTCGCACAGACCATTCTTGATGTTGTTGATGAGGGTCGCGACGTACCAGTAGCCCATGGGCATCATGGCGGTGTCGCCGGTCTGGAACGCGCCGGAGTAGTGCAGGCCAGCCGCGGTCAGCTCGGTGTATTTGCGGCAGGCATCCGCGTCTTCCAGGGACAGCGCGAGGTCGTAGAAGTACTTCATTTCGTCATACTTGCCGCCCAGCAGCGTGAACTTGCCGTCGTCCACCGCGAAGTTGACGATTGCGGACAGCCAGGTGTGGTAGTGGCAGCCATACTTGCAGTTGCCCTTGCCGGTCATTTCCTTCGCCAGCGCCGCGTATTCCTCCCACGTCATGTCATTGGTGGGGTAAGCCACGCCCGCCGCGTCAAACAGGGTCTTGTTGTAGAACAGCACCCAGAAGTCAGAGCGGAAAGGCAGCGCGTACTGCGTGCCGTCCAGCGCGTAGTTGGGTTCCATGCCCACGAAGCCGGACAGATCGTAGTTGTCCTTGGCAATGTAGTCAGTCAGCGGCTCCGCGAAGCCCTGCTGCGCCCAGTTCATGATGTTGATGTTCTGCTTGACCATGAACAGGTCGCTGGTGTCGCCGCCGGAAAGCATCGTGCCGGCCTTGGTGTCCCAGTCCTGAGACGCCACGTCAACGTATTCGATGGTCACACCGGGGTGGGTTGCTTCAAAGGCTTCCTTCTGCGCCTGATAGTACGGCGTCGTGCCGACGTCCCACGCGACGATGGTCAGCGTCGTATTTTCTTCCGCCGATGCGAAGCACGCCATGCTCAGCACCATTGCGACCGCCAGTACCAGAGAGAACAACTTTTTCATGCCTTGGTTCCTCCTCTTGAATCTCTATCTGAACGGGCTCATTCCCGTCCGATCCGGTTTTGAAAGAACGTCGTTTTCGCTTACAATTCTGCTTACAATTCATCGTCTCGGCAGTTTGTACCTTTGACGTTTCTTTGTGACCTTATTATACATTTTATAGGAGTACTTGTCAAGGGGTTTTTGAAAAAATGTTTGAAAAGGCTGTTTCCTTTCCATTTACATCATGATTTCTGAAAAATATTTTCACTTGTTTTCTGTAAGCGACTTGTTTTCTTTCATTCTTTGTGTTATAATGATGTCGGAACAGGAAAGGTTTCTGCCCATGATGGCAGGGTTACAGCATTTCCCTGTCAGTAGGGCAGGAGGGAGGTTTTCCCAATGGAAAACGGTAGAGTTACGATTTACGACGTGGCGGAGCGCGCGGGTGTCTCCATTGCCACTGTCTCGCGCGCTATGTCCGGCGGCAGCATCTCCGCCAAATCGCGCCAGAAGGTGCAGGAAGCAATAGAAGCGCTGCATTATCAGCCCTCCACCGCGCATTCGCACCCGCAGGCGCAGGAGAAGCGCACCGGCACGCTCGCGCTGGTCATCGGCGATTTCGACAACCCGTACTGCTCGATGCTGATGCGCGGCGCGGAACTTGAAGCCACCCGCCACGGCTACGCGCTGGAGGTTTTCTGCCACACGCCGGGAACCATCACAAACGACCAGATGATTCGCCGCTTATTGGAGCATCGTCCGGACGGTGTCGCACTGACGGGCGGTCTGGTGGAAGACGGCCCGGCGGAGGTGATTCTGGACAACTTGAAGCGGCTGCACCACGCAATGCCCGTTGTGACGATCGGGCCGCTAATCGAGGGCATGTCCTCCATCAACATCGCGTCGGATTCCTTCGAGGGCGTCCGGAAAGTGATGACACACCTGACGAATCTGGGGCATCGGCGGATTGCGTTCATCGGCGGTCGTCTGAACACTCGCTTTTCCGATGCGCGCATCACGATGTATCGTCAGGAAATGACACGCCTTGGCGTGCCGCTGGAGGAGCAGTATGTTTTCCCTACCGGCTTCACCACGCAGTCCGGTGAAATCGGTGCTGCGCGGATGCTGGCGCAGCTGGCGGACAAGCCCCTGCCAACCGCCATCGTCGCCATCAACGACGTCTGTGCCTTGGGCGTCCTCAGCCATCTGAAAAAGAGCGGCTTCCGCGTCCCGCAGGACATTGCTCTGACTGGCTGCGACAACCTCTTCTTCACGCAGTACCTCGATCCGCCGCTGACGACGGTGGATTTGCGCGCCACCGAGCGCGGCAGTTTCGCGATGGAGGAACTCATCAACGCCCTGAACGGCGGCGACACGACCCCCATCAGCCACAAGCTGGAATGCTCCCTCATCGTCCGCGAAAGCTGCGGCGCGATGCTGGGGAGGGAAAGGTTCCGGTAAAGAAGACCCAAGGGGCGTTGCCCCTTGACCCCACAAGGGAGAATGAAACGGGACGAAGTCCCCTCCCTTGACCCTTCCGCGCGATTGGGTTGGTAACGCCGGCATACAGTGTCCGCGTGTTTAGCCCACGAACCTACGGTTCGGATTGGAGGCTCCGGTATATATTTTCGGCACAAGCCAAGAAACACGAAACTCAAAGAGTGGCGGTGCCGAAGGTTTCCAAAGGGCGATCGCAAACTTCGTTTGTTTTCATGCCCTTTGGTCGCGCCCGCAGGCGCGATTCCCCTTGTCCCATCAAAATCAAGCAGCATTTTTTCTTCCACTATAATACCAAGCAAAAAAGGAGGCTTCCCCATGCTCGCACCGCAATCCAACGCATCCCGCACCATCCTTGACTTCTCCGGCGTATGGGACTTCCGTCTCAAGCCCGACGCGCCGTGGCAGTCCATCGCTGTTCCCGCGTCCTACAACGACCAGTCCGCTGACCCCGAATTCCGCCGTCATGTCGGTCTGGCGTGGTATCGCCGCAGCATCACCGTGCCATCTCTGCTCAAAGGTCAGCGCTTGATGCTCCGCTTCGACGCCGTCACCCATAACGCTCGCGTTTTCCTTGACGGTCAGCTGCTCTGCACCCATCGCGGCGGTTTCCTGCCCTTCGAGGCGGACATGACCAATCTTCTCTGCCCCGGTCAGACTGCCCTGCTGGAAGTCGAGGTGGACAACACCATCAGTCACCACACCCTCCCTGTCGGCAACGAGGGCGGCACGGCGTTCTTCGGCTCGGATAACCCCGGCATCCCCTCCGTCGAGGCGGGCAAACAGCACCAGCATGCGCAGGGCATCAACCTGCCGAATTTCGACTTCTTTAACTATGCCGGGCTGAACCGCCCTGTCCGCCTGTACACCACCCCGGCGGATTATATTGCCGATGTGACGCTTATTCCGTCGATGGATGGCACGGTGCGCTACACCGTCGCGACCCACGGCGAGGGTGACGTGACGTTGGATGTGCTGGATGCAGACGGGCAGGTCGTCGCCAGCGGCACGGGCGCGTCCGGCGAAGTGCATGTGGCAAATCCGCATCTCTGGGAACCTGCTCCCGGCGTGCCGTACCTCTACACCGCGCGTGTCCGCTTCGCTCAGGATGAGTACAGCCAGCCGTTCGGCATCCGCGAAATCAAGGTAGACGGCTGCCGTTTTCTCATCAACGGCAAGCCCTTCCACTTCCACGGGCCCTGCAAGCACGAGGATTCCTTCTTCCACGGGCGCGGGCTTGACCAGTGCCTGAACGTGACGGACATCAACCTCTTCCACTGGCTGCACGCCAACGCCTTCCGCACCAGCCATTATCCCTATTCGGAGGAAATGCTGTCCCTGTGCGACCGCGAGGGCATCGTCGTGATTGCCGAAACGCCCGCCGTCGGCATCGGCGAAGGGGGGAAAGACCCTTATCGCTGGGCGCCCGCCGATTATCACGCCCAGGTGCTGACGGACATGATTGCCCGCGACAAGAATCACCCCTGCATTGTCCTGTGGAGCTTGGGCAACGAGCCGAACACGGATGCGCATCCGCAGTCCGCCTACGACTATTGGCATCCGCTGTACCTCTTGGCGCATCAGCTTGACCCGCAGAACCGCCCGGTGACGCTCGTCGGCTGCCAGAACGACTACACGCGCGACATCACCATTCCGTCGATGGATGTTGTGTGCATCAACCGCTATTACGGCTGGTACAACCTTTCCGGCGATTTGGAAGCCGCTGCTTTCGCCATGCGCATGGAGATGGATTACTGGGCGACGGTCAACAAGCCCACCATCCTCTCGGAGTACGGCGCGGACACCATCGCGGGGATGCACGGCACGGAGATGTTCACCGAGGAATTCCAGGTGGATTACTACAAGACCATCAACGCCTGCCTGGACGAGCGTCCCTTCGTCGTCGGCGAAACGCCGTGGAACTTCGCGGATTTTGGCACGCAGCAAGGCCCGATGCGCGCCGGCGGCAACCGCAAGGGGCTTTTCACCCGCGACCGCAAGCCGAAGATGGCAGCACACTATTTCCGTCAGCGGTGGGAGAACTTTAAGAAGTAAGGGTAGATGAAACCGAGGTCACTGTCGATTTGGGCGGCAGTGACCTCGGTTTATTTGCATTTTCCCAGCATCTATGCTATCATAGAGCATATCGCCAATCTGTTTCATCGGAGGTGTATATGTCCAATCCTCACCGAATTTCTATTTTCCTTATCCTTCTGCTCTTTCTTGGGCTGATTTTTGTAGCCGTTAGCGACCTTCTTTCCTTCCACGAAGACGACTTCGACCTTTCGGAAGCCCTCGTGCAGGTACAGGTGCAGACGCCCCGCCATTATGATTCATCCGACGTCGAAGAGCCCGTGAACTACCTGCTCGCCAGCAAACGCCGCATCCATTCCTGCGACCCTTTCACCGCTGACGAAGCCACCGTCTACTACGTCCCCAGCGAATGCTTTGACGCCTACATCGACCGTGCGCAGAACAAAGTCCTCAACCGCCTCGTTTCCGTCGCCGTCACGGATGGAAACGGCACTCCCCTCGAAGCGCCCGCCGTCCTGCCCGACATTTTCGCGCAGATTGCCACGCTGGAGCACACGTTGTTTGACATCCGCATCCTCGACGTTTCCAGCGAATACTTCGTTTTCCTGAAACTGAACGTGAATCTCCACACGCCCTGCGAGCTGTACTATTATAATCAGCAGATCGGCAAGCTCATCGAGCTGTATTCTTTTAACGACAGGGAGCTGCTGGGGCTGCATGTGATGTCAGTGGAGAGGCTGAAAGGGCTGGAATAACAAAATAAGCAGAGAGCCATCGTTTTTCGACGTTCTCTGCTTATTTTTATGCTGCCATTTCAAGAGGATTTTTCACTTTTACTTTCCGTTCAATCGTTTCTTCTGCTCGCTTCCAATCTGCCTGATACTCTTTTCCGGGATCGGCAAATCTTCCGGCATCTGCGCCGCTTCCGCTAATGATTTGCTGTGGGCTTTCATTTCGTTGTTCACTGCTTTTTCCCTCATATTTGTATTCTCGTTATCCTTGTGTACGCTTACAGTTTAGCCAACCCCATCACATTCTCCACCCCGCTCGTCCAGCAGAACATATCAACGCTCTGCACCTTCTGCACCTTGTATCCCTTCTCCACAAACAGCGCCGCATCGCGCGCCTGCGTCGCGACGTTGCAGCTCACATAGACCACGCGCTTCGGGGCGGCTTGCGCAATCGCGTCAATCACGGCGGGTTCAACGCCCTTGCGCGGCGGGTCGATCACAATCACGTCCGGGCGCAAGCCCTCTGCCACCAGCTTCGGCAGCAGCGCCTCCGCCGCGCCGCAGCGGAAATTCACGTTCCCGATGCCGTTGCGAACGGCGTTCTCCTTCGCGTTCTCAATCGCCTGCGGAACAATCTCGATGCCCAGCGCCTCGCGGCAATGGCGCGCCATCATCAGCGTAATCGTGCCCGCGCCGCAATACACGTCGCATAGGCGCTCGTCGCCCGTCAGCTCGGCAAAATCCAGCGCCGTCTGGTACAGCACTTCCGTCTGCGCCGGATTGACCTGAAAAAACGCCGCCGGGCTGATTTCAAAGCGCAGGCCGCACAACTCGTCCGTCAGCGTGTCACAGCCGTAGAGGGTGCGGAAGTGCCGACCCATAATGACATTCGTGTGCTCGCGGTTTTCATTCAGAATGACGCTGACCACGCCCGCCGCCTTCAGCGACGCAACCAGTTCCCCCTCGTGCGGAATTTCACTGCCGTTGATGACCAGCACCGCCATTGCTTCGCCTTTTCGGTTGACGCGGACGACGATGTGCCGCACCAGCCCCGTGTGCTTCTCCTCAACATACGGTTCAACGTGAAAGCGCTTCATCCACCCCAGCACGCGGCGGCAGATTTCGTCCGCCGGCGGCATGGCGTTCGGGCATTGCGCAATCGGGATAATATCGTGGCTGCGCGGCGCGAAAAAGCCCGCCACGGGTTCCTCCACCGTTCCGCCGACAGGCAGCGCCGTCTTATTGCGGTAGTGCGATGGGTCTGCCATGCCCAGCACCGGCGGCACGTCGATGTCGATATGCCCGATGCGGCGGAAGCAGTCCTGCACCTGCTGGCGTTTCGCTTCCAGCGTCGTTTCGTAGGTCATATGACGCCCCGTGCAGCCGCCGCAGCGGGGGTATGCCGCGCAATCCGGCGTTTTCCGGGCGGGTGACGCCGTCAGCGGCTTTCCCTCCATACGCCCGAACGCGAATCGGGACTGCACCTTGACGATGCGCACCCTCGCCGTCTCGCCGGGTAGCATCCCCGGCACAAAAACGGCCATGCCGTCGGCGCGGCACACGCCTTCCAAGTCCGCCCCAAGGCCATCCGCCGTCAAGGTCAGCAAATCGTTCTTCTTCATCCGCTTCGTCCCCTTCCTGTGTTGGCTTCCATTATAACAGGGTCGCCTGATTTTGACAAGACGTTGGCACTTCCCTTTCCCTCTTCGCAGAGCACGCATATGGTTCTTGATTTTTATTGTTGCAGAGGATTTCGCCTCTGCGGAGGCGAGGAGGGGGCTTTGCGGTCGCCCCCTCCACCCCTTCGCAGCGCACACCCATGTTTCTTGACTTGTACCGTAACGTCTAATCCGAACCGAAGGTTCTTTAGATAAACACGCGGACACAGCATGAAGTTGTCACCAATTGAATCGTGCAGAAGGGTCAAGGGAGAGGACTTCGTCCCGTTTCATTCTCCCTTGCGGAGTCCAGAGGCAGAGCCTCTGGATTTTCCCTCCGTCAAAGAAAATTTTTCTGAACCCCTTGCAATCGCGCGAATTGTGATGTATAATCAATAACTGGCACATCCTTGCGCTGCACAGGATGCAGCGCCAAAAGTCCAAGAGGAGGTGAAAATGATGAATAGGTATGAACTGACCTACATCATCGATACTGCACTGGAGGAAACCGCTCGCAAGGAACTGATTGAGAAGGTTTCTGCTCTGATTGCTGCTAACGGTGGTGAAGTGGAGAAGGTTGATGAGGAACCGTGGGGCAAGGGCGCAAAGCGTCTGGCCTACCCCATCAACTACAAGACCGAAGGCTGGTACGTGCTGGTGACCTTCAAGGCGCCCGCTGACCTGCCCCGTGAGCTTGAACGCAATCTGGAGATTTACGACGACGTGCTCCGCTATCTGGTTGTGAAGCTGGAAGTCAAGCGCAGCAACGTGAAGCCCCGCGCGCCCAAGGCTGCTCCCGCTGTGGAAGCGCCCGTGGAAGCCGCTGAAACCGTCGAAGCTCCCGCTGATGCCGAGTAATCGGATTTCAGCAATGACCTGTTAAAGAGGACAAGCAGATGAACAAGCTGATGATCATTGGCAATCTGACCCATGACCCTGTGCTTCGTACTGTGCGTGACGGCATTAGTGTGTGCGATTTCTCCGTTGCGGTGAATCGTCGCAATAACCGTCAGAGCACCGCCAACGGTCAGCCGGAAGTGGATTATTTCCGCGTAACGGCATGGCGGCAGTTGGGCGAAATTTGCGCGAAGTATTTGGCGAAAGGACGAAAGGTTTGCGTCGTGGGCGCAGTCTCCGTTCGCACCTATCAAGCCAATGACGGCACGACCCGCGCGTCCTTAGAGGTCCAGGCAGACGACGTCGAATTCCTGTCCAGCCGCAACGATGACGGCGCTCCAGCATACAACAATGCCGCGCCGTCCGCAGCCGCTGCTCCCGCGCCTACCGCGCAGAACAATGGCTTCACGGCGGTCGAAACCGACGAACTGCCTTTCTAATCGGCTGAAAAAGTGCCGAATTGCGATTTCAAGTGAATGAAAAGGAGGTCACACTCATGTCTGAAGAACGCTCTGAGCGTCGTCCGCGTCCGCGCGGAGGTCGTCGTCCCCGTCGGAAGGTCTGCTCCTTCTGCGTGGATAAGATTGAATACATTGATTACAAGGACATCAACCGCCTGCGCCGTTTCGTCAATGAGCGCGGCAAGATTCTGCCCCGCCGCATGAGCGGCAACTGCGCGAAGCATCAGCGTCAGTTGTCCGAGGCTATCAAGCGCGCCCGTGCCATCGCGCTTCTGCCCTACACGGTGGACTAATCGTGTCTTCAAGCCCCTGCATGTGCAAGCATGTGGGGGTTTTCCAATTGTCCGAATAGGAGGATGTCTCTCATGGAGCTGCTTTCTGCCAGCCGCGGCTTTCTCAAATGCAATTTCCACTGCCACACCACTTGCAGCGACGGTCGCCTTTCCCCCAAGGACGTCATGGCTGCCTATCGCGCGCTGGATTACGACGTTCTCGCCATCACCGACCACCGCGAGGTGACGCGCCCCGCCGCCGATGAGATTCCCGCCGGGCTGATGCTCATTCCCGGCACGGAGCTGGATTTTCTCCTGCCGACACAGGCGGTGCATCTGCTGGGTCTGGGCGTTTCGCCGGATATTGCTGATTGCTGGAATCCAAACGGCACACCGCAGCAGGCGATTGACAGCATCCGCGCGTGTGGCGGACGCGCTGTGCTGGCGCATCCCGCCTGGTCGCTGAACACGACGGAATTGATGTGCTCCTTCCGCGGGCTGAGCGGCGTGGAAATCTTCAACAGCGTCTCCTCCGTGCCCACAAACGCCTTGCGCGGGGATTCCGCCGCCATGCTTGATCCTGTTTTCGCCAATGGACAACTGCTCAACTGCTTTGCCAACGACGATTCGCACCGCTACGAAGGCGAATGCGGCATGAGCGCCACAATGCTCAACACCAATGACCGCAGTGTCGCAGGCATTCTGCGCGCCATTGACGAGGGACGGTTCTACGCCACGCAAGGGCCGGAAATTCGCGAACTTTCGCTGACGGATGGCGTGCTGCATATTGCGTGCTCGCCGGCGAAGTATATTATTTTTTACAGCAACGAGGTGTGGATTCCGAATCGCACACGGGCGCTGGAAGGGCAGACCAGTGCGGATTATGTGGTTTCGCCGCGGGAGACATTTGTGCGGGTACAGGTTGTGGCGGAGGATGGGAAATCCGCATGGACATCGCCAATTAAATTGGGGTAAGGTTGGGCGCGTCTGCAGATGCGCACCCAACTTGCTCTACCAACTACTCGCACATTGTCGCGCCAAATGGGCGCGACTGACCAGCATGGGAGAAGATTTTCTCTTGGTGCTGGTCTTTTTGATTGCAGAGGAAATCAGCTGCAAATCTTCCCCCGTTCTATTCTCCGCATCCACCGCATACACTGTATCATCACCCGAAGGGGAAAGGAGAAAAAACGCATGTTGATTGATACCATTGCCCTCGTGTTGACCATCATCGGCGCGATTAACTGGCTGCTGGTCGGCGTGTTCCAGTTCGACATCGTGGCGTGGCTGTTCGGCGGGCAGGGCGCGATTCTCAGCCGCATCCTATACACCATCATCGGCGCGGCCGGCGTCTGGTGCATCACGCTGCTGTTCAAGAACAATAGAAGTACTTGACCCCGGCGGCAAAAGGCCCTACAATAGGAGGTGATGAATTTTCTCCCGAAAGGATGAAGTGCCATGAGCAATGACCTGTTTGCGGGCATCGGCGTTGTGCCGGGGACGTTCCTGCTGCCGCGCCCGGATGCGAATTGGACGGCGTGGGCGTGCGTCGCGTGCGACCAGTACACGTCCGAACCGGAGTACTGGCAACGGGTAGACACGCTGGTCGGGCATCAGCCGTCCACCTTGCGCCTGATTCTCCCTGAATGCGACCTGCCCGCGCCACCAGAGCGCATCGACGCGATTCACGCAGCCATGCGCGACACGCTGAACGTCCTGCACCCCGGTGTGACGGACGGCTTCGTGCTGCTGGAGCGCACCACGTCCACCGGTAAGCGGCTTGGGCTTGTCTGCTGCGTCGATTTGGAGCAGTACCGCTACGACGGCGCAAAGACCCTCATTCGCCCGACCGAGGAAACCGTTGCGTCGCGCCTGCCCGCGCGTCTTGCCGTCCGAAACGGCGCACCGCTTGAGTCCAGCCACGTCATGCTCCTGCTGGATGACCCGCAGCGCACCGTCATCGAGCCGCTCTACGCCCGCCGCGACCAGCTTTCCCCGCTTTACGACTTCGACCTCATGCAGCAGAGCGGCCATGCACGCGGCTGGGCGGTCACATCCGACACGGACAAAGCCGCCATCGCCGCCGCCCTAAATCGCCTGAAGGATGCTCTCGGCGCAGACCCGCTTCTCTTCGCCGTTGGCGACGGCAACCACTCCCTCGCCACCGCGAAAAAATACTACGAGCAGCTCAAAGCGACCCTTCCCGCTGAGGAAGCCGCCGTTCACCCTGCTCGTTACGCGATGGTTGAGCTGGTCAACATCCACGACGATGCGCTGATTTTTGAGCCTGTTCACCGCGTGCTGACGAACGTCCATCCGGCGGATGTTTTGGCGGACTGGTCAGCCTACTGCGCCGCGCACGGGATGGCGCTGTCTTTCGTTCCGCCGGATGCGGATGCGCAGGAACTTCGCGTCGTTTCCGCGTCGGGCGAACAAGCGGCGTTCATTGCCCACCCGGACGGCGCACTCCCCGTCGCGACGCTCCAGCGCTATCTGGACGACTTTCTGCGCCGCCACCCCGAAGCCGCGATTGACTACATTCACGGCGACGAGGTGCTTCGCCGCCTGAGCCGTGCGGACGGCGCGATGGGCTTCCTGCTGCCCGCGCTGAACAAGGTGGATTTCTTCCCGGCGATTGAGCAGCTTGGCATCCTCCCGCGCAAGACCTTCTCGATGGGTCACGCGCACGACAAGCGCTTCTACATCGAGTGCCGAAAGATTCTTTGATTTGCAAAAAAGTTATCCACAATCCCTGCACACCATGAGGACAACCAAAAGCCCCTCGACGGATTTTGCTTCGTCGAGGGGCTTCATTTATGTTTTGGGGAACGTTGCACGCCCAGCCTTCTCCTTTGGGAACGTTGGCTGAGCGCAGCGAAATTGGATGAGATGGGTGCTGCAACAGGGAAACCCAGTAACATGGTTATGCACTGCGAAGCGCGAAAATCCCCTGCTTCCGCATGTTTATCCCTGTTGACCTTAGGCTTACCCTTCCCCCAATTTTTCCTTCAATTCCGCGAGGTGCCCTGCTTCCTCCCGCACAATCTCCAAAAACGCTGCCTGCGCCTCCCCCTCACACTTCTCCGCGAATTTCGTATATGTCTCCACCGCATTCGCTTCGCTCTCCATCGCGTACCGATACAATCCCGTCAGCGTCGTCAGCGCATCCTCCCGCGCCATTTCCGTTACGCCGCCGCGGAACAGCACATCCGCCGCCATCGCCTGCAAAAGCACCTGCTGTTCCGCCGAATTGACGGTCTTGTCCCACATTTCGGTAAAGCGCTTCAAGTGCCGCCGTTCGTCGCTCAGAATGTCCTCAATGCCCTTGCGAACTTCCTCGTCCTTCGCCAGCAGCAGCGCACGCTCGTAAGTCCGGATGGCGCGGCGCTCCATTTCCATCGCGACGGTCAGCGCCTGTCCCTGATGCTCAATAATCACTTTTGCACACCCCTTCCACAGGAAATTCCCATGTATTCCACAGCTGTTCACCGCTTTTCCACAGACTTATCCACAGTTTCCACATTTCTGGGAAGGCTAACAGCCTGTTAATCCACAATATCCACAGTCTTATCCACATGCCCCGTTGATAGTTTTTTTTCTGCGGAAAAGTCCGCAAAGCCAGCAAAATCAACGGTTTGCTCGTTTATACTATTTTCGGATGAAAATGCGCCAAGATGCGCCGCGAATTTTTCATTCTGGCTAACGTGAATGAAACGCAGCGTAGCAGCGCTACGCTAAGTGGAATGAGCGGACGCCAGAAGGGAAAAGGCGCAAGCAGATGGCGCAGGTGAATCTGGAAATAGTATTATACTATTTTCGGATGAAAATGCGCCAAGGTGCGCAGGTAAATCCGAGAATAGTATTACCAAAATCAAATTGGGATTCCCCTGCCTGTGGGCAAAGGAATCCCGTCTGTGCTTATTTGGCTTGGAAAACGGTATTGAGCTTTGCAACCAGCTCTTCAACGTCGTTGCCATGCACCATCGCGGCTTCTTCGAGCGTTTCCGCCGTCGAATGCGGGCAGAACAGGCAGTGCATCCCCATATCGGTGAAAATCTTCACCACCGCGTCCATCGCCGCGTCCGAGCAGGAGCGCAGCACTTCGCCTACGGTCATATCCTTGTTAATCATGCGTGGAACTTCCTTTCCCGGCGCACGATTGGGCGCGCCGCTCTTCTATGATACCCCGGAAAGGCGCATCTGTCAACCCTTTCGACAGGAAAATCACTCCATATCCACCGGCAGGTCAGAATCGTTAAACGGATTCTCGCCGTCGTATGCTTCCAGCTGCACCTTCTTGTTCCGGGCGACTGGCGCGCTGGTGACGGACTGCATGTGAACAGTCATGTTCTCCTGCTCATCAAATTCAAGCAGAATCATGTCGCCGGGTGTCGTCATGGCGATAATCTCCGTCTGCGGCGAACGGCTTCTCCGCGCGTATTCGCGGATGACCTCCGCCCGCTCCCAGAAATGCATAGGAATCATCAGCCGTGGCTTGACGACCATCGCGAAATAGTTCGGCCCCGCGTCGAACATCATGCCCAGCCGCGGATCTACCGGGAAGAACGCCACATCAACCTTTTCCCCGCGCATCGTCTCCATCACCTGCTGAAAATCGCGCTCCGCCTCTTCAATCTCGCGCGGCGTTGATTCCTCCCGCCAGTGCCAGTTGTTGAGGTCGCCCGCGTGGAAGATGTGGATGCCGTCCATCTCCACAAGGTACGACAGGCCTTCATCCGTGGAGTCGAACGCCTTCACCTTCACATGCCGCGACAGCGTGATTTCGCCCCCCACGCCCATCCGCCGCCCGTGCAGCGATGCATCCATCGTTTCCGGCAAAATGTACGTCACCGGCGCATACTGCTCCCATGTATACACAACCGGGTCGAAGTGGTCCTCGTGCCCGTGGCTGATGAACACGAACACCTCGCTGAAGTGGCTGAGCGTTTCTGGCGTAATCCGCTGCGCTGCGGGCAGCTTTTTCCCCTGCCGCCCCATCCAGTAGTCAAACACCAGCAGCGTTTCACCGCTCGCCACCGAGAACCCGCTGTGGTAGTAGTATTTCACCGTCATCTGTTCCGTCAAGAATGAGCACCCCCGTCAACGCCCTTCGGCTTTTCACCGCGGACAAAATGAATTTTACTTGCCGCCGCCGGAGCGCTCCCACGCGCCTGCGGATTGATTTCGCTCATCCTCTTTATTATGCCACGATAAACCCTTTTTGTCAAATTTTTTGGCGTTTTGAGTGCTGAAAACCCATTATTTCTTTGATTTCGGCAAAAATTCAGCGTAATTTCCCCACTTTGCAACCACTTTTCGCACGAAAAAGCCTCCTGCTTCCCCTAACCTCATATCTTCCAATATATCGCCTTGCGCCCCTCAAAACTGACCTGATACTTTCCTCCAAGCGCCCGCACCATCTCCTTCGCCCGTTCCACATCCGCATAATCCCGTGCCGTATCATGGCTATCGCTGCCAAACGTGAAATTCTCACCGCCCAGCTCAATATACCTGCGAATCAGCGACGAATGCGCGAACGTATCCCCCGTCGTCGCATACCCTGATGTATTCACCTCGATGCACTTTCCCAGCGCAATCACATGCCGGAAAATCGCATCAAACGCATCCGGTGCATCCTCGTACACCAGCGCGCGCTCCTTCCCCGTATAGATGGAGAACTTCGCCACATACCCGATATGCGCCACGCTGTCAAAGTCCTCCCAGTCCAGTATCGATTCCGCCTTCGCCTCGGCGTATTCCCGATACGCCTGCGCACGCGTTTTGCCCGCGAAATACTTTTCCGAATCGTAGCAGTCCACGCCGTTCACCAAGTGCAGCGACAGCAGGCGGAAATCCAGCGGCAGCGTGTCCAGCAGCGCCTTCGTCTCCGCCCGACACAGCGGATTGTCCCCAATCTCGATGCCGCTGCGGATGACCAGCGCCGGATACGCTGCCCGGCAGCGCGCAATCTCCGCGAACCAATCCGCCCACACCGGCGGCACGTCCATCTCTTCTTCAGGATGACCGGGTTCGATATGCTCCGTCAGGGCGATTTCCTGCACGCCGCGCGCCAGCATCGTTTCGCAAAGCTCAGGCATTGTCTGCCGCCCGTCCATCGAGTGATTCGTGTGCAAATGATAGTCCATTCGACGATGTTCCACGTGAAACATTCCTTTCTCGCCTTATTTCGCGTCTATCTCCGGCACGGCAATCGCCTTCCCCACACGCAGCGCATACAGGTATCGCTCCTTGACCGGCTTCCCCGTGATTTCTGTCAGTGCCCGCGCATACCATGCCAGCTGCTCCGCGTACCGGTTCACCAGCGTCTGTTCGTCGTCCACACGGTCAGTCTTGTAGTCTACCAACACCCACGCGCCGTTTTCCTCGAACGCGCAGTCAATCACGCCTTGCAGCAGCAGCGCCTGCTGACCCGTCAAGCGCAGGTTGAATGCCCACTCGCGCCGGACATTCCCGCTTTGCAGCATCCGTCGCCCGATTTCGCTCGTGAAGTACCCGCTGATGGCGCTCACGCTGATGATGTGCAGCTCCTCCTCCGTGAACAGCCCGCGCTTCTGCATCATTTCCAGTGCCTCGCGGATGACCGACGGAATATCGTCCGCCACCCGCAGCGCATCCAGCGGCATCAGCGATAGCGCCCGATGCATCAGCGTGCCGCGCTCCGCAGCCGTCATCCGCTTTTCCTCCATGAATGCCGGACGGCGCGGCAGTTCCGACAGCAGCAGCGGCGTGCCGTTCTCATCCACCGCGTGCTTCGTCTCAGCGTCCTCCTCCACATCCGAAAGCGGCAGTGCGTCTGCCTGTTTTTTCACCAGTGCGGATACCGACGTTTTCAGCGGCAGAATGTCCGTCTGCACCGTTTTTTCCGGGAAAACGCCCTCTGGCGGTGCCGTTTGCAAAAGCGAAAGCACCTTTGATGCATCCGCCTCCGTCTCCCCTACTTTATCCACAGTTTTCTGAGGCAGTTCGTCCCAATCTCGGCAATCCCATGGGGTTGAGGCCTGTGGATAATTTGTGGATTTCGTGTGTGCATCGGTGGATATCGCTTGCATCACCCATGTAATCATGCTCCCAGCCTCTCGCACACGACTGTCGCTCGGCGGCAAAGCCAAATTCCACTTCGTGCGCTCAAGGTCCGCCACCGTTGCCACCAGTTCCAGATGCAGCTTCGCCCGCGTCATCGCCACATACAACAGGCGTGCCCGTTCCGCCAGTTCGTCCAGCCGCCGCTGTTCGTCGAAAGCCTCCTGCATCAGCGTTCTTCGGCAGATGTTCAGTTTCCGGTTAATGTACGGCATCGCCACGCTCAGTTTCGGGTGCAGCATCAGCTCACTGGTCTGCATCAACAGAAGCCTGCGCTCCATGTTCATCAGGAACACCACGGGGAACTCCAGCCCCTTTGATTTGTGCATCGTCATCACGCGCACCAAATCTTCGTTTTCGGTCAGCATTTTGGCGGATATGCTGTCCCCGCCCCGCTCCTGCTCGTCCATCCGCGTGATGAACGCCGCCAGCGTGACGCCGCCTTCCGCCTCAAATGCCTGCGCCCGTTCGTACAGCATCCGTAAATTCCCCTGGCGTACTTCCCCTTTTGGGAGCGCCCCGACCGCCGCGTAGTACCCTGAATCGGTCATCAGGTGCCAAATGAAGTCCGATAGCCGCATGACTTCCGCCTGAAACCGCCATGTTTCAAGTTTTTCGCTGATTTTTCGGCACTTTTGGGCGAATTCATCCTCCCCGCCGCACGCTTTGGCGAACGCCTGATAGAATGGCACGTTCTGCCCCGTCTGCATCAGGCGAATTTGCGCCAATTCCTCGTCCGTCAGCGAGAACGGCACCATTTTCAGCACCGTCAGCAGCGGAAAATCCTGCTGCGCATTGTCCAGCAGGCTCAGCAGTGCCTTCATATCCATGATTTCCGGCAGGTTAAAATAGCTCTCCGCGCCGTCGTAAAAGGTCGGAATCCCCTCTTCCGTCAGCGCATCGACAACTGTCTGCGCCAAATTCGTTGTTTGCGCAAGCAGAATCACCATGTCGCGGTACGAAATCGTCTTTCCATCCGGCATCGTCGTTCCCAAAAGCTCCTTGATGCGCCGCGCCACCACGCGCGTCTCTGTCTGCAGCACTTCCTCGTGGCCAGCCGCCTCGCTCGCACTCCCCTCCAGCGCATCCCTGATGTCCGGCCCTCGCAGCAGGTGCACCATCACAGGCGGATCGTCCTCCCGCGCACCCAGCCCGCAAATCAGCTCATCCTCCGGCGCATAGGTCAGCTCCGTCACCGCGGGGCGCATCGTCTGCCGGAACACGCGGTTCGTCGCATCCAGCACCGGGAAGCTGCTTCGGAAGTTCTGCTGAAGCACAATTTTCCGCTCCCTCGCTGTTTCTTCCTCCGAAAACGTCTGCATCCGCCCCAAAAAAAGCGTCGGGTCGGCCTTGCGGAAGCGGTAAATCGACTGCTTCACGTCCCCGACCATGAACAGGCAGTTCTGTTCCCCGTGGATGGCCTGCAGAATCGCGTCCTGCACCTGACTCACGTCTTGGCACTCATCCACGAAAATGTGGTCAAACTCCCCCTGCATTTGCGCCCGCACTTCCGGCTGCTCCAAAATGTCGAGCGTGTACTGCTCCATGTCCCCAAAGTCCATGCAGTTCCGGGCGTTTTTCTCCTCGCGGAAATGCTGATGCGTCCGTTTGACCAGTGCCGCCAGCCCGCGCAGCTGCGCCTGAATCGCCGGAAGTTCCCGTTCCAGCTGCGCAAAATCGGGATTCAGCAGCTCGTTCGCCCTTTCTGCGCGCTTTTTGATTGCCGTCCGCCCATCGCTGAAGCGCTTCCCCCATTCCTTTTCTTCCGCCGACAGGCCACGTTTCGGGGACAATCGTGGCAAGGAAAAGTTCGCAACCGCCGTCCGAAGCGCCTCCCCCTCCAAACCTTGCAGTGCCGAAATCAACTGCGCGTCTGCATTCAGTGCTTCCATTCGATCCATCACTGCATTCGGCAGGTCAAATAGGCTACGAATCGCTATTAGCGCATCATCCATCGCTCCCACCTGCAATTTCGCCGCATTTTCGAGCGTTTCCACCCACGGCTGCTGCATAAGCGGCTGCGAAAGCTGATCCACATGCTCATCCAGCCACGCAAACGGCTTCGGCAGTGCCATCAAAAAGTCGTACAGCTGCGACGTCAGCGACAAAAGTTTGTCCTGCTTCCACGCATCCGCCAGCAGAAGGAAGTTTTCATCCGTTCGCTCGTCTAACAGCTCGTCCATTGCCGTCGTGAACGCGGCTTCAAAGAGCAGTTTCTGCTGCTGTTCGTCGCACACGCGGACAAGCGGATCTACGCCCACCTGCTCGAAGTGGCTGCGAATGACGCGCTGACAGAATGCGTGAATCGTCGAAATCTGCGTTGTTTCCAATTCATCAAGTGCCTTCACCATTGCCGGGTCACGGCTGATAGCCTCTCGGCTGATTCGCTTTGCCAAGCGCTGGCGCATTTCCGCTGCCGCTGCTTTCGTGAACGTGACGATGAGCATCCGATTCATCGACGCGCCTTCGCGGACAAGCGAGACAATCCGCTCCACCAGAACGGCGGTTTTGCCCGACCCTGCGGCGGCACTGACGAGAATGGTGTGGTTGCGCGCACGAATCGCCTGTTCCTGCTGCTTCGTCCAATTCGGCATCATGATTCCTCCTGCGTTTTTGCTGTCTCCATTGTACCACAAAGGCGGATGTGATTCAATGTTTCACGTGAAACATTCCTTTTTGCGCTGCTTTTATTGACGTTCTTTGTATAGTGATGATAATATAACTATTTTGTTCGTAAAGTGCTTGATTTTCCTGGATTCTATCGAAATTTCGCTCACATTCTCATTCTAATTTACCTTGATGATTCGTCCTTTGTCCGTCGCATCATTCGCTCCGTCTCAGCGCATTATACAAAAACAGCCGGCAGGCACTTTTTTGCCCGCCAGCCGAATGTTTCACGTGGAACAATTTCATTTTCCGGATGGTTCATCGAGTTCCGGGTCATGCAGCAAGTCCGGCTTCATCACTTCATCGCCCGCCGACTCTTCCTGAACATGCCCTTCCCCGTCGCTGTCCATCCACACGCGGTAACTCCGTTTTTCTCGGCAGCCGTCGAGGTCGCTTTCGTCCGTGCAGGTGATGAATGTCTGCACCCCCTCGATTTCGCGCAGCAGCCGCGTACGCCGCGTCATGTCGAGTTCACTCATCACGTCGTCGAGCAGCAAAATCGGTGTCTCCCCAGTTTCTGCGCAGAACGTCTCCAGCTGTGCCAGCTTAATTGCCAACGCTGCCGTGCGGATTTGCCCCTGCGACGCGAACACCTTCATGCTTCGCCCCATCAGCGACAGCCCGATGTCCTCGCGGTGAATACCGCAGCCCGCACCGCCGACGCGAATGTCCTCCTGCCTGCTTTTTTTCAGCTCCGCCCGAATCGCCGACACGGGATTGCTCGTTTCCGGCACGCACGGCTGATAGGTCATTCTGAACATTTCGTTCGGCCGTCCGCTGATTCGCTCATACTTCTCCGCCGCGATTTTCGCCAGCTGCTTCACCAATTTGTCCCGTAAAGGCATGATGATGCCGCATGGTGTCGCCATTGCTTCTTCAAACGTATCCAGCAGCACCGGGTCAGGCGTTATCCCACGCTTTGCCTCGCGAAGCAGCGCCGTCCGCTGCTCCAGCGCCTTTTGATACTGCTGAAGCGCGCTGAAATACGCCGTTGACAGCTGTGAAAGCATCATATCAAGCATTCTGCGGCGGATTGCAGGTCCTTCTTTGACCAGCATCAAGTCTTCCGGCGAGAAAATCACGCACTGTACATGTCCCATCAGCGCTGAAATGCGTTCTGCGCGCTTGCAGTCAATAAAAACCGTCTTTTTCCGCGCTTCTGATGGCGCTAATTTTACCGCAATCTCTGTTTTGCCGCTTTTTTTGCGCAGCGTCACGCCAGATGCCGCCATCATTGCGCCTTTCCGCACCACTTCGCGGTCTAATCCTGTGCGGTGTGAGCGTCCAAGGGCGCAATAATGAACGGCTTCCAGCAGATTTGTTTTGCCGGAGCCGTTTTGTCCGAGGAGAATATTCACGCCCGGATGAGGGGTCAATATTAGCGAATGATAGTTGCGGAAGTCCCGCAGCCGAATGGTTTCTATCTGCATTTTCGTTATGAATCCATATCGGATTGGTCGCGAAATGGGCACACAGCTTTTCCCCGTGCGCCCGGTTTTCTTCCAGCTTTATCCTCTTATTAGGTGAACACGCGCACCGGCAGAATCAGGTAAAGGTAATCCTCCCCTTCCTGCGGCGCAATCACACACGGGCTGACATTGCTGTTGAAGCGCATGCACAGTTTTTCATCCGTGATGTTGCGAATCACGTCGGTGATGTACTTCGCATTGAAGGCGATTTCAATCGGGTCGCCCGTCAGTTCCGTCTCCAGCTCTTCCAGCACGTCGCCCAGTTCCGCGTTCGACGAGATGGCAAGCGTATCACCCGAAAAAGACATGCGAATCAGGTTATTCTTGCCTTCCCGAGCCATCAAGCTCGCACGGTCAATGGCGTTCTGCACGCCCACGCGATCCGCCAGCGCCGTCGTGCGGAAGGAAGCAGGCAAAATTTTCCGATAGTCGATGTACTCGCCCGTCAGCAGCACCGTCGAAAGCGTCGTCGTCCCGAACGATGCCGTCATGCGCGACTGATCAAACACCAGCGTGCAGTATTCATCCGTGTCGCCGAGTACCTTGCTCATTTCGTTCAGCACGCGCCCCGGAATGACTACACGCACATTTTCTTTTCCACCGGGCAGCTCAAAGGGCATAACCGCCTTCTGAATCGCCAGCCGGAAGCCGTCCAGCGCTACCAGGCGCGCTTCGGTGGGCTCAACCTCCAGCAGGCAGCCTGTTAAAATCTGGCGGTTGTCTTCCGTTGCAATCGCGAACACAACACGGGAAATCATTTCCTTCAATTTATCCTGCGGAATGCGGACGGTCGTGCCCTCCGACACACGCGCCATCTCCGGATAATCAGTCGGATTCATGCCCGCCAGATTCGACTTCGAGGATAAGCAGCGAATCGATGCCGCATGATTTTCGCCCACGCGGATGGTCACTTCCCCGCCGGGCAGCTTGCGGCTCAGTTCCGTAAACAGGCGGCCCGGCAGAACGGCAGTGCCTTCTTCCTTCACGTCTGCCAGAATCGACATTTCAATAGAAAGGTTGCCGTCAGAGCAGGTCAGTTTCACATGCTCGCCCGCAGCGGAAAGGTGCACGCCCTCTAAAATCTGTTTTGTCGGACGAGCCGACAGGGCGCGGGTAACGGTATTCAAGCCGTCCAGCAGCAGCTGAACATTGGTAGTAAATTGCATGGCGCGAAGCCCTCCCATGAGAGAATGCAGGGAATTATATTTCCGCAGTCGTAGTAGGGGATGTGGATGCTGTGGATAACCCCTTTCCCGCTTGATTTTGCAAGGGTTTGTCCACAAGGATAACGCTGTGGATATCCATCCTGCTTCTCCACAGCGTTGTGGACACGGCGGTTGCGCTCCAGTCAGGGAATCCCCTCTGCCTCTGTATATTCGAGTTTCTGAAGGAGGATTCCTGCCTGTTTGCCAAGAAAATCTCGATTTTTTTCGCAATGAAGTTGCAAGAAATCCTGCAAAACGCGGTATTTCCGGCTTATCCACCGTATCCACAGGCTGCACATTCCACCGTTTGTGGATATTTCCAGCGGGTGATTCCGGGAACTTTCGGCAAAACCTGCGGAGATTCCACAGCTTTTCCACAAGTTTGGCTGTGGATAATTTCCCTGCCCTCTATGCCCCCTGAAAATGGCGAATAACCCGCTGGTTAATCACTTTTTTCGGACATCTGCGAAAGGAAAAACGCCATGTAACCTTTTCGCTGATACATGAAAACACTGCAGAAGTCCCTGCAAAATTTTGAAGGATGCATGGCAAGCGGGTTGCAAATTTTCCGTGCGCGTGATAAAATCAAATGGAAAAACGTCTGCGGACGAAATGGAGGAAAAGAAACGATGAAAATTGCGCTGATTAACGAGAACAGCCAGGCCGCCAAAAACGCGATGATTGAAGGTGTGCTGCGCAAGGTGGTTGAACCGATGGGCCACGAAGTGGTGAACTACGGCATGTACACGGCGGAGGACGAGTGCCAGCTGACGTATGTGAAGGCGGGGCTTTTGGCGTCGCTGCTTTTGGAAACGGGTGCGGCGGATTATGTCGTGACAGGCTGCGGAACGGGCGAAGGCGCGATGCTGGCGTGCAACTCCTTCCCTGGCGTGCTGTGCGGGCATGTGGTGGATCCGTCGGACGGCTACATGTTTGCGCAGATCAACGACGGCAACTGTGTGGCGCTGCCGTTCGCAAAAGACTTCGGCTGGGGTGCGGAGCTGAAATTGGAGATGATTTTCCAGCAGCTGTTTGGTTTCGGGCATGGCAATGGCTATCCGAAGGAGCGTGTTGTGCCGGAGCAGCGGAATAAGAAGATTCTGGACGGTGTGAAGAAGGTAACGTATCGTCCGCTGCTGGATATTTTGAAGGATTTGGATCAGGACTTTGTGAAGGAAACGATTTCGGGGAAGCATTTTGCGGAGTATTTCTATCGCGACAGCAAGGATGAAGCGATTAAAGCGTACTTGAAGGAACTGCACTAATACGATTGCTGCATATATCTGCGAATCTGCTTTACAGTATACAAGGATAAGCCCCCTTCTGACTGCTGCCTGACAAGGAGAAAGTATGAACATGAAAACAAAACATCACCCGCTTCGAACGATTCTGCTGTCCCTGCTGATTCTTTTGCTGCTGGTCCTTGTCGTTTTTGTCGGCTTTTACTTTACCCGCTTGCAGACGATTCAGAGCATTGAGCAAATAACAGACTATGATGATGGTTACAACCTATACCGCATGAATGTGCAGTACGATTATAGTCTGGATCGTGTAATTGCATATGGCATTACGGATAATCAGACGATGCTGGATGCAATTTTGAAGGAGGCATTGCCGCTTCTGCCCGTCAGCATGAAGGTGCCGAATTACGGCTGTACGGCGTTTACGCTGACGGATACGGATGGCAGCGTGCATATGGGGCGCAACTATGATTTCAAGCGAGATACGTCCGCGATGCTGGTATACTGTGCGCCAAAGGATGGGTATCGGTCTGTCGCCTTTGCTGCGCTGGATAATGTGAGCGCGAATATACCGGATGAAAGCCTGAAAAAGAAGTTAGCAACCCTTACTGCGCCGTTTATCTGTCTGGATGGCATGAATGAAAAGGGCGTTTCGATTGCGGTGCTGACGCTGGACAGTGAGCCGGTTCATCAGAATACAGGAAAGCCGACGATTGCGACCACGCTGGCGATTCGTCTTGTGCTGGATCGTGCAGCAACGACAGAAGAGGCTGTGCAGCTGCTCAGCAGCTATGATATGTTTGCTTCGTCGGGGCGCGATTATCATTTCTACATTACAGACGCCAGCGGCGATGGGCGTGTCGTGGAATACGACTGCGAGAAGGAGACTCGTCCGCTTGTTGCAACGCCAATGGAAGCCATCACGAATTTCTACGGTCTGTACCGAGACAAGGTGCTTCCGAACCAGCGTAATGGCATTTACGGTCATGGCAGGGAACGCTATGATGCGGTTATGAAAGTGCTGGAAGAACAGGCGGAAGGGTATACCAATGACACCGTATGGGATGCGCTGAAAGCATCGTCGCAAGAACCGAACCCCGTGGACATCACGAGCAATACCCAGTGGTCGATTGCGTATAACAATACTGACTTGACGGCAGAAATCGTGATTCGCCGCCATTGGGACGAAATAATTTCGTATTTCCTGTCGCAGAATGATGTGACGCGATAAGCAATGATTTGGAGGAATCTGCCCTATGACAGAAGCATCTTCCCTGACGCCGCGCTTCCCGGTTTTCCTGCACGGCGGCGACTATAACCCTGACCAGTGGCTGGATCATCCGGAGATTCTGGAACAGGACATCGAGCTGATGCATAAGGCACATGTGAACTGTGTGTCGATTGCGATTTTCGCGTGGGCGCGGCTGGAGCCGGAGGACGGCGTGTATGACTTCGCGTGGCTGGATGAGGTCATCGACCGGCTGTGGCGCGGCGGCATCCACATCATTCTGGCAACGCCGTCGGGCGCGCGTCCGGCGTGGATGGCGCAGAAATACCCCGAAGTCCTGCGTGTGAATCAGCACTATGAGCGCTACCACTTCGGCGGACGGCACAATCACTGCCTGACCAGCCCGGTTTATCGCCGCAAAGTGCGGGAGATGGACACGGCGCTGGCGCAGCGGTATGCGCATCATCCGGCGGTCATCCTCTGGCACCTGTCCAACGAGTTTTCCGGCGACTGCTACTGCCCGCTGTGTCAGGAAAAATTCCGCCAGTGGCTGAAAAAGCGCTACGGAACGCTGGAAAACCTCAATCAGGCGTGGTGGACGTCGTTCTGGAGCCACCGCTACACCGACTGGTCGCAGGTGGAAGCGCCCGGTGAAATGGCGGAAACCAGCACCAACGGCATGTTTATCGACTGGCGGCGCTTCTCCACCCATCAGTGCAAGACGTTCATGATGGCGGAGCGCGACGCGGTGCAGGCGGTGGATTCTTCGCTGAAGTGCACGGCGAACCTGATGGAACGTTTCTGGGATTACGACTATTTCTCCCTTGCGGAGGGCATGGACGTTGTCTCGTGGGACAGCTATCCCGCGTGGCATTCAGGGGATGATGTGGCGAAAGCGGCGGAGTTTGCCATGAACCACGACATCATGCGCTCGCTGAAAAATCAGCCGTTCCTGCTCATGGAATCGACGCCCTCGCAGGTCAACTGGAAGCCCGTCAACAAGCTCAAACGCCCCGGAATGCACCTCTTGTCCTCCTTGCAGGCAGTGGCGCATGGCAGCCAAAGCGTCTGCTACTTCCAGTGGCGCAAGGGGCGCGGCGCGGCGGAGCAGTTCCACGGCGCGGTCGTTGACCACGATGGGCGCGGCGATACCCGCGTTTTCCGCGATGTGACGCAGGTCGGTCAGGCACTGGAGACGCTGCAGCCCCTGTACAGCAAGCCAAACGCCCCCGCGAAGACATGTATCCTCTTTGACTGGAGCAACTGGTGGGCGATTGACTACGCGCAGACGGGGCAGAAGGGCAACATGCGCTATTTTGACAGCGTGAACATGCACTATCGCGCGCTGTGGGAGCAGGGCATTGCGGTGGATTTCCGCGATATGCGCCCCTGCACTGATTTGAGCCAGTACCGGCTGGTCGTTGCGCCGATGCTCTTCCTGATGAAGGAGGGCTTCTCCCAAAAGCTGCGCGCGTTTGTCGAAAACGGCGGTACGCTGCTGATGACGTATTTCTCCGGCGTGGTGGATGACAGCGGGCTGGCGTATCTGGGCGGTACGCCGCATGACCTGACGGATGTGCTGGGCGTGCGCGCGACGGAACTGGATGCGCTCTACCCGCAGGATGTGCAGCACATGGTTTTCCCGGACGGGCGGCGCTATGCGGTGCATGAGCTGTGCGAACTGCCGGAGAAGCACGATGCGCAGGTGCTGGCGGAGTACGGCGAGGATTTCTATGCGGGACTCCCCTGCCTGACGAAGCACGCCTTCGGCGCGGGACAGGCGTACTATCTGGCGGCGAAGCCGGAGCAGGACGGACTGGATGCGATTTACACCGCGATTGCGGCGGAGCTTTCGCTGCCCAAGGCGATGCAGGAGAAGCTGCCGACCGGGGTGATTGCGACGGAGCGCGGCGGCGCGGCGTTTGTGCAGAATTATTCGGGCAAAACGCAGCAGGTCACGCTGGACAGCAGCTATGAGGAGATGCTGACGGGCGAGGTGCTGTCTGGCACGCAGGAGATGCCGGTGAATGGTATTTGGGTGCTGAAAAAGCAAGCCTGATGCAGGGATTTCGCCTCTGCGGAGGCAACAAGGGGGCAATGAAAACAGACGAATGTCTGCGGTCGCCCCCTTGACCCCTTCGGCGCGGATACTCCCATGCGGCTTGATTTTTGTTGTTGCTTTGGGAAACGAAAAGCACACCAACTAAAAAGCAACGATAACAGCCAATAAACTTAGATGGGGATGCGAAGCAGTCCAGAGGGCGAGCGCAAAGCCCTCTGGTCGCTCCCGCAGGAGCGAAATCCCTGCATAAACACGCGGACACTGCATGCAGTTGTCACCAACTCAATCGCGAAAAAGGGTCAAGGGAGGAACTCCCTTGCAGGGTGCAGGGACAGCGTCCCTGCTGGGGTCAAGGGGCAACGCCCCTTGGGTCTCCCCTCGTTCCCCCTCCACACAATCGTCACAATTGCAACGGTAGTGCAAGGAAAGTGTGAATTTGCTGTAACAAGTGGGGCGAAAAGGTTGCGCGCGGGGAAAAAGCGTGCCATAATAGAGAACGAGAAAGCCCGATGAAACGGGTGTGAAAGGAAGTTCAAGCTCATGAAATCTCCTAAGCGTTTGATGGCGCTCGCTCTTGCGGCGACGCTGATGTGCCTGCCGGGTGCGTCTCTGGCAGAGGATGCCGCGGCGACGGATGCGCCGGCTGCAATCGAAGAAACGACAACGACGGTGGCGGAAGACCCGAATGAGGTGCTGGCGACGGTCAACGGCGTGGAAATCACCCGTGCGCGTTTCAACACCTTCTATCAGTCCATGCTGTCCTACTATGGGCAGTATTACGACACGACGAACGAGAGCCTGCAGGCGGCCATCCGCCAGAGCGCGCTGGAAGTGGCAGTGCAGTATGAGCTGATGAATCAGAAGCTGGTGGAGCTGGGGCTGTCGCTGACAGACGAAGAAATCGCCGCCGTGGAAGCGGAAGCGCAGACCAACTGGGATGCCGCCGTGCAGAATGGCATGGAGTACATGGGCATCACCGATGATTCCACCGACGAAGAGCGCGCCAGCGCCATGGTGGAGGTTCTCTCCTCGCTGGAAGCGGAGGGCTTCACTGAGGAATCCTACAAGGCGAGCTGCGTGGAAGAAGCGGGTTACAATAAGCTGATGGACGATATCGTCAAGGACGTGACCGTCTCCGACGAGGATGTTCAGGCGGAGTTTGACTCGCTGGTGGAAGCCGACAAGGAAAAGTACGAGGGTCATGTCGATCAGTATGAGAATGACCAGTACATGAACCGCATGTACGCCGCCTATGGCTACACGGACTACATCACGCCCCAGTACTATGTGCCCAGCGGCTACCGCGGCGTCAGCCATATCCTGCTGGACGTGGATGATACCCTGATGGAAACGTACACGAACCTGCTGGCAACCTACGAAGAGCAGCAGGATCAGATTGAAGCGGGCGAAGAAGTGACCGAAGAGCTGGTGACGCTGGAGCAGGTGGAAGCGGCGAAGCAGGCGATTATCGACTCCGTGCAGCCGACGATTGACGAAATCAACCAGAAGCTGGCGGATGGCGTGTCCTTTGACGAGCTGATTCAGGAATACGGCACGGATCCGGGAATGCAGGATGCAGCGACCCGCGCAGAAGGCTACCCCGTGCATATGGACTCCACCAACTGGGATGCGGCGTTCACCGCGGGCGCGTTCACGATGGAGAAGATCGGTGACATCAGCGAGCCGGTTGTCGGCAGCTATGGCGTGCATATCCTCCAGTATGTCCGTGACGTGCCTTCCGGCGCGGTGGAGCTGGATACTGACCTGAAGGAATCCCTGCGCGCGGAGCTGCTGTCCTCCAAGCAGCAGGAAACCTTCAACGCTGCCCTCACGAAGTGGATGGACGAAGCCAACATCGTCTACACCGACGCTGGTCTTGACATCATGCCTACGACGGTGGACAACGCGGAGTAACCCCAAGGGGCGTTGCCCCTTGACCCCACCAAAGGGTCTTCGACCCTCTGGACTCCCTTTCTCGCGATTGAGTTGGTGACGCTATCATACTTCTTCCGCGTGTTTATTGGGGGAAACGAGGTGTGCTATGAAGAAAGGGCTGGCGCTCGTGACGGGCGTGATGCTGATGTTCTCCTGCGCAGCAGCGGAAAACGAATTGCAAGCCGTGGTGTCTCCGGCAAACCAAACCATCGTCGCGCTGGCTTCTAAGACCTACGATGATGCGCAACTGCTGGAAATCTCCCAGTTTGACGGCTCGCTGAACGAACTTAACGCGCAATATCCTGCCGAATGCGTCCGGGAAGAGAACGGGCTTTACCGCGTCTCCTACCTCGGAAGTGAAAGCGTTGCAGCTCTGCTGTTTGACGGCGCAGGCAATCGTCTGCTGGGCAGGGTATACAGCGCACAGCTGCAAAAGGCGGATTTCGACGCCATCAGCGCCGGACAGTCGCTGGATGACGTGCTGCGCATTGACCCGAAAGGCGAATATCTCTTCCTCTTCGCAGGCAGAAATGACTTGCCGCGTGTATCTACCCATTACACCAAGGACGGCTACATCATTTCGGTGGAATATGATACGTCCAACACCATCATCAGCATTCGGGAATCGCTGATTTGAATCAGCCAAAAACAAAAATTCGGCACTCCGACAGGATTCATCCTCCTGTCAGAGCGCCGTTTTTTATACTATTTCCTGCATTCACCTGCACCATCTGCTCGCGCCTTGGTGCATTTTCATTTGGAAATAGTATTCCTTATTCCACCCATTTCCGATACTGCCCCGACAGCATCAGCAGCGAGAAGAAATACAGGCAGTTGTCGTAGTACCGCCGCTTTCCTGTCCGCATCGGCAGCTCCCAGAACCGCTTCAGCCACATATCCGCCGTTTCGCTGTCACTGGCGATGCTCCCCGCCGCGTTCACCGCCGTAATCGCCACCGGGTGCATCGCGGGTTCGTCCCAGCGCGTGCCGTCCAAATCATACGCGCGGTAATTCTCTTCCGGCAGCTCCTTCGCGAAGAAGTCCTGCACATGCGTCGCAATGTCGCACAGCGCCTGCGTCCGCCCATTCCAGAGCGTATCCAGCGCAATGTTCATGATGACGCGGTACGCATCCGAATAGTAAGCGTAATTCTTCCCGAACATCAGCACCGGCGTGCCGTCATATGCCGCATATTCCGGGCTCAGCCCCGTCACCGGGTGCGCACACAGCGCGATATACCGCCGGGATGCCGCTTCCGCCTCTGCCCAGAAGGCATGGTCGCGCTCGTCGCTGAATTTCGCGAACAGGTGATAGAAGTGCGGCAGATGATACGACGGGTCGCTGATTTCCATCCCCGGCACAAACTTGATATAGTGATTTTCCGGATTCCACATCGGCTGACCGCCCTCGACCATCTCCGCTTGATGCACGCAGTGGCGCAGAATATCCTGCGCCCAGTGCCGATACGCGAAAATCCCCTCGCCGTCGCCCCAGCGCGCCGATGCCATCAGCAGCGCCATCGCGAAATACTCTTCTCCATCCGGCGCAGGGCCTTCCGCGTTGTGCTTGCCGTCCAGCTGCACCGACCATGCGAAGTAGCCCTGATGCACGCCAGACGATAAGTGCATGTAGCGCATAGAAAACGTCCATAGCTTGTCAAAGAGATCTTTGCGGTTCATTTGGACGCACATCATCATGCCGTAGCTCATGCCCTCGGTGCGCGCGTCGTTGTTGCCGGTGTCGACCATGCAGGCAGCATCGGGGTCAGTGGGGTGCTGGTGGTAAAAGTTGTTTTCGGGGGAGAAGAAGATGGTGGAGAAACAGTCGGAGAGACGGGAGAGAACGGCGGCATCGGAAATGCCGATGCGGGCGAATTGGTTGGGGTAAGTGGGCATAGAAAAAGCTCCTTTCAGGTAAAAAATTAACAATTAGCAATGAGCTATTAGGAATGAAGGGCAGTATGCAGCGAACAGAAAAGTTCAATGCAGTTCCTTCAGCGGAATTGGTTCTGCCGGAACGCCGCCGAAGTTCCCCAGCGGGAGACAGAGCCAAATCACATCGTGCCACGCATTGTGCTTGTAGCCGGTCTTTTCCCAGATGCCGATGTCGCGGAAGCCCAGCGAATGATGCAGCCCGATGCTGCGGTCGTTTGGCAGCGTAATGCAGGAGTAGGCGTTCATGTAGCCCTGCCGCGTCAGCAGCTGGATGCACTCGGTCATCAGCGCCTTGCCTATGCCGTGTCCCTCAAAGCCGGGGCGCAGGTAGACCGTCAGCTCCACATCCCAGCGGAAAGCCCCGCGAGAACGCAATTCATGGGCAAAAATAAAGCCGGATAACTGACCATCATCTGTTTCTGCGACCAGAAAGGGATATTTTTCCGCTACAATCATATTGGCGTAGATTTGGGGAGTGGAATGCTCCAGCGCAAATGTGATGCAAGTGTTGTCCACATAGTAATTGTAAATGTCCGCAATCAGCGGCGCATCGGTAACTTTTGCGGATCGAAGCATGAAATTCGCTCCTTTCCGATGATTTTGCCATATGATAGCACGGAAAGAGGAAAAGTGCAAGCCGCCAAAAGAAGAAATCTCGTTATTTTCCGAAATAGCTTGCAGGAAAGTGCTCAAAAGTGTCGAATGTTCTTATATAAGTATGATTTTTGGAGGGCAATGCGGCGATGACGCTGAATGATACGATTCGTGCGCTTCGGCGGGAGCGGGGCATGACGCAGGAACAGCTGGCGGAAGCCATGAATGTATCTGCCGCCGCCGTGTCGAAGTGGGAGAACGGGCAGAGCGTGCCGGATATTCTGGTACTCACCGCGCTGGCGGATTTCTTCGAGGTGTCGCTGGATGCGCTTGTGGGTTACACCGTTCAGGCGCACCGCCGGGGCGACATGGTCGCGCGAATCCGCCAGCTGGTTGTGCAGAAGAAGCACACCGAAGCGACGCGCGCGGCACGAGAAGCGCTCCGCCGCTATCCCAACAGCTTCGATGTCGTGTATGAAGCGACGCAGGCGTACGGTTATTCCGGCATGGAGCAGAACCGCCCGGAGGATTTGCGCAAGGCGCTTTCACTTGCTGAACGCGCGATGGTGCTGATTACTCAGGATCAGGAGCGGGAGAAACATATCCGCCCCGAATCCATCTGGTCGCTCATGGGCAATTATCATGCGCACCTGAATGAGTATGACGAGGCGATTCACTGCTATGAAAACGGCAATGTCGCGGAAGTGAACGACATTGCCATTGCCAACAGCCAGACGGAACTGGGCTGCTATGACCATGCGCTGCCGAAGCTCTCGCGCGGGCTGGTCGTCAGCGTGATTCGCCTGTTCAATGCCGCGACGGGCGCTATGAACTGCCTGATAGCTTCCGGTCGGCAGCAGGACGCGATTGCGCTGGCATCGTGGCTCTGCCGCGCGCTTGATGGCATGGAAAGCGCGTCGGGCAGTTATATTTGGAAGATGAAAACAATTCTGTACACCAATTCCGCACGGGCAATGGTGCGCATGGGGCGCATGAACGACGCGGAATTGCAGCTGCGGCAGGCGATTCACTGCGCTCGCCGCTTCGATGCCGCACCGAGCTACAGCGTTAACGGTTTCCGCTTCTACTGGGGCGAGGAAAAGTCGATTCTGGACATTGCAGGCGAAACGGCAATGAGCGCGATTGCACGGTGCATTGATCGCTATGATGATGCCCGCGCGGAGCTGCGGGAAATCTTTGCGCGCTTACAGGCATAATTTGAATTGCACTTTTGATGCAGCAGAGGGTTTTGCCTCTGTGGAGGCGCGGAGAGGACGTCCTGTTCATCCCGCGCCGCCCCTTCGGAACGCGCAATGCTTGGGGAAAATTCAAATAAAATTTCCTGCCGGATGAAAGGAGAATGTTCATGCTGCACGCGAATCCGCTGCTGCGGGATATCAGCTGCGACAAGAAATTCATTACCGTTGGTGAAATCATGCTCCGCCTGACGCCGCCGAACTACGAGAAGCTCCGCATGGCGAACAACTTTGAGGCATCCTACGGTGGTTCGGAGGCAAACATTGCGCTGGCGCTGGCGAATTTGGGCATCGACAGCACGTTCTTCTCGGTTGTGCCGAATAACTCGCTGGGCAAGTCGGCAGTGCGTATGCTGCGCTCCAACGATGTGCACTGCACGCCGATGATTCTCTCCACGCCAGAGGAAACGCCGTCGCATCGGCTGGGCACATACTATCTGGAGACGGGCTATGGCGTTCGGCCGAGCAAGGTGATTTACGACCGCAAGCATTCCGCTATGGCGGAATATGACTTTTCGGATGTGGATTTGTCCGCGCTGCTGGATGGCTTTGACTGGCTGCACCTGTCCGGCATCACGCCGGCGCTGGGCGAGAACTGCGCACAGCTGACACTTGATTTGCTGCGCGTGGCGAAAGAAAAGAACATGACCGTCTCCTTTGACGGGAATTTCCGTTCGGCGCTGTGGACGTGGGAACAGGCGCGTGATTTCTGCACGCAGTGCCTGCCGTATGTGGACATTCTGCTGGGGATTGAGCCGTATCACCTCTGGAAGGATGAAAGCGACCACAGCAAGGGCGACTGGAAGGACGGCGTACCGCTTCAGCCCTCTTACGAGGAGCAGGACGAGGTGTTCCAGCACTTTGTGGAGCGTTACCCGAACTTGAAGTGCATTGCGCGGCATGTCCGCTATGCGCATTCCGGCTCGGAGAACAGCTTGAAGGCGTTCATGTGGTATGACGGGCATACGTTTGAGTCGAAGCTGTTCACCTTCACGATTCTTGACCGTGTCGGCGGCGGCGACGCGTTTGCGTCCGGTCTGATTTACGCCATGCTGCACGATTACAAGCCGATGGATATGCTGAATTTCGCTGTTGCGTCCAGCGTCATCAAGCACACCATCCACGGCGACGCGAACATCACTGACGACGTGAAGTCCATCCGCAATCTGGCGGACATGAATTACGACATCAGAAGGTGACGCAAGGGGCTTCGCCCCTTGACCCCACCAGAGGCTCTGCCTCTGGACTCCGGCAGGGCGCTGCCCTGCACCCGCGAAGGGTCTTCGACCCTCTCGACACCCATCTCGCGATTGAGTTGGTTTCACTTTCATGCTTCTTCCGCGTGTTTATCCGGGAGCGGAAACGCAGCAGTTGCAACCTACAAAAAAATCAGCAAAAAAGGCAGGAATCACACCATGCAGGAACTTCAGCAGCGCATCCTCCAAGACGGTGACATCCTCCCCGGCGGCGTTGTCCGCGTCGAGCGCTTCCTCAATCACCGCGTCGATACCGCCCTCGCACGCCATATTGGTCAGGCGTTTGCGGACGCTTTCCGCAATGACCAGATTGACTGCATCCTCACCGTCGAAGCCAGCGGCATCATCTTTGCCATGACCACTGCGCTGGCGATGGGTGATCTGCCCGTCATTATCGCTAAAAAGGGTCAGCGCCGCAACCTTGGCGACGATGTGTATACCGCTGATGTTTTCTCCTTTACCCACCAGACGACCAGTACCATCCACGTTGGCAAACGTTGTCTGGAAAAGGGACAGCGTGTGCTGCTGATTGATGATTTCCTTGCTAACGGCGAAGCGCTCAAAGGCTTGATGGACATTTGCCGTCAGGCGGAGTGCTATCCCGTCGGTGCGGGTATCTGCATCGAAAAGTGCTTTCAGCCCGGCGGCGAAACACTGCGTGGGATGGGCTTGAAGGTGGTTTCGCTGGCAGCAGTGGAAAAGACGGAGAACGGCGAAATCCGCTTCCTCGGCGAGGAGTAACGCAGCAAACGCCGCCAAACACCCGCAAAGGGCATCAGGAGCGTTTGCAGACACAGAATCAAGGAAATAGCCCTCCACAGCATCATCGCCTGTGGAGGGCATTTCTGTGTGCTTATCACTATTCCGCTTCTTCGGATAAACACGCGGGCATAGCCTGATAGCGTCACCAACTCAATCGCGCGAAAGGGTCAAGGGAGAAACTCCCTTGCGGGGTCAAGGGGCAGCGCCCCTTGGGTCTCCCCTACTCCCTTTCGATTTCGTCCCGTAATAAAGCGACGGCTTTCTTTTCGACACGGGAGACGTAGCTTCGGGAAATGCCTAAGCGGCGCGCAATTTCGTGCTGGGGATGCTGACGGCCGTCGGTCAGCCCGTAGCGCAATTCCAAAACGAAACGCTCACGCGCGGGGAGACGGTGCAGTACCTGCTGTACTTTTCCCGCTGTCACGCGGCGGATGACCGTGTTTTCCAACTCGTCCGCGTCCGTGCCGAGAATGTCCTGATAGGTGATGTCGTTGCCTTCGCCATCGCTGCCTACCGGGTCGGAAAGCGACACGTCCCCGCGCCGCTTCCGGCTTGCGCGCAGCGTCATCAGGATTTCGTTCTCGATGCACCGTGCCGCGTATGTTCCCAGCGGCGTTCCCGATGCGGATTTGAAGCTGTCCACCGCCTTAATCAGCCCAATCACGCCGATGGAAATCAGGTCGTCCGCGCCGTAGCCGGGAATCTGGTACTTCCGCGCAATGTGGCTCACCAAACGCAGGTTGTGCGTAATCAGCTCCTGCCGCGCGTTGTGGTCGCCCGCATCCAATTTCCCAATCAGCTCGGCTTCCTCCGCCCGATTCAGCGCCGGCGGAAACTCCGATCGCCCGGTGATGTATCCCAGAAAAAACAGACATTGCTGCATCAGCAGCGCAAGCAGCTCCAGCATATGCATCCCTCCGCGAAAAGCGTATGTGCCGCGCCGGAAAAGTATCACCCGTGCATTGACAAGCGCCCTCTTTCGCGGCTATAATGGAAGAAAGCTGGACAAATCAGGAAAGGCGGAAACAACGATGAAGCAGATTGGAAAATGGCTCGTGACGGCAGTGCTGGCGCTGCTGATGATGATTCCGGCGGTGCTGGCGGAGGAAACGGCGTCCTTCATGACGCTGACTGTTCCCACGACGGCGCAGGAGATTGATTTGGGGCAGAATGTCGTGACGGATTACGACGCGCTGTGCCGCTTCCTGGATGAACTGCCGGACGTGCGCAAGGTAGATATGTTCGCCACAAAAATCAGCCGCAAGGATATCGAAATGCTGGCGGCACGCTATCCGCAGGTGAAGTTCGGCTGGACGATGCGCGTGGGCGACCACCTCGTCCGCACCGATGCCACCGCGTTTTCCACGCTCCATAACAACAAGAGCGCAACGCACACCAGTGCGGAGCTTTCGGTACTCAAATACTGCACGGAGATGCTCGCGCTCGACATCGGGCATAATCAGGCGACGGATATTTCCTTCCTCGCGGAAATGCCCCAATTGCGCGTGCTGATTATCGCCTGCAATAAGGTGGAGGATATCTCCCCCTTGGCGAACCTGACGAATTTGGAGTATCTGGAGGTTTTTAAGAACAAGATTCGCGATATTTCTCCCCTTTCCGGGCTGACGAATCTGATTGACCTCAATATCTGCTTCAACTACGTCAAGGACTGGACACCGCTGGAAAACCTGACGCAGCTGGAGCGCCTGTGGGTTTACAACTCCAATAACTACATGGAGAATGACCCGATTCCCAAGGAAGTTGTGCGCTCGCTGAAGGAGCATCTGCCCAATACTTATGTTGATTCTAAGTCGTACTCCACCAGCGGCGGCTGGCGTGAGCATGAACGCTATCAGATTGTCTACAAGATGTTCAAGAGCGGCGAATACATCCCGTTTGCGCAAAGTCCCGCGACGCTTGCGCCGGGTGAAACGCCTGCCCCGACGGGTGTGCCGACGCCGACACCTGTGCCGACTGCCACGCCGGAACCTACCGCCACCCCCGCCCCGACGGTTCGCTACGCCAACATGACGTTCGACCGCGACGCGGAAGCGATTGATCTGGGCAAAACCGTCGTGTCGGACTTCAAGAAGCTGACGGCGTTTCTGGACGAGCTGCCGAACCTGAAAAAGTGCGATATGTACGGCACGAAGATGAAGCGCGCAGACATGGAAATGCTCTCGGAGCGCTATCCGCAGGTGGAGTTCGGCTGGACGATGTACGTTGGCGACCACCTCGTCCGCACGGATGTGACGGCGTTCTCCACCCAGCATACCTATCAGAGCAAGTTCCACACCAGTAAGACGTTCTCGGTACTCAAATACTGCCACAATCTGGTTGCGCTGGACATTGGGCACAACGAGGTCAGCGATCTGTCCTTCTTGGAGGATTTGCCGCAATTGAAGGTGCTGATTCTCGCGGCGAATAATATCACGGATATTACCCCGTTGGCAAAGCTGGAAAATCTGGAATATCTCGAATTGTTCCTCAACCACATTTCCGACTTGACCCCGCTGGAGGGGCTGACGCACCTGCGCGATCTCAACCTGTGCTATAACAGCATCACGGACTGGTCGCCGCTGGAGAATATGCCGTGGCTGGAGCGCCTGTGGCTGAATTACAGCGGCAAGTACGCGCGGATTAACCCCGTTCCGGCGGAGGTTATCGCCCAACTCAAGGAAAAGCTGCCGAACACAGAAATCAATACAACCGCCGCACATTCCACGGCGGACGGATGGCGTTCCCATGCGCGTTCGACGCTGGTGGGCGACATGTTCCGCAAGGGTATCTACGTCCCGTTCGAGGATTGAGATGAACCCTTGCGCCGCGGGCGAAAATATGGTATGATAGCCGTTGGAAATCGAAGCATAGCGTATAAGGAGTTATGAGCTTTATGGATATGAAAACGAAACTCGCCGGACTGATGGCGCAGTGCTTGACCGACACATGGCCGGACGCGCAGGGTCTGCCGACGGCGGAGGAAATCCGCGGTCTGCTTGCCGTGCCGCCTGACCCGAAAATGGGCGACTATGCGCTGCCGGTGTTCCGTCTGGCGAAAGCAATGCGGATGGCACCGCCGAAAATCGCCACGACCGTGGTCGAAAAGTGGTCGCATGAGGACGTAGCGCGTGCAGAAGCCGTCAACGGCTATGTGAACTTCTTCCTCAACCGCGTCAATTTCGCGGCGGAAACGCTCGAAAGCGTGCTCAAGGCGGGAGAAAACTATGGCTCGTCCGATATGGGCAATGGCAAGACGATTTGTCTTGACTATTCCTCTATCAATATCGCCAAGCGCTTCCATATCGGGCATTTGTCCACCACGATGATTGGTCACAGCCTGCGCCGCATCTATGATTTCCTCGGATATAAGACCGTCGGCATCAACCATTTGGGCGACTGGGGAACGCAGTTCGGCAAGATGATCTGCGCCTATAAGCTCTGGGGCAACGAGGAAGAGGTGGAAAAGGGCGGCGTGAACGAACTGGTTCGCCTGTACGTCAAGTTCCACGAGGAGGCCGAGAAAGATCCCGCGCTGGACGATCAGGGCCGCGCGTGGTTCAAGAAGATTGAGGATGGCGACGAGGAAGCCCTGTGCATCTTCAATTGGTTCAAGGCGCTCACCCTCCGCGATACCGAGCGCGTCTATAAGCTGCTGGGCGTTACGTTTGACTCCTATGCAGGCGAATCGTTCTATAACGACAAGATGGATCGCGTTATCAACGAACTGAAGGAAAAGAACCTGCTGACCATCTCCGAGGGTGCATCTATCGTTGATTTGAGCGAGGACAACATGTCCCCCTGCATCATCCTCCGCTCCGACGGCGCGACGCTTTACGCCACCCGCGACCTTGCGGCGGCCATCTATCGCCATGATACTTATCATTTCGATAAGTGCCTGTACGTCGTGGCGTATCAGCAGGATTTGCACTTCCGCCAGATTTTCCGTGTGCTGGAAAAGATGGGCTACGAATGGGCGAAGGACTGCGTGCATGTCGCGTTCGGCATGATTTCCTACGAGGGTCAGGCACTCTCCACCCGCAAGGGTCACGTCGTCTATCTGGAAGATTTGCTGGAACAGGCGCAGAAGAAAGCGCTGGACATCATCAACGAAAAATCCCCGAATCTGCCGAACAAGGAGGATGTTGCGCGTCAGGTCGGCATTGGCGCGGTCGTCTATACCGATTTGAGCAACAACCGAATCAAGGACGTCGATTTCTGCTGGGATCGCGCGCTGAATTTCGACGGTGAAAGCGGCCCGTATGTGCAGTACACCCACACGCGCTGCTGCTCTGTCCTGCGCAAGGCGGCGGAAATGTCCCTGCCCGAAGCGGATATGAACGCGCTGACGGACGACGAGGCACAGGCGCTCCTGCGTCTGCTGGGGCGCTTCCCGGATGTCATTAAGGAAGCGGCGGAAAAGTATGAGCCGTCAATGATTACCCGCGCTGTGACGGATATTGCGCAGGCGTATAATAAGTTTTATTATGAGCATCGGATTCTGGATGGTGAACCGGCGACGGCCGCCGCGCGCGTGGCGCTGACAAAGGCGACGAAGGATGTTATTAAGACGGGGCTGTGGCTGATTGGCATCGAAGCACCCGAACGCATGTAAGAAAAAAGAAGAAACGCACGGAAGGCGTATGGAAGAAAAACTAACACAATCGCGCGTGAATTCTTTTTCTGCCCGAATAGGCAGGAAAAAGCGACTGCGTTGTAGAATACCTGATTGTTTGCAAATGAACAGAGGTCAGTCTCTCTGTTCAGAAAAATCAAAAAAAAGGAGTGAAGCACATGGCAGAGATGCTCGAATTCAAGTTCGACACGCAGCTGCTCATTGAAGGGCACGACCTCGACGAGGACGAAATCAACGACTACATCACGGAGCATTTCAAGGGCGACTGCCTGCTGGCAGTGGGGGACGATGAATTGATTAAGATTCACTTCCACACGAACGAACCGTGGCAGGTGCTGGAATACTGCGCGTCGCTGGGTGAAATCCACGACATTGTGGTGGAGAACATGCAGCTGCAGAGCGAAGGCCAGCACGGCTAATTGCACACAATATAAAGGGGCGCTGTCCGGCTTGGTGGTCGGAACAGCGCCCTGCTTATGTGGTATGATTCTCCAAACGACAGTGCATCATAATTGCGGAATGTCATTTTCTCTGCTTGGCGGGAAGATGGCAATGCCGTTTGAAAATCGTTTATATTAGGGCAACACCGCACAACGCGGCGATGTCACCTTATACTATTTCCAGATTCACCTGCGCCATCTGCCTGCGCCTTTTCCCTTCTGGCGTCCGCTCATTCCACTTAGCGTAGCGCTGCTACGCTGCGTTTCATTCACGTTAGCCAGAATGAAAAATTCGCGGCGCATCTTGGCGCATTCTTATCTGGAAATAGTATTAAACGTTCAGGTGTGCCTTCTTCAAGCGGCTGGAAATCATCGGGCCAATCAGCACGACAATCACCATCTTCACGATGTCCAGCGGAATGAACGGATAGACGCAGATGGCCAGCGCCGCGCTCGCCGTCTTGCCCGCCTGCACGCAGAACCAGACTGTGCCAATCAGGTACAGCACGACTTCACCCGCGACCATTGCCAGCAGGTGCAGCCACCACTTGTCGCTCTTGCTCATCAGGAAGCCCGCCAGCGCCACCATCGGGATATAGCCGACGATGTAGCCGCCCGTCGCGCCCGCCAGCTTCGACACGCCGCCCGTGAAGCCGCTGAACACCGGCACACCGACCAGCCCCAGCAGGATGTACAGGCAGACGCTGATGGTTGCCTTCTTCCAGCCCAGCACATAAATCGACAGGAACAGCACCAGCGTCGCCATGCTAATCGGCACAGGGCCAATCGGCAGCGAGAGCGGCGCGAGCACGCAGATAACCGCCGTCATCAGCGCAATTGCAACCAAGGTATAGGTCGTATTTTTTGTAGAAGCCGTCTTTTCCATCGTCGGGAATCCTCCTTGCGTAAACCAAAATGCGGTTTTGAGTTTACCATAGTTTCGGACGTTTGTCAACTGCTTTTTGCGCTTTGGTTGACGATACGGAATTTTTCGCCCTTCCTTTTTTTCTCGAAATGTGGTACACTTAAGGCACCACCGCACAATTCGGCGGCGCGTCTGGCGATGCTTTTTCCGCCATCTGCGGCATGCAAATTTCTCGATTTACATCCAGTAAACCTTCGAAATTTGCATTTGCATCTGACGAAAAATCCATTCGCCAGCCGACCACCTCATTTGCGCGGTGTTACCTTAATGCCGTCAAGTGCTATCATTCGACCTGAAAAGGAGCGATTTTTATGGATTACAATCAGGCTGCCCTGCAAATGCACGAGGAACACCACGGCAAAGTTGCCGTACAGAGCAAGGTGAAGGTCGAGAACCGCGATGAACTGTCCACCGCGTATACCCCCGGCGTGGCAGAACCCTGCCGCCGCATTCATGCTGACCCGCGCGATGTGTACCGCTACACCGCCAAGGGCAATCTGGTTGCGGTGGTGTCCGACGGCACGGCGGTGCTGGGGCTGGGCGACATCGGCCCGCTGGCGGCGATGCCTGTCATGGAGGGCAAGGCGATTCTGTTCAAGGAATTTGCGGACGTAGATGCATTCCCGATTTGTCTGGATACGAAGGACGTGGACGAAATTGTGCGGACGGTGAAGGCAATCGCGCCGACGTTCGGCGGCATCAATCTGGAGGATATTTCCGCGCCGCGCTGCTTTGAAATCGAAAGCCGCCTGCGCAAGGAACTGGATATTCCCGTTTTCCACGACGACCAGCACGGCACGGCGATTGTCGTCTCCGCGGGTCTCCTGAACGCGCTGCGGCTGGTTGGCAAAAAGATGGAGGATGTGAACATCGTCATCAACGGCGCGGGCAGCGCGGGCATCTCCATCGCCAAGCTCCTGCTGCAATTCGGCGCGGGCAACATCGTGCTGGTTGACCGGGCGGGCGCGGTCAGCGTGGATGAGGACTGGCTGAATCCGGCGCAGCGCAAGATGGCGGAAATTACGAATCGGCACAACGAGCGCGGTTCGCTGGCGGACGTGATGAAGGGCAAGGATGTGTTTATCGGCGTTTCCGCCCCGAAAATCGTCACGGCGGAAATGGTTTCGACGATGGCGAAGGACGCGATTGTGTTCGCAATGGCGAATCCTACGCCGGAAATCATGCCGGAAGAAGCCGCGAAGGGCGGCGCGCGCGTCATTGCGACCGGGCGCAGCGACTATCCGAACCAAATCAACAACGTGCTGGTTTTCCCCGGCATTTTCCGCGGTGCGCTGGACGCACAGGCGACAGATATTACGGAGGAAATGAAGCTCTCCGCCGCCCGCGCGATTGCGTCCATCGTTTCGGATGATGAGCTGAAAGAGGACTACATCATCCCCGGCGCGTTTGACAAGCGCGTCGCCCCCGCCGTCGCGAAGGCGGTCATGGACTGCGCGAAAGCATCCGGCATCAGCAAATTGGGGAAGTAAACACCCTTTCGGAAAAAAATATCGGAACACAAACTAAAAAACCTTTGCTTAAGCTCAACTTGCTTAGATGGCACCGAAGGTTTCCAAAGGGCGATCGGAAAGCCCTTTGGTCGCCGCCGCAGCGGCGAAACCCCTGCGATTGAAAGAAGCACCTTCTTTCGGAGAGAATACCATGATTGCAGAAATTCTATGTGTCGGCACGGAACTCCTGATGGGGCAAGTCCTCAACACCAACGCGCAGTTCCTCTCGCGCCGCCTGTCCGCGCTGGGTATCACGCAGCAGCACCAAACCGTCGTGGGCGATAATGCGCAGCGCTTGGAGGACGCCTACCGCCTTGCGCTCAGCCGCGCGGATATCGTCATTACCTCCGGCGGCCTCGGCCCGACGGTCGATGATATCACCAAGCGCGTGGCGGCAAAGGTTGCGGGCAAGGAACTTGTCCTCTTCCCGGAAGCGGAGGAGATGGTTCGCACCCGCTTCCAGCAGTATCACCGCAACATGACCCTCAACAACCTTTCTCAGGCTATGTTCACGGCGGATTCTACGCTGCTGATGAACCCGAACGGCACAGCCCCCGGCGCGATTGTCCCGATGGGTGATGGAAAAGTCGTTATCCACCTGCCCGGCCCGCCCTGCGAGCTGGAGCCGATGTTCACCGCATCGGTCGAGCCGTACCTGATGGCGCGGTCAGGGCGCGCGCTGGTGAGCCGGTATGTGCGCATCTTCGGCATGGGTGAATCCGAGGTGGACACGCGCCTGCGCGACTTGGAGAACGGAGAGAATCCGACGTTATCGCCCTACTGCACGTTAGGCGAGGTGCAGCTGCGCGCAACGGCGAGCGCTGATACGGCGGAGAAGGCGCTGGCGCTGCTGACACCGCTTTTGGCGGAAGTCAAGGCGCGTCTGGGCAATGTTGTGTACGCGATGGAGGAAACAGACGGCGGTTCACTGGCGAAAACGGCGATTGAGACGCTGCGGGCGCGGAACATGACGTGCGCAACGTGCGAAAGTCTGACGGGCGGCAAGGTCGTTGCGGCGCTGGTGGATATTCCGGGCGCATCGGCGGTTGTCCGCGCGGGTCTGGTGACGTACCAGACGGACACGAAGACGATTCTGGCGGATGTGCCTGCGGAGGTCATCGAGCGTTTCGGCGTGGTGAGCGTGGAGACGGCGTGCGCAATGGCGGAAGGCACGCGGAAGCGGCTGGGTGTGGACATTGCGGTGAGTACGACGGGCGTCGCGGGGCCGGACGGCGGGACGGAGGACTGTCCGGTAGGGACGGTGTGCGTCGGCGTATCGACGGCGGGCGGCACGAGCGCGGTTCGGCTGGCGCTCTCCGGCAACCGTGAGCGCATTCGCACGCTGGCCATGAAGCACGCGCTGCACACACTGATTGAAAAGGCAAGATAAGAAAGCAGGCTCATGTCCCGGTGATTTGGGAGCATGAGCCTGTTTTTATGGAGTTGTAGAAAAATGGTTAGGAGGATGGCTTTCGTGCTTCTCGGTCGCGCCCATTTGGCGCGACAATGTGCAAGTGGTGGGGAAAGCGAGTTGGGGGCGCATCTGCGGATGTGCGAAGTTACTGGCAGGGACGCTTCGCTGCCTGCGCCTTGTTGACTTTTCCCTTGGAGTAGGTTTGACGAGGAACAGTTGGGGCGTTGCCCCAAACCCCACCAGAGGCGCCGCCTCTGGACTCCGCAAGGGGAAAAGGAAAAGAGACGAAGTCTCCCCCTTGACCCCTTGTGCGCGATTGAGTTGTTTTCTCTTCCCTTACTTCTTCCGCGTGTTGCTCTTTTGGGCGGTATCCCTATCCCTTACCACTTCATGAACCAAGTCGAAATATACCCGGTCTTGCCATCAACCTCAACCTTGCACCAATCCGTGCCGTGCTCCAGCACCTTCACTTCCGTCCCCACCGGCACGCGCGCAAGTACTTCCGCATTCAGCGATGCGCCCTTCCGGAAATTCACATAGCTGCCGCCGTTGACGTTCCACAGCTTTGCCGTGAACGGCTTCACTTCGCCCGCTCCCCCGCTCACCTTCAAATACTGCTTCATCATGTAGCCAATCTTGCCGTCCTGCACCTGTACTTTGACCCACTTGCTGTCCACATTGCCCAGAATCGTCACCTTTGTGCCGTTGTGATAGTATGCCAGCACCTGCGCGTCGAGGTTCGGTTCGCGGCGCAGATTCAGCACCTGCGTGCTCTTCGGGTTATGAACGACAGCCGCCGTGCCGGACACGCTGCCGGAAGAAGAACCGAAGTTCAGGTACTTCGTTGCCACATAGCCCTCGCGGTTGCCGACCTTGACGCGGCTCCAAGGGCTGCTCTTCTGCAGAACGCTGACGGACTGACCGTTCTTGATCGCCATGATAATCGTGCCGTTCATGTTCGGCTGCTCGCGCAGGTTCAGCCCCGTGCCGGTGTTTGTGCGGACGGTCGCGGAGATAGCGCTGTCAGCGCTATTCAGGTACTTTGCCAACATGTAGCCGGTTTTGCCGTTCACGCTGACACGATGCCATTCGCTGCCCGCCTTGATGATTTCCACCAGCGTCCCGGTGGGGTATTGCCCCAGCACCTTCGCGTCCAGCGACGCGGTTTCGCGCAGGTTCAGCGCGCCGCCCTTGACGAGCGCGCTCTCGGTCGTTTCTGCCATCGCCATGCCGCTCAGCGCGAGCATCGTCGCCGCGCTCAGGCCAGCCAAACAGGTCAGATTCTTCTTGTTCATGGATTGTTGCCTCCTTTTGCTTTCCATGGAAGAGGATGTGCTTTTGAAGCGGCGTTTCTTTCCGCTTCACCCATCCAACGACAGGAGACGGATGTTCGTTGCTGGCGCATTTTGGGAGATTTGGCGGATGCGCTGGAAACAGCGTCGGATTCTTCCTGATTCTTGTGGCGCAAATCGAGAATTTTCCGCGGAATAGATGGAATATTTTTCTGCAAACCGTCTTTTTCCGCGATTTTCTGCGCAAAGTTTACATTTTCCACACATTTCGAGGGTGTACAAGGGCAGATTTTTGCGGTACAATAGCATTGGTAAATCATATCGTTTCCGAAAAAAGGAGCGCTTGACGATGATGAAACGGATGTTCTGTCTGCTGCTGACGGTCTTGATGGGGGTAAGCTGCATCTTCGCATCGGCGGAAGATGCGCAGGACAACAGCGCGGATGCCCTGACGCTGGCGGAACTGCAAGCCTTCGCCGCGCGGATGCAGACGCTGGCAATGGCCTCTACGCCCCTGAACGATCCGGCGGATGCCAAGACCGAGGACGGCTATGCCTTCGAGTATTCCTTCGGCACGATTTATGCCGATTCGCCCGCGATGAGCATTGACACGCAGCTGCTTTCCATCGTCCTGACGAGCGCCGAAGAGCAGGGCCCGCGCGATATTCAGGTAGGCGACGAACTGTCCATCGTGCTGGAAGCGAATTACAGCGAGAATCCGTCTCTGCGCGGCAGCCGCGAATCCGCCGTGCTGTATGTGCTGGACTTGCTGCCGGAAAGCATGAGATGGGGCGAAGTGAAGCGCGACGGCCAGCGCGTGCAGACAGTGGAATACGCCGTGCATGAGCGCGTGGAAACCGATGGCGAGGGCTACACGGACACGGGCGTCATCTTTACGATGGAGGACAATATCGTCAGCGCGATTCGCGTTTACGGTCTGTCCGCGCGCACGACCGAGGCGGAAATCAGCACTGTGCGCGACAATCTCCGCTTTGATGCGCTCTTTGACGACTATGTGCAGGTTCCGTCGAGCTACAACGGCGCGGATTTGCCCATGTTTGACGGAACGGACTTGCAGTTCTCCGGCATTGACTTCATGAGCCTGACGCCGGAATCCGCTGCGGACGTGCTGGGAGACGTGATTGACGACGTGTGGGTGGAGAACGGCACAGATGGCTATGTGCGCACGATGACGTTCGCGGCGTGCGACATCACGTTCCTCTACGACGCGCAGAAGCAGAACCCGCAGGTGGAAATGCTGCTGATTGCCGCCGATGGCATGGAAGGCCCGCGCGCGAGCCGCATCGGCGACACTTTCGCGCAGGTATACAACCGTTTCCGCAATGACAACACCGCGATTGATGAGAACGACACTGAGCACCTTTACGGCGACGAAGAAAGCGGTCAGTACGGCGTGGTGGAGTACACCGTAGACGGCACGGTCATGCGCTTTGGTCTTGTCCTTGATGACGGCGTGCGCGTTGTTCTGCGCCTTGAATTCACCGCCTCCGTCCTCTCTGAAATCATGGTGTATATTGAGTGAGGAGAGGCGCCAGAGGCTCTGCCTCTGGACTCCGCAAGGGAGAATGAAACGGGACGAAGTCCCCTCCCTTGACCCTTCCGCGCGATTGAGTTGGTGACTTCTGCATATTTCTTCCGCGTGTTTATCTGGGAACGGGATATAGAAGTCACAATACCCCAAAGCTGGAAAGCCCCCTCCTCGCCTCCGCAGAGGCGAAACCCTCTGCGACAAGAAAAATCAAGTAACAAAAATGCACGCTGCAAAGGAGGCATTTGCCCTTGAAGATTGATTTGAATAGCCCCGTCGAGGTCTGGCGCATTGATGCGCCCAATACCGGCTTCCCTTCCTGCGAGCTGACCCTGTTCAATCTCTCCGGACAGCAGGTCGTCTCCGTGGAAGTCACCCTCACCCTGCTTGATCCAGATGGACAGGAAATCACCCGCATCACCCACCGTGCGCACGGGCTGACCGGCGCACCCATGCGTACATTCTCCATGACCGTGCCGGTGGAAGAGCCCGCGAACGTCGGCGGCTGCGAAGCGATTATCGAGAAGGTTTGGTACGATAACAGCAGCATCTGGCGCCGCGGCAAAGAGTCACTGACGGAGTACACGCCGAACAACCTGCATCGCAGCACCGCGCTGAGTGAGCTGCGCGAGGTGGCAGGCAACATGGCGGCGGGATATCCCGAAATGCAGGGCGACCTATGGCTGTGTGTCTGCGGCCGTCCGAACCCCGTGTCTGTCGCGACGTGCGCCCGCTGCGGACGCGATAAGCGCGATGTGTTCACCCACTTCAGCAAAGAAGCGGTGGATGCCGTGATTGCCGCGCGCGAAAAGGCGACGGATGATCAGAACCGCGTCGCCGTGGAGGAAACATCAAAGCTGCAAGCCCAGCGTGAGCAGGAAGTGACCAAGCGCCGTCGGCACCGCCGCGTTGTGGCGGGGGCGGTTGCGCTGATTGTGCTGATTCTTGGCGGCGGCTACGGCATCATGTTCCACCTCCTGCCGCAAATGAAGTACAACGACGCGCAGACGGCGCTCACCAATGGTGAATATACCGCCGCGGCGGAAAAATTCGCGGAAATCAGCAGCTACAAAGATGCGGCGGACATGGTGGAGGAAAGCAACTACCGCCATGCGGAAGCCCTGCTGGACAGCGACAACGTGACAGCGGAGGATATTGCACAGGCGCGCACGCTGCTGGACACGCTGACGGACCAGACGCGCACGGACGACCTGCGCAAGTCTGCCGACTATCAGGAGGGGCTGCTGCTGCTGAACGAGGGCAAGCTGGATGATGCCGAAAAGCTGTTCACGGCGCTGGGTGATTACGAAAATTCGCGGACGCAGCTGCAGGAAATCGCGTATCGCCGCCTATCCGCCGAAATGGAGACGGCGAGCGACTACGATGCTATCCGCGAAGGACTGACCGCGCTGAATGGGTATCAGGACAGCGCAGCGCTCATCGAAAAAACGTGGTATCTGGAGGCGAAGAGCCTGCTGGAGGGCGACAATCCTGACCCGGTATCCGCCATTGCCTGTCTGGAGGAAATACCGGATTACGAGGGCGCGGCGGAACTGGCGCGTCAGGCGCATTACGCCTATGGCAAGCAGCTGCAAGCGGCAGGAGAAACCGCAACCGCCGCCGAGCAGTTCTACCTTGCGAAGGGCTATGAGGATGCCGATGAACAGGCAAACGTCAGCTATTACGCGCCGGCAGTGAAGGCGCTGGAGGCTGGAAAATTCAAGGAAGCAGCGCGGCTGCTGCAGAACATCCGCGATTACAGCGACGCGGACGACCTGTGGAAGAAAGCCATCTATCAGCAGGCGCTGGTGGAAATGAAAGCGCTGGATTTCGATGCGGCGACGGCGCTGCTGAATCAGTTGCCGGCAGATTACAATGATGTCGCGACACTGCTGAAAGACTGCGTGTATCAGCCGGCGCAGATTGCGTATTCGCGCGGCGAGTATGAAGCTGCGATTGCCGGGTTTACGGCTGTTTCGGACTACTCCGAAGCGGCGGACATGATTCGCCTGTGCAACTACGATTGGGCGGCGAAGAAGGCGCAGGATGGCGACTACGACGGCGCAATCGCGCTGTATGAAGCCTTGGGCGACTACAAGGACAGCGCGCAGAAAATCAGCGAAGTGCGCACGATGAAGGCGCAGGCGCTTGCATCGACCGGCGCACTGGACGACCTGCAGTCCGCCGCCGTCATCTACGCCGAATTGGGCGACGAAGCGAGCCTTGCCGCGACGCAGTACCAACAGGCGGCGCTGCTGCTGCAAAATCAGCAGTACACCGATGCGCGGGAGATTTTCGCCGCGCTGGGAACGTATGAGGATGCCGCGACGCAGTTGAAGGCGTGCGACTACGCCATTGCGCTGCAAAAGAAAGAAGCCGGACAGTTAGACGAAGCGGCGGCGCTGCTGGAAAGCATTTCCGGCTATTCCGACGCGGATGAGCAGCTTAAAATCGTGCGCTATGCGCAGGGCGAAAAGGCCGTGGCGGATTCGCTTTCGCTGGCGGCAGCGCAGTTCTTCACGCAGGCGGGCGACTATTCCGATGCCGCCGATCGCGCCGCGGCGCAGTATGCCGCCTACTATGGCCCGATTGCCGACAGCGCCCGCGCACAGTACAATCAGCAGGAGTACACGGCGGTGGCTGATTTGCTGATGAATCTGAACATGGAGAATTTGCCCGCGGATTACGCCGATTTGCGCGATATTTTCCGCGAAAGCTGCTATCAGGCGGGCGAAAGCTATTATGCCGCCGGACAGGTGTATCAGGCGTACCCGTACTATCAGGAAATCAGCGACGAGCGCCGCGTGAAGGAGCGCCTGAAGGAAGCGTGCTATCTGGTGCTCGGCACATGGCAGGATACGGAAGGAAACTCCTACACGTTCAATCTCGATGGCACCTGCACACTTGCGGGCGAATCGCTGTATTTCGCGGTGGATGGGCTGACCATCCGCACCGGCGCATCCGCCGATTCGCTGACCGCTACGCACCAGCTGACCGGCATCAGCGCCAACAGCGCATGGCTCTTTGATCAGCGCAATGGGGCGAATACACGGATTCGGCTGACGAAGGTGGAGAAATAAGGACAGAAGAATGGGGCGTCTCTCTCGGAATGGAGAGGGACGCCCCTGATTTTTGTGTTACTTTTCAAGGAAAAGCGCCCGCAGGCTGTCTTGGCGCTGATGCAGAATCCTGACGATGATTACCCGCTCATTGTCTTCCAGATAAAAGATGCAGTAGTTTTCGCACACAAGGTATCTGTATTCCGTATGAACAGACAGCAGCGCGTCCAGCGGACGACCACGCCCGGAGAACTTTTCGAGGGACTGGATGCTCTTTTTGAGACAGGCGATAATATGCTTGGCAGCGCTCGGATTGCACAGTTCATCCCGAATGTAGTTGCGAATGGCTACTATGTCGCGCTGCGCTTCTTTGGAAAGTGTCACCTTCGCCATACTCAACCTTCTTTCGGGTCTTGCTTTTCCTCATCCAGCCCGGCAAACGCCTCGTCGATGGTCAAAAGACCTTCCGTGCGGATGGATTCGACACCTTTAGCAAGTTCGGCAAGTAGCTTCACCGTCGCCTGAAGTTTCTCATGCTCTGCAAGGCTCTGTACTACATATTTGCCGCGTCCGTTCTTGGTGAGGTAGACGGTCGAACCGTTATCGCAATGGCTGAGAACCTCAGTATAGTTCTTCAAGTCAGAAATAGGGACGATGTTCGTCATGTTATCAACTCCCTTCGTCTGTATTATACCCGAATTTACCGTCAAATTCAACCTGAAATATTGGGTGATTCCGTATATGATGCAGGGCGTCTCTCTCGGAATGAAGAGGGACGCCCCCGATTTTTATGCTCTGCAATGATGTTTGACATGCTGTCAGCTTCCTTCGTCTGCATTGTGATATGCCGTTATCAAATCATTACAACAGTGTATGAAGGAAAATATAGAGTACCATGATGAGAACACTGCCCACAAGGAGTAGTTCATTTCCCAGTCTGTCAGCGTAGCACAGTTTCAGGCAGACTCCTTTTTTTAACGGATACAGCATTCGAATAGGACTTTTGTTGAAAGTATCAACAAGCAAATGTGAGCCATACCCTATTAAATATGCAAATCCGATGCGTGATTCCATGAGATACACGGATGCTGAAAACAACAGCATCGCCAGAAGCGAATGGGTTTTGTCCCTATGTTTGCTTCTTTCCCCGATAATGGTGAACACAATGAAAAGCACTGCCCCGATGATGAATCTCGTCAGATTCGCAACTGCTCCCTGAAGGATATTCCCTCCTGTGAAGTAGTCGCCCGCTAATGCACCGACAGAAATCGCAGCTGCTAAGATTTCACCATATAAAGCATCCATTGATGCTTTTGCAGCATACTTATTGCTGGTATCAATCTTCACATCAATATCAGCCATCACACCGCCAATGCTGCCGCCGACCGTTGCAATGATGAACTCCGGTGCGGTTTGGGGATGCGTAATCAGATATGCGGCTGCAATTCCTACCGCGATATGCGTTTTTCCCATCATAAGTGGGTTTCTCCTTGCTTCGCTCCTTCGTTTGCTTTTATTATTTCTGTGATTCTTTCACCCTTCTCGCCGCCCCGCATTCCGCCGCCGCAATCAGTGCCAGCAGCACGACCATCGCGCCGTACCCCACGAACGCGGGCAAACCGGACTTATCCAGCGCGAACTCCACGCCGACCAGCCCCGCCGCGCACAGGAGCAGCGCGCCAACCGGCCACCAGCGCTTCGCAAAGGACAATGAACCTGCTGCACGGCGGCACTCCACAATCAGAATCACCAGCAGCGTCAGCGCACACAGGAGCTGCTGCACCCGCACGAAGCCCCACTTCATGCACTCCGCCAGCAGGCTCTCGCACATGATTTGCGGCAGCGCCAGATAAAACGCGGTGCGCAGGAAAAGCTGACCATCGCGTCCGCCGGGCTTGCGGGTCAGACCGACAATCGCCACAATGAGCGCCGCAAGGCAGGACAGCATGAAGATGGCGGGATAGCTTTCGCCCCACTCGTTCGTCAGGGCAAAGGGGAAGAACGCCAGCTGTTCGGGCATCTCAAAGCCCGCCGTGCCGATTTCGCCCAGATACTTTTCGCCGAAGCGGGCAATGGCGACCAGCAGCGCACCCGCCGGGGCAAACGCATCCAGCACAGGCAGGACGCGCTGATGCGTCAGCTTTGCGCTGATGATGACGCCCAGCACCACGCCGACCGCGCCGCCGAAGAAGCAGAACGTATCCGGCCGAAGGACAGTGAACGCACCCCATCCCCAGTGCGGGAACGCATAGTGCCATTGCAGCACCACATAAGTGACCTTGGACAGCACCGCGCCCAGCACAATAGCGGGCAGAATCGGCAGATAGCGCACGTTCCGGGCGCGCAGACGCGCCTCCAGCACAACGATGCCGAACGCGACGAGTACCCAATAGACGGTATTCACTCGTCCGCCTCCTCACCTGTCCATGCCGACGCGAAGTACACGATGTCGGAGATGGCGCGGGTGTTTTCATTCAGTACGTCGTTGATTTTCTCGCCGTTGAAAATCATCATGGTGGAGTCGCCGCCATCGAGATTATAGGCGATATACGCGCCCTCATCGGCGCAGAGCTTCGCAAACTGCTTGAGTGTCATGCCCATCGAGCCGCGCGCCTGCGACGCACAGCAAATCGCCATATATTCCAGTGGGCCAACCTGTGCAATCGCCATGCGCTGCCGCGGCTCATCGAACGCCATGCCTTCCGCCATCGGGTTCAGCACGGCTTTGCCCTCGCGCACCAGCACCGGGCCGAAGAAGAAGCTGTTGATGACCTTCTTGCCGTCCACCGTGCCGTCAAGCGAATTGCGCTTGGGGCGGAGGACATAGTGGAAATCGCCGTCCTCATCAATCAGGAGAACGTCGCGGTCGCCGCGTAGGTGGTCGAGGTACTCCGTGCCCTGCCGGACGATATAACCGATACCGGTATAGCAGAAATAATCGCCGTCAATGGCAAGGATGGCGTTGCTGCGCTTGGCCATAATCGTGCCCTTGACCGTGCGGGTGGAGTCAAAGCCGCCGGCGGACATGGTGCGCAGCTGGGAAGCATCCGCTATCTTGATATGCGCAACCCAATAGTCGCACTCCGCCTTGCGCTTCTGCGTCACCTGCACGCTGATGGTGGGATCCTCATAGCTCCAAGTGCCGTCACCGAGGGTAAAGCCGTCCGGATCAGCGGGCATACCGGGAGAGAAATCGATGGGCAGGGAAACCATCGGTTCCGCCGTCGCCGGGGTTTCCGCCGATTCTTCCGTGTTTTCCGCCAGCGATACACTACCCATCAGCACGATGGCACTCAGCAGCGCCAACAGTCGTTTCTTCATCAGGGTTCACTCCTCTTCATGCTTGATTTTGCCACAGCAAAACGTCCTTTTCCCGTCTTTCATTATACCGGAATGGGGAAGGGTTGTCAATTCTGGGGAACAGCATCAGGGCGGATATTTTCCTCCGTATCACGGCGATGATAGACGTACTTTTCCGCGCTGCATACAATTTCCGGCAGTCCAAGCAGCTCCGACACCGTGACCAGCTGATAGCCTTCCGCCACCAGCTGCGGAATCAGCACGGACAGGCACTTCGCGTCCTTCTTCCGCGCATGAAAGAGCAGGATACTGCCGTTCTGCACGGCCGCCAGCGCCTTTACCGGGTCGGTCTCGCTCACATCCCACTTGACAACCGCCAGATAGCCAACCGCCGCAACGCTTTCCTCCACCTTCTGGTTCGTCTTGCCCATCGGCGGGCGCATGACCTGCATGGGATAATGGCAGTCCAGCAGCGCATCCACTTTTTCCTGCGTCCGAAGCATCTGGAACTTGATTTTCTGCCGGCTCAGCTTCGTCAGGTAAGTGTGTCCCCATGAGTGATTGCCGATTTCGCACCCAGACGCCACAACCTCCTGCCAAAGCGCCGCGTCCTCATATTTGAGCGCCTTGCCGATGGGGAAGAACGTCGCGCGGACGTCGTTTGCCTGCAAAATATCCAGCACCGCCCGAACATCCTCTGCGTGATAGCAGTCGTCAATCGTCACCGCAATTTTCTGCTCCTCGCGGCTGCCGAAGCGATAAGTGATGTCCAATTTGTCCTCTGCCAGCGCACACCCCAGCATCAGCAGCGCCATGCAGCAGCTTATCAGCCGTCTGACCATACGCTCCCTCCTTTTCCAGCCTGTTACCTATTAGACGAATCAGAGATGCCATTCGTTGCACCCAAAATGCAAAAACAGAAAAAAACTGTACAAGCATTGCCCCCTTGCCTAAATCATGCTATAATGGGAACAAAGCAGCCCGGAGGTGCATGTTCATGAAGCAGTACGGTCTGATTGGGGAGAAGCTGGGGCACAGCCTGTCCGTCCCCATTCACGAGGCGATTTGGGAGAAAATCTCTCTGGCGGCGAGTTATCGCCTGATTGAGATTCCGCGCGGTGAATTGGCGGCGGTTGTACCGGAACTGCTGTGCACGCTGGACGGCTTCAATATCACCGTGCCGTACAAGACGGACGTGATGCCCCTGCTGGATGAGATTACCCCCTTTGCGCGGGAAGTAGGGGCGGTCAACACGGTGCTGACGGGCGAAAAAAGCCGCGGCTACAACACGGACGCCCCCGGCTTTGAGCAGATGCTGCGCCACTTCGGCATGAATCCGGACGGACGCCCGGTGTTCATCCTCGGTTCAGGCGGGGCAATGCACGCCTGCCGGAACGCCGTGGAGCGCATGGGGGCGCGCGAAACGTGGGTCGTCTCCCGAAGCCCGAAGCACGCGGATGAAATCAGCTACGACGATTTCTATGCGCGCTTCCCCGATATGGGCGGGCTGATTGTCAACACGACTCCTGCCGGAATGTACCCGCGCGTCGAGGGCTGTCCGATAGATACGGCGCACTTGACCAGCATCGTCGCCCGTGCCGACGGCGTAGCGGACATTATTTTCAACCCGGCGGAAACGGTACTGACCGCCGCCGCAAAACGGGTCGGGACACCCGCTTGCACAGGGCTGTATATGCTCATTGCGCAGGCGGTGGAAGCCGAAAGCATCTGGCAGGGATGTTCCATGCCGCCGAACCTTGCGGAAACGCTGATGAAGGAGCTGCATTTGCTGTGAGCGAACCGAAAAAGATTCTCATTCTCAACGGCCCGAACATCAACCTGACTGGGCTGCGTGAAAAGGCGGTTTACGGTGCAAAGACGTATGACGATCTGCTTGCGCTGTGCCATGCGGAAGCGGAAAAGCTCGGCGTGGAGGTGCGCTGTGTGCAGTCCAACCACGAGGGCGACCTGATTGATGCGCTGCAAAAGGCGTACTTCGACGGCTTCTGCGGCGCGGTGTTCAATCCGGGCGGGTACACGCACACGTCTGTTGCGCTGCATGATGCGATTGCGTCCGTGCCGATGCCGGTCATCGAGTGCCACATGAGCAACGTCCACGCGCGGGAGGAATTCCGCCACAAATCCGTCACTGCCAGCGCCTGCCGGGGGCAGATTGTCGGCTTCGGCTTCTACGGCTATGTGATGGGAATGCGCGCCCTCCTGGAGGCGGATTCATGACCGCCTATCGCCCGAACTGCCGCAGAATCCCGGAGCTGAACGGGCTGCGCGTGCTGCTGGTGTTCATCGTCAGCTGGTACCACTTCTGGCAGCAGTCGTGGCTTACGCCGTCGATTGGCCGTTACTCGCTGGACTATCTGCTGCGCGCCGGATATATGCCGGTTGACGGCACAATTCTGCTGTCGGGCTTTCTGCTGTTCCTGCCGTATGCGCGGACGATGATGCTGGGCGAGCGCGTGCCGGACACGAAGGCGTTCTATCAGCGGCGCATCATGCGCATTGTGCCCAGCTATTACTTTCTGACGCTGTTAATGCTTGTCGCCGTCGCGATTCCGTACAACCTCTACGGGCGCACATCAGAAGCCGTCCGCGACGTCCTCATGCACCTGACGTTCACGCAGACGTTCAATTACGCCACCTACATTGCCACGCCTATTGGCGTTGCATCGTGGACAATCGCCATCGAGATGCAGGCGTACCTGATTTTCCCCCTGCTGGCGAAGGGCGCGATGAAGAACCCGCTCGGTACGCTGATGAGCATGGCGGCGGTCGCGTTTGCGTTCCGCGGCTGGTGTTTATGGCGGCTGGACGAGTACAACATGGTTGTCAATCAGCTGGCGAATTTCCTTGATGTTTACGCAATGGGCATGGGCGCGTCCATCCTCTATGTGCGCCTGACGCAGCTGTACCCGGCGGAAAGCCGCCGCAAGTGGCTCTGGCAGGGCGCGGCGACGCTTGTGTTCTGCGTCTCTCTCTACGGGATGCTCCGCGTCATCCGCGCACAGGCGTACACGTCCGGACAAGCTGCCATGCAGGCCGCGCAGATGATGCGCCGTCCACTGCTCTGCCTGACGATTGCGGGGCTGATGCTTTCGCTCCCCTTCGCCGTGCGCCCCCTGCGCTTCCTGATGGGCAACCGCGTCATGGGCTGGCTTGCCGCCATCTCGATGAACTACTACCTGCTGCATCAGAACCTCGCCGTCCACCTGAAGCGGCTGCACATCCCGCCGTCCGTGAGCAATGAACCGAACCGCGTCGGCGAACAGCCGTGGCAAAACCAGTACATGGCGCTCTGCTTCGGTCTATCCCTCCTCGGCGCGATTCTCATCACCCTGCTGATTGAAAAGCCCTGCGCGTGGGCACTGAAAAAGCTGTTTACTCGGAAGCAAAAGGCTTGACCCTTTTGTGCGCCCGCAGGTGCACCCCTGCAACAAAAAGCACTTTCCCAATAAACTCGCGTAACCAAGGCAAAAGAGATTCTTTTGCCAATCATTTCTTACCCACAAAGAAAGGAGCCTTTTCCCATGATGATTCTCTACCCCTACGGTCTGCGCAAGGCGCTGACCCTCTCCTACGACGATGGCGTGGAAACCGACATCGAACTCATCCGCATCCTCGATGAATACGGTATTCTCGCCACCTTCAACCTCAACAGCGGCTGCTTTGCCCCAGAAGGCACGGTTTACCCTGCCGGCACGATTCACCGCCGCATGAGCGAATCCGCCATTAAAGCGCTCTATGCCGGCGGCCGCCACGAAGTCGCATCCCACGCGCTGACCCATGCGTCGCTGTCCGCGATTCCCGCGCCGCGCATTGCCTATGAGGTTCTTGCTGACCGCGATAATCTGGAAAAGCTGTTTGGCAAAATCGTCCGCGGCTTTGCGTACCCTTACGGCACATACAGCGACGAAGCCGTCGACACCCTGCGCACCTGCGGCATTGCTTATGCCCGCACTGTCGTCAGCACCCACAACTTTGAGATTCCCAACGAATGGCTGCGCCTCAACCCAACTTGCCATCACGATGACCCGAAGCTGGACGAGCTGTGCGACCGCTTCCTTACGGGGAAATTGCCATTCGGGCTGAAGCTGTTCTACCTGTGGGGACATAGCTACGAGTTTGAGCAACATAACAACTGGGAGGTCATCCGCGCCTTCTGCGAGAAAATGAGCGGCAAGAAGGATATTTGGTACGCGACAAATATCGAGATTGTGGACTACCTGAACGCCAGCCGCCAGCTGCGCACCAGCGCCGACGGGCACATCGTCTTTAACCCGACCGCCACCGACATTTGGGTGGAGAACAAAGGCGAGGTCATGACGATTAAAGCAGGGGAAACGGTCAGAATGTAACAGAACAACTGCATCGAAAAGCGCCCTGCTCCGGCGGATGAGTTTGCCGGGGCAGGGCGCATCTTTATGTGGTTTTGTGGAGGAAAGCATACAACCCATTCGCGCCTGTCTGGCGCAATTGAGTTGGTCGCGTTATCTTGCTTTGCCCGCGTGTTTATCCTCGTGTTTGGAGCTCCTCTTTACTTTGATCCATATGTCCCCTTTGTATCACTGAAAACGCTTTCCCCTGTCTTTACCCGCGACGTTGCCCGACGTTCATTGAGCTTCTCCAAAAACAGCTTCTCATCAATCGGCAAAGTCACCGGATGCCCCAGCCACGAGGACAGATGAATCGCATTGGACAGCATCAATCCGTTGATGCCCTCACGTCCGTCCGCGACCAGCGGTTCGCCGCGCAGGATATGCGCCGCAAACGCGTTCAGCACCGCCGGATGCTGCCCGTTCTGCCCGTCCGTCTCGACCTCGATCGTTTCGTAGGACGGCGCACGGAAGCCTTCCTGACACGTCGCACACCATTCACGCTCGTCCATTTCCAGCTTCTTCATGATGAGCTTGCCGTCCTGACAGATGAGCGTCGCCTTCGTGCCTGTAATCTCCAAACGGTTCGTGCCGGGGGCGTCGGCAGTTGTGGTGATGAAAACGCCCGTTGCGCCGTTCGGGTACTCGAAATAGGCGGTCACGTCGTCCTCGACCTCGATGTTGTGCCACTTGCCCTCGTGACAGAAACCCTGCACCTTGCACGGCAGTCCCACCAGCCACTGCACCAAATCCAGCTGATGCGGGCACTGGTTCAGCAGCACACCGCCGCCTTCGCCCGCCCACGTTGCGCGCCATGCACCGGAATCGTAATAGAACTGCGTGCGGTACCAGTCGGTGATAATCCAATTGACACGCTTTAAGTCACCGATTGCGCCGCTGTGAATCAGCTCGTGCATCTTGCGGTAGGTGCAATTCGTGCGCTGGTTGAACATCATGCCGAAGGTCAGCTCCGGGTGACGGTCCGCCTCGGCGTTCATTTCGCGCACTTGCAGGGTGTAAACGCCGGCGGGCTTCTCCACCATGACGTGCAGCCCGTTTTTGAATGCTTCAATCGCCAGCGGCGGATGCTGATAGTGCGGCGTGGCAATCAGCACGGCTTCGCACGCGCCGCTATGGATGAGATCTACGCCCTCCTCAAAAACCTTCATGCCGGGGAGGTTTTCCTTCGCCCACTCGCGGCGCGCCGGGTTGCGGTCAGCCACCGCCGTGATTTCGATTTCCGGCATCAAGCCGTCCAGATAGTTCTTGCTGTGACCCGTGCCCATATTGCCGACGCCGATAATACCCAATTTCACCTTTGCCATCGCTCAATACCCCATCTTTCTCACATTGTCATAGCTGCGCTTCAAGCAGTCAAACGCGCTTTCGCCGTAGCAGTCGTCCTGCTCGACGAGCATATACTTCGTCTTGCCCAGCGTTTGCAGCTTTTCCAGAATCTTCGGGAAGTTCAGATTGCCCTCGCCGACGACCGCCTTGCTCTGGTCGAAGCCGTTCACGGACATGTCTTTCAGGTGGACGCAGGGGATGCGGTCTTGCAGGATGTCAATCCATTCCAGCACATCCGCGCCCGCCGCCTGCACCCAGTAGGTATCCAGCGTCACGCCCATCAAGTCCGCCGGCATCTGTTCCAGCAGCACGTCCATAATCCGGCGGCCGTCGCGCAGGCGCGTCCATTCCAGATTGTGATTGTGGTACATCAGCAGTTTGCCCGCGTCGCGCATCTTCTTCGCGGGGGTCGTGAAGTCTTTCGCAAACTGGTCAATCCACTCCGCGCGCTGGTACTTCGGGTTCATCATGCCGATGCCGATGTAGTCGCAGCCGAGGATGTCATGGTCGCGGATGACGCCCTCCGGGTCGGCAATCATGCGATCCGGGTTCGTATGCGTCAGAACGATTTTCAGTCCGTATTCATCGCAAATGTCCCGCTGCGCCTGAACCGGCACATTGCCCACCGCCGACAGCTGCACGCAGGTATAGCCGATTTCCGCAATGCGCTTCATCGCCTCCCGGAAGTCCCACGTCGTCTGCATATAGTCCCGCACGGTAAATGTCTGCGCACCCAGTTCCATTTTCATCTGAAATTCTCCTTTCTATCCCGTCAATGTTATTTCAGAAGCACCAATGCTTCATAAGGCTGCAAAGTGATGGTCTGCTCCGCCTGCTGTGTCCGCCCGGTGTTGGAAATCAGCACCTGCGCGCCCGCGAAGCCCGCCGGCATTGTCCATTCTCGCGTCTGCTCCTTGAAGTTGCACATCACGAGCAGTTGCGCATCATCCAGCGTGCGCGTATAAATGAACAGTGCCGGGTCGTCCTTTTCCAGCAGTTCATAGCGCCCATGCACAATCACAGGGTGTGCCTTGCGCAGGCGGATGAGCTTCTGGAAGTAGTAGAACGTTGAATCCGGGTCAGCCATCGCCGCCGCCGCGTTGACCTCCGTGTAGTTCGGATTGACGCGAATCCACGGCGTGCCGTGGGTGAATCCAGCATTCGGGCTGTCATCCCACTGCATGGGCGTGCGGGCATTGTCGCGGCTCTTGAACAGCAGGTAGGGGAAAAACTCGTCGTGCGTGAGCGGCCCGTCCGTCACCCAGCGGCGATACCCGTTCAGGCTGTCAATATCCCGGAACTCGTCCAGCGACTGGAACGGACAGTTCGTCATGCCCAGCTCTTCGCCCTGATAAATGTAGGGCGTGCCCTCCATCATGTGCAGGCAGGTTGCCAGCATTTTCGCGCTGCGGACGCGCCACTGCGGGCGGTCATCGCCGAACGCGGACACGGTGCGCGGCTGGTCGTGGTTGCCGAGGAAGAGGCTGTTCCACGCCTTGCCGTGCAGCTCCGTCTGCCATTTGCTCAGTACCTTTTTCAGGAACAGCATCGGAATCTGTTCCGTGCGCCACGCCCCGTATTTTCCGGCGACGTCCACATGCTCGAACTGGAAGACCATGCTCAGCTCATGCGAATCCTCTCCGGCGTACTTTTGCGCCTCCTCGATGGTCACGCCCGCCGTTTCACCCACGGTCATCAGGTCATAGCGGGACAGCACCCGCTCGTTCATTTCCTTCAAATACTCATGCACATGCGGGCCGTTGATGCAGTACGGGCCGTAATTGCCATACTGCTGACCTGGAGACACAGGCCCGTCCGGCATGTCGTCCGTCTTGGAAATTGCGCTGATTTGATCCATGCGGAAGCCGTCCACGCCCTTGTCGCACCACCATGTCATCATGCGGTACACGTCGTCGCGCAGTTTCGGATTCTTCCAATTCAAATCGGGCTGCTGCGGCGCGAACAGGTGCAGATAGTACATGTTCGTTTCCGGGTCAAGCTGCCACGCCGATCCGCCGAAGCACGAACCCCAGTTGTTCGGCGCGCTTCCGTCCGCTTTCGGCTCGCGCCAGATGTAGTAGTCGCGATAAGGGTTATCCTTGCTCTTCCGACTCTCCACGAACCACGGATGCTGGTCGGACGAGTGGTTGACAACCAAGTCCATCACGATGCGAATGCCACGCCGATGCGCCTGTTTAAGCAGCTCATCGAAATCCGCCATCGTGCCGAATTCCGGCTGAATCGCCTGATAATCGCTGATGTCATAGCCGTTATCGACGTTCGGGGACTGGTACACAGGCGACAGCCAAATCACATCGATGCCCAGCTCCTGCAAGTAGTCCAGCCGCGAGGTAACTCCCTGCAAATCGCCGATGCCGTCGCCGTTTGCATCCATGAAGCTGCGCGGATAGACTTGATAGACGACGGCTTCCTTCCACCATGCGTCCTTCATGACTGATTCTCCTTTTTCATTGCTGATAGACCCGCCGGGATAGTGACCGAAGCCGTTCGCCGCGCTGCTGGTCGGTATAATACTATTTCCGAATTCACCTGCACCATCTGCTCGCGCCTTTTCCATTCTGGCGTCCGGTCGTTCCACTTAGCGTAGCGCTGCTACGCTGCGTTTCACTCCCGTTAGCCAGAATGAAAAATTCGCTTCGCATTTTGGCGCATTCTCATTTGGAAATAGTATAAATCAGCAGCACGTTGGGGCGGCGAAGAGATTCATAGGTTCTTCCTCCGCGGTATCAGAATTTCTCAAATGCCACGCCGTCGTCGGGATTCAGGACGCTGTTGTCCTTGATGTACTGCACAATCTCGTCCACATACCCGAACGCCAGCCCGACGCAGGTGTCCGCCGAGCCGTAGTAGATGGCAATACGCCCGGTGTCCGCATCCTGAACCGTCGCGCAGGGGAAGACGACATTCGGCACGAAGCCGCTGACTTCATAGGGCATTTCCGGCGTCAGCAGATAATTCTCGCACCGGTACAGCACCTTCGACGGCTCATCCCGGTCAAGAATCGCGCCGCCCATGGAGTACACAAAACCGTTGCAGGTGCTGGCGACGCCGTGGAAGAACATCAGCCAGCCCTCGGTCGTCTCAATCGGACACGCGCCCGCGCCGATTTTCACCGCTTCCCACCACATCGGGCCGCGGCTCATCACATGCCGGTGGCGTCCCCAGTAAATCAGGTCAGGGCTTTCGGAGAGGAAGATGTCCCCGAACGGCGTATGCGCGGAGTCCGACGGGCGCGACAGCATCTTGTACATGCCGCCGATTTTCCGCGGGAGGAGCACGGCATTGCGGTTATAGGGGATAAACGGGTTCTCCATGCGCGTGAAATGCTTAAAGTCCTTCGTCTTCGCCATGCCGATAGCCGCGCCGTGGAAGTCCGTACACCAGATGATATAGTAAGTATCCTCCACCTTCACCAGCCGCGGGTCATAGGCGTAGTTAGGCATCCACGGCTCGCCGTTTTCGTCCACGAACTGCACGCGCTCGCGGTCTACATTCCAGTGAATGCCGTCCTTGGAGCGTCCCAGATACACATGCGGCACGCCATTGACCTGCTCGCCGCGCAGCACGGCGATATACCCATCCTGCCACGGCACGACCGCGCTGTTGAAAATGCGCCCGATTTTCGGCGTGGGATTGCGCCCCATGACGGGGTTTTCGGTGTAGCGCCACAGCACCGCACCTTCTTCAAGGTCAGCCGGGCGCTCCTGCCACGGGATATTCGGCAGGGATTGTCCATTAATTATCTTAATTTCGCTCATAAGGCTCGTCCTTCCTGCTTAATTTCGCGTTTTTTACAAATTTTCTCCGTTCGTTGCCATAACCTGCTGATACCAGTATGCGCTGTCCTTCAAAATGCGCTCCTGCGTTTGATAATTCACATAAACCAGCCCGAAGCGCTCCTGATACCCATGTGCCCACTCGAAATTATCGAAGAAGCTCCAATAGAAGTAGCCCAGCACCGGCACACCGTCCGCTACCGCCTGACCCAGCGCACGCAGATAGCGGTGCATGTAGTCCTGCCGATTCGGGTCATGCACTTTGCCGTCCAGACTGACCGCATCGTGGGCATCCATGCCGTTTTCGGTAATCAGAATCGGCGTATGATAGCGCTCATAGAGGAAGCGCGGCCCCCAGTACAGCCCGTCTTCATTGATGGGCCATTCCAAGGCGTTATGCGGATGACCCGCCGGGTAGCGCACATGCTCCGGCTTGCCGTCCGCTCCCCTGCGCCACCACTGCCCCTGATAGATGTTCTGCCCGTAGAAGTCCAGCGGCTGCTGGATGGTTTTCAAGTCCTCCTGCCAGCCGTCAGGAAGGTACTGCTCGTAGCCGACCAGCCCATCCGCCGGGTACTGCCCCAGCATCACCGGGTCAGAGAACCACGCAATATTCCACGCAGGCCCGACTTTCTCGTCAATATGGACGGTAAAATACTCCTTGCGGGCGGCGGCGATGTCCTCCGGCGAATTCGTATACGGCACGCACGGGTCGCCGCAGGGGGCATAGCCGACGCGAACGCCGGGGACGTGCGCCCGAAGCACCTGAACCGCGCGCCCATGCGCCAGCATCAGGTGATGCGCCGCGCGAACGATGTCCGCCGCGCAGCATTTCAGCCCCGGCGCGTGAACGCCCAGCGCATACCCTGAACCAATGATGCACTGCGGCTCATTGATGGTGATGAAATCCTTCACGCGGTCGCCCAGCGCATCCGCGACGATGGTCGTATAGTTTGCGAACCATTCCGGCATATCAGGACTCAGCCATCCGCCGCGCAGGTGCAGTGCATAGGGTAAATCCCAGTGATAGAGCGTGCAGAAGGGGCGGATGCCGTTTTCCAGCAGGCAGTCCACCAGCTCGGAATAGAACGCAAGTCCCTTTTCGTTGACCGCGCCCGTGCCGTCGGGGAGGATTCTTCCCCACGAAATGGAGAAGCGGTAATTGCGAATCCCCATCTTTGCCATCAGGCGGATGTCCTCGCGGAAGCGATGGTAGTGGTCAATCGCCACATCGCCGTTCGAGCGGTCTTTCACCGTGCCTGGTACGCGAGTGAATACGTCCCAGATGGATTTGCCCTTGCCGTCTTCATTTGCTGCGCCCTCAATCTGATAGGAGGACGTTGCTGTTCCCCACAGGAAGTCTTTCGGAAACTGCATACTTTTGCCCTTTCTCCCTTACGGGATGTAATTCTTCCAGATATTCACCGCGCGCGCCGGGTCGGACACAAACAGGAACCGATCCGGGTATTCCTCGAACTGGCGGTAAATCGACTTGCCCTTTTCCAGCCCCAAATCGCTGTAATCGCGCGGAGGCTTGATGGTCAACTGACTGGTATGATAAGCGGGATTGGGTGCCCAGCGAAGTTTGCCCTCCGCCGTCAGCAGCGGAAACCACGCAATGCCCCCATGACGGCGGACGTCGGCGTACGCAAAGCCATAATCGCGGTCGCACCATGCGCCGAAAGTCAGCGGCTGCTTGGGGTCAGCGCTGATGGTGGCATGAACCCACCCCGGCGGCACAATCACCACATCGCCCGCGCCTGCCTCAACCGCGAAGCACCGTCCGGGGTCATCCTGCCCTGATTCCTGCATATAAATCACAGCTTTGCCCGTCCAAATCTCATAGACCTCAGGCGTAGACCACCCGCAATGTGCGGAAACCTTATGAATATGCCCCTGACTGCGGATAGGTTCATCGCCCAACTGCCCGGCGGCATACGTCACGACGCCATAGAGGAGCATCCGCTGCTGCATGGCGGGCAAGTCCTTCTTGTGCCCGACGTCCATCATGATGGCATAGACGTTTTCCGGCCCATCGCAATTCGGGTCGCGAAGGCTCTTGCGGACGCTATCGAGCTTGCGGAACTCCGTGCCTTTATCGAAGCAGTCAGCTCCCAGCCGGAAGCCCTCATCCACCGACAGCGGCGTAATATCGAATCCGGGATCAAAATCAAGTTTCATGGTGTTTTTCCTCTTCTGATGATGAGTGTGTGTCATATTGGACACAGAATCCTTACTCGCGGCGAAAACCAAGCAGCATGGCAGTGTCCGCTGCGAGGGGGGCAAGGGGGCAATCGCAAACTTCGTTTGTTTTCATTGGCCCCTTGTCGCCTCCGCAGGCGCGAAATCCCCTGCTTGATAAATGTAGTTGTTTTTCCTTTTTTCAAAGTGGTCTTTGGCATAGTTCCAGAGGGCTTCCCGATCGCTACACCCGCACAAATGCTTTCACCGTCGCCAGGTTCTTTCCGATACTCTTCCCATACGGTGCAACCGTATACCTTCCCACCGCCGCCGGAACAATAAACGTCTCCGCATAGTGCACCACAAACGGCGCAAATTTCCCTTCCGGGCTCTCTACCACCGCTTCTTCACCTTCCACCAGATTCAGCACATTCACGCTTCCGCCTGTCTCATGCTCCACCTTCCGGTCAAACCAGTGCCGCCGCGTCTCAATGAATTCCCGTTCGTGCAGCCCGGTGCGTTCCTCGCGGATGCCGTCTTCCTCGTGAATCACCTCCACGCGGTTGACAAGATTCTTCTGCACCCAGTCTGTATCGCGGTCGAACTGAATGTTCTTCATGCCATGCGCAAGGTGAATCGGGCGCGGGCGTCCATCCAGCCCAAGGCGCCCCCAATCCCAGAGCTTGAAGGTGAAGATGTAGGGCGTCGCGCTGATTTCCAGCACCATGCAGTCCCTGCCGGAGCAGTGTATTGTTCCGGCGGGAATCAGAAAGTGGTCGTGTTTTTTCGCCGGAATAATGTTGACGAAGCGTTCCGCGTCGAACTGCCCGGTCTGCTGACTGTCTTCCAGCGCTTTCTGGAATTCTTCCGGCTGAATGCCCGTCTTGCAGCCCAGATAGACATGCGTGTCGGCGTTTTCCACCGCGTCGAGGATGTAGTAGCTTTCGTCCTGCGTGTAGTGCATCCCGAACGTGTCCTGAATGTACTCGGTCAGCGGATGCACCTGCAAGCTCAGGTTTCCGCCGCCGATGGTGTCCAGAAAGTCAAAGCGAATCGGGAATTCCGTGCCGAAGCGCGCGTGAACCTTGTCACCCAAGAGCGCTTTCGCTTCCTCATGCACCAGATTGATGGCGGGTGTTTCCACAACGATGCCGTCCACATCCAGCAGGAGGCTGTTTTCCTCCGGCACACCATCGAAGCTCCATGCGTAATTGGGCTTTTCCGGGGCAAGCCCGCAGACGGACTTCATCCACTGCCCGCCCCAAACGCCGGGGTCGAAATACGGCGCAACGCGGAAGGGCTGCGTGACCGCCTGTTTGAGCGCATCGCGGTAGCAGTCGCCGGTCATCATGCGGGGCGTCTCGGCGTCGTTGGTGTCCAGCAGGTAGTCAATATGCGAATGCAGCGTCCGCTTATGGCGGTCGAGGACGCGCCATTCGATGAAGTAGCCGCGCTTATATTTGCGCAGCGGGTCTTCGCCGTAGTTGTCATTGAGCCAGTTTGCCAGTTTGCCGGAGCGGAAGCGCAGCTGGATTTCCCAGCGCGCCATGTCCGCATACACCAGCACATCGGGATGCTCGCACAGCAACGCCGCGCCGACGCCGAACACCAGCCGGACACCATGCGCCAATGCGATTTCCTGCCGAAGCGCCGCCACCCGTTCCATGTCGAAGAACTGCTCGATGCGGTAGTGCGCCATGATGCCGAACACACGGTCATCGGTCAGGTGGTCTTTCAGCATGGCATTGACCTGCTTCTTGGGGAGCGTCGCCTGTGCCGTGCAGAAGACGTGCGACGGGTTCAGCTGCTCTGTCAGCGCGCTCAGCACATCCGCTTCCCACACGCCGTGATAGCAGTCCACACAAACGACGGCGTCGGGCTTGCCCGCAATGGCTTTGCGCAGCTGTGCGCCGATAGCTTCCCAGCCCTGCCATGCGCTGACGCCCTTTGTCCGCACATGAAGGACAGGGCGCTTATCGTAATTGCTTTTTCTCATGCCTGCCCCTCCTGAACCAGCGTCGGGACGCCGCCGACGTTCATCAGCCGCGCGGTGAAGCCATGTTCGGCGATGGACGCATAGTCATGTCCCGCGTCGGACGGCCAGCACGCGCCGACGCGCAAGGGCGTATCGCCCGTATTGGCGAGGCGGTGCGCGATGTAGCCGGGGATATAGTGGAGGCTGCCGGGCTGCATCGGCTCGAACCAGCACTTGCCGCTTTCATCCATGAGGATGAGCGCGCCCGTGCCCTGAATGCACCAGTAATATTCGCCGCATTCCCGCCGCGCGTGATAATGTCCCTTGGTCATGAAGTATTCGCCGCCGACCTGACCGGGCATGACGTTGCTCGTGCCGAAGAACAGACCGCCGGGCGTGCCGTCTTTGACCGCCATATGGCTCTGAACTTCATAGACGATGGTCGCAGGGTTCATTTGGTCGCGGGCGGCTTCGTCCTGAAATACGTTTTTGAGGTCGCCGAGTGTCCGTTTGGATTCGCTGATATTGTCACCGCTCAGGTAGCCGCTGAGCAGGTCAACCATCGTTCCGTTCATGGTGAGCTTTTTCTCCTTTGTTTGTACTGTTTCTGCATAGTATTGCGCTTTTGGAGCAGAGGGTTTCGCCTCTGCGGAGGCGACCAAAGGGCAATGAAAACAGACGAAGTCTGCGATCGCCCCTGGACTGCTTCGGATGCACATCTATGTTTATTGATTTTTTCCGCAGCAGGGAATTTCGCCTCTGCGGAGGCGGCAAGGTGCCTTAAATCAATACCGGCGCATCCAGCCCAATGCCGTCCACGGTCAAAATCGGGCGCTCGGTCGTGTGCGCGGTGAAGTCGTCGAAGCCGATGCGGAAGCGGCGAGACCACTGTACCCGCGTCTGCCAGCGCTCGCCGGGGAGGAGCGTGCGGAAGTTGTCGTCGCGCACCAGATTCCATTCGTCCGACGCATCCGTGATGTCCGCAAACAGCACGGCCGTGTCGCCCGTGTTGCGCACCTCAATGACGGCGCTGTCCGGGGACGTTTCCAGCGCCCGCGCGGTCAGGTGTCCGCCATGCAGGGATGCCGCCGCGCGGTAGGGGCGATTGTTCTCGCAGGAGAAGTAGCATTCATTGACGGCGGTTCTTTCGCCCAACCGCACTGTCAGGCGCACCAGCACCAGTCCATCCGCCGTCTGCGGCATGACGAACGCGACGTTGCCCACGCGGTTGACCGCAGCAGCCGCCAAGTGCGCTGTGCGGGTTTCTTCGGCATAGGTCGCGCCGTCCAGACCACGCACAGACCACGCGACTTCCGCGTTGCCCGCAATGCCGCTGTCCGTCAGCACTGTCAGGGGAAGTTCCACCGCCGTTCCTGCTGCGTAGTCCAAGCGGCGGTAATCCAGCGTTGGATGCAGGGGCGCAAAGGCGTCCTTCGTCCAGTAATACGCCTGTTTCTCATGCCCGTAATAATCGACAATGGACGTGCAGGAGAGATTCGGCCACGGCTCGCTGAGCTGCCAGATGATGCTGCCGCTGTTATGCCACTTGCGGCGCTGGTTGCTCTCCAGAATGAAGCGCAGCCCCTCCGCCTGCATCCACTGGCTGAGGCGGATATAGCGCCGGATGTCCTCCACATGCCCGAACATGGTTTCCTCGCGGTCGTAGGTGCACCACCAGTCGCCGTGGAAGCGCCAGAGGTCGTTGTCCTTCATGCGCTCCGGCTTCGTCGGGCATTTTGACAGCGTCCGCGCAACGGTTTGCATACTGCTCATGCCGTCGCAGCCGAATTCGCTGTGCAGCAGACTGTCCGTATCGCCGAAATAGCTGTACTGCCGCCCGTTGCCCTGATACTGCCACCAGCCGTGCACATCATGGCTTCTGCCCGGTGTGCGAGAAATGTGCGCTTCCGGGCCGGAGGGCGACGTCGGCACGAACATCCGCGCCGGGTCAAGCGTCCTAACCAAGTCTGCCAACATCGCGATGTTCTTGTTTTCCAGCGTCACGGGCTTGCGGTTCTCGTCCATCAGCTCGTTGCCGCCGCTCCAAATGACCAGCGATGTGTGATTGCGCTTGACTTTCAGCGCGTGAACCGCTGACTGCCGCAGGAGTGTGAGGAAATGCGGCAGTTCCGACGGAATGTTGTCCACGCCGGAGGAGGACTGAATGAATTCCTGCCAGACCAGCAGACCCAGCTCGTCGCAGAGGCGGTAGAACGTTTCCGTCTCAATCACGCCCCCGCCCCAGACGCGCACGATGTTCACATTCAGCCGCTTCGCTTGATGCAGTTGATATGCGACCTGTTCCGCCGGAATATCGCCGTAGATATGATCCATCGGCGTGATATTGACGCCCTTCATATAGACGAGCTCGCCGTTCATGATAATGGTATAGGGGAGCGCACCCGTCGGGGCGTCCTCATTCTGAATCATCTCGAAGTGGCGGATGCCTTGGCGCATCGTCCGCTCGTCCAGCACGGTTTCGCCGTTTCGGAGCGTCAGCGTCACGTCATAGAGCGGCTGTTCGCCCAGCCCGTTGGGATACCACAGTTCCGGTGCCGGGATGGTCAGCGTTCCAGCGAATGCGCCGTCCTGCACGGGCAGTGTCGCCGCGGCTTTCTCTGTGCCGTCTTTTGCGCAGCGTACCGTCACCGCCAGCGGCAGATTGCCATCCGCATGGGTCGTGCCGGAAATATGCAGCAGCCCCATACCGTCCGCTGCGTCCGAATGCACATAAAGGTCGTCCAGCGCGGCTTCGTCCTCCAAAATCAGCGATACATCCTGCCAGATGCCCAGATTGACCAGTCGGGTGCTGAAATCCCATTTATACCCGAAGCGGCTCTTCTGCGTCGAAGTCTGGCTTGTGCGCCCAATCTGCCCCATTTCGTCCGGCGCATGGAGAATCAGCACATCCAGCACGAAATGCTCCGCCGTCTGCAGAAGGTCGGTCACGTCAAAGGCGAAATCCTCATACATGCCCTCGTGTTCGCCCAGCAGATGCCCGTTCAGGTAGACCATGCAGGCATAATCGACACCCTCGAAGTGCAGGAGGGTCTTGCGGTGCGCGGGGATGTCCCGGCGGTCGAACTCGCGGCGGTAAATCCACCAGCGGTTTTCTATCCACTCGCACTTCAAGCTGTTCATGTCCACATAAGGGTGGTCGATATAGCCTGCCTGATACAGCGCGCGCGCCACGCCGCCGGGAACCTGCGCGTCCATCCAGCCGGTCACGCCTTCCAGCGGCTTGCCGGTTTCCATGCTCTTATCGCGCAGCGGCACATAGGATGCTGTGCCTTTGAGCTGCCAAGTGCCGTTTAGGGAAATCTGCTCACGCATGTGTTCGTTCTCCTTTTTCCCGTCTTACCTGATTATCCAGAATTGATACACAGGGATTTCGCCTCTGCGGAGGCGCCGCCACTTTTAGGGTTTCCCCCCATCGGTTAACGCCAGAAATATCTGCTCATACCGCAGCTCGACTTATTTGGAAGTGATATTTCATTTCCACCGCATCGTGCGCCCAAGCGCGGTTTTTTCCGCTTCCGGCGGCAGGGGCGCTTCGTGAATCATCGTCGTCAGACGCTGATGCCACGCAACATCCCGCCACATGCCGCAGAACTGCGGCGCGGCGAAGTTGCTCGTCGCCATCAGCGCCCACTGCCCTGCCTGACACGCCGTCTCTACGCCCAGCGCGCACAGGTCTTTCACCCAGCCCCACGGGAGCATCGGGAAATCCTTATAGTCCGTGATACCCCAGCACTCGGTCGTCGCCAGCGGAAGCCCTGCGGCTTTCGCGTCCGCCGCGAGCGTCTGAATGCCGTCCACAAGCAGCTGCTTCCAATAATCTTCCTTGCCGTGGTACACATCCAGCGCGTGGTCAGCCAGCAGGTGATATCCTTCCTCGGTGAATCGCCCGTCCTTTGCCTGACCGACCTCGTGATAGAACTGCTGCTTGTTCAGCTTCGTCATCCAGATATGGTGCTCCGCCAAATCGAAGAAGGAGAGGTCGCGTTCGCGGTAGAAGTGCGTATTCTCGCCGTCGAAGGAGAAGCAGTACGGCAAATCAGGGTATTCTTGGCGGACGAGCGCAATCGCCGTGCGCATATAGTCCATCGCGGCGTCGGTATGCCAGCAGCTCCACGTCATCCACGGCGGGTCATTGCGGAAGTACGGTGACCAGAAGTCGCCGGGGAACTCATTGCAGAGGTCAACATAGAGGATGGTGTCCATCAGCCCGGCGTTCGCAATCAGGCGAAGGGTATCAATCCAGCATTTTGCCATCGCCTGCGGGGTGCTGAGCGCCATGCGGACGTTATCGGCGTCTTCGCGGAACCAGCTGCTGAGGGCGACCTTGATGCGGCGCGCGCGGCAGGCTTTCAGGAAGTCGATGAGTGCAGGAAAGAGCCGAACGCGGACTTTATAGGGGCTGCCCCAGTCATTGGAATACCAGACAGGCAGGAGCAGCCATTCTTTTTCAGGGGCTTGGGACAGCAGGTGGGGGAATGCGTCGATGCGGACGGCATCATAGCCGCGTTCTTTGACGTCGTCGAGGACAGCGTTCCAGTCCTCAAAGCCTGCGCCGTCCCAGCGGCGTTCAATCCATGAAAAATCCCACATGGTGATGGCGAGGGGGTGAATCATGTGTTTTGCCTCCCGTTGATGGGGTTGGGAATGCCTCGGTGCAGCGTCGGAAGGAACGTCCGGTGCTGGACGGAAGCATTCGCAGAAGTGCGCGGTATTTGCGGGAAATAAGCAGATTGTTTTTGCTGTAGCCTTTTAGATTTGGCGTACATTACGAAGGATTCTTACGCCGAAATCGAAAAGCAGGGAGCTTCCATTCTCAGAAAGCTCCCTGCTGCCTGAAAATGCAGACGGGTGATTGCGGGTCGAGCACTGACCCGTGGATGGATTACTTCAGGAATTCTTCCGTCAGTTCCGCAGCCAGCTTGTCGCCTTCTTCGCGATGTTCATTCACGAAGTCGTTCCAAACCGTTTCCGGATCGTCAGAGATGACCGCCTGAATGATGATGTCGCGGATGTTGTTGATGACGGCAGAACGGAAGGAGTAATACGCTTCATTCTTGGTGTTGGTCAGGTTATAGTCCGTCGGAGCGAATGTTGCGTTGGATTCCCACGTCTTCATGTTCGTGGTGAACAGGTCATTGATGATGTAGGAAGAGTATGCGGGGTTGCCGGGGAGGTAGACGTCCAAGCCTTCGAGGACGAAGTACTTCTGGAAGGCGCGCTCCTGCACGATGTAGTACTTGCTGCCGGTGGCGGCGATGTCTGCATCGGTGTAGTTCAGAACGACGTTGCCGTCCGCGTCGTAGTCCCAGTCTTCACCCTTCACGCCGTAAGCGTAGGTTTCAATCTGTTCCTGTTCGAGCAGCCAGTTGCCGACCGCCAGCCAGCGATCCATGACTTCGTCGCGGCAGTTCGCGGAGAAGGCGAACGCAGCCCACCACTCGTCGATCTGGCTGACATGGAACGTGCCGTCGGGCGCTTCGAGGCAGATGATGCCGAGGTCTTCTTCGGTGAAGCCTTCGACGTTGGTCGCGAGGGTACGGGCAGTCGTCTGCAGGATGGTCGCGCCGAGGTTGCCGTACAGGACAGCAGAGCGGCCCGCGAGGAAGCGTTCACGACCCGCGTTGTTGGAGTCGTTGTAGCTGTCCATCGCCAGCAGACCGTCGTCGTAGAGGGTCTTAATCTGCTTGATGGCTTCCAGAGAGGAGGGGTCTTCCGCGCTCCAGTAATACTGGCCATCCACGATGTCGAAGGAGCCGATGCGCTGATTCCACAGCTGCGCCAGCATTGCCCAGTGCTTGCCGCCGTTGTCCAGATCAAGCGGAACGAGCTTATCGCCCATGTGGCCCGGATCCTTTTCCTTCACGTCGCGCAGGTATGCCACGAATTCGTCGTAGGTCAAGGTCTGGACAGGCGCCCAGTCATAGCCCATCGCCTTCGCCCAGTCGCGGCGATACGCGAACATGTAGGTGGTGTAGAGGTTGACGGGGTTGCTGTTCTTAATCTTGGGGAAGGTGTACAGCTTGCCATCGACGCGGAACTGGTCGAAGCAGGTGTAGCTGTTGATGAGCTTTTCCAGATTCGGGTACGCAGACATGTCGTCCGGCAGCGCCTTGAACACGCCCTCTTCCACCCATTCGAGGTACTCATCCTTATTCAGGTTGTACCACGCGATGACTTCCGGAAGACTCTGGGTGTATGCCAGCGTGCGGGTGGATTCATCCCAAGAATCCCACGCGACAAGCTGGATTTCAAAGTCGAAGTTGAACTTCTCCATCGCCTGCTTCACCAGCGGCCAGTTGAACATGTCGTCCGAGCCGTCGATGGTGAAGACCTTGAAGGTCAGGTGTTCGGCGTAGGGATTCTCTTCCGCCAATGCGGGCGTTGCAGCCAGCATGATGGGGAGAATCATTGCCAGAGACAGAACCAGAGATAGAAACCGTTTCATGTAGGAATACCTCCTTTTTATGTCCTATCATCCTTGCCGGATGAATAGAAATCAACGGAAAGAGAAAAGTGATGTTCTGACCTTAAACAACTTAAGACTTAATCGCCCCAATCATAACGCCCTTTGCAAAATACTTTTGCAGGAAAGGATACACGCACATGATGGGTAGCATCGTCACAATCACCGCCGCCGCCTTCATGCCGTCGGCGTATGTGCGGCGCCCCAGCTCCGCCGGAACATCCGCCGCCAGCGCACTGCTCGTCCACAGAATCTGCCGCAGTTCCAGCTGCATCGGCCACATCTTGCTGTCGAGGAACAACAAGTTGCTCCAGAACCATTCGTTCCAGCGGTCAACGATGAAGTACAGCGTCACCGTCGCCAGTGCGGGCTTCATCAGCGGCAGGTCAATCTGCCAGAAGATGCGGAAGGGACTTGCACCGTCGAGCATTGCCGCTTCTTCCAAATCCGGCGGCAGAGACTCGAAGAAGTTGCGCAGGATAATCATGTTGAACGCATTGAACGCCAGCGCAATGACCACGGCGAAGCGGTTGCCGTACAGCCCCAAGTCCTTAACCAGCAGGAAGAAGGGGACAACGCCGCCGCCGAAGTACATGGTGAAGACAATCATGTTCTGGAACAGCGCGCGTCCGGGGTAGTTCTTCTTGCTCAGCCCATATGCCAAGGTTGTGGCGAGAAACATGCTGAAAATCGTACCTGTCACCGTGTACAGCACAGAGTTGAAGAACGAGCGCAGCAGGCCCGTGCCGACGAAGATGTCGCGGTAGTTGCCTATAGTCGGGCTCTGCGGCCAGAGCGTCGTGCCGTTCATGATGAATTCCTGCTGTGTGAGGAAGGAACGGACGATGGTGTAGTAGAAGGGGACGATGACGATGAACGCCAGAATCAGCAGGAAGATGATGTTGAAGACATCGAACGCCGTCGTTTTCTGGAGCTTGCGTTTCTTCCGCGCGATTTCCCGTTCAAGCTGTTTCTCCGCTTTTTTCGAGGAAATTGCTGTCATTACATGATGCCTCCTTCCCCAAGTGCTTTCGCCAGCTTGTTTGCCAGCAGCAGGAAAGCGAAGTTGATGACGGATTTCGACAAGCCGATCGCGGTGGAGAAGCCGTATTTCGGTTTTTCCTGGAAGGTGATGCGGTAGATGTAGGTGTCAATCGTCTCCGCCGCGTCGCGCACAACCGCATTGGTCATGTTCAGGATTTGGTCATAGCCCTTGCTCATGATGCCGCCGAACGCCAGAATGAGCAGAATCACCGCCGTCGAGCGGATTTCCGGCCATGTGATGTACCACATCTTGTGGAAGCGGTTTGCGCCGTCCACCTCGGCGGCTTCGTAGAGTTCCGGGCTGATGCCCGCGATGCCCGCCAGATACAGGATGGCTGACCAGCCAGTTCCCTTCCAGATGCTTGTCGCATACAGCAGAGGACGAATCAAACCCTTGTCTGTCAAGAAGCCGTATGTCTGTCCTCCGGATGCGCGAATCAGGCTGTTGATGACGCCCTCGCCTGCGAAAATCGTCGTCATCAAGCCACCGACGATAACCCAGCTTAGGAAGTTCGGGAAGGTGTAAATCACCTGCAAGGTATTCTTGTAGTGCCGACTCCGCAGTTCGTTGAGCAGCAGCGCCAGAATGATCGGGCCGGGGAAGCCGGTAATGATGTACGCCAGACCCATGCGGATGGTGTTGAAGAACGCCGCGTTGAACTTCTTGTCCTTGAACATCATCGCGAAGTTATTATACCACGGATTCGCCCACGGACTGCCCAGAATGCCCTTGCTGATCTTGTAGTCCTTGAAGGCGACCACCAGACCATACATCGGGCCGTAGCAGAACAGCAGGACGAACGCAATGCCCGGCAGCAGGAAGAGATACACCCAGCGGTTTTTCCAGATCCGTTTGCCCAGGGACTGCCGACGCCCTGATTCAATCATCGCATGTTCTTTCGCCATGCCATCAGCCACCCGCTTTCTCGTTTTTGTGCATGGCTTTATTTTATCGCTTTTTGCCCGAAAAGGAATGCACTGTTTTCGGTTTGCACCCTCAATATTTTCGGTTTGGCTACATTTAGACCAGATTATACATTTTCAGCAGTGGACAAGCGAAAACTTCCCTGCTATAATAAGAACATCTTCCTGCTAAAAAGGGTTGCTTTCATAAGTTTCTGGATGTACTCCCGATAACGCCGTTCGGGAGGAAGGAGGACGAGGATGTACCGCATTCTGATTGCTGATGACGAGCCGATGGCGCTGTATTCCACCGCACACGCCTTTCCGTGGGCGGACTGGGGCTTTGATCCGCCCGTGCTGATGACGGAAGCGCCCGCCGCGTTGGACAAGCTGCGCGCGGAACGCTTCGACGCCGCGATTGTGGACATTCGGATGCCGCAGATGACGGGCATTGACCTGATTCGCCTGTCCGGGGAAGCAGGCTTGCAGACGGTGTTCATCGTTCTGAGCGGGTATTCCGATTTCAGCTATGTGCAGACAGCGCTGCGGCTGTCCGCATTCGACTACTGCCTGAAACCGATTTTGCCCGATGCGGCGCAGGCTGCACTGGAACGCTTGTCGAACCGCATCCACGACATCCGTGTAGGGAGCGACCCGGCGTTTCTGGCGACGCTGAGCAGCACGGCGCCACTCAAACCGCTTTTTACGCAGCGCGGACTGCCCGTGCCGGAAGGGATGTTGTCCATGGTGCTGTTGTCCGCGGAGAAGCCAGAGACGCTTCCGCCGCTGCTGAACGGGTTTCAGGCGTCTCTGTCCTTCTGGGCGGACGCGAACGAAGTGCTGCTGTTCACGCCGATGCCGGAGCAGACGCTGCTGTCCGCACTGCCGAGGTCGCCTGACGTGCGCGTGTGCTATACTGTACCTGTATTGCAGGACATCCTCAATCCCGTTCGGCAATTGCAGCTGCTTCGGCAGACGATGGCGGAGGTGCAGCCCGGTCAGGCGCCGGTATCCATCTACGTCAACGACTGCAGTCCGACGTTTTTCGACATGCTGAACTACGTCGATGAGCATTTGAGCGACGAATTGTCCCTCCAAAGGCTTTCGGCGCAGTTCCACCTGAACTACACCTATTGTAGTGAGCTGTTTCGCGCCATCACGGGCGCGACGTTCACTAAGTACCTATCCAGTCACCGCATGGAGCGTGCGCGGACGCTGATTATCACGACACCCATGAGCATCTCCGAAATCGCGCGGCAGACAGGGTACAGCAACTACAATCACTTTTCCGCCACCTTCAAGACGTATTTCGGGCAGACGCCGGGCGCGTACCGCACAGCGCATCAGGAAGGGAGTGTGCGCTGACATATGCGCAAGCATTTCAGTTCTCTGCGCAGCCAGATGACGCTGCTGACGACCGGCACGGTGCTGGCGGTGGTGATTCTGGCGACGGTGTTTTACAGCAGCGCCCAGCGGATGTCTGAGAAGAAAGCAGCGACGTTCGTGCATTCGATGCTCGTGCAGCTGGGCGACAGCCTTGACCGCATCGGCAACGAAATGTCCTACTTGGGCAACGCCCTCCATTCCAACGAGGTCTTGCAGCAGTATTATCACGCGCCGACAGCGATACAACGAATGCAGTACGGCAAAAGTTTCATTGATTTTACTTCCAGCCTGCTCAACCACAGCACCACGGTCAGCCACATCGTCATCGTCAACAACGACCAGAGTATCCTCAGCCCGACGGAGCGGAACATCATTGCGCTGGACACGCTGGATTCCAAGTATCACCTGTTTGAAAGCGACAATCTGTCTTCCGGTTTTTACGGGCCAGCATTCGATACCTTCACGAACATCAACTTTTTTGCATACGTTCAGCCGGTCTACAACACCCGGCAGGGCGCACGGTTCCGGCAGAAGTTAGGCACCTGCGTCATCTTCGCCCGCCTTGACCTGCTGCAATCCACGCTGCGCAGCGCCCTGCCGACGCCCGGTGCAGCGCTGATGCTCATCGAGCAGGACGAGCAGATTATCCTCTGCTGCGACGCAGACGGGAACACGCTGTCCCTGCTGCCCGAATCGTTTTGCAGCGATATGGCGGACGGCTTGCAGCACAGTCTGACGCTCAACAAGACGACATACCTGACGGATTCGCTGCTGCTCTCATCAATGGGCTGGCGGCTGGTCAGCCTCGTGCCGGAGGACGAAATCGCGGCAGACCTGATGCCGCTGCTCTGGCTGGGGATGCTGATCTGCGTCGTGTTCGCCATCTGCATCGGTGTGTGGAACCTGCACATCCAGCGCAGCATCATGGCGCCGGTGAAACAGCTGACCGCCTTCATCGAAAATGACTTGGACGACAAGCTGCAGAACCGCATCCACATCAGCACCAGCAGCGAAATGGAGCTGTTCTGTCAGGAAATCAACACACTGCTGGACAAGGTGTCTGAAATGACGGCGGAGCGCCTGCAAGATCAGACGCGGCTCTACGAGATGAATCTGGCGAAGAAGCGTGCGGAGCTGTCCGCCCTGCAAAGCCAGATTAACCCGCATTTCCTCTACAACACGCTGGACTGCATCCGCGGGTACGGGTACATGCTGAACAGCAGCGAAATCGTGTCGATTACCAACGCCCTGTCTTCCATCATGCGCTACTGCATCAAGGGCGCGGACATCGTCGCGCTGCGCAAGGAAATGACCATTGTCAACTACTATCTGGACATCATCCGTATCCGCTTCCCGAACCGCTTCAACTACGTTTTCGACGTAGATCCGGCGCTCGAAGATCTCGCGATTCCGCGTTTCATCATCCAGCCTGTGGTGGAAAACGCGATTTATCACGGGCTGGAATCGCGCTTGGAGAAAGGGACGCTGACGATTTCCTGCCACACGACGGAGACGGGAGGCTGCGCGCTGTGCGTAACGGACGATGGCGTGGGGATTCCCCCGGAGCGGCTGGCGGAAATTCACCGGAAGCTGTCCGACAAAAGTATGCAGAACGTGCTGAACGTCCCGGCGGGGAACAGTCTGGCGCTGGTGAACATCCACAACCGCCTGCGCAATCTCTACGGCGCGAACTACGGGCTGGACATCGTCTGTCCCCCGGAGGGCGGAACGCGCGTCACGCTGCACCTGCCGATGGTGCTGGCGCAGACAGAAACAGAACAGGGAGGTCACATCTCATGAACCTGATGAACATCGAACAGAATGCCGAAAACCTGCGGCTGCTGGGGCTGATTGTCGCCCAGCGCGGCGAAACAATCTATCAGCACAATTGGGACAGCCCGTGCCGCCGCCTGCTGTTCTCCGCCAGCAAGAGCTTCACCGGGGCAGCAGTCGGTTTCGCGGTTCAGGAGGGGTTATTGCGCCTTGACGACCGCCTGATTGAACTGTTCCCGGACGAAGCGCCGGAAAATCCCTCGGAGAACCTTTGCCGCGCCACGATTCGTGATGCGCTGACGATGTGCATCGGGCAGTCGCGCGGGTACTTGATGGGTGCACAGCGCGTCGGCATGGCGGAAGAAGACTGGGCGAAAGCAGTGCTGGCGCTGCCGTTCGACGAAGCGCCGGGGACGCACTTTGTGTACAGCAACGTTGGGCCGTATCTGGCGGGGCTGGCGGTGCAGAAGCGCGCCGGGTGCGACCTTGTGGATTACCTGATGCCGCGGCTGTTTACGCCGCTGGGGATTCAGCGCACGGTCTGGGAGGTTGACCCGCTGGGGCGGACGTTCGGCGCAGCGGGGCTGCTGCTGGCGCTGCCAGAGCTGCACAAGCTGGGACTGCTCTATCAGCAGGGCGGGCAATGGCAGGGAAAACAGCTGCTTGACCCCAATTGGGTGCGCGAAAGCGGGCGCAAGCAGGTCGAAAACGAGGAAGACGGCTACGGCTACCTGTTCTGGCGCGGAAAGTACGATTCGTACCGCGCGGACGGGCTGTATGGGCAGTACAGCGTCATTCTGCCGGCGCAGGAGGCAGTCATCACCTGCACGGCGGAAAACCGGAATCAGAAGCAGCTGCTGAAAACGCTCTTGGATGCCATCGTACCACAATTATAACGGGGAGGACACCCGCATGTACACGCCCGATTTGCTCACCATGACCGACGGCACGCCCGTCACGTCATCCGCGCAGTGGGAGGTGCGCCGGAGGGAGCTGCTGGACATCCTCGCGCGGGAGCAGTACGGCACGTTTCTGCCGCCGTCCACCGCATCCGCGCGGGTAATGGCGCCGCCAATGCCCGCCTGCGCCGGACACGCCATGCAGGAGACGCTCGAAGTCCGCTTTGATACCCCAGCGGGAGAATTCGCTTTCCCGCTGCGGTTTCTCTATCCGGCGGACGGTCAGGCGCATCCGCTGTTTTTGCTGCTGAATTTCCGTCCGCTCATTCCGGACATCTACTGTCCGGCGGAGGAAATCCTCGACAACGGCTTTGCACTGGCGGTCGTGTGCTACACAGACATTACGGCGGACGATAGCGACTGGGGCAGCGGGCTGTGCGGGCATTATCCGCGGAAGCATCCCGACACCGACCCCGGCAAGCTCGTTTTCTGGGCATACGCTGCCAGCCGCGCGCTGGATGTGCTGACGCTTCGCCCGGAGGTGGACGCGCGGAATATCGCCGTGATTGGGCATTCGCGGCTGGGCAAAGCGGCGCTGCTCTGCGGCGCGCAGGATGCCCGTGTGCGCTTTACCTGCGCCAACGATGCCGGATGCGGCGGCGACGCGCTGGAACAGACCAAGCACCCCGGCGCGGAGGATTACGCGGCGATGGCGCGCAGCTTCCCGTACTGGTTCTGCGGCAATCGCAGCCGCTACATCGACCATCCGGAGGAGCGCCCCTACGACCAGCACTTTCTGCTCGGCGCCATCGCCCCACGCTTCGCCGCCGTCAGCAGCGCGTCGCTTGACCGCTGGGCTGACCCATATTCGCAGCAGCTTTGCTGTGCCGCCGCGTCGCCCGCGTGGAAGCTGCACGGACTGCGCGGCTTTGTGGGTACAGAATCACCCGCCGCGGTCGGTGCGGCGTACCCGGAGGGGCATATCGCGTACCATCTGCGCGGCGGGCTGCACTATCTGAGCCGTCAGGACTGGCTGTTCTATATGGATTTCGTTCGTCGGCACAAGGGGGAAACGGTATGAAGACGCTGTGCGTTGATTTAGGCGGCTCGCGGGTGAAACTGGCGCTGATGACGGCGGACAGTCACCCGCAGCCGGACGTGTTCGAGGTGGATTCGCACGCGCCGCTTGCGCAGACGCTCTCGCTCGTCGCGCAGCATGCCGCCGCATGGGGACAGCCCGATGCCGTGTCGATTGCACTGCCTTGCGTGGTCTGCCGTGGAACGGTCATTGCCTGCAACGGCAAATACACGGATGCAGTCGGTTTTGACTGGATGCGCTGGTCACAGAAGACATTTGGCGCGCCCGTTTTCCTGATGAACGATGCTGCTGCTGCACTGCTGGGCGAAATGCGCTGCGGTGCGGCGAAAGACACGGACGCCGCCGCCATCCTCATGATTGGTACAGGCATCGGTAGTGCCGCCGCCCAGGACAGGCGCATTCTGACAGGTCGGCACGGCACAATGGGGATGCTCGGCGGTCACATGGCAATTGAGATGCTGCACCCCCGCCGCTGCACTTGCGGCGCGACGGGCTGTTTGGAAGCATGGGCGGGAACTTGGGCACTGGACGAAATCGCCCGTCAGGAGGATGGGTTTGCGGAAAGTGCCTTGGCGAATGCGAGAAAGGTAGATTACCGCGCGCTGCTGGACGGCGTGGCGCAGGGGGATGCGGTCAGCCTGCGGGTGTTTGAGACGGTTGCGACGGCGCTGGGGATGGGTGCGGTGAATTTGATTCATGCGTATGACCCGGAAGTGCTGCTGCTCAGCGGTGGGCCATGCCATTCAGAAATGCTGATGCAGAGGATTCGGAGATATGTGAGGGAGAATGTGTGGGCACCGTGGGGTCAGGTTGATATTCGGGTTGCGGAGAACCCGGAGGGGTCGGTATTGCTGGGGTTGATAAGGGAGTAAGGGAAATTTGTGCACCCGCAGGAGTGCCCCCTCAAGCTGCTTTATTCACTGCTTGCACATTGTTGCGCCAGATGGGTGCGGCCAGACAGCATCGGGAGAAACGTTTCTCTCGGTGCTGTTTTTGCGTGCGCCCGGAGGCGCACGCAAAAAAATCCCCCGGCAGTCCTTCAATCAGCCTTGCCGGGGGATTCTATATGCTCAAAAATGCGAATGCAGAGAACTCAATTAGTCCTGCTTGTACCGCCACTGGCGCGCGCGGTCGCCCGCGTTCAGGATGCGCTTGCGCATACGCAGGTTCTTCGGGGTGATTTCCAGCAGTTCGTCATCATCGATGAACTCGAGGCACTCTTCCAGCGTCATCGGATGGACGGAAATCAGGCGCATTGCGTCTTCGGAAGCGGAAGCGTTGCGCATGTTGGTGACGTGCTTCTGTTTGCAGACGTTGACGACAAGGTCATCCGGGCGGGAGTTCTGACCGACGATCATGCCCTCGTAAACATTCTGCTGCGCGCCGATGAACAGCGTGCCGCGCTCCTGCGCGTAGAACAGCGCATAGGGGGTGGAAACGCCGCTTTCGTGCGCCACCAGCGCGCCGACGCTGCGGTGCGGAATATCGCCCTTGACCGGCTCGTAGCGCTCGAACACGGCGGACATGATGCCCTCGCCGCGCGTGTCAGTCATGAACTCACTGCGATAGCCGAACAGCCCGCGCGATGGCACAAGGAACTCCAGACGAACGCGATCCTGACCAGACATGTGCTCCAGCGTACCGCGGCGGCGGCCGATTTTCTCGATGACCGCGCCTGCGGAAGCCTGCGGCGTGTCCACGACAAGGCGTTCAATCGGTTCGCACTTCACACCGTCGATTTCGCGGTAGATAACGCGCGGCTTGGAGACGGCGAATTCGTAGCCCTGACGGCGCATGTTTTCAATCAGGATAGACAGATGCAGTTCGCCGCGTCCGCAGACCTCGAACGCATCCGTGCTGTCGGTGTCGCTGACGCGCAGAGAAACGTCCGTCTGCAATTCGCGCATCAGGCGCGCGCGCAGGTGACGGCTCGTGACATAAGTGCCCTCACGGCCCGCGAAGGGGGAATCGTTGACTTGGAACGTCATCGTGACGGTCGGCTCGCTGATTTTGACGAACGGCAGCCCCTCGATGCACTCCGGCGCGCAGACGGTGTCACCGATGGACAAATCCGCCGCGCCGGACAGCGCCACGATGTCGCCCATGCGGACTTCTTCCGCGTCCACACGCTTCAAGCCGTCGTACTGATACAGGTTGCCCAGACGCCACGGCTGGCTCGTTACGCCGGTCTGCACATTCGTGTGGACGACGTTCATGCCCGCCTTGAACACGCCGCGGGTGATGCGGCCAACGCCGATGCGCCCGACATACTCGGAGTAGTCGATGGTGGAAATCAGCACCTGCGCCGGGCCGTCGGGATCGCCTTCAGGCGCGGGAATGTACTTCAGGATGGCATCGAACAGCGGGCGTAGATCCGTGCCGGGGGTGTCCAGATCCAGCGTCGCCGTACCCTTGCGGGCGGAGACGTAGAGAATCGGGTTTTCGATGGTGCTTTCGTCGGCTTCCAGGTCAATCAGCAGGTCGAGGATTTCGCCCACCACCTCTTCGCAGCGCGCGTCGGGGCGGTCAATCTTGTTGATGACAATCAGCACCTTCAGCTTCAGCTCCAGTGCCTTTTTCAGCACGAAGCGGGTCTGCGGCATCGGGCCTTCAAAACTGTCCACCAGCAGCAGCACGCCGTCCACCATTTTCAGCACGCGTTCCACTTCGCCGCCGAAGTCCGCGTGACCGGGGGTGTCGACGATGTTGATTTTCGTCTTGCCGTAATGCACAGCGGTGTTCTTCGCCAGAATCGTGATGCCGCGCTCGCGCTCGATGGCGCCGGAGTCCATCACGCGGTCAACCGTCTGCTGATTCTCATGGTAAACGCCGCCCTGCTTGAGCATCTGGTCAACCAGCGTCGTCTTGCCGTGGTCAACGTGGGCGATAATTGCAATGTTACGAATATCTTCACGAACCATAACGTGTTCTCTCCTTCTATATAATCGAGAGGCACCAGAGGCGCTGCCTCTGGACTCCGCAAGGGGCGCTGCCCCTTGACCCCGCCAAAGGGTCTTCGACCCTCTGGACTCCCTTTTTCGCGATTGAGCAGGTGACTTCTCCTTACTTCTTCCGCGTGTTTATTGGGGGAAACCAAGGGGCGCTGCCCCTTGACCCCACCAAAGGGTCTTCGACCCTCTGGACTCCCCTTTTCGCGATTGAGTTGAGCGCAACTGCATACTGTATGCGCGTGTTAAGTTCTGCGCGGTTTACTTGCGATTGGCGGTTTCCGCCAGTTCCAGCCCTGCGTTGTTCTCGCAGGCAAGGCGGATACTCCACTCGTTCTCAAACAGCAGCACATCGCGGTCGCGGCTGTCCTTTGCGCGCCCGGACGTGGACGTCAATTTCAACTGGTCGATGGGCTTGGGCGTGCTCACCACCCACCGCACGAAGCGGAAGGGCATGGACTCCATCACAATGTCCACCTGATACTCGGTTTTCAGCCGGTGCTCCAGCACTTCAAACTGCAGCACGCCAACGACGCCGACCATGAATTCCTCGCGCCCCGTCTCTGTGCGGATGAAGGTCTGAATGGCGCCCTCTTCCGCCAGCTGGGTGATGCCCTTCTGGAACTGCTTGCGCTTCATGGAATCCGCCGGACGCACGCGGGAGAAGAATTCCGGCGCAAAGACCGGGATGTTCTCGTAGTGCAGCTTCGGGCCGCCGGAGAGCGTATCGCCAAGCTGATAGATGCCGGGGTCGAACAGACCGATGATGTCGCCCGCCCATGCTTCCTCCACGGCTTCGCGTTCGTCCGCCATGAACTGCTGGGGCTGTTTGAGCGCGACGGTCTTGTTCGTCCCGGAGTGCCAGACCTCCATGCCTTTCTCGAATGCGCCGGAGACGATGCGCATGAATGCCAGCCGGTCGCGGTGCGCGGGGTTCATGTTCGCCTGAATCTTGAAGATGAAACCGGAGAAGTACGGCTCTTCGGGCTGAATGTCACCGATGTCGCTCTTGCGGGGCAGGGGCGGCGGCGTGTATTGCAGGAAGCGCTCAAGGAACGGCTCAACGCCGAAGTTGGTGACGGCGGAACCGAAGAACATCGGCGTCAGCTCACCGCGGCGCACCTTGTCGAGGTCGAAAGCGTCGCCCGCTTCGTCCAGCAGGTCGATTTCCTCCGCCAGCCGCTCGCGGTAGTGCTTTGCCAGCACATGCTCCAGCGCGGGGTCGTCAATGGCGATGTCAGTCTTCTGCACCATCGATTTGCCGTGGTCGCCGCCGGTATACAGCTCGACCATCTTTGTGTCGCGGTGGTAAACGCCTTGGAAATCGCCGTCCGTGCCGATGGGCCAGTTGATGGGGCAGGAGCGGATGCCCAGCACCTGTTCCAGTTCCTCCATCAGCGCGAAGGGGTCTTTCGCCGCGCGGTCCATTTTGTTCACGAACGTGAAAATCGGGATGTTGCGCATCCGGCAGACCTTGAACAGCTTGATGGTCTGCGCCTCAACGCCCTTCGCCGCGTCAATCAGCATGACGGCTGCGTCCGCCGCAACCAGCACGCGGTAGGTGTCCTCAGAGAAGTCCTGATGGCCCGGTGTGTCCAGAATGTTGATGCGGAAGCCGTCAAACTCAAACTGCATTGCGGAGGATGTGACCGAGATGCCGCGCTGCTTCTCGATGTCCATCCAGTCGGACGTGGCGTGCTTATCGCTTTTGCGTGCCTTGACGCTGCCCGCCGAGCGGATTGCGCCGCCGTACAGCAGCAGCTTTTCGGTCAGCGTGGTTTTGCCCGCGTCCGGGTGCGAGATGATGGCAAAGGTTCGCCGTTTTTCCACCTGCTGGTGGAGCAGCTCCCGGAAAGCCGGCGTGTCGTGGGCTGGCAGCATGAATCGTCCTCCTCGTAAAGTGTCCGTCGCTCCTTGAAAGTGGATATTTCTTCCAACTCAAAACGTGCAAAATGCACGAAAAAGACAAGAATGTCCGAAAAGATATTTTACCGCCAAGAACGTGCCTTGTCAAGCTATTTTCCGCGCCTTCATGGCGTTCATGGTGCTATTTTTTCCGATTTTTCAGCAAACGGGAAAAAAAGTTTCAAGCAGCTTTTTGATTGACCTTTCTGCGCGATGGTACGACACTTTTGTGCAGTGTTCGCGTGCGGCGCAGGGGTTTCGCCTTCGCAGAGGTGATTCCCCTTGCAACGAAAAAGTCAAGCCGCATAGGTGCAGCGTGAAGGGGCTTCATGGGGGACAACCCCACTGCCATTGGAGTTATCCCCAATTTATCCACTTTTCATCCCCAAATCATTCACAGATACACCGCTTTATCCCCAGCCCCGTCCGACGAAAAACGCGGTGAAAAGGCACGCTTCGTCACATTGTCCTCCGCGGGGAATGCCCATGCCATTTGGGACAAGCACCAAAGAACGTTTATGCACAGAAATGAATAATTATCCGCAAAATGCGAACATCCGACACCATTTTCTGGTTATCTGCAAAAGAATCCACAAGCCGCGCAGGGGGTGGACAACTTCTGTGGATAACCCTGTGGACAGTGTGGATAATTTGCGGTCATACGCGGTTTGTCAAGGCAAAATCGGCAAAAAACACTGTGGATAATCCTGTGGAAACTGTGGATGCTTTCGCCCAATTTGAAACGATTTGAAGGACGGGATACATATACAGCGGATGGATAGCAGACTTGGATACATCAACAAAAGCATAATCATGCGTCAATTTGGTGTGCTTCGGACATGCCCATACCGTATCCGACATAGACTGGAGAGAGGAGGTGGGTTTCTTGGCAGAAAAATCGCCCTTTTTCCGCAATTTCGCATCGCACATCCTGCCGGTGCTGACTTTTGCAACGCTGCTTGTCGGTACGGCACTGGTGGGTGTTGCGCTGACCCGAATTCCCCAAAGACCGACGGACGCAGCACCCCCGTCTCCCGCGCCGGAAACGACATATATCGCCGCGGGCAGCCTGACGGGGCGGACGATCCTCGTTGACCCCGGCCACGGCGGCTATGACGGCGGCGCGCGCTGCCGAGATTCCGGCGTGTGGGAGAAAGAGGTCAACCTCGCCGTAGCGCTGGAGGTGGAAAAGAGCCTGACGCAGCGCGGCGCGACGGTGCTGATGACCCGCCGGACAGACACCGATCTCTGCGACGACACAACCCGTCCGGCAAATGTGACGAAGAAGCGGCAGGACATGCAGTGCCGCGTGGATATGGCGGTTCAAGGGCAGGCGGACATGGTGCTGTCCATCCACATGAACGAATACCGCGTGCGGTCGGAATCTGGGCCGCAAGTGTTCTACCGCGCGGGCAGCGGCGCGGGGCGCTTGCTCGCCGGAACGATGCAGGAAGCGCTCATTACCGCCCTTTCGCCCCAAAAGGAGCGCGCCGCCATGCCGGGCGACTACTTCATTCTTCAGCTGGATACGCCATCGGTGCTGGTGGAATGCGGCTTCATTTCCAATCCGGCGGAGGAAGCGCTGCTGCTCTCGCCTGCTTATCAGGAGAAGTTGGGCGAAGCGATTGCGGATGGCGCGGCGGAGTATTTCCGCTTGGCACAGGCAGAAAAATGAAGGTTGCATTTTTTCGCCGCGCATGGTAAAATAAGAAGAAAAGGAAACGCATTATATCCGGAAAGGAGTATCGAATGAACATTCACGAATCCGCTGAGGACTATTTGGAAGCAATCCTCCGCCTGAAAGAAGCAAAAGGCTATGCACGCTCTGTGGATATTTCTCTGCTGCTGGGGGTCACGAAGCCATCGGTCAGCGTGGCGATGAAGCGTCTGCGCGAAAACGGTTATCTGACGATGGATGCTGACAACTTGATTACGCTCACGCCCGCCGGGATGGAAATTGCGAGGAGCATTTATGACCGCCATAAGACGCTGTCGAGCTTTCTGGAGAGTTTGGGCGTTGATTCCGATGTTGCCCGCGAGGACGCCTGCAAAATTGAGCATGATATTTCCGAGGAATCGTTTACCGCGATTCGGAAGCTGATGCAGGAGCGGGAGCAGCACCCCGAAAATCCGCAGGAGTAATGGCATATCAAAAACAAAGCCGGGTCGAACCTCCCCTGTTTCGGAGGATTCGCCCCGGCTTTTCTGTATTACTTACGTTCTGCGCGCCGAAGAGCAGCATCACCTGATCGGGCAGCAGCTCCACCACAAGCAGCGCAATCAGCCCGACGACCGCCATGCCAAAATGGCAGACAAAAATCAGCAGCGGGTCAAGCACGAGGTTCGTCAAAGGGGTATGCGGCTCATTTTTTCCCGCCCGCCACAAGGCTTCCTGCAAAGCACGCACCGCCTGCAATCCAGTCCCCATTACGAGGCGACTCGTCGTGCCGTAAATCTCCAGCGCTCCTTGAAACAGACAGCCGATTGTCAGCGCAATGATGCCCCAGTGGTACAGCCGCACGCACCAGCGCCCCGGCAGCGCTTTCCCGCGCAGGGCGCGAATCAGCAGCGGACACGCCCCCAGCACCAGCGGCGGCAGGAACGCATACACCATGAAGCCCGAGTAGACCCCGTGGCTGAACTGCTCATACACGAATCCGCCCAGCGCGGTCACGGCGGCAAAAAGCAGATGATAGAGCGCAAGTTTCACGCATTTGCGGTCAATAGCCGATATAGACAATGTCGCTCACGCTCCTTTCGCGGATGCTGCGCCCGTTCGTGGTCGGGTTGTTGACGACGCGCCCCTGAAACACCATCGTCGAAGAGCCGCCGCCGTCGAGGTTGTAGGCGATTTGTGCGCCCAGCGACTGCATCAGCTCTGCCAATTGCCGCAAGGAAAGCCCGGTGCTCTCCTTCGTCCGCCCGTCGGACACGACCAGCAGGTAATGCCCTTCGCTGATTTGCCCGATGGCGGTGCGCGGGTTGGAGGTCATGGCGCGCCCGACCTCGTCGCTGCTGCTGACGGTCACTTGCCCGTCCTTGATCAGCGCCGGGCCGAACGTCAGCACCTGCCATGCGCCCTCGGTGATGATGCGGAAATTGCCGTCCGCACCGATGACCAGTGCGTCCGTGCCGCTTTGCGCCGATGCGCGGTACAGCACGCCGTTGCGCAGCACATACCCGCGCTCCTGTGCGCCGTAATAGTCGCCGTTGATGACGAGAATCGCGCCCGCGTTCGCCGCCTGCACGGAGGTCGTCTCGGTCAGATTGCGGGCGTAGGTGTTCCCCGCCAGCGCCGTTTTGAGCAGGGAAATATTTGCAAGCTGCACGTCCGCGACGTACACCGTCGTGTTCTCTACGCGCATCGTTGTCAGCACAATGTCGATTTGGTCATCGTGATATTCCGTGTCGGTGGAAATGGGCGCGGTGGTCGCCTGTTCCGCGGGGAATTCCGTCGCAGTCGGCACGGCGGTCGGAGCTTCCGTCGGCGCGGTGGAGGCTTCAGCGGTTGCCGTCGGCAGCGTGTCCGGCGTCAGCACACGGACAATCACGAACGTGTCCAGCGCCGCATAAACCGTGTACGCTATCAAAATCAAAGCAAACACCATGTTTGCGAAATGCCGCTTCATGGAGCTTCACTCCTTTCCGCTTCTATCATATCCCCGTCAAGTGACGAACAGATGACGAACCCATGACTGCTGCCGGAAAAGTTCCCTTCCCTTGACGCAATCGGGGGAAAGGCGTATACTGGAAGCGGAAATTTCCACGGATGACCGCGAAAAGGAGAAGAATGATGCAGAAACTACGGGGATACTTGGCACTGGGAATATTCATCATGGGTATTGCATCGTTTTTATGCCTGCTTCTGCCGCTCATCGAGATAACGGATGATGCGCTGATGCTGATGATGTTTGCTGTGCCGCCGCTTATCTGCGGATTGTTCATAGCAGTGGCACTGCATATGCTGCTGTATACGCTGCTTCTGGTGCTGTACGGCTGCAGAATACAGCTGGTGGATTTGTACTTTCTTCAATATATCCGCAGGAAAACCGTCGGTTGGCGCGTGCAGTACCTTCCGGCGGCGGAGCGCAAGGTGGGCATACTGCTGGCGGCTGTTCCGTGGGAAAAGGAAACGGGCAGGCAGCAGGAACGGGCGCGGACGGCGTTGTTTTACGTGCAGACGGCGCTGGCGATACTGTTCTATGCGTTGGCAGTCAATTTGTATGGGACAGCATCCGCCATTGCCTGCCTTGTGCTGGCGTGGGGGTATACGTTTCTCGGCATCATCATGCCGCCAAGCGAAATTCGGAAAGTATTCCAGCCCGAAAAACGGCGTAAAATGTGGCAGATGCAGTGCCTGCTGGCGGAGAACTTGACGGATCGCCTGCTCACGGAAATGCCGGAGGAGTACTTCACGCCGCCGGACAAAATTCAGGATCAGAATGATGCGGCTCTTATGATTAATTGTTCCGCGCGGCTAATGATGCAGAACCGCTACGAAGAGGCGCTGGACATCCTGACCATGCTGGCGCAGGAGCATCGGGAGCAGACGAAGCGCCTTTGGTGGCAGCTGATTCCGCGCGGCGTTCTGTGCGAGTTGGCATTGGACAAGCCGGGATACTTCCTGAAAGAGTATGACACGCTGTACATGCAGAAGGAATTGCGCAAGCATGAAAAGCAGCCGCTTGTCTGGCGGACGGCGTATGCGGTGCATCTGCTGCGCGACGGCGATGAGCAGAAGGCGGAGCAGTGCCGCAAGCAGTTCCTGCGCCGCATCCGCCATACGACCATGCCGCGCTGCTATCAGTGGACGATAGACAGAATGGCGCGGGAAAAGGCAATCTACGAATCAAGAAAGGCAAAGGAAGCGCAAGAATGAAGAATCGGACATTTCAGCGCCTGTTTCCGCTCCTGCGGATGGGCAGCATCCTGCTGGCGGCGGTACTGTTCTGCGGGGCACTGATCGGCGTGAACGCACAGCTGACTGTCGGGACGAATGAAGAGCGGAATCTGGCGACGTATCTGGGGCTGGCACTGACGGCGGTTGTGACGTATCTGCTGCAAGATGTGCCGAAAATGCTGGTCGGCAGGCACTTTGGCTGGAAGCTCGTGCGCTACGAGGCGTTCGGGCGGGTCTATCAGGCGGACGGCACAGGGGCGTTCGTGCGTGTTCCAGTACCGGCGCAAAGTCGTCTGCGCTATCAGCCGTATCTGCTTCCGCCGGAGGATGCCTCTCGGCACGACGTGACGCTGTACACGCTCTGCCCCCTGCTGTATGGCGGGGCGCTGGCGGTTGTGTTTGGCGTGCTGACACTGCTGACGCTGGGGCAGCCGGTGTCGCTGGTGCTGTGCGAACTGGCGATGGGCGGCGTGGCGCTGGTGATGACGTGCATTCTGCCGATGGATGAGCGGTTTATCGCATCGCCGATGGCAATCGCACGGATGCTTCGAGATCCGGAACAATTGGCGGAGTGGCTGTATTTCGCGCGTATGAAGGCGAATGGCGGGGTGGAGGTGACAGATGTTTCGATTGAAAACATTCCGCAGCCTGCAACAGTGAAGACATGTCAGGATGCAATCTGCGTCTTTCAGCGAGCGCAGATTGCGCTGATGGTTCAGTGTGATGCACAGAAGGCGTATGGGCTGATGAAACAGGTGCTGGAAAGCGAGGCGCGGCTGTCATATACTGCATGGAAACTTCTGCTGAGCGATGGGGTGGTTGCGGAACTTCTGGCAGGTGAACCGGGTGAATTTACGGCGCTCTATCGTGGAAAAGCCGGCGCAGCAATACGGCAGGTGATGTTTCGCATGGTGGACTATGCGCTTCCTGCCTATGCGGTGGCGATGCTGGTGACACATGAAGCGCGGGAAGCAGAGGTTGTGCGGAACACGCTTGCGCCAGTGCGAGAGAAAATGCCGGAGCTTGATGCTTTGATGAAAGCCATCGAAGAAAAAGCCGCACGAATCGAAAGCTGATTCGTGCGGGGAAATTTCGCGCCTGCGGGCGCGACAAAGGGGCAATGAAAACAGACGAATGTCTGCGGTCGCCCCCTTGACCCCTTCGCAGTGCACACCCATGTTTATTGATTTGAACCGAAGGTTCATTGGACAAACACGCGGGCACTGTATGCAGAAGCGACCAACTGAATCGCGCGGAAGGGTCAAGGGAGGGGCCTTCGTCCCGTTTCATTTTCCCTTGTGGAGTCCAGAGGCAAAGCCTCTGGTGGGGTCAAGGGGCAACGCCCCTTGGGTCACTCCCCCTTTTGTGCATCCTCCCACGCGCGGCGGATGGCGGTGAGGATGTCGCCGTGAGCGTCGCGCAGGGACATGGTGGCGCCGGAGACAATGTCGGCGGCGCGGGCGCGATCGTCGTCGGAGAAGGCTTCCCAGCGGGCGCGATCAGCGTCGGAAGAGGAATTTTCCGTCAACGGGTGGCCGTTCTCGGCGGAAAAGTACCGCCCAAACCACGTCTCTACCTCGTCCACCGTCATGCCGACCATCATGTTCTGATAGGCGTCCATCTGCTCGCGCCATGAACCGCTCGTCAGCTGGTAATCCTCTCCACGGGCGCGCTTGCTCGTCCATGCGGCAATTTCCTGCATGTAGTTGTCCTCGCTGTCCTCGGTGTAGCCGACGACCTTCCCGGTATTGTCATCCCAGAGCGAATAGCCGCCCTGTCCCGGAAAGCCGCTGAACTGCGGCATGGACGCGCCGCTGTAATTCGGCGTTGCCACTTCGAGCTGGTCAACCGCCATCGACACGATGCGCCCGTCCTCGTCGAACGTCCCGTGCGCAAACACGACGTTGAAGGAGTAAACCTGCCCGTCCTCGTCATCCTTGCCCGGCCCGACGCGCCCGGTCGCCGCCATGCCGATGCCCTCGCGAACCGCCTGACCCGCGCGGTTTGCCGGATTGCCCGTGTTGTCGTCCATTGTGTCCGACGCGTTCAGGGCGACGCGGACGGCTTCACGCAGGGCATTGCTCGTCGTCGTTGCGCCCGTCACGACATCCACATCCCATGTGTTCATGCGAATCATCTCGTCCGGCAGAATATCCAGCGCGCGGCTGCCGATGCCGTCTGTCTCATGCTGCTCCAGAATGTTCACGGCGCTGATGGCGCCGTCCTCCATCATCACCTGCACGCGCAGGATGCCGCCGTAGCCATCCGCCTGACCCGTGCGCGTGTCGGCGCTGGCGCGGCAGGACGCAAGCAGAACGGCGCAGGAACACAGTGACAGCGCCATCAACAGGCGCTTCCGCGTTATCCAACTGGTTTGCATTAAAAAATCCCCTTTCAATCTTCCAGATTGCAGGGAAATCGCTCCCTGCGACGTTGTTATTGTGTCCCGCGCAGGAAAAGTCATTCAATCAATACGCTTTTTGATGCAGATTTTTTCCGCAAGCAGGAAAATCGCCCTTGCGCGGCGAATAGAGATAGAGAATATGCCTGTGCTGACTGATTTTCCGCCGCGCGGGCATCCTGATGAAAGGGTTTCACCCGAAAAGGCAGGTGTTTTTCGTATATGAAGAAGTCATCCGGGAAGAAGCGCGTCAGTTCGCTGACGTTCCTGATTGCGACGACGGCGGTGCTGGCGGCGGTGGCGGTGCTGTGCCTGTTCGGCAGCAATCTGCTCTACGCCATGCGTGTGCGCAACGTCAATGAGCAGCGCGCCGAGGTGGAGAAGCGCAACACGGAGCGCTACGAAGCGTATCGGCAGGAAGTGCAGGAGCTGCAAGACCGTCTGACGGCGAACAACAACATCAGTGCCGACTGGCCTACGCCGGACACGCAGGAAGGCATCTCCATTGTTGACCTGACGAATTATCCGCTGGATAACCCCGGCACGGTCACGGTGTCGCGTCAGGACGTGATGCTGGGCGGACTGCTGCTGGTCAACGAGTGGCATTCCCGCCCGTCGGATTTTGACGAATCATCGCTGGTGTCCATCATGACCTACGCGCGGAGCATGGGCGTGACGAAGAGCATTTGGCGCAATTCCGACCAGCGGCTGTTCCCGGTGGCGGCAAATGCCCTGCTGGATGCGCTCAATGCCGCGAAAGAAGCGGGGCTGGAGGGCTATGTTGTCCGCGAGGCGTACCGCAGCATTTCCGACCAGCAGACGCTCTGGGACGCGGAATACAACCGCTTGAAAGGCCGCCACAGCGCGTGGACGGACGATGAACTGATTGCCGCCACGAAAAAGAGCATCAACCTGCCCGGCACGAGCGAATATAACTCCGGCTTGGCTTTCACGCTGTACCTCTATGAGAACGGCAATGACGAATTGAACAAGATGGTGTTCTCCGAGAGTGAGCAGGGCAAGTGGATGTACGAAAACAGCTGGAAGTACGGGCTTGTGTTCCGCTTCCCGCTGCAGAACTTCCCGACGAAGGGCACCGTCAGCCGCGCCTACAAGACGGGCGTGAACGTGGAGATGAATCTGTTCCGCTTCGTGGGCATTCCGAACGCAACGGTGATGCACCATCTGGACATGTGCTTGGAAGAGTACATCGAGTACCTGATGGCGCACCCGCACATCGCCGTGTTTGAGGACGGTCAGCTGAAGTACGAAATCGTCCGCCAGCAGGTGGGCGACAACAGCAGCACCTTCTCCGTCAGCATCAGCCGCAAGACCAGCAACTACACCATGTCGCTGGACAACATGGGCGGCTTGGTCACGGTGTACGAGTATTGATAGGGATACGAATCCCCCGCCAGCGGATGATGATGTCCGGCTGACGGGGGATTTTTATGATGGGATGATTACGGTTGCAGAGGCGAAATCCCCTGCTTGCGGGCAAAAGTCACTATGTCTGAAAGAACAGATGCGTGGTCGCGCCCATCTGGCGCGACAATATGCAAGTGGTGGGTAAAGCCGCTTGGGGGCGCATCTGCGGATGCGCAAAGTTGCTGGCAGAGACGCTTCGCTGCCTGCGCCTTTTGTTGACTTTTCTCTTTGAATTGATTTGACGAGGAACAGTTGGGGCGTTGCCCCAAGCCCCACCAGAGGCGCTGCCTCTGGACTCCGCAAGGGGAAAAGGAAAAGAGACGAAGTCTCCCCCTTGACCCCTCCGCGCGATTGAGTTGGTCTCACTACCATGCTCTACCCGCGTGTTTATCCTCTGTTTTCCCTTCCCTTATCCTTACTTCGCTTCCGCCCAGTTTGTCCCCTGATGCACCTCCGCCAGCAGCGGCACGCGCAGCTCAATCACATGCTCCATCGCATCCTTCAGCAGCTTCCCCGCTTTTTCCACTTCCTCCGGCGGGCATTCCAGCAGCAGTTCGTCATGCACCTGCAAAATCAGCCGACTCTTCAGCCCCTCCCGGCGCAAGGCTTCATCCACCCGTACCATCGCCAGCTTGATAATATCCGCCGCCGTCCCCTGCACGGGCGTATTCATCGCGGCGCGCTTGCCGAACTCGCGCACAACCGCCTTGTCGCTCTTCAGCTCCGGCAGATACCGCCGACGCCCCATCAGCGTCAGCGCATAACCGTTGTGCTGCCCGTCCTCGGCGGCGCTGTCCATGAAGCGCTTCACGCCCGGATATTTCGCGAAATAACGGTTGATGAACTCCTGCGCCTCCTGACGGCTCACGCCCGTGTTTTTCGCAAGACCAAATCCGCTGATGCCGTAAATCAAGCCGAAATTGACCGCCTTGGCGCGGGAACGGAGCGTAGAATCCACCTCATCCAGCGGCACGTCGAAGATTTCGCTGGCAGTGCGCGCGTGAACGTCCTGTCCCGTGCGGAAGGCTTCTACCAGTGCGTGGTCGCCGGAGAAGTGTGCCATCAGGCGAAGCTCAATCTGGCTGTAATCCGCGTCCAGCAGTACCCAGCCCGCGCGCGGCAGGAACGCCTGACGGATTTCCTTGCCCTCCTCCGTGCGGACGGGGATGTTCTGCAAATTCGGCTCGCTGGACGAAATGCGCCCGGTGGCGGTGGCGACTTGGTCGAAGGTGGAGTGTACGCGCCCGGTCGCGTCCGTCAGGCGCAGAAGACCCTCGACGTAGGTCGAATTGAGCTTCGTCAGCTGCCGATAGCGTAATAGCGGCGTAATGACTTCCGGCGCGATGTCTTGCAAACCTTCCAGCACTTCGGCGGAGGTGGAGTAGCCGCGCGCGGTTTTCTTGCCGTGCGGCAGCTGCAATTTATCGAATAGCACGTCGCCGAGCTGCTGGGTGCTGTTGAGGTTGAAGGTTGTTCCGCAGGCGGCGAACACCTGCTGCTTGCTCTGCTCAATTTCCTGCGTGTAGCGCTCGCCCAGCTGCCGCAGGAACGCCGTATCGACGGTGAAGCCGATGTCCTCCATGCGGTACAGCACGCCGGAAAGCGGCATTTCCACGTCGCGCATGAGGTGACTCATGCCCATGCGGTCAATATTCGCCTGCTGCCACCGGCACAGCGAGAGCATTCCGCGCGCGTCAGCGGGCAAATCGCCGCACAGCGCGTCCAGACTGTAACTCTTGCGCTGCGGGTCAAGCAGGTACGCGCCCAACTGCACGTCCCACGCATAGCGCTCCGGCATGGGGAGCTTCGCGCGGTTCAGGCGGTGCCACAGCGTTTTGCCGTCGTGGATGACGGCGGGGTGCGCGGCGAGGTCGGGCGCGAGGGCGCGGAGCAAATCCTCCGGGTCTGCGCCGGGGGTGAGCAGATCGCCGCCGAGTGCCGCCTGACAGCAGGACAAATTCTGCGCCGCGCACGTCAGCACCGTGTCATCCAGCGCGATGGCAATTGGGCGGGCGCTGTCCGGCAGGGCGGTGAGCCACGCGGTCAGATCAGCGCCGGAGAAAATCGGGGCGGCGTCTGCAAAGGGCAGGAGCGTCAAGGGTGTTTCCTCTGCGGCGGTATCCGGCGCGGGCGCATCGTCAGGCGCTTGCAGGCGGCGGATGATGCTGTTCAGCTTCAGCTTTTCCAGCGCGGGAATCCCATGCCGGAAGTCTGGCATGGCGCACGCCTTGAGGGAGAACGAAATGGGTGCGTCGCGGCGAATCGTCGCCAGTTCGCGGCACATTTTCGCCTGATCCGCCCATGTGACGAGTTTTTCGCCGAGTTTGCCCTTCACTTCGCCCGCATGTGCGAGGATATTGTCCAGCGTCCCGTACTGGTGCAGCAGGCGCACGGCGGTTTTGTCGCCAACGCCGGGGATGCCGGGGATGTTGTCGCTGCTGTCTCCCGCCAGCCCCTTCCAGTCCACCACCTGCTCCGGCGAGAAGCCATACACTTCGTACACCATGGCAGGTGTAAAGTGCGTCGTTTCGCTGATGCCCTTGCGGGTGAACAGCACCTGCGTCGTATCGGACACCAGTTGGAGCGCGTCGCGGTCGCCGGTCAGGATGACGGGGCTGACCCCGGCGTCCTCGCCCAGTTTGGACAGCGTGCCGAGCAGGTCGTCCGCCTCCCAGCCTTGCAGGGAGAAAACCTGGATGCCCATTTCCGGCAGCAGAGTCCGAATGGTAGCGAACTGCTGGCGCAGTTCATCCGGCGTTGCGGCGCGTCCCGCTTTGTAGTCGGGATATGCCGTGTGACGGAACGTCGGCGCGTGCTCATCGAAGCAGACCGCGAGATAGCGGGCGTTTTCGTCTGAAATCGCTTTGAGCATCATGGTCAGGAAGCCGTAAATCGCATTGGTGTAAACGCCGCCCGCGTCCATCAGCGGGAGGGCGTGGAAAGCCCGGTGCAGCAGGCTGTTGCCGTCAATCATGAGGAAGGTGTCTTTCATGGGGATTCTCCTCCTATCTACTCTTTTCTGCATTCGCCTGCGCCAGCTGCTTGCGCCTTTTCCCTCCTGGCGTCCGGTCATTCCACTTAGCGTAGCGCTGCTACGCTGCGTTCCACTCCCGTTAGCCAGAAAGAAAAATGCGCTTCGCATCTTTGTGCATTCTCATTTGAAAACAGTAGTCTCCTTCAATTGTACCTTCCCGAATGAAACTTGTCAACCGCCGCATATCCTTTCCCCAGAAAGGCAGGGACGAAAATGCGGATTTTGCTGGCAGGGATGATGGCGCTGCTGCTCCTGCGCGCGCCGGAGACGATGGCGGCAGCGGAAGCGGCGTGTGCGCTGTTCGTGCGCAGCGTGATGCCGGGGCTGTTCCCGTACTTGACGCTGTCGCAGATGCTGGTGAGCCGATGCGGACGCGACATGCAGCCCGGTATGCTGATGCTGCTGGGCTGGTGCGGCGGTTCGCCGACGGGTGCGCGGCTGCTGGCGATGCAGGGCAGCCGTCCGCACCGGGAACAGAAGGCGCTGGCGGTCTCCTGCGCGACGATGAGCCCGATGTTCCTGCTGGGGACAATCGGAAGCTGGCTGAACAGCCGAATCGCGGGGGCAATTGTGCTGCTGAGCGTGCTGGCGGGCGGCTGCTGCGCGGGGCGATTGGCAAAACGGTGGACGAGGGTTACATCCGCTGAAAAAGTGCCAGAGGCAGCAATGTCCCCTGTCTCCTTCGCCCGCGCGGTGGAGGACAGTGCCCGAACTATGCTCCTTGTCTGCGGCACGATGACGATGCTTCGCGTCTTTGCGACGCTGACGGACTTCCTGCCTGATGCGATGCGTCTCCCGCTGACGACGCTGCTGGAAGTCACGACGGGCGCGGTCGCCATTGCGAATCTGCCGGCACCTCTGCCGTTGCGGATTGCTCTCCTGTCCGCAGCGACGGGTTTCGGCGGATGCGCAGTCATCATGCAGAACCGCGCGCTGTACCCGCAAGGATTGATGCGGCTGGGTGAACAGCTGGCGTGGCAGGCGCTGCACGGCGTGATCTCGGGGACATTGGCGCTGGGAATCGCGCTGCTGGTGCTGGGCGCGGGCGGAAATTTGTAACAGAAAATTTGTGATGGATAGCTGAAAGAATCCGGATTACAGCTTGTCAACCGGGGAAAAAGCAAGTATAATATATTCTGCGGAGTTCTGCGAAATTCTCCGCATCAGCAAAAAAAGAAACCCGTCGGCTTCGGCGGAATTGAAGGAGTACCCAGAAAAAATGAAAAAACAAAATGCAGCGATTTGGTGCGCCCTGCTGCTGATTGCCTTGCCCATTGCAGTGCTGCTGCTTGTGCCGTCGCCTTCCGCGCGGATTGTGGACGTGGTGCAGCCGCTGATGGAGTCAGAAGAGATTGATTATTGGAATCCCGACATCTTCTTCCTGACAAAATATGGCTTGACCGCTGCTGTCAGCGCTCTGTGCGGTTTGGTGCTGACGCTGCTGTGCTCGCGCAAGCGCCTCCCGCTGGACACCCGCGCGGCGATTTGCACGGTTGGCGGCTTTGGGGCACTGGTGGGCGCGCGCGTGCTGTATATGCTTGCCCGGTATTCGTACATCATGGTTGATTTGGGCGGCAGCTCGTTCTTCTGGCAGTTCTGGCAGGGCGGTTATACGCTCTATGGCGGCATCCTCGGCGGCATGGGCGCGATTGCGCTGTATGCGAAACTGACGAAGCAGAAGGCGCTGCCTCTGCTGGACGCGGTGACGCCCGGCGCGCTGCTGGCGCTGTGCGGCCTGCGCTTGGCGGAGGGTTTCACGGGGCAGGGCTTCAGCAAACAGATGGACGATATCTGCTGGTACTTCCTGCCTTTCCAGAATGAGGACGGGCAGATGCTGGTTTGGGCATATGAAGCCATCGTTGCGGCAGTCGCACTCGTGATTGTGCTGGTGCAAGGGCGCAGGCAGAAAATCGCCGGACGGACGCTGGAAACCGGGTTGACCATCATCAGCGTGATGCAGGTGCTGCTTGACTCTTGGCGCGCGGATGAGCTTATCCGCTTCGGCTTTGTCCGCCTGAATATGCTCATGGCGGCGCTGACGCTGGCGGTGCTGCTGGCATCACGCCTGACCCGCTGCATCCGCCGGGATGGGCTGAAAGGAATCAGCATTGCGCGCATTGTGATGCTGCTGGCCGGCGCGGGCGTGTGCATCGCCGTGGAATTTGCGCTGGACAAGTCTGCCATCAACAACGGAATACTTTATGGGGTGATGATGCTCGCGCTTGTGCCGATGTTCATCGCCGTGCTGCTGGATGACGGCCGCATTCAGACCGCCGAAGAAAGGAAATAAGCCATGCAGGTGACGCAACCGAACGAATTTTACAAGGGTCTGCCGAAAGAGGACGTATTCTTCGTCAAGGACGACCAGAACAACCCCGTCGGCGAGGGATTCCTGATTTATCAGTATCAGCCGACGATTTTCCCTTCGCGCCCGGTCAACATCTATTTCAGCATGACCAGCAAGCCGGAAGGCGAATACTGGCTGCTGGGGTCGCTTGCGGCGCGCGCGCGGCAGCTGCGCAATCAAGCGCCCGGTGCGGCGGCACGGCTGTACACAGCCGTGGATGTGCAGGACGAGCGCCAATTGGCGTTTTATGAGCACAACGGCTTCAAGATGGATTACACCGAGGATTTGGTGCGCCTGAACGACCCTGACGAAGTGCCGCAGCTGTTCAACTGCTCGTGCATCACGCTTCCGCTCAACACCGTGCAGGAGCAGATGGATTTGGTGTCGCGGATGCGCGGCGCCGGGTTCAGCTACTTTGACCACGGCTTCCTGCTTCAGCAGATGAATCGGCAGAATTTCGCCGCGCTGGGCATCCTGTATGGGTCGAATCTGGTTGGTGCGTGCGTCGCCGCGGGGCAGTACACGTCGGCGGAGGTTATGGGGCTGTATATCGTGCCGGAGTTCCAGCACAAGGGCTTGGGCACGCGTTTGCTCCAGCAGACGAAACAGGCGCTGGCGAGCACGGGCGTGACGGATTTGACGATGCGGGTGATGAGCGACAGCGAGCCGCAGGTGCGCTTGGTGCAGCGGTTCCGTGCGGAATTGGTGGAACACACGAGTGTGTTCCCCTCGATGCAGATTTAAGGTAACACCGCACAAATGAGGTGGTCGGCTGGCGAATGGATTTTTCGTCAGATGCAAATGCAAATTTCGAAGGTTTACTGGCGGTAAATCGAGAAATTTGCATGATGCAGATGGCGGAAAAGACATCGCCAGACGCGCCGCCGAATTGTGCGGTGGTGCCTTAAGAGGGGCGTGGCGATTGCTCTCTTGAATGGCTTCGCGGTGTACGCTTTTGTGACATTATGGTCATGTTGCAGGGGAAATCGCCTCTGCGGAGGCGACCAAAGGGCTTTCCGATCGCCCTTTGGAAACCTTCGGTGCGCACACTCCTGTTTATTGGTTTTGACCGAAAATTTTTAGTTGGTGTGCTTTTCGTTTTTCCAATAAACACTACCATATAGTAACATCCGGAAGCGAAGGCGAAGGGGTCAAGGGGGCGACCGCAGACATTCGTCTGTTTTCATTGCCCCCTGTCGCCTCCGTGGAGGCGAAATTCCTGCATCAACACGCGCATACAGCAGGAAAATGCGCACAACTTAAATCGCGCAAGGAGAAGACAAAATGAGCATCGTGTCGCTGAAAGACTACCGCTGGGATGGCAGCAAGAAGCTCGAATTGAAGGACGCGGAGACGGGCGCGCCGGAGTTTGTGGATAAAAAAACGCTCAAGGCGCAAACGATGGAGAACCTTGCGGAAGCGGCGGCACTGCAGGATAAACTCTATGCGCAGGGGCGTGAGGGCATCCTGATTGCCATTCAGGCGCGTGACGCGGCGGGCAAGGACAGCCTCATCAAGAAGGTGTTTGGGCAGCTGAACCCGGCGGCGCTGGAAGTCGCGGCATTCAAAGCGCCCAGTAAGGAAGAACTCAGCCATGATTATCTCTGGCGCATCATCCGCACCGTTCCGCCGCGCGGGAAAATCGGCGTGATGAACCGCAGCCACTACGAGGATGTGCTTGTGACGCGCGTGCACCACATGGAGAAGGGCTATGCCATGCCGCCGCGCGTGACGGATGATTCGAATTTCTACCCTAAGCGTTATCGGCAGATTTGCAATTGGGAACAGTACCTTTACGAGAACGGATACCGCGTCGTCAAGGTGTACCTGAACGTCAGCTGTGACGAGCAGAAACGCCGCTTCCTTGACAGGCTGGAACGCGAAGATAAGCACTGGAAGCTCTCGGTGGATGACATGCGCGAACGCCGCCTGTGGAAGCAGTATGACGAAGCGTTCGAGGATGCCATCAATGCGACCGCGACGAAGGAATCCCCATGGTACGTCCTTCCGGCGGATGACAAGTGGTTCACGCGCTACCTGATGAGCGAAATTCTGCTGGATGTGCTGATGGATGTGAACCCGGATTATCCGCCGCTTGATCCGGCGGAAGCCGCGAAAGTTCCGACAATTCTGGCAGAGCTGGAGAATGGCGAATAATCAGCACAAAGTGTATTTTTTGTGGATTTCAAGGGAGAAATATGGAAGTACACATTTTGGTGTGTGCAAACCGGGTTGATTTTATGGGAAAGGCGCGGTATGATGAAGGACGTGCAGGGCACAATGCCTTGCACGCAACGCCCGAAGGCAGATGCCTGAAATACAAAAGCATACAGCAATACGCCTTATGCGGCTCCTGCACAACGCCGTAGATTTCTCTCTTTCATGCTTCCCCGTCTACCCGATTCGTGGGCTGGCGGGGATTCTTTTATTATGGCACTACTGCACAACTCGGCGGCGCGTCGGGCGATGCCTTTTCCGCACTGGGAATAGTATGAAAATCATGTTTTTAAGCAATCGCATCCGATTGAACAAAAACCCACGACTTTTCCTGCAAAAGCAAGAGGATTTTTCGCGGTTGATGGCGAATTAAAACGATTCGGACTGCACCTCGCTGCGGGAGAAACGGCAGAGCGCGCAGAACGAAAAACCAATCATTTTCCGGGCGCTTTCGCTGGTGGTGGCGGCGGAAAGCCCGACGGACGAGGTACTGGAATGGAAACAAACACCTATTATTATGCGGGCATTGACATCGGTTCTACCACCGTCAAGCTGGTGCTGCTGAACGAAGCGGGAGAAATGGTCTGGGGCGAATATCGCCGCCACTGCGCGCATACGCAGGAGACGCTGGCGGAGATGATGCGGGAAGCGCGGAAGAAACTCGGCGCGTGCCGCGTGAAGGTGCGCATGACCGGATCGGGCGCAATTTCGCTGGCGGAAGCGCTGCGCGTCGGGTTCGTACAGGAGGTCGTTGCGGTGGCGGAAGCGCTGCAGAAGGCCGCGCCGCAGACCGACGTCGCTATCGAATTGGGCGGCGAGGACGCGAAGATTATCTATTTTACCGGCGGATTGGAAGAGCGCATGAACGGCGTGTGCGCGGGCGGCACGGGGTCTTTTATCGACCAGATGGCGGCGCTGCTGAAAACTGATGCGCCCGGCTTGAACGAACTGGCAAAGCGCTATCATGAGCTGTATCCCATTGCGGCGCGCTGCGGCGTGTTCGCCAAGAGCGACATTCAGCCGCTGATTAACGAGGGCGCGGCGCGTGAGGATCTGGCGGCGTCGATTTTTCAGGCGGTTGTGAACCAGACGATTTCCGGGCTGGCGTGCGGCAAGCCGATTCGCGGGCATGTGGCGTTCTTGGGCGGACCGCTGCACTTCCTGTCCGAACTGCGGCAGGCGTTTGTCCGCACCCTGCACCTGACGGAGGAAACCGCGATTGTGCCGGAAAATTCGCACCTTTTTGCGGCGACGGGCGCGGCGATGGCGGCGCTTTCGGACGGCGAGGACGAAGCCGTGCCGATGGACAGCCTGCTCGAACGCCTTGAACACGGCGTCATGCTGACCTTCGGCCTGAAGCACCTGCCGCCGCTGTTCCGCAATCAGGAGGAATACGCGGCGTTCAACCGCCGCCACGCACAGGCGAAGGTGCAGCGCGGCGATTTGGCAACGTATTCCGGCAAGTGCTATCTGGGCATTGACGCGGGTTCGACGACGACGAAAGTCGCGCTGATTGGCGAAAAGGGTGAATTACTGTACAGCTACTACGCGGGCAATTCCGGCAGCCCGATTGAGACGGCGCGCACGGCGATGCGCGAGCTGATGGAGAAGATGCCCGACACGGTGGTGATTGCGCGTTCCTGCTCTACCGGCTACGGCGAAAGCCTGCTGAAATCGGCGTTCCGGCTTGATGACGGCGAGGTGGAGACGATTGCGCACTGCACCGCGGCGGCGTTCTTTGACCCGAAAGTGGACTGTGTGCTGGATATCGGCGGGCAGGACATGAAGTGCATCAAGCTGAAAAACGGCTCGGTGGACACGATTCTGCTGAATGAAGCGTGTTCGTCCGGCTGCGGCAGCTTCTTGGAAAATTTCGCAAACTCGATGGGCTACACGGCGGAAGGATTCGCGGCGGAAGCCCTCTTCGCGCCCGCCCCGGTTGATTTGGGAACACGCTGCACTGTGTTCATGAACTCCAACGTCAAGCAGGCGCAGAAGCAGGGCGCGACGATACAGGACATCAGCGCGGGTCTGGCGTGCTCGGTCATCAAGAATGCGCTGTTCAAGGTCATCAAACTCGCTGATCCGAAGGAACTGGGGCAGCATATCGTCGTGCAGGGCGGCACGTTCCACAACAAGGCGGTGCTGCGCGCGTTCGAGCAGCTTGCGGGTGTGGAAGCTGTCTGCCCGGATATTTCCGGCATGATGGGCGCGTTCGGTGCGGCGCTGATTGCGCGCGACCGGGCGTCGGGCAGCGATACACCCTCCTCTACCCTGCCGATTCAGGACATTCTGGGCTTGCAGTGGCAGACGCGGACGGCGCGCTGTCAGGGCTGCACGAACCACTGTATGCTGACGGTCAGCCTCTTCCCCGGCGGACGGCGGCACATCACGGGCAACCGCTGCGAAAAAGGGCTGGGCAAGACCGCAACGGGCGAAAAAGGCCCGAACGTGATGGCGTACAAGCTCAAGCGCATGTTCGACTATCAGCCGCTGACCGCCGAACAAGCCACGCGCGGCGAACTGGGCATTCCCCGCGTGCTGAACATGTATGAGAACTTCCCGTTCTGGATGACGCTGCTGACGAAGCTGGGCTTCCGGGTGGTGCTGTCCCCTGCGTCCAGCCGCGCGATTTACGAGAAAGGCATGGAATCCATCCCGTCGGAAAGCGAGTGCTATCCGGCGAAGATGGCGCATGGGCATGTGCAGTGGCTGATTGATCAGGGCGTCGGGACAATCTTCTATCCGAGCGTGTTCTACGAGCGGCAGGAGGATATGAAGACCCAAAACCACTTCAACTGCCCGATGGTTGTGGCGAATCCGGAGAATATCGCCAACAACGTCGAGGATGTGACCGAAGGGCGCGTGCGGATGCTTAAACCGTTCCTCGCGCTGACCAGCGAAAAAACGGCGGCGGACACGCTTGTGCGCTTTTTCCGCAAGACCTTCAATATCCCGGAGCAAGAGGTTCGCGACGCGGTTCACGCGGGCTGGGACGAGCAGCAGTGTGCCAAGACCGACGTGCGCGCCGAGGGTCTGAAGGTGCTGCAATGGATGGAGGAGAACCACAAGAAGGGCATCGTGCTGGCGGGACGGCCGTACCACGTTGACCCGGAAATCAACCACGGTATGCCGGAGCTGATTGCCTCCTACGGCTTGGCGGTGCTGACTGAGGACAGCATCCCTGCGTCCTTCCATGGCGAGCATCCCCTGCGCGTGAGCGACCAGTGGGTGTACCATTCCCGCCTGTATGTGGCGGCGCAGTTTGTCAGCCAGCGGGATGATTTGGAGCTGATTCAGCTCAACTCCTTCGGCTGCGGGCTGGACGCCGTGACGACCGATCAGGTGGCGGAGATTCTGGAACGCTGCGGCAAGCTGTATACGCTCATCAAGATTGACGAGGTGAACTCGCTGGGCGCGGCGCGCATCCGTGTGCGGTCGCTGCTGGCGGCGATGGCGCAGCGCGAAAAGCGCGGCATCGTGGCGCATCCTGTGCCCGCGACGTATCATCGCGTGGAATATACCCGCGACATGCAGAAGAAGGGCTACACCATTCTTGCGCCAAACATGTCGCCGATTCATTTCCGTCTGCTTCAGCCGGTGCTGGAGAAGCACGGGTATCACATCGTCATGCTGGAAAACGATACACGCTCCGCGATTGATACGGGCCTCAAATTCGTCAACAACGATGCCTGCTATCCGTCCATCATCACCGTCGGGCAGATGATGGAAGCCGTGCTGTCCGGCAAGTACGACACCGACCGCCTTGCCCTTGCTATGACGCAGACGGGCGGTTGCTGCCGCGCAAGCAACTACGTCGGTTTCATCCGCCGCGCGCTGGCGAAAGCCGGACTGGGGCATATCCCGGTTATCTCCATTAACGCCAACGGCATGGAAACGAACGAGGGCTTCCGCTTCACCCTGCCGATGCTCATCGGCGCGGCGCAGGCGATTGTTTTCGGCGATTTGCTGATGCGCTGCCTGTATCGGGTGCGCCCCTACGAAATCGAGGCGGGCAGCGCCAACCGGCTGGCGGAAACATGGTCGCAGAAGATCATCGACCATCTGGTGAACGGTACGGGACGCTACGGCGACCTCTGCCAGCAGCTTGTGGACGACTTTGACCATCTGCCGATTCACGAGGACATGAGGAAGCCGCGCGTGGGCATCGTCGGCGAAATTCTGGTGAAGTACATGCCCGTGGCGAACAACCACTTGGTGGATCTGCTGGAGGAAGAGGGCACGGAAGCCGTTGTGCCCGACCTGATGGACTTCATGAACTACTCCGTTTACAACGGCAAGTTCAAGCACGAGTATCTGGGCAAGGGCTGGACAAGCGAGGCGAGCGCGGTACTGGGCGTGAAGGGCATTCGCGCCCTGCGGCGTCCCGCACTCAAGGCGCTGGAGAAGTCCAAGCGCTTTGAACCGCCGATGCATATTGAGCAGATTGCGGAGTTGTCCGACCCATTCCTTTCGCAGGGCAACCAGTACGGCGAAGGGTGGTTCCTGACGGGTGAAATGGCGGAACTGCTGCTGACGGGCGTGCCGAATATTGTGTGCATTCAGCCGTTTGCGTGCTTGCCGAACCATGTGGTGGGCAAGGGGGTTATCAAGCAGCTGAGAAAGAAGTATCCGCAGGCGAATATCTGCGCGGTGGACTTTGACCCCGGCGCGAGTGAGGTGAATCAGCTCAATCGCGTGAAGCTGATGCTTTCCGCCGCACGGAAAAATTTAGGGCAGGAAGCAAAATAATCGGATAAACACGCGGAAGGAGTATGGGAAAAGCGACCAACTCAATCGCGCGAAAGGGGTCAAGGGAGGAACTCCCTTGCAGGGTCAAGGGACAGCGTCCCTTGTGGGGTTTGGGGCAACGCCCCAATTGTTTCACGGGCGACCAGTATGCCCAACGCGCTCAACAAAGGTGCAGGCAGCGAAGCGTCCCTGCCAGTAACTTTGCGCTCCCGCAGGAGCGCCCCCAAGCTGCTCTTTCCATCAACCCAACATTGTCGCGCCAAATGGGCGCGACCGACCAGCATGGGAGAAGGTTTTCTCTCGATGCTGGTCTTTTTCATTGCAGGGGAAAAACGGAGAGCGTATCCTACCGCAATAGAAAAGCCCCGGCAGCCGCTGGACAATCGTCCTTGTGTGCTGCCGGGGTTGTTATGCAGTTGGAAAATGTGTTACGCCTGCTCGAACTGCGAGTTGTACAGCTCGGCGTAGAAGCCGCCTTTTTGCAGCAGTTCTTCGTGCGTGCCGGATTCGATGATGTCGCCGTGGCGCATGACCAGAATCTTGTCCGCATTCTTGATGGTGGAAAGGCGGTGCGCAATGACGAACGAGGTACGTCCCTTCGTCAGCGTGTCCATCGCTTGCTGAATCAGCATTTCTGTGCGTGTATCGACGGAGGACGTCGCTTCGTCGAGAATCAGCATCGGCGCGTTTTCAATCATCGCGCGGGCGATCGTCATCAGCTGCTTCTGTCCGGCGGAGAGGTTCAGTTTGTCGGAAAGCAGGGTATCGTAACCCTCCGGCAGGGTGTGGATAAGGTGGTACAGCCCCGTTGCGCGGGTCACTTGGTCAAGCTGCTCGTCCGTGATGCCCTCCTTGCCGTAGCAGAGGTTGTCGCGGATGCTGCCCTCGAAGAGCCAAGTGTCCTGCAAGACCATGCCGAAGAGGTCGTGCACATGCTCGCGCGTCATCTGCGACAGCGGTACGCCGTCAATGCGAATTTCGCCGCCGCCCAGCGGATAGAACTTCATCAGCAAATTGACCATCGTGGTTTTGCCCGCGCCGGTCGGGCCGACGATGGCGACCTTCTGACCCGGCTGCACATGCTCGGAGAAATCGTGAATGATGATTTTATCCGGCGTGTAGCCGAAGCGGACGTGGTCGAACGCCACTTCGCCGCGGACGGTTTTCGTCTGCGCGGGCAGGTGGGATTCGTCGGGCATTTCCTTCGCTTCGAGGAACTCAAAGACGCGCTCTGCCGCCGCCGCTGCGGATTGCAGGTTCGTCGCCGCCTGTGCTAACTGGCTCAGGGGCGAGGTGAACAGGCGCACATACATCATGAAAGCGACAATCACGCCGAAGGAAATCGTGCCGTTCATCGCCAGCACCGCGCCGACGACGCACACCGCCACATACGCGAAATTGCCGATGAAGCCCATCAGCGGCATCATCAGGCCGGACATGAACTGGCTCTTCCAGTCTGTCTCCTGCATCTTGCCGTTGATGCGGTCGAACGCCTGCTGTTCGCGCTGCTCTGCGCCGAAGAGGCGGACGACATTGTGCCCTGTGTAGATTTCTTCAATATGGCCGTTCAGGTCGCCCAGCCACCGCTGGCGCGCGACGAAGTACTTCTGCGAGCGGCTCATGATGCCCAGCATCAGCCCGAAGCCCAGCATCGACGATACAATCGCCGTCAGCGCCATGACCCAGTTCGTTGAGAGCATCATGACGACGCTGCCGATGAACATCGTCACGGCGGAGACAAGGCTCGTCAGGCTGTTCTGCAGCGTCTGCCCAATGGTGTCCACATCGTTGGTGACGCGGGAGAGCACGTCGCCGGTGGAGGTGGACTGGAAGTAGCTGACCGGCAGGCGGTTGATTTTGTGGGATATGCCGTCGCGCAAGCCCCGGTTGACCTTCTGCGTGACGACGGTCATCACCAGCCCCGTCATGAAACTCAGCAGCGCGCCGACGATGTAGAGAATTATCAGCGTGATGCAGATTTTCTGGATGGCGGGCATGTTAATCTCGCCGCGCAGCCCGGCGGTAATCAGGTTGGTGATTTCGCTGATTTTGTTCGGGCCGATCAGGCGGATAATGACGCCCGCCAAGTCGCCCAGAATCGCGATGCAAATGACCGGATAGAAGGGCTTGCAGTGGCGGATGAGCTTCCCCAGTGAACCGCGGAAGTCCTTCGCCTTTTCGCCCGGTACGCCCGGCCCGCGCATTCCGGGATGACCGCCCGGACGGCGTTTCGTTTCACTCATGACGCAAGTTCCTCCTTCGACAGCTGCGAATACGCGATTTCCTGATAGACCTTGCAGCTTTCCATCAGCTCGCGGTGCGTGCCCTTGCCGACAATCGCGCCGTCCTCAATGACGAGGATGCAGTCCGCGTCGCGAATCGTGCCGATGCGCTGGGCGACGATGATGTTCGTCGTGCCGCTGGTCTGCTCGCGGAGCGCCTGACGCAATGCATGGTCGGTCTTGTAGTCCAGCGCGGAGAAGGAGTCGTCAAAGACGAGGATTTCCGGGTCGCGCGCCACTGCGCGGGCAATGGACAACCGCTGCTTCTGCCCGCCGGAGAAGTTCGAGCCGCCCTGCGCGACCGTGCCGGAATACCCGACCTCCGGGGATTCGACAAATTCCGCCGCCTGCGCGACAGCAACCGCCTTGCGGATGGCAGCGCCCGACGCGTTGTCCTCGCCGTAGCCGACGTTGCTGCTGACCGTGCCGGAGAACAGGAACGCCTTCTGCGGCACAAAGCCAATCTTGCTGCGCAGGGCGTCCTGCGTGTAGTCACGCACGTCCACGCCGTCTACCAGCACCTGCCCGCTTGTTGCATCGTACAGGCGCGGAATCAGGTTGATGATGCTGCTCTTGCCGCAGCCCGTCGCGCCGATGAGGGCAACCGTCTGTCCGTGATGTGCGGTGAAGGAGATGTGGTGGATGGTGTCGCCGTCGGCATCGGGATAGCGGAAGGAGACGTCACGGAACTCGATTTCGCCCTTCATTCCCGGCTTGCCCTGCGTTTCCTTGCCGTCCACAATGCGTGCCTTCGTGTCCAGCACCTCATTGACGCGGCCCGCGGAAACGGTCACGCGCGGCAGCATGACGAAAATCATCACCAGCATCAGGAATGCCATGATGACCTGCATCGCGTACTGCATAAAGACCACCATGTCCGAGAACAACCCGATGCGTTCCATCATCGCGGCGGGCGACGTGACCGCAATTGCGCTGATGAGCGCCGCACCGATCCAGTAAATGCCCAGCGTCAAGCCGTTCATTGCCAGATTCATGCCCGGATTCATGACGGACATGGCGATGTTCGCCTGCTGGCTGTTGCGGGTCATTTCCTCGTTCGCCTTGGCGAATTTGCCCTCCTGATAGTTTTCCGCGTTGTAGGCGCGGACGACCTGCAAGCCCGTCAGGTTCTCACGCGTGATGCGGTTCAGGTTGTCCGTCAGCGTCTGCATCTTCTTCATGCGCGGCACGGCGTAGAGCATGATGAAGACCAGCAGCACACATACGAACGCAATCACGCCGCCTGTCAGCAGTGACCATTCCCAACTCTTCGTGCTGATTTTGCCCACGGCAATGAATGCCATAATCGGCGCTTTAATCAGCGACTGCATCCCGAAGGAGAAAAACATTTGCAGCTGTGAAATGTCGTTGGTCGTGCGGGTAATCAGGCTGGCTGTGGAGAAACGGTTGATTTCCTCGTTTGAGAAGCCGACCACCTTGCGGTACATTTCGCCGCGCAGCCGTGCGGAGAAGCGTGATGCAATCTGTGCGGTAAAGAATGTCGTGCAGACCGTCAGCAGCATTGACCCCAGCGCGCACAGCAGCATCTTGCCCCCTGCGAGCAGGATATCGCTCATCTGGCTGCCTTCCGTCTGCACCAGACGGGTGATTTCCGACATATAATCAGGCAAGGCTAAGTCAAGTTGCACCTGCCCCACAATCAGCACTACACAGGCGGCGACGAGCAGCCACTCTTTCCACCTGAGGTGTTTCAAAATTCGTAGCATGGGTTTCAATCCCTCCTTTTCCGTTTGCGTCCGCCATCATACCATAGAAAGATGGATTCAGAATGAACTGGCAGAACATTTTTCAAGATTTTTGGCACTTCGCAGGGAAATTGCGCCTTGATGCGTTTATTTAGGTAGGGAAATACCTCCAAAGGAGCTGAGAACGATGAAGAAACGGTGGATTCTGCTGATTTTGCCCTTGATGATGATGGTAATGCCTGTTGCCTCCGCGAACGGCTGGGGCTTGCCCGAGGCCTTGGTGCCGCTTGTGTCGAACACGAATGATTATGACGACTATTATCATTTGGCGGATGATTATGCGCGGAAGGAGAATAGCGCGCGCATCATCATGCAGAGCCGCTATCACAATCAGCTGATTGCGGCGGAAAAGGGCGCAGACGGTTGGGAGGGCGTGATTTATTCGACGACCGCCGTTTATCAGCCGTCGGAGCAGAGCACATCCGGGAAGCCGAAGCTCGCGCGCATCAATAACGGCTTTGAGTTGGCGTATCCGAAGGTGAAAGAACTGTATCGCTTTGAGCGCATCAACAATGACCGGGGCGAAACAGCGTATACGCTGACGTATGCGAAGATGGGCGGCGTGGAGGTGGAGCGGCAGGAATCCTACCGCTATCTGGTAACGCAGGGCGAAGACAGCGCAATGTGGGTGACGGAAGTCACGCTGGAAAACTTCAACATCCACAATATGCCCCGCCGCGGCGTGGGCGACGTGCGGCGGATGCGCGATGTATACAGCAGCATGGCGCTGTACGAGAATTACGACGCTGTGGGCTGGATTGGCGCGCAGAATGTTCCGGGGAAGAAAAGCGGCAAGCAGTCGTACCCGGTCTATGCCGCGCCGAGTACGGAGGCGTCCCGCGCGGCGAAGGGGAAAGCGTCGTTCAGCACGGGGGATGAGTATCGCCTGTATTGCACCGAAGGAGACTGGTCGCTGATTGAATACCGCGTCAGCCTGCGGACAAGCCGCTTTGGCTGGGTAAAGATTGGTCAGCCGACCCAGAGCCAGCGCCTGCATATCCCGATGCTGACGGCGTATGACACCTACCTGACCGACGATCCGCACGTCAGCGAGTACCATCAGGCGGAACTGCCCGCCGGGACGAAGCTGACGATGTGGTATCTGCTGGGCGTGAGCGACGACTGGGCATATGCCTACGTAGAAGCGACGGTGGACGGCAAGCCGATGTGCGGGTTTGTGCCGCGGCGCGACGTGGTGATTGACGATGTGGAACAGCCGGACGAAGCGGCGAAATATGTCGGAAGCTGGTATCTGTATTCCGGTAGCGAAATCGGCTATTTCTATCTCCGGCTGGATGCGGACGGACGCTTCTACTGCTCGGATGACGACGGCGCACAGCCCTACGGCGGAACGTGGTGCGTGGTGCGGAATCCGATGGCTGGGGAGGACAACCTCTGGATTTCGACAGAAAGCATCCTGGCGCTGAATTACAGCGACAGCATGACAATGCGCGTCGGCGTGGACTATATCGTGTCCACAACGGAGGAGGATGGCGAAGGGTTGACCCTGCCGCTGGTGAATCTCGCCTACGGGGAGGGCGGATGCACCTACGTCCCCTATGGCGCGGTGGACAGATACGGCAATTGGGTGGCAACGGCGGACGGAAGCGTGCGCCAAATGACGCTGCCGATTCAATAATGCAAAGGAGCTGCGAACGATGAAGAAACGGTGGATTCTGCTGATTTTGTGCTTGACGCTGGCTGTGACACTGCCCGCCGCATCTGCAAACAGCTGGAATCTGAACGGGCAATTGCTGGCGATGGTGGAGCAGACACATGACTACGACGAGTATACCGGCTTGGTGAGCGATTACAACAGAAAAGCCGCCACGACCCACACGATTCTGACCAGTCGCTATCACAATCAGCTGGTCGCGGTGGATGAGGTGAAAGACGGCTGGAAGGACGCTATTTTCTCGACGACTGCCGTCTATCAGCCGTCGGAACTGGACGAGACGGGTTATCCCAAAATCACACGCACGAAGAACGGCTTTGAATTGGTGTACCCGGATATTGACGAAAGGTACTATTTTGAGCTGCAGCACAACAATGAGGGGAGAACCTTTTACACGCTGATGGAAGCGCAGATGGGCGATGTGAAGGTGGAGCGGAAAGCAGCATACCTCTATCTGGTGACGCTGGGCGACGACAATGCTGTGTGGGCGGTGGAAGTCACGCTGGAGAACTTCAACATCCACAACATGCCCAAACGCGGCCCGGACGACGTGCGCCGATTTAACGAGGCGAACGAAGGGCTGCAATACTTTGCCTGTTTGTATCCGGAGGTGGTTTCGGGGCAGAAGAGCGGCAAGAAGTCCTATGCCGTGTATTCCGCGCCGGACACGTCCTCTTACCGCGCGGCGAAGGGGAAAGCATCCGTCAGCACGGGCGACGATTATAAGCTGTACCTCACCGTGGGCGACTGGTCGCTGATTGAGTACCGCGTCAGCCTGCGGACGAGCCGATTCGGCTGGGCGCAGTTGGGCAATCATGGCGACGAGACGACGGACGAAATCGTGCGCGTGCCGATGCTGACAGCGTTTGACACCTATCTGACCGACGACCCAAACGTCAGCGAATACCATCAGGCGGAGCTGCCTGCCGGGACGAAGCTGACGGCATTGAGCCATCCGAGCGGCTGGGCGTATATCTACGTTGAAGCGACGGTAGACGGCAAAATCACCCGTGGCTTCGTGCCGCAGCGTGACGTGGTGTTTGATGACGTGGAACTGCCGGACGAGGAGGCAAAAATCGTCGGCAGCTGGCAGTTTGACGGCGGCAGCGAAATCTGGTACTGGTATCTCCGTTTGGACGCGGATGGGCGATTCTACACCTCGGACATAGCAGGCGCACAGCCTTATCACGGCACATGGAGCGTCGTGCAGACGCTGGAGGACAGCAATCTTTACTGGAGCGGCAAGGCGCGCGTTCCGACAATCGTCCTGCGCTGCACCGACGGCATGACCTACCGCTACGGAATGGCGTTTGACGACGAAGTAGAAATTGCAGACGGGGTATTCTGCAAATCATTGTCATTCCTAAACAGCGAAGGCGGTGGCGGATTCAGCCCGTATGGGACATACGATGAGTATGGCAATCTCGATGTGGACGAAAATGGAAATCTGAACGTCAAACAGCTGGACATCACGGACGAGAAATTCCCCTATTCTTATTGGTATAGGGGGCAAGAAGAGGGGAACGGATGAGAGAATTTCAAAAAAAAGCGTCAAAAAAGTGTCAAAAGTGATGGAAATCCTGCGCAACCTCTTGCAAAATGGCGGCAAATTGGGTAGAATATGAGGTGGGAAATGATACTCTTTCCAGATTCGCCTGTGCCAGCTGCTTGCGTCTTTTCCCCTCTGGCGTCCGGTCGTTCCACTTAGCGTAGCGCTGCTACGCTGCGTTGCACTCCCGTTAGCCAGAGTGAAAAATTCGCGGCGCATCTTGGCACATTCTTATCTGGAAATAGTATAACCCCGTTTGAACGACTAAAGGAGGTATATTCCAATGGCAGTGAAAGTTGCTATCAATGGCTTTGGCCGTATTGGCCGTCTGGCGTTCCGTCAGATGTTCGGCGCTGAGGGCTACGAGGTGGTCGCGATTAACGACCTGACCTCTCCCGCGATGCTGGCTCACCTGCTCAAGTATGACACCGCTCAGGGTTCCTACTGCGGCAAGATCGGTGAAAACCTGCACACCGTGGAAGCGACCGAAGATTCCATCATCGTGGACGGCAAGGAAATCAAGATCTATGCCGAAAAGAACGCGGCGGATGCTCCGTGGGGCAAGCTGGGCGTGGACGTCGTGCTGGAGTGCACCGGCTTCTACTGCTCCAAGGAAAAGTCCATGGCGCACATCGCGGCTGGCGCGAAGAAGGTCGTCATCTCTGCCCCCGCTGGCAATGACCTGAAGACCATCGTCTACAACGTCAACAACGACACCCTGACCGCGGAAGACCAGATCATCTCTGCTGCTTCCTGCACCACCAACTGCCTCGCGCCCATGGCGAAGGCTCTGAACGACAAGTATCCGATCGTGTCCGGCATCATGACCACCGTTCATGCGTACACCGGCGACCAGATGATTCTGGACGGCCCGCATCGCAAGGGCGACCTGCGTCGTGCCCGCGCTGGCGCGCAGAACATCGTTCCGAACTCCACCGGCGCTGCGAAGGCGATCGGCCTGGTTATCCCGGAACTGAACAAGAAGCTGATCGGCTCTGCTCAGCGCGTCCCGGTCTGCACCGGCTCCACCACCATTCTGGTTGCTGTTGTCAAGGGCAGCGACGTGACCGTTGACTCTGTGAACGCCGCCATGAAGGCGCAGTCCTCCGAGTCCTTCGGCTACAACACCGAGCCGATCGTGTCTTCCGACGTCATCGGCATGCGCTATGGCTCCCTGTTCGACGCTACCCAGACCATGGTCGCGAAGATCGACGACGACACCTATCAGGTGCAGGTCGTGTCTTGGTACGACAACGAGAACTCCTACACCTCTCAGATGGTCCGCACCATCAAGTACTTCGCGGAATTGAACTAATTCAAATCCCGCAGTCCTGCCTTTCTGGTTTAAGAAGGGCAGGACTGTTTTTTATAACAATCGAAAGGCGGAAAAAGGATTATGGCAAAAGAATCAATAGATATGAAGAAAAACTTGCAAAATATTTGGCTCGACATGCACTTCCTGCAGGATATTGCTTGCTCAAAAGAAGAAAACAAACAGTTTCGGCAATTGAAGAAAAATGGTGAAGCGCTTCCCGACGGCATTCGAGAATATCAAGATGTGAACGGAGTTGTAACGGGCGAATTTTTCAGAATTTATGATGCCGGACTTACTGAAAACGAGAGGCTGGAATATACTTTCTATGGTATGCTGCAACAGTTGCGAACGATAAAGAAATGTTGTGTGTTTTTCACCACACTGACGGTTATTTCATTGATTATTGGTTTTTTGTTTTGGATGGGCGTTTTTGCTTATTGATTCCTGTAAAAACAGAAAACAACGGCGTAACAAAGTCAAATGCAACGGTGTTTTTTATATGTGAATGATGCTTCCATCGCGTTCCCCCGCCGCCCCCTATTTCCCAGAAGGAAATTCCGAGACAACCCTTGATTTCTGCCTGCCACCTATAAATTACAGAATACAAAATATATTATTGTCACCACGCCAGCGCAATTTGTCTCGCTGTCGGCAATGGTGTTCGTGCCGCCTACGGCTTGCAAAAAACTTGACTTTTAATTGGCTCATCTGCTGTATTTGCAACTGAATTCGACGCAAAATTCATTTTCCGACAAACCAACCCCTTGGCGCGGCGAAGTCTGCATCTGGCGGCACTGTTTACAAACGAAAGAATATGGAATATAATTATTTTAATCCTGCTTCGAGCGGGAAATAAGAAAAAGAGGTGCCCATCATGAAGAAGCTCCTGTCCCTTCTGTTGGCGCTGACCATGATTCTCCCCCTGGTGGGCTGCGCGGCGTTCGCAGAGAATGCGGACCCCATCATGATTACCGTCATCGCGACCAGCGACGTGCACGGCAAAGTGCTGCCCATCAACTACGCCACTGGCGAACCTTCTCCGAACGTGGGTCTGTCCATGATCGCTTCCATGATCGAGCAGGTTCGCGCTACGGAAAAGAACGTCATTCTGGTGGATGGCGGCGATACCGTGCAGGGCTCTGCCATGACCTATTACTACTCCTACTTCGCTCCTGAAAAGGACGATCCCATGATGAAGGCTCTGCGCCTGATGGACTACGACATGTGGTGCTTGGGCAATCACGAGTTCAACAACGATCTGCCGATTCTCAAGCGTCAGATTGAGTATGTGATGAGCCCCGACAACGGCGAGGAGCATTCCGTGCCCATGTCCGCCGCCAACTTTGTGGCGAAGGGCACCGAATGGGATTCCTGGATGGGCGTCCCCTACATCGTCAAGGAATTTGAGGGCGTGAAGGTTGGCGTCATCGGCATGGATACGCCCAATATCCCCGCTTGGGAGGTTGAGTCCCACTATGAGGGCATCGACTTCCGCAATCTGGTCCCCACGGTTGAGCACTTCGTGCCGATCCTGCGCGAGCAGGAGGGTTGCGACGTGGTGGTTGTCGTGGCGCACTCCGGCGTGGAAGACGCTGTCTCTACCGATGGCAACAACCCCGCGGACTACGAAAACCAGGTTCGCGCAATGATTAACCTGACCACCGGGATTGACGCGGTTGTGTATGGTCACTTCCATAACACCGACTACCGTGAAGACATCCTCAATGCCGAGGGCAAGGTTGTGCCCGTGCTGGCAGGTGGCGCCGGTGAAGGCCTGGGCTTCATGAAGCTCGCCTACGACCCGGCGACCAAGACCGTGACCCCTGTGACGGCTGAAAACGGCTACCGTTTCCTGGCGGATCAGGAAGGCCTGGTGGAAAATCAGAAGGTTGCCACGGCGCTGGCTCCCTACAACGAGGAGCTGCAGGCTTATCTGGATCAGCCTCTTGGCACTGCTACCGGCGCTTTCTCCAATGAGAACATCTCCCTGCAGCCCACCGCGCTGATGGATCTGCTGAACAAGGCGCAGCTGTCTGCGGTTCCTGCGCAGCTGTCCATCTGCGCGCCTCTGACCAGCGGCGCCAACGTTCGCGACCTGATTCCTGCGGGCGACGTTCCGATGCGTTTGCTGTATCAGCTGTATGTGTTTGAAAACTGGCTCTATCGCGTGAACATGACCGGCGAACAGCTGCGGCTGTGGCTGGAGCATGCTACCACCAACTACACCAGTGCGTGGGACCCCGATTACCTTGGCGGTGGCTACTACACCGATGAAATCTACGGTTTGTACTACGAAATCCACTACTATGCGCCTGAAGGAAAGCGCATCCAGAACATGCAGTATCAGGGTCAGCCCGTGGCGCCTGATCAGGTGTTCTCCGTGGTGATGAACAACTACCGCTTCACCGGCGGCGCCGGCTTCATGCAGGCGGCTGGTCTGACTCCTGAGGATTACAGCCTCACGGATATGTACACCGGCGATACGCTGGGCAACGATAACGGTCAGGTGCGTAACATTCTGGCGCAGTACATCCGCGACCAGAAGGAAATCACCCCCACCGTGGAAAGCACTTGGCAGTTCTTCAGAACCAAGGAAGACGCGATTGCTGCCGGCGCGAAGGTTGTGGAATAATACGCTTTCCAAATGCACCCGCGCCAGCTGCTTGCGCCTTTTCCCTTCTGACTTTCGGTCGTTCTACTGAGCGTAGTGCTGCTGCGCCGCGTTTCGCGCCCGTTCGCCAGAATAAAAAATTCGCTTCACATCTTGGCGCATTCTTATTTGGAAATGGTATTACGCTCCCCGGATTTTCGTGATGAATCAAAAAACCGCGCCCTACTCTGGAACATCTCCGGAGCAGGGCGCTTTTCTATGCAATTGTACGGTTGTACTATTTCCAAATTAATCCGTGCCATCTGTCCGTGTTTTTCCATTCTGGCGCGTTCTCATGATGGAAATAGTATCACCGCACGATGTAACGTTCCCGGCTTTCCGTGAGGAAACGTTATTTCTCCCATTCCACCCCGTTCCCCCGCAGCCCCTGCACAAATTCCTCCGGCAGCGGCGCGGTGAACGTCATGCGCTCCCCCGTCCGTGGGTGCGTGAAGGACAGCGTGTACGCGTGCAGCATCAGGCGGGGGACTTTCGCGCCCTTGCCGGAGCCGTAAATCGGGTCGCCGCAGACCGGATGCCCGATGGACTTCATGTGCACGCGGATTTGGTGCGTCCGCCCGGTCAGAATGTGGACGTCCAGCAGCGTCACGTTCCGCCCGCGCGCAAGCACCGTCCAGTCCGTAATCGACGGGCGGCCTTCGGGGTCAATTGCCATTTTCTTGCGGTCTTTCTTGCTCCGCGCGATGGGCTGGTCGATGCGCCCGCTGTCCTCCCGCAGATTCCCTTCAACCAGCGCGCGGTAGTGCTTCTCCATCTGCCGCTCCTGCAATTGGCGGCTGAGGGCGAGTTGGCTCTGGTCGTTCTTTGCCACGAGCAGCAGACCGCTGGTGTCCTTGTCCAGCCGGTGGACGATGCCGGGGCGCAGTTCACCGCCGATGCCGCTCAAGTGGTCAAGGTGGTGCAGGAGCGCGTTGACGAGCGTGCCGTCCTCATTGCCGGCGGCGGGGTGAACGACCATGCCGCAGGGCTTCAGGACGACGGCGAGGTCGTCATCCTGATAGAGAATTGTGAGCGGAATTTCCTGCGCGACGGGCACAGCGGGCTTCGGCGCGGGAATCATCAGGACGACAGTTTGCCCCGGTTTCGCCTTTGCGCCGGATTTCGTCTCGACTTTCCCGTCCACCGTGACGTTTCCGTCCACCATCAGCGCCGCCACCCGCGAGCGCGTCAGCCCAGCGGCTTCGGACAGGGCAACATCCAGCCGCCGCCCGTCGCCGGGGATGGAGATAGTGCGCGATTCGAGTGCGTCAGGCATCATTTGCGTCATGATTGATTTTCCTCCAATCTTCCGTGCGGAACACGATGCAGTACGCCATCAGCACCGTGCCGACGACGAGCGCCGCGTCCGCAATATTGAACACTGCGAAGGGGAACAGGGTGATATCCAGCATATCGACGACATAGCCCAGCGCCAAGCGGTCGTAGGCGTTGCCAAGCGCGCCGCCGATCATCAGCGCCGCCGCGGTTCTGCTCCATCCGCTGAGCTGATAGCGGCGGAGGACGAGCCATCCGGCGATGACCGCGATGACGGACACCACACCCAGCATCCACGACTGTCCGCTGAACAGGCTGAACGCCATGCCTGTGTTTTCGGCATAAATCCAGCGGAGAACGCCGGGAATGAGGGTGCGCTCATCCGGCAGCGCGACGGCGAGGGCTTTGGTGAAGCGGTCAAGCGCGAGGATCAGGAGGATGAGCAGGAGAGGCAGCAGCCTTTGGGAAACGGGTTTGCGCATGGTGATGATAGCCCTTTCTGGTGATGATGATTTGGGAAGCGGCGGAATCAGGTCGCGCCCATTGACGCGACAATGAGGAAATGGCGGATAGAGCAGCTTGGGGCGCTTCTGCGGACGCGCGAAGTTACGGGCGGGGACGCTTCTTAGCTGCCGCTGCCCTTGCCTTCCACGAGGTTCAGCAGCTGGGTCAGGAAATCCCCAATAATCGGCAGATTCCTTTGCACCAGTCCTTGCAGCAGCCACACCACCAGCGCACCCAGAAGCGTAAACCCAACCGCTGTCCCTAATCCTCTTGCAATTCCGCCTACAAACTGCATCAGAAGACGCTTCTTCCAGTTCTTCTCATATGCAACAAATTCACTGAGCCGCAGCTGCTCCATCCGCAGCAATTGCTCCTCCATCTTGTTCGCCATCCAGACCGCCCATTCCTTCATTCTCGCACCTCTTTTTTGCGGTTTTCATTTTCTGATAGAATCGCATGATCATGCAGGGGATTTCGCCTCTGCGGAGGTGACAAAGGGGCTTTCTGCTTGCTCCCTTCGGCACTTTAAGCCATAGTGGTGATAATCAGAAGTTTTTGATAGGGTGTGGTTCGATTTTGTTCGGAAAAGTATCTGATTTCCCTGCAAAGCAGAGCTGCCCTTTGTTTTTGCTGGTCAGCATTCCCCCGAATTGGGCAAACGATGCAAAGACCAGAAAAAAGGTGGACAAAAAACAAAAAAACACGCGAAAAACGCTTGACATAGCCTATTAGTTATGCTAAACTAACGCTTGCGAATCGCCGGATTAGTTGGAATAAACTATCCGCAAAAGGACTGACACAAGGAGGTCATGGAACATGATGCCGTTGGGCATGGTGGAAATTGGCGAGTCTGGCGTGATTGGCAAAATCACCGGACAGGACGAGGTGCGTCAGCATCTGGCGGAGCTGGGCTTCGTGATGGGCGAAAGAGTGACGGTCGTCAGCAAAATGGGCGGCAATCTGATTTGCGCTGTCAAGGATAGCCGTGTTGCGTTGAGCCAATCCATGGCTATGCGTGTGCTGGTGAACTGAGGAAAAGGAGGCAGAAGGCATGAAAACCCTGAAGGATGTCAAGGTCGGGGAAACCGCGGTGGTTGTCCGCCTGCATGGTGAAGGTGCCGTCAAGCGCCGCATCATGGACATGGGACTGACCCGCGGGACGGAAGTCCATGTGCGCAAGGTTGCGCCGCTGGGCGATCCGATGGAGCTGACCGTGCGCGGCTATGAGCTGAGCGTGCGTAAGGCGGATGCGGAAATGATCGAGGTTCAGTAATTCTGTTTCCCTTACGATAAAACCTGATTTCGCGTCGTTCCAAGCCTTCCACGCGCATACAGTATGGAAGCGCGCTCAACGCAATCGCGAAAAAGGGTCAAGGGGCAATGCCCCTTGCAGGGTCAAGGGACAGAGTCCCTTGCGGAGTCCAGAGGCGGAGCCTCTGGTGGGGTTAGTTAAGACAAATTCGCATAAGGAGGCGCCGAAAATGGCGATTACGATTGCGCTCGCAGGCAACCCGAACTGCGGCAAAACGACCATGTTCAACGCGCTGACGGGTTCTCGTCAGTTCGTCGGCAACTGGCCGGGTGTTACGGTTGAAAAGAAGGAAGGCAAGCTCAAGGGCAATGACGATGTGGTCATTCAGGACTTGCCCGGCATTTACTCCCTGTCTCCCTACACGCTGGAGGAAGTCGTCGCCCGTAACTACCTGGTGAACGACAAGCCTGATGCCATCCTGAATATTGTGGACTCCACCTCCATCGAACGCAACCTTTACCTGACCACGCAGCTGCTCGAACTCGGCACGCCGATGGTCATCGCGATGAACATGATCGATGTGTCCCGCAAAAACGGCGACAAGATCGACATGAAGAAGCTGAGCGCAGCGCTGGGTGTGGAAATCGTCGAGACTTCCGCGCTGAAGGGCGAAGGCAGCGTGAAGGCGGCTGAAAAGGCTGCCGCTGCTGCCAAGAACCGCACGACGGGCGAACATCCGCACGTATTCACCGGCTCGGTGGAACACGCGCTGGCGCATATTGAAGACCTCATCGGCGGCAAGGTTGAACCGCGCTTCCTGCGCTGGTACGCCGTGAAGCTGTTCGAGCGCGACGAGAAGGTTGTTGCGGAACTGAAGCTGTCCGAAGATGTCAAGAAGGGCATTGAGGAAGCTGTCTCCTCCTGCGAAAAGGAAATGGATGACGACGCCGAGTCCATCATCACCAACCAGCGTTACGCCTACATCAACACCTTGATGCAGAACGCGGTGAAGAAGGGCAAGGCAAAGGGCAGCCTGAGCGTTTCGGACAAGATTGACCGCGTGGTGACCAACCGCGTGCTGGCGCTGCCGATTTTCGCGCTTATCATGTTCCTTGTGTATTACATTTCCGTGACGACAATTGGTAGCCTGCTGACGGACTGGACGAATGATGTGTTCGTTGCGGAAATCGTGCAGGGCAACCTTCAGACGTGGTTGGACGGTGTTGGCTGCGCGGGCTGGCTGAGCGGTCTGATTGTTGATGGTATCGTCGGCGGCTGCGGCGCGGTGCTGGGCTTCGTGCCGCAGATGCTGGTGCTGTTCCTCCTGCTGGCTATCCTTGAAGACGTCGGCTACATGGCTCGTATCGCCTTCATCATGGACCGTATCTTCCGGAAATTCGGGCTGTCCGGCAAGAGCTTCATCCCGATGCTGATTGGTTCTGGCTGCGGCGTTCCCGGTATCATGGCTTCTCGTACCATCGAGAGCGACCGTGACCGCAAGATGACCATCATGACCACGACCTTCATCCCCTGCGGCGCGAAGATGCCGATTATCGGTCTGATTGCCGCGGCGGTCTTCGGCGGCAGCGCGTGGATTGCGACGTCCGCATACTTCATCGGCGTGGCGGCGATTGTTATCTCCGGCATCATGCTGAAGAAGACGAAGATGTTCGCGGGCGACCCGGCTCCCTTCGTCATGGAGCTGCCGGCGTATCACTTCCCGTCTGGCCGCAACGTGTTCCACAGCGTGTGGGAGCGCGGCTGGAGCTTCATCAAGCGCGCTGGCACGGTCATCCTCCTGTCCTCTATCGTGATTTGGTTTGCGAAGACCTACGGCTGGGCGCCCGCGGCGGACGTGCAGCTTGAAGCGCAGCAGACCTACCAGACGGAACTGGCTGATTACAACGCGAAGGCGGAAGCTGGAACGCTGGAAGAAGACGAGGAAGCGCCGGAACTCGCGCCTGAAATGGATCGCGCGGCTGGCTCTTGGGGCGCTGTGGCGGATATGGACAACTCCATCCTTGGCAAGATCGGCAACCCGGTCAGCGTGGTGTTCAAGCCGCTGGGCTTCGGCAATATGCCGTCCACGGTCGCTACGGTCATGGGTCTGGTTGCGAAGGAAGAAGTCGTTGGCGTTCTGGGCGTGCTGTATGGCGCGGATGACGCGGCGGACGTTGTTGACGACGAGGACATGACCGAGGAAGAGAAGGCGGAAGCCCTCAGCCCGATTGCGACGGCGTTCAACGAGTCCTCCAACGGTCATGGCCGTCTGGCGGCGTATGCCTTCATGATTTTCAACCTCCTGTGCGCTCCCTGCTTCGCGGCCATCGGCGCGATGAAGCGTGAGTTCAACAATGCCAAGTGGACGCTGGCTGCGGTTGGCTATCAGTGCGCGTTCGCGTACATCATCGCCCTGATTGTCTATCAGCTTGGCCTGCTCTTCAGCGGCGCTGGCTTCACCGTTGCGACGGCGATTGCCATCCTGCTGCTGGCTGGCCTGGTGTATCTGGTCGTTCGTAAGAATCCTTACAACGACAACCACCTCACGCAGAAGGTTTCCGCCTGATTTTCCATCGGGCTTAACCGAGGAAAGCGCCGCTGCATCCGGTGCTTTCTGAAACCCCTCTTGTGAACGCCGGAGGGCTGGCGCGGATTCTGCATCATCCGCGCTTCCCCTCCGGCATATGTTCTATCGCGCAAAAGCGGTTTTCCTCCATCCGCACAGGCGCAGAAAGGAACGAACCATGGCAACATGGATTGTTGGCGGTGTACTTCTGGTGATTGTTGGCGCAATCATTTGGAAGATGATCAAGGACAAGAAAAGCGGCAATTCTGCTTGCAGCTGCGGCGGCGACTGCGGCAAATGCAAGGGCTGCCACTGATTTTTCTCAAAACTTGTCAGACAAAAGCGCGCTTCCCGGAAACTTCGGGAGGCGCGTTTTTGATAGGTGGATGTGTTCCGCTGTTCTTTTCCTGTCGCCATCCTATGCAGTGCGCGGCGGATGTGGTATAATACTATTTCCAGATTCATCTGCGCCATCTGCTTGCGCCTTTTCCGCTCTGTCGTCCGGTCGTTCCATTTAGCGTAGCGCTGCTACGCTGCATTCCACTCCCGTTAGCCAGAGCGAAAAATTCGCGGCGCATCTTGGCGCATTCTCATTTGGAAATAGTATAATACTATTTCCAGATTCATCTGCGCCATTTGCTTGCGCCTTTTCCCTTCTGGCATCCGCTCATTCCACTTAGCGTAGCGCTGCTACGCTGCATTCCACTCCCGTTAGCCAGAGCGAAAAATTCGCGGCGCATCTTGGCGCATTCTTATCTGGGAATAGTATAATCAGCATGGAAGCATCACAAAACCCGATGAATCACGTCTCGAAATCCACAAAATCCATTTATCTGCTGATAAGGAGGACACCCCTCATGAGCAACGCTCTCACTGCCCGCCGTTCCATTCGCAAGTTCCAGCCAACGCCCGTTTCGCCCGACACCATCCGCGCTATCGTCGCCGTCGCCGCGTATGCGCCCAGCTGGAAGAACTCCCAGACCACCCGCTACACCCTGCTGACCAAGCGCGAGGAAATTGACCGCGTAGCGGACGAATGCACGATGGGCTTTCAAAAGAACATCGATACCCTGCACGGCGCGCCCGCGCTGGTTGTCCTCACGACCGTGAACGACCGCAGCGGCTACGAACGCGACGGCTCGTTTAGCACCAGCAAAGGGACGCACTGGCAGTCCTTCGATGCAGGGCTGGCGGCGGAAGCTTTCTGCGTCGCCGCGCATGATGCGGGGCTTGGCACGGTCATCCTCGGCATTTATGATGAAGGGAAGGTCAAGGCCGTGCTGAATCTGCCGGAAACGGAGAGCGTGTCGGCGCTGATTCCGATTGGCGTGCCTGCGGAATCTCCTGCCGCCCCCAAGCGCAAGGATGTTTCGGAACTTCTGCGCATTCGATAACCGTTTGACAAAAACCAGCCAATTCGCGCTTGTACTCAACTGCCCGTTGTGCTATGATAAAGGAAATGAATGACCCGCCTGGGGTCACAGGGAAAGGAGTCCCCATGATGAATTTGAACGAAACTGCGGCGCGTCACGGCTTTTGCGTTGACCGTGTGCGTGAAAGCGAAGAGCTGCACGGAAAGATGGTGGAAATGCACCACGAAAAGACCGGCGCACAGCTGGTTTGGGTGGATAACGGCGAGGTGAACAAGACGTTCTGCGTCGCGTTTAAGACCCTGCCGGAGGATTCGACTGGCGTATTCCACATTCTGGAACATTCTGTCCTCTGCGGCAGCGCCAAGTATCCCGTCCGTGAACCGTTCGTCGAGCTGATGAAGAGCAGCATGGCGACGTTCCTGAACGCGATGACCTTCCCCGACAAGACGATTTACCCCGTCTCCAGCCGCAACGAGCAGGACTTCCTGAACCTGACGGAAGTGTATCTGGACGCGGTGTTCGCGCCGCGCATCCTGCAAGACCCGAACATCTTCTATCAGGAAGGCTGGCACATCGAGCTGGACGAAAACGGCGCGCCGCTGTACAAGGGCGTTGTGTTCAACGAGATGAAGGGCGCCATGAGCGATGTGGACGAGCAGATTTACCAGAAGACGCTGGATGTCCTCTTCCCGGACAACTGCTACGGCTGGAATTCCGGCGGCGACCCGAAGCACATCCCCGACCTGACCTACGAGCAGTTCCTGCGCATGTACCGCCGCTATTATCATCCGTCGAACGCGCGCATTTATTTGGATGGCGCTGTGCCGCTGGACAAGGTGCTGACGCTGGCGGAGGAGTACCTGAGCTGCTTTGACCGCCTGGACGAGAAGCACGAAATTCCCATGCAGAAGCCCTTCGCCGCTGAAGCGGAACAGGCGTATGAAATCGGCGCCGAGGAGGATACTGCCGACAAGACCATGCTGACGCTGGCGAAGATTGTTGCGCCGTGGTCGGATACGGTGCGCGTCACGGCGACGGAAATCCTCTTTGATGTGCTGACGGGCAGCAATGACGCGCCGCTGAAGAAGGCGCTGCTGGCGACGGGCAAGTGTCAGGATGTAAGCATGTCTCTGGACAACGCGATGGCGCAGCCGTACATGGTGCTGACCCTGCGCAACATTGCCGATGGCAGTGAGCAGGAACTGCGCCAGATGATCCGCGATACCGTGCAGCAGCTGGTTAAAACCGGGCTGGACAAGGAAGCGCTGACTGCCTCCATCAACAGCAGCGAGTTTTCTGCCCGTCAGTCGGGCGAACCGTCGGGGCTGCTCCGCTGCATCCATGCGCTTGACGCGTGGCTTTACGGCGGCGACCCGATGCAGCCGCTCCTGTCCGAAGAGCGTTATCAAAAGCTGCGGGAAATGGCGGCAGGCGATGACTTTGACCGCCTGATGGCAGAACTTCTGCTGGATGAAAGCACGATGAGCATCATCCGCACCGTGCCGTCCCACACGCAGGGCGACGAGCTCCGCGCGGAGGAAACGGAGCGCCTGCAGGCGATTCAGGCATCGTGGACGGACGCGGACAAGGAAGCGCTGCGCGTGCAGAACGAGAAGCTGACCGCGTGGCAGCAGACCCCCGACACCGCCGAGCAGCTGGCAACGCTGCCCGTGCTGTCCTTGAGCGAAATCAGCGCAGACCCGCTGCTGATTCCCGCGGCGGAAGCGCAGTGCGGCGCGGCGAAGGTTATCACGCATGATTTGCCCATGAACGGCATCACCATCATGCACTGGTATATCTCCTTGACCGATTTCACCTTGGATGAACTCAAGCGCCTGTCGGTACTGCCCGAACTGCTGGGCAAGCTGCCGACGAAGCGTCACGATTCGCTATCCCTCTTCCAAGCCATCAAGCGCGATATCGGCAAGCTGACGTTCCAGCTGCGCGTCATGTCCCGCTGTGCGGAAATGGCGACGCCCGTGCTGGACGTGAGCTGCTCCGTGCTGGATGCGAACGTGGACAAGGCAGCCGCGCTCGTGCGGGAAATTCTGACCGAAACGTGCTTTGACGACAGGGCGCGTGTGCAGACGCTGATTCTCCAGTTGAGCGAGATGGCGAAGCAAAAGGTCATCAGCGACGGCCACAGGATGGCAATGTACGCCGCATCGGCGACGATGAGCGCGGCCTCGGCAGCGCGGGAAGCCTTGAACGGTCTGAGTGCCTGCATGGTGCAGAAGGCGCTGGCGGAGAATTTCGACGCGCAGTACCCGGATTTCCTTGCCCTCTGTGAACGGTTCAGCAAGGACAGCACGGTGCAGTCCCGCGTCACGTTCAGCCTGTCCACGAATAAGGCGCTTGACCCCGCCGAGATTCTCTCCGCCTACCCGGTCGGCACGCCCATCCCGGATGCCGCGCCGTATGTCAGCGACCTGCCTGCCAAGTGCGCCTACCGCATCCCGTCGCAGATCAGCTTTGCGTCGCTGGGCTATGATTACCGCCGTGCGGGCAAGGTGTACAGCGGTATTGCGCGCGTGATGAGCAACATCCTGTCCTTAAGCTACCTGTGGAACGAAGTCCGCGTGCAGGGCGGCGCATACGGCGCAGGGCTGAACACCAGCGAGACGGGGCGCATGGTCACTTACTCCTACCGCGACCCCTCCCCGGCGCGTACGCTGGGCATCAACCGCAGCATGTCGAAGGGTCTGCGTGACTTCGTGGCGGGCGACGAACGGATTGACAAGTACATCATTTCCACCATCGGCGAAAGCGAACCGCCGCTGGGGTCGGAGAATCAGATTCTTGTCAGCGACGAAAACCTGCTGTGCGGCATCACGCCGGAAGATCTCTGCCGTGAGCGCGCGGAAATGCTCTCCACCACCAAGGACGCGCTGCTGACGTGGTGCGGCGTGCTTGACCAGATGGCAAAGGACGGCGGCGTGTGCGTCGTCGGACATGACGGCGCGATTGCCGCTTGCGAGAAGGAAGATTTGACGGTTCTGTAAGGGATATAACGTAAAAAGACCCGCTGTTCACCCCCAATGCAGGGATGGGCAGCGGGTTCTCGTATGCTATACTATTTTCACTTTCCCCATTCCAACCGAATCTCAAACGGCATCTGCGCATCCGTCGCTTCGTCATTGTCCCAAACGTGCACCTGATAGCTTTCCGGCGCGCCCAGCACGACGAAGTAGATACTGTGGGCTTCGTCACCGACGTAATACAGATCGGTGTCATCCGCCATCAGCGCCGCGGTCGTCAGCGCCATCAACACCAGTGAGAGTGCCAGCATTCGCCTGAATTGCATGGGGTTCCTCCGTTACTCAAACCATCCCTTCGGCAGCACATCCCGCTGATGCAGCAGCATGTCGTCGAAGAGCTTCTGACCGTCCTCCAGCGTCACGCCGCCCAATTGCGGGTCGTTCATGAACGTGGAGAAACCCAGCTTACGGTCGCAGTGCAGCGCCGCCTGCAAGGTGTTTTCCTGATTGTAGACGTGGCGCGCCACCAGCGGCAGGATGTTCGCCGGCATGTCGCCCGCGCAGATCGGGTCGATGCGCCCGCGCGAGAACAGCGCGTTTGTCTCCACCACCGCGCCAATCGGCAGGTTCGGAATCTGCCCCTGATTCGGCACGTTCACGTTGCTGACCATGTTCCCCAGCCCCAGCAGCGCCTTGAGCAGCAAATGCCCTTCTTCGCCCGACGGCGTAAGGTCAAGCGGCTCTTTTCCGCTGAGCAGGTCGTCCGAGCGCTGCATCCGCTTCTTCAGGTCGTCTTCGCGCCAAGACACGGGCGTCAGGTCGAATTTCCACTGGTGCGCTGTCTCCGGGCTGTGCAGATACCACTGCGGCAGGAACTCCACCAGATGGCGGTCGCCCGCCGCCGCAATCGCCCCATAGCGCCGGAACAGGTCGAACTTGACCTTGTGCGCGCACGCGAAATGGCTGTTCATCCAGTTGTCTGCCCCCAGCTGAATGCCTTCGGGATGCTCGTCCACAAAGCGGGCGTACAGCGGCATCAAATCCATGCCCTGATAGCTGGCAGAGGTAATCCAAGTGAAGTGGTTAATGCCGGTGACAGTGGTGTACAAGTCCTGCCGCTTCACGCCGGGAATGTGCTCCTGCTCATCCAGCATCGCGCACAGCACCTTCTGCGTGCCGAACACCTCGTGGCAGCAGCCGAACGCCTTTACCTGCGGGAATACCTCGTACAGCGTCCGCACGCAAAGCGTCATCGGGTTCGTATAGTTGATGACAAATGCGTTCGGCGCGAAGTCGCGAATCGCTTCGGCAATCTCGACAAACATCGGAATTGTGCGCATTGCCCGCATGAAGCCGCCTGCGCCCACCGTGTCGCCCACGGACTGATATACGCCGACCCGCTCCGGCAGGTGTACATCGCCGCGCATGTGCGCAAACGTCCCCGGCAGAATGCTGATGACGACGAAATCCGCCCCCGTGAGCGCCTCCTGCAAGGAATTGCTGACCACAAACGCCCACTTGGATGCCGCGTCGGGATGCGCCGCCAGCATCGTGCCGATTTTCTGATTGCGCTCCGCCGCCTCGCGGTCAATGTCGTACAGCCGTACTGTGCCGCTGATTTGCCCGTCGGAAATAATGTCGCGCATGAAACCCCACGCCCATCCGCGCGAGCCGCCGCCGATGTAAGCCACCGTCAAGCCTGTCACCTTGTTGCCTTGATGCGTATACATTGCACTTTTCCTCCTTGATGGCTGGTTTTCAGCCTGTATCGACATGATAGCACAGATGCGCGGGTTTTGCAATGCGCGAAAGAGATTCATCTTTTCCATTTAATACTATTTCCAGATTCACCTGCGCCATCTGCTTGCGCCTTTTCCCTTCTGGCGTCCGCTCATTCCACTTAGCGTAGCGCTGCTACGCTGCGTTCCATTCACGTTAGCCAGAATGAAAAATTCGCGGCGCATCTTGGCGCATTCTTATCTGGAAATAGTATAATAGGCATTTATCTGCTGTAAAAAACAGCTTCCCCTTTCAGGAAAGCTGCTATCATTTTATGCCTTAGTCCTGTCCAAGTAATTCTGTCGATTCATCTTCGAGAATGTCGCCCAAAGTCATTCCTTGAATGCGGCATTGCGCCAGCGCTTCCTGCGGCGTGGCATATTCGCCAATCAGCGCATACGCCGAATCTTCCTTTTTGTACACGCCGAATCGCGCTTCACGCCCGTCAGATGGCGACCATTCCCCGGTGTATTGGGAGAGAAACTGCTCACGGGTCATTTGATTCGACCTCCTCCGTCACACCCGCCAAAATCCACTGAATCGTCTCATCATCCAGCAGCAGATACTGCGGCGTGACCCGCGGCTGCCACTCCGGGACGCACGCCGCCAGCGCGTCCGCATGGTGGATTGCCAAGCTGTAGCGTTCTCCATTCACGCCGGGGAAGCCAGCTTTTCCGTCCGCGCTTTCCGAGTGCTGCGCCCAAAGCTGTGTCAGCACCGCTTCCCATGCGTAATATGCTTCCATCTCTGGCGACGCTGCCGGAATCGCCGCATCCTCATCCCCCTGTCGCCACAGCACCTGATACTCCTCCGGCGTTCCCTGCCGAATCTCCGCCGTCGTCGTCTGCCAGTTGGTGTCGAGCGTGAAGCCGGCGTTTTGCATAGGCGTGCTTGCCGTATGTGGCACGATATGCTTTTCGCCATAGAGATAGAGGATTTCGGCGCGGCTTCCGTCAGCTGCCGTCTCCGTCACCTGCTGCCGCTTGACGTAGAGTGGGGTCATGCTTTCGTGATAGTCGAACGAAGCGACAAGTCTGCCGTCCGCCAGCTTGGACAGCTGAATCCCGTACTCGCTCGTCGGAATCGGGCGTGTTTCGTTCATCAGCCAATCGAAGCAGTATAGATTTGCCAGCCCGAGAATGCACACAATCAGCGCACCGAGCAGGACATTGCGGAGGGTGCGGCGGCGCTTCTGCTTCCGCAGCGTCTGGGCGGCGGCGTCGAACGCGGCGCGCGAATCCAACTCGCTTTTCTTTCCGGCGGGCAGGTCAGCTTTGAGCTGATTCATGTATGCGGCACATTGCGCGCACGTCTGCACATGCGCCGACACCATGTGCTTGCTCCCGTCGCTGGCGACATCATCCAGCACCAGCGGCATCAGGTCGCGGACGATTTCACATTCCTGCTTCATTCCTTGCATTCTCCTTTCATCGCGTCCAGCAGCATTTGCTTCGCCCGGTACGCCGTTACGCGCGCCCAGCTTTCGGATTTCCCGAACAGCGCCGCAATCTCCTTACTGGACAATTCGCAGAAGGTTTTCAGGGTGAACACCTCGCGATACGGTTCCGGCAGACGGTGGAGAGCTTGATGCGCACTCAGGGCAAGACTGTGTTCCGCGACCATCTCCGTGAAATCCGGGACGGACGCCTCCGGCACGTTGTCGAGCGGCAGCGGCGACTGCCTGCGCATGATGCGCAGAAACTGATTCCGTGCAATCGCGCAGAGCCATGTGCCGACCGAACTTTTTCCTTCGTACCGCTTCCAATTTTTCATCGCCTGATAGAACGTTTCCTGCGTGAGTTCCTCCGCAAGGTCACGATCGCGGCACAGGCGGATCAGGTAGCCGTACACCATGTCCCGGTACTGCTGATATGCTTCTTCTGCGTCAAGCATTTCCAGCACCTCCCTTCATGAAGTTAGTCGCGCGGGGAGACGAAACGTTACACGGAAATGCAAAAAAACATCCGAACCATGCTCCAAGAGCCAGCGGTTCGGATGTTTTTGCTGTATGGTGCGGGAAACAGGACTTGAATTCGACCGGATTATACATCCTCAATCAATTCTACCACATGATGTAGAACAATGAAAGAAGAATAATCAATATCTTGTGGTATCGACCAACGATAGTAAACCGTGTGTTCTCACGGTTTGGGTACGATCAGACGACGATTTTGCGGTATATCGGAAAATTTACCCAAACCAGATTTTAGCCGACGAAAGTGAAAAAGGCGGCTAAAAACACAAAAAAGGAGGACATCAACATGACACGTTTCCCGAAAGAAATGACTGAAAATGGTATTCATTACACCCTGCATGGCGACTACTACTTTCCGGATCTCGATCTCCCGGATTCTCCTCGGCAGCCTATCGGCCGCTATGGCCGGATGCGGAAAGCCTATCTGGAAGAGCATCGTCCCGGACTGTATGAACGGCTTCTTCTTTCCGGTAAGTTGTATGACCATCTGGCGGAAACAGATCAAGTCTGCCGGGATCGTATGAAACAGATAATCAACCGGATGGCCAAAGCTGAAGGAATCAACGAACAGCTGAAAGCATCGGATCAGCTGGGCTGGGTTTCCCGGATCAACAGTATTCATCAACGTGCTGAGGAAATCATACTGGATGAACTGGTCTTTGCCTGAATCCGGATCGCCGTCTCTTCGGAGGCGGCTTTTTTATTTCTGTTTATCTGATCGCCAGCATGATCCCTTCACACAATATTGTCATAAAGAAATGCATTTATCGGGTCAATAAATCAATAATCAGTTCAATCACCATTGCTTGCATTGGATTATTGATTCATAATATGTTCGCTTGTGTAATTCTCATGCTTCAGCATTCTCGATTTCCTCCAGAATCTCCTTCATCTCGTCTTCTCTGCCGCGCCGCCGAGCATAGCGCATCATCTTTGAGGGTTCAATGTGATATGTCTCCATTGCTTGTTTCAGCACTTCAGGGTATTCTGATTTACTGTATGCCGATGAGATCAGTTTATCGCAATACATATCCACCAGCATTTTCTCCAGACAGATTTCGTGCGGCGCAGATGCAGATAACGGTGCTTCGGAAATCATATCTGTCACAACAATGCAATCCTTTTCCCAGTACAGGGCATAGTCTGCTTTTTTCGGCTTGTACAGCAAATGCGCATAACCAAGTTCCCGAAGGTGACGGAAAACAAAAATGCTGACGTCCTTTTCCGCTTGAATAAAAACTGTGTTTAGTGCAACCAAATGATTCAGAAAATCATTCATCAATGCTGTCTCAAACACCGTAAAGCGAACCGATGGATACTTATCTGATACTTGCGATATCAGTTTTGCTGCCAGATCAGAATAGACCGGACGATACATTGGCTTTTCCCGCTCGTTTTGAACCACATATACATTGCGTGCAACCTTTGTTAGGTTCCCGCTTTTAAGCATTCCGCAGACAGCCCAATGATAGGAGCTGTCGCGCATTTGTGGGTAGTTGTTTTTCAGCAGCTTGATTAATTCCTGATGGGAATAGCGATGCCCGGCTTCGAGTTTTTTAGAGGTCGCCTCATACCATTGCACGATTACTCACCTCCATTCTGCATTTCGGCAATTTCATATCAATATAGCCATAATACATTATATCGCTTCTGATTCACACAATCAATACACATCGGCAATTTCTAATGAATAGCCGATACTCACTGATAAGTTCTCCTCAACTGCTCAACTGCCCATTAGAAAAATGACTTTGTTGTGCTAGAAATCTCTTGATAATGGGTGGAAAAGAAAAAATAGTTATTCACGATTTGCCAAATCGCACTTGACTAATTTGCGTCAGAGTGATATATTAGAGACAGCCTTAATTGGAGGTGCTGTCCATGTTTATCGGCAGAGAGCGGGAACTTGCTTCCCTGAACAGATTATACAATTCCGGCAAGTTTGAGTTTGTGGTTCTTTACGGCCGCCGCCGTGTGGGAAAAACCGCACTGATCAACCATTTTATCGACGGCAAGCCCGCGATTTATTTCATGGGCGTCGAGAGCAACGCCAAGCAGAACCTGGAGAATTTCAGCAAAAGCATCATGGAGTATGCCAGCGGATATGAGGGGGATATGTCTTTCCTCTCTTTTCAGGCTGCCCTGGAAATGGTATTCAGGCTATCCGAGAAGGAGCGCCTGATCCTGGCCATCGACGAATACCCCTATGTGGCCCGCGCTTCCAAGAGCCTCGCTTCCACTTTGCAGCTGCTGATCGACAAATATAAGGATCATTCCAAATTGATGCTGATCCTGTGTGGCTCGTCCATGTCCTATATGGAAGATCATGTACTGGCTTACAAAGCACCTTTGTACGGCAGGAGAACGGCGCAGATCAAGCTGCTGCCCTTTAATTTTGCGGAGACCTGCGGTTACTTTAAGAACTTCTCCGCTGAGGACAAAGCCCTGGCTTACGGGATCATGGGTGGCACTCCGCAATACCTTCTACAGATGAGCGACAAGCTCAGCATCGAGGAGAATATCAAAAACACCTTCCTGGACGCCACTTCCTCGATCTATGAGGAGCCCATAAATCTGCTGAAACAGGAGGTCCGGGAGCCGGCCATCTATACAGCCATCATTACCGCCATTGCCACCGGATCATCCCGCATGTCGGAGATCTCAGGCAAAGTTGGCGAAGACACCAACGTTTGCTCCACCTACCTGAAAAACCTGATCACGCTGGGCATCGTGCAAAAGGAGCTGCCTTACGGAGAGAAAGCGTCAAAAAAGGCGATCTATTTCATCGACGACAACATGTTCCGCTTCTGGTACCGGTTTGTGCCGGAGAATGCTTCCCTGATCTCCCGCGGCGCAGCAGACCTGGTATATCAACGCATCGAACCGTACCTTTCCGACTACATGGGCAAGGTGTTTGAGGAAATCTGCAAGCAATACCTTTGGAAGCTGCTGCTGAGCGGAAAGTCCCCGGTGGAATTCACTTCCCTGGGCCGCTGGTGGGGCAACGATCCTGTCCATAAACGACAGGCAGAAATTGACATTATGGGCGAGCAGGACAAAAATACCGCCCTCTTTGCCGAATGCAAATGGACCAACGAAAAAGTTGATCTCGGCGTGCTGGAAACGCTGATAGAGCGCAGCAACCTTTTCGCTTATCAGAAAAAGCATTTCTTTCTCTTCTCGAAGTCTGGATTTACAAAGGGATGTATCGAAAAAGCAAAGCAGTTAGGGAATGCGACATTGAAAACATACGCCGATATGATACATGATAAAGGCGATTGAAAGAAACCGCCTGTAATGAATGGGGAAATTTAAAACTACAATAATCAGATGTATTGTGAACACTGTGGTAATTCGTTGGATATTGAAGCAGAAAGTATTAAGGAGTAACGCACATGGCATCATTAACACATGTCTGTATGTGGTCCGATCATGGCTGGAAACGGATTACAGCAGAGCAGGCAGCCAGGTTACATCCAGGCGGAACTATATCTGCTCGCAGCGGGCTTTTTATGTGCGAACTCTGCGGACAATACGTTACGCTTACTGATGGCGACATTAATGTACGCTATTTCAAACATAGTACGTATGAAAAAAGTAAAGATTGTCCTGAACGTACATTTGGGTCCGGATACACTCCCTCTTATAGCTCGCAAGAGCACGATTTGCCAATCCGCATAACAAGTATATCATCATCTTCTTACAGGTTTGAGCTTGGTTTGATTCGTGCCCCAATAAGTTCTCTTAGCAAAGACTTTCGCATTGAAATCAAACCAAAGGGGGCCTCTGACGTATCCTTTGTTTTCGCCAAAGAACGGCTGAATTCTGATAGTATAACCTATCTTCCGATCGGTGATAGACCGTTTGAAAAGTATGCGCTCAATTTCAAAAACGGCAATGATCAAATTCGTGAATTCTGGCCGGCGGAAATCAATGGTATAGATCCGGAAGGAGCATTATTTGAAAAAAGCTCTGGGCAAAAGCTTTCATATGATGCTGATGTTGAGATCGGGAAAGAATACTATCTATTAAAACGCGGCCACCTGTATGTGAAAGCATATAACGGCATAACCATACGAGAAATCCTGCAGAAGCGAACCGGGTGGGAAACATGGAGCCTATATGAGATTTATGCGGCAGAATTTAACGAAGCCGCTGCTCGGTTCTATCTTGACTTTCATTGCCGCTTGACTGAGCATCCTGTTTCACTGCACCCGGTATGGCCGCTATTCATCGAAGGAAATTATGTAATTAAACACAATCAAAACAATATGTACATGCTGGTCGAAGGCAACGTGTCAGCGGTCAAAACCTTCCCTTCTGTAGCTTTGCGTCAGTTGAGTCATAATTCATCGCAAACCAGACTGTACGAGGTATCGTGTGCCGGAAGGCAGCAGTTAATTTCTGCCGGTCGAACACGGGCATTACAATACACATACCTTTGGAGAGAGCCGCTTGATCAGATGGGCATGGTGCCAGAAGTATCGGTTACTGACCTTACGGGCGGTGCAGTTGCTTCTGGTGAAGCGAATATCTTACCTCACAATAAAACGCTGCGTATCAAATCATCATTTGACGGAGAACTTATTATTTCCAACAAAAGCCATGTTGTAGATAAGCGAAAGATAACAGCTGATAAATACATGGAACTGGACGGGTTAGCCTTTGGTATCAGCATTCAAATTATGATCGGCTTTGATGTCATTTGGCAGATTAACTTTAAAAAGCAACGGTTAATCAGGATCAACGAAGATGTCGAAATGCTAAAGCATATTACCAACGTATCCGGGGTAGCAATCCCAGCCCCGCATTCTTTACGCAATATATTAGCAGGCATGCGCTCCTATCCAACAATATGCCGATGGATACGAATGTGTATAAAGAATAATGCCATAGATGAGCAGGCATACCGCAGATTGCAAGAGACCTATCGCCGCATGAATACGAATGGATAAGGAGAATCGCTATGAATTACATTGAACTCCTCACTCAGGAAGAAAAGGTAAACCTCTGCGGAATCATGGGGGGAAGAGATTTCAAGGAATTGTTCAAACACAACGAACGAGAATTTCAGAAAATACGAAAAGGATTCAGGGCTAAATCCTTAACTGAAGAACTTGCGTTATCAATTGCAATCGCTAATGTGGACAAGCCCTTTATTGCATCATGGGTCAACACAAGGGTACAGATTTGGCTTGATGAAATACATGAAAATATAACAAAACTTGAAGGTGAAGGTTCTGCGCATGATATTGCCCTGGCAACAACGATGCTGGATTCCTTCTTTTCACATGACGTTGATTTGTACCTCAAGCTCGCTGGAATTACAATGGATGAAGTCTCCCGAACTGAGCTTCGTACAACAATGGAACGTATTGAATCTGACCGTGCTAAAGAAGAAAAGGACGCCGATCGAATTAAAGCATTAGAGGAAGAGAAACAACGTTTGCTCTGTCAAATAGAAGATTGCCATCAAAGCGCCAGTCTGCTAAAGACTGAATACGAGCAAATGATTCAAGAGATAGAACAAGAGAAGAAGAATTTAGAGTCTTCTTTGGCTGCGGCGCAAGAGAAGATTTCAGAATTGCAAACATCTCTAACCGTTGCCAAAAGTGATGAGAGTAGCCACCTTTCGCAATACGACGATACCGATATTTCTTCTCTGCCCCCGGTTGGCAGCGAAGAAACCATTTCTTTGTGCAATGTGATTTCTGACTACAGCGGACAGAAATGGCTTATACGTTTTGCTGATTTGAGCCACAATGGACACTATCACATGTTCCATAGAAATGAAGAACTCCCACCATACTTTGCAAATAGGGATAAAATCTTCTATAAGGACGGCCCTTCCACTGACGGCTTTTATGGAATCTGGTCGTGGTCTGCAATTCCAAACGAAAAGGATCCTTCCAAGGATTATATTATATCAAAATACAATGTTAATCTTGATGCCATTGAAATAGCTACTATTCCAGAAGCCTCCTCTCTTGAAGAATTGATTCGCCTGTTAAAAGACGGGTTTGTATACCAGCCACATAGTAGAAGAATCATGTTTTCTTTATACGCATCCAAAGGGCAATACATGGGCATTCTGTGCAGCATAAAGGAACTCAATGTTACCAATGGAAAGGTCTCCTTTGCTGAAGATTGCATCGAAGTACCAGTTTACGAATTCAACAGTGACAATATATTGCGTTTAGAAAACGGCCTATCTTTTTATAGAAATGCGTTTGCCGGTCTTCCGAATAAACTTTATCAGTTAAAAAGCCCACTCGATATTGTAAAGAATATTGTTTTCTCATCCATTTCTTGGGCAACCTATAAAACAAGAGGATATACTCGTGCTGAGTATAGAAGTTTTAAAGATTTTCTCGGTGCGATTCCGGTAGAAAATATAGTACAGAGAATAGAAGCTGAATGCCGCTGTTCTGATTCTGTGGCAAAAGAACTTTTGAATGAGTTCCTGAGTATAGTCTGGAAATATGTTGATGGTGACAGCCTGGAAGATGATGTGATCCTCTCGGCTATTTCCGCAAGCTCTGAGCTGCAGGAAAGAACGAAAGCTCTTATTCGTTTGGATTGGGAAGCGGAGCACAAAGACTTACTGACTGATGCCCAAAGGAAGCTTGATTTGCTCAATGCCAAGCTGGAATCTGTCAATACCAGTTTGACTGAGGCTCAGGAAGCCTTTAGTAAAACCAAGCTGGAAGAAGAAAGACTTTCAAACGTAATAGCTGAAAAGGAAAAGCTGGCTGAGGATGTTGAAGCAGCAGTTGCTGATAGAATCGAAATGGCACGTAAAAATGTAGCAGGTTTCATTGCCAACATGGCATTCGTTGACAGACATCCGAATGAGGCTGCAGCAAAACAAACGCCTAAGGAAGTTGAAACCATGGCCCAGCCTGTAGTTTCTCCATATCACGCCTATTCGGCAGTGGAAGAACTTGATGATCTCGAAGTCCATCGCTCATGGAATGAAGTCATTAACACAGCTTCGTTTGAGTTAGGCGAAGCAGGCGTTGCAGATAGATACAGAAATGGTCTTGCGGCTTTCTTATGCGCTGCCTACATTGAAAGACAACCTATTCTTCTTGTCGGACCGAATTCAATCGATATTTCGAAAGCGCTCTGCGCAGCAATAGCGGGACATAAGCATGGAATGCTCTCTTGTGAGGATAGTTATAGCAGCCATGTGCTCCAAGAATTGGGGCATGATGGCGAGGATATCGTAATTATCAACAATCTCTTTGCAAGCGGGTGGATGAATCGACTCCCAGAGATCCTTTCGAAAAAGGATATTTTCTATGTTGCTACCCATCCCTACGCAGAGGATATTCAAGTTGAGCCTAAAAGCCTGTATGGTTTTATGCTGCCACTGTTCACAGAGTTTTTTGTGGACAATAAAGCATCTGGTAAGTACTATGGCGGATACTTTGCAGATGACTTTAAACCATACGCGGCTCAACCAGCATCAAGCAAAGAATTGAGAATCCTGTCAAGACTTTCGTTGAGCACATTGGTGAAAAATCGGATTAATAGCGTTATTTCTACCATGCATGGCATCCACTCTTCCACAACAGCGGATGAGGAGTTTATATTCGCTATTCTTCCAATTGCATATGCAACACTTGAACTAAATGACCTCACGGAGATGATTGCAGACCCGCAAAAAGGTATTGAACTATCCGCAAGCCTTAAGCGTGATCTGCGGTTTATCTTAGGAGAACTCTGATGAACAAGTATAATGGATTGCTTTCAGCAGTGGCTCAAAAGTATAACATCCGCAGAGGCCTGCAAGAAGCTGAAAACGATTGGAAGACACGATTGATTTATAGTGTCTGCGGAATGATGGCTTATGCATCACTTTGGGACGAGACGGAGGATGAACCCGTTTCCATTGTGCACTTAAAAAGAAAAGTCCGTAGCATGCTGTCAAGTTATAAATCGATGTATCCAGAGCTCTCCAACAGCTTACCGTATATTTCTGCAGAGCTTGAAGATGAAATTGCCGGCCTATTCTTAAGCACTGGAATGGTTTATCACCGTCCCAACCGAATAACCCCATCCATGAAACACGAAGAATCACATTGCAATATTGTTTTTCAAAGAGGTATTGGCCCGGATAGTATCTCTTGCGTGTCCGGCATTGGATTCTATTCAAAGCTGGAATGTATATCAAACCCAGACGGGATTAAAACAATGTTTGGCTTGGAACAACAGACTTTGTGGGACTTGTGGAATTCAACATTGACCACTGCTTCCTGGAAAGCAGCCCCGTCACTTGAACAAAATACTGAGTATCTTCGTCTAAAGCCTCCTTTTTCTCGGGGTTACTGGGAAAATAAACCGGATACTACGGGCTTGGTTTCGATACTTCGAACCGGAATAAAAGGTTCACAGTTGTACTATATTTATCGATATTCTGACAATGCAATGGAGATTAGTCCTCTCCCGCAGTGGCAGGTCGAAAACCATCATTATAGGTCTCTTGCATGTGCCTGCCTCCATAGTTATGGGGCGTTACCGACGATAGAATATGTCAAAGATGGCGCATTAGTTCATATATGGATGAATTATCTGCTACCACCACATGAACTCGAATTTGTGAAGCTTTATAGCTGGCCTGAGGTATGTACATCGCTTCCGTGCGATTTCAAGCGAAAGCTCTCAACAGAAGTATTTTCCGCTATGAAAACGGTTTTGTCTGATCAGGGATATGAGTTTAAAGGAGAGATGATCTGATGCAAAACGGAGCAAATTCAGTTCATAAACTGTTACGAACAGAACTGGAAGATTACATTAAGTCTCAGTATTTTGGTAAATCCCCTCTTCTTCTTTCAGCCCTAAGCAATCACATTGACGATGAAGGTTTACTATATCAAAAACCGTTTATTGAGTCATCTCCTGCATATGTCACTGTACCCAACGGCATTAATACAGCTTCTATAGAGCCCTGGATGAAAGAATACTTCTTACAGCTGGCGCAGGCTGGTATCGGGGTCTTTCCATCTCCATTTGCTCATCAGATTTCTGCGCTCGAAGCGGCAACAAAAGGCGAAAACCTATTTGTATCAACAGGTACTGGTTCCGGTAAAACCGAGTGTTTTATGTGGCCTCTTCTCGCAAAAATGGCCACCGAAGCTAGGAACTCAAAGGAATCATGGGCAAAACGAGGCATTCGCACAATCATAATGTATCCTATGAATGCCCTGGTTTCCGATCAGGTCAGCAGACTCAGAAGGATGATTGGAGACCCCGATAAGAAGTTTATCAAAATTTTCCGAAGCACCTGTGGCGATAGTGTTCGACGGCCCCAGTTTGGTATGTATACCGGCAGAACGCCATATCCTGGAGCTCAGCCTTCTACAGAACAAGACAGAAAACTTGAAAAAACTTTAGCGAGAATGTCATTTCCCCAAAGTGATTCTGAAAAAGAGTTTTTCAATCAGCTTCTCAAAGAGGGAAAGATTCCGGCGAAAGCAGATATGAATCAATTCCTTCAGGGACTTCACGAGAGCAGGCACATTCCAAACGATGAGGATGCAGAATTAATAACCCGCTTTGAAATGCAGCAGTTTTGTCCGGATATTCTCATCACAAACTATTCCATGCTCGAATACATGCTACTGCGACCCAGAGAGCGGAAAATCTGGGATGATACCCGTGAGTGGCTTGCATCGTGTAAAGAGAATAAACTGTTGTTTGTAATCGATGAAGCACACATGTATCGTGGCTCATCGGGCGGTGAGGTTGCTTTATTGATTCGCAGGCTCTTTCATAAACTCGGCATTAGCCGTGATCGTGTACAGTTCATACTCACCACCGCAAGCATGCCCAATAAGAATCAGCAAGATTATGATTCAGTAATGAAGTTTGCGAATGAGCTCACAGCTTCCGACACAGAAACGCAGTTCCGCTATCTTACAGGTGAAAGAGAAGTTATTGATGGACAGCTTAAGTATGACATACCATCCGAGCTTCTCTTGAATGCAGATCCAGGTGAATTTGAGGACAAGGATGAATTGAAACTGTCTGCTCTTTTATCGTTCTGGCGTCAGTTAGATGGTTTTGATCGTACCCTTAACTCCTTGGAAGCTGTTTGTAATTGGATGTATGGCAATCTGGTTTATTACCGTCCATTCCATGAACTCATCAAGTATTGCCGAGGGAATGCTGTGTCCCTAGGTGAGCTGGCCACTGGTATTTTCCCAGATCTCGATCAAGAAAACGCACTTAAAGCGGTTAGCGTTCTTTTGGCAATTGCTCCACTTGCAAAGAATGCCAAAGGATCTGTTCTTTTTCCAGCGCGCATGCATATGCTTTTTAAAGGAATTTCCGGCGTTTATGCCTGTGCTAATGCAGATTGTAATTGCTCTCATACAGAAGGAGGCCTCACTCTCGGAGAAATATATTTGTCGGATGGTAATTTGATTTGCCCACACTGCGGCAGTGTTGTATACGAACTATACAATGACAGACGCTGTGGCGCTCTGTTTTTCAAGGGCTATGTACTTGAAGATGATGCAGAATTACATGGCAATGTTTACCTATGGCGTTATCCTGGCCAACTGATGGATCACCGAATGAAAGAGGTGCATCTATTTATTCCGACTGAAGATTTTGAGCTGCCCGTAAAGCAAGGGAAAAACGCCATCAAACCGTGTTATCTTGACGTTAAAAGTGGGTTTATTAACTTTACAGACGACTCCTCAGCCGGAAAACCATGGGTTAGAAAACTGTACTACTGCAATTACTCTGCGAAAGGAAGGCCGCAGATTATAACATTCCCGACTTGTCCGCATTGCAGACATCAGCTTTCCACATCACAACTAACTTCATTTAGCACACGCGGTAATCAATCTTTCTTCAATTTGATAAAATCACAGTTTCAGCTGCAGCCTGCTGTGCCAGGGAAAAACGAAGATCCTGACCGTTTCCCTAACGAGGGACGGAAAGTGCTGCTGTTCTCTGATAGTCGCCAGCGCGCAGCGAAATTAGCCAGGGACATGTCTGATGCTTCAGATATTTCTGCAGCAAGACAGTTGTTTGCTATTGCAATCAAAACAATGGAAGAGCAAACAGTTGAGCAACCCATGAATTCCCTATATGATTTCTTTTGCCTTGCTGCCGGTCAGCACCATGTACAAATGTTCCATTCTGATGAACGCATAAAATTCGCTGAAGACTGTACTTCTGCGTTGAATAATTACAGTCGATGTGTAAAACGAGGGAGAGAATATACTCCATGATTCACTATTGCGAATGCACCTGTACAGATGCAAGAATACCTCCTTAGATTGTTTGCAGGCGGCTATAATACTTTATATGACTCTGCCACAAGCTGGATCGAGCCTACTGATCAAGCGCTGTTCGATGCGGTCGATGCTCTTGATGAAAATCACATAAAGGTAACCGAGAAAGAGTTTATCGATGTTTTTAATGCTTGGATGCTGTCTATTTGTGATATGTATACTGCCCTGGGGCATACCATCAGCGACACGGTTCGATTGAAGGTTCGCCCAAATTATGGTGGTTACGGCCTTGAAAAAAACTGGGAGTTTTCCAAGGTGATCCGTGAAATCATGGGTTGGAGTGACGGAAATGAAGCTGAGATGGCGTGGAAACGTGTGCTGAAAGAAGCCTTCCTCGATGCCGCACAACCCGACAATGGGAAACTATACGTTGATCTTTCCAGAATTAAGACGCGTTTCGATACTATGCATGCATGGTATAAATGTGAACAGTGTTCAGAACTAACACCTTTCGTTCTGAAACACAAATGCCCGAGCTGCGGTTCAACTCGCATCCATAAGATGGAACCTGAAGAATACGAAGCGCTCAGTTTCTGGAGAAAACCGGTTGAGGACGCAATTCAGGGTGAGCCAATCCATGTGATTGATACAGAAGAGCATACTGCTCAGCTATCGCATAAAGATCAACGGGATGATCTTTGGAGCAAAACCGAACAATATGAACTGCGCTTCCAAGACTTGATTCAGGAAGGTGAAACCCCTGTTGATATCCTCAGCAGCACAACTACCATGGAAGTCGGTATTGATATTGGCTCCTTGGTTGCGGTTGGATTGCGGAATATTCCGCCAATGCGTGAAAACTATCAACAGCGAGCAGGTCGTGCTGGCCGGCGTGGATCCAGCTTGTCTACAATTGTCACTTTCTGCGAGGACGGGCCACATGATACATTGTACTTCAATGATCCTGTTCCTATGTTCCGAGGCGATCCCCGCAAACCGTGGATTGATATTCGAAGCGAAAAGCTTATCCAACGCCATTTAGCTATGGTTATCCTCCAGGGGTTCCTGGCTAAGCAAAATATGAGCCTTGATACGATTCCTGCCGCTGCTTTTCTCCAAGATTATCTTGATGATTTCAAGAACTACCTATCTTCTTATAATCCTGATAGTGATAAGCTTCTGGTGCCTATTGGGGCTGCTTTCCATTATTCAACATTTGAAAAAGAACTCAAAGAAGCTTTTGAAACTCTGAAAGAAAAATGTCAGGCTCATCCTGAGCTATTTGGGGTGGATGAAGGCGCCAAGGAAGGCGAGGCAAAGGTCCTCCTGGATGCTCTTTATGAAGAAGGCATCATCCCGACATATTCGTTCCCAAAGAATGTTGTAGGTACTTACATACCAGATATGTATGGGAAAATCCTCTATGAGGTTGACCGTGGGCTTGATGTTGCTATTGGAGAATATGCGCCTGGCAGGGCAATCGTTGTGGATAAACAAACATATCAGATTGGCGGATTCTATTACCCCGGAAGTGAACGCCGTCACGGGCAAGCCTTAACGCCAGCTCGTGTCTATACCGAAGACCCGAATTATGTGAAGCAGGTCATTTCTTGCGCAGAGTGTGGATGGTTTGGATTGATGGAAGAAAAAACAAAGCATTGTCCATTCTGTGGAAACAAGGATCTAAGAATCTCGAGAGAAATGATGCGCCCTTGGGGTTTTGCTCCCAGAAATGCCGAAGCAATACCAGATGTTCAGTTGTCAGAAGAGTATACCGCCGTGCAGCAGCCTCTGTATTCAACGCTTCCGGATGCCGAAGAGATGAAACTTGCTCCGGGCTGTAAGAACATTCGTATTGCTTCTCGTACCAATCAACGCATTATTATGCTTAACAAAGGTTCAGATGATAAAGGCTTCATGGTATGCAAGGACTGCGGAGCTTCTATGCCTGGTGATAACATTTCGGTTCTGAACGATATTAACAGGCCATATAAGTCCAAGTTCGCACGAAACAGATGCCGCCATGGTAATTCACTTAACGTGAATCTTGGCTATGACTTCATTACGGATATGCTGGTACTTGAATTCACGATTGACGACAAAATCATTGATGCGCGGCGGTATGACAATCCATGGCTTAGCCGTGCAGCCCAATCTTTAGCCGAAGCACTGCGATTGGTAGCGAGCAAAAAGCTCGATGTTGAGTTCACCGAACTTGTCACTGGCTATCGACTCAGAAAGGGAGCTGAAGCATCTTATGTTGATATCTATCTTTATGATAGTCTGTCAAGCGGAGCTGGTTATGCTGTCAGTGTAGCTGATGTAATTGATGAACTGCTATCCGACATGAAGGAACTGTTGAGCTCCTGTGATTGTGGATCTGCATGCTCAAAATGCCTGAAGCACTACAGGAATCAGTATGTACACGGTATGCTTGACCGCTTTGCAGCGCTTCAGCTTCTTGAATGGGGGATTGAAGGAATAAAAGCATCTCCTATCAGTCCCGAAAAGCAGATCAGCATGATCAGGCCATTGGCAAATATTCTTAAACAGTCAGGCTGTGAAATTTCCACTGATGGTGAGATCACCGCAATTGGCCACAGAAGCAAAAAGAAGATCGTTATCTATCCAGCGATGTGGGTTGAACCTCATGCATCCAACACTGTTTTCGTAAGTGATGCATATATAAAGTACGCCAAGCCATATGCTGTCCAAAGAATACTCGATAATACTTGAAGTAGAATGATGCTTCTACGCAGTTGCCTATGGGAAAAATATGGATCTCACCAGCATCTGATACTCAGCAGGATCCTAATAATATGATAGCTATGAGCTTTCCCTATTACAGGATTATCCAATGCAATTACCCCATCACCTGCTGCACCCGTCTCAGATACTTCGCTGGGATGGGTTTTTCCAGTTTCCAGACGATATTCATGGGCTTGCTGCCGGTATGGCTGACATAGGTGGCTTTGCCCAGGAAGGTATAGGGCGAGGTGCCCAGGGCGTCCTGCTTGAACTCGCGGACGAACAGCAGGATCCTTCCGCCTTGCGCGGCGTGATGGATGTACCGGCGGCCGGTAGGCGAATCGGACGCGGTGGTGGACTGGCTCTGCCAATGGAACAGGGAGGGACTGATGGCGTAGTCCTCATACATGGTGGTGGGCGAATAATCCTTGTCGCTCTTGTTGAGGGTGATCAGGAACACGTCGATTTTCTTCTCCGGCAGATACAGCACACCCTGACGCATGGCGCTGAAATTCTTATAATCCAGCGCGGCCAACAACTGCCGTTGGGTATAGGTGCAATGCACATCCAGTGGACATTCAAAGCCCAGGTCGGTGGTGGAATCAATAAAGTCGATGTTGTTGTACTGATACCGTAGCAGCTCCTGCAGTTCGCCCAGCATCACTGAGCTGTTCGCCAGGCTGTACAGCTTTTCCAGCACCTCGTCATTGTTCCAATCCTCGGCATAGCTGTCCCACACCGTCATATAGAACATTTGCAGCATCCGCTGCCCCAGCGGCGGCAGCTTCGCGAAATCCACATCGTCCAGCCGGGGCAGAATGTTCAGCAGGAACTGAATCCACCGGCGGGAATCAAAGGCCGAAAAGCGATAGAGCACCTTGCTGAGAGTCGCTTCGATCTCTTCCGTGAAGTCCTTCCGCACACCGGCTTCCACGCACAGGCGGGCAAAGGTGACGCCCTTGCTGTAGATATCTCCTGGCGTCAGATGATACCAGTCCAGGAAGCGTGAGAAGGTCAGTTCCTTTCCGCTGTCTTCCGCGAAGGAGCGGATGCGACTGACCAGTTCGCCGTGGCCCCGGAAGCTGCGGCTGATGTTCTCCAGGACCGCGTGGGCAGCCTTCTTTTCCAACTGAATGTAGCAGCCCTTGGGTGCGCCGGTAAAGCCGCGCTCGATTTCTTCCTTGACGCTGTGGTGGTCATCGCCCAGCAGCGCGGCAAACTTCTCCTCGAAATTGTAACGCCGGTTGGCAGCGCCGATGAAGTCCAGCACCGTCAGGCAATCCTTGCCTTCGCTGAGGCGCAGGCCGCGGCCCAGCTGCTGCAGGAAAATGGTCAGTGATTCCGTGGGCCGCAGAAACAGTACTGTGTTGACCTCCGGAATGTCCACGCCTTCGTTATACAGATCCACCGCGAAGATCACCCGCACATCGCCGCTGATCAGCTTATCCCGGGCAGTGCGGCGCTCCTCATCGCTGGAATGACTATCCAGCGCCATGGCGGGGATGCCGGCAGCATTGAAATGATCCGCCATGAAATGGGCATGCTGCACCGATACGCAAAACCCCAGGGCCTTCACCTCGTCCATGTCGGCGGCATAGCGCACCAGACTTTGGATCACGTGATCCGCGCGGCGCTGGGCTGCTGCGCCGGACAGAGTATAAACGTTGCTGAGTTCCGTCCGGTCATATCCACCCCGCACCCATTTTAGCTCGTTCAGGTCGATGGTGTCGGACACGCCGAAATACTGGAAGGGGCAAAGCAGCTTCCGGTCGATGGCTTCCGGCAGGCGGATTTCCGCCGCAATGCGGTAATCGAAGAAGCGCAGGATGGACTTGCCGTCCATGCGCTCCGGGGTAGCGGTCAGGCCCAGCAGCACCTGGGGCTTGAAGGCTTCCAGCGCTTCCGCATAAGAATCCGCTGCAGCGTGGTGGGTTTCGTCGATAACGATATAATCATAATAATCCGCAGGTAGCCGCTTCCACAGCGCCTGAGAGTTCAGCGTTTGCACGGAGATAAAGAGATAATCCAGGTTTTCCGCCTGATGGCTGCCTACCCACAGTTCGCCAAAGTTGGCGTCCTTCAATACGCCCTGATAGGTGGCCAGGCTTTGCTTTAAGATTTCTTCCCGGTGGGCGATGAACAGCAGCCGATTGCGCGCCTGGGGATGGGCTTTACGCCAGCCGCGATAGTCCAACGCCGCGATCACCGTTTTGCCCGTACCGGTGGCCGCTACCACCAGATTGCGGTAATACCCGCGCACTTCCCGCTCCGCCCGCAGCTGATCCAGGATGGCCTGCTGATAGGGATAGGGGCGGATGTCAAACAGAAACGCCTGCTTCTCACCCTTCCATTTTTCGCCTTTCAGCGCTTCTGCCAGCCGGGGATGGGCGTCGGTAGTGTAGATTTCAAATTCATCCGAGTTCCAATAGCTGTCGAAGGTGGCGTTGATCTTCCGCAGGGTATCCGGCTGGTCCATGGCCGTCAGCTTCAGGTTCCATTCCAGGCCATTGCTCATGGCGGCGTTGGACAGGTTGGAGGAGCCCACATAGGCGGTGGTAAAGCCGGTATCCCGATAAAACACATAGGTCTTGGCGTGAAGCCGGGTGCGGGCGGTATCGTAGCTGACTTTGATTTCCGTATTGGGCAGCGCAGCCAGCTCGTCGATGGCCTTCACTTCCGTTGCGCCCATATAAGAAGTGGTGATGACCCGCAGCAGCCCGCCCCGGGCAGTAAACGCCTGGAGGGCATCGATGATCAGCCGCAGGCCGCTCCATTTCACGAAGGACACCAGCATGTCGATCCGGTCGGCGCTGGCAATCTCCTTTTGCAGCTCGGTGAACATTTTCGGTTCATGGGCCGCCCCGGTGAATAAGCTGCTAACCGCCATGGGCGTTTCAGGCCGGGGCATCTTGGCAGCGGTCATGCCGGTGATGCGGCTCGGATCGTTCTCCTGCAGAATTTGCAGCAGCTTTTCTGCCCGATCATCCACGGACTTTTCGCTCAGATCCTCCCGCTGTTGAGACAGCACATCCAGCACCTTGTTCACCAGCGCGATCCGCTGGACCGATTGCTCCTCCGTCCCGGCGGGCATCGCTTCCAATGCTGCCCGCACTGCTTCTGCCACATACCCGGCCAATGCCTGCGGCGCTTCCGCTGCGTCCAGCTTCTCCACATGCTTGCAGGCATCCGAAACAGACGCCAGCTCCCGGGATAAGGATTGGCTGATGATCTGTTCATAGAGGCCAGGTTTAAGCATACAGCATCCCTTCTTTTATTACAGTATTCGTTTTCGATACAGGGTGTTACTAAGCGGCAGAGTTATCTGTTCCCGTTGTTCATTTCTGTTACGACAGCCGTGATGCAGGCATCAAAAGCCATTTGCTGGTATTCTGGAGCGATTTTGCGGGCAGAGTCGAAATAATCGTGGATCGCTTTCACTGCATTCATGATCTCCTGGCGTTGCTCAGTGTCGTGCTGCTGCCAATGAAGATGCTGAAGATAATCCTGATTAGCATATTGGGGATTGAACAACTGATTGTATAGTGGATTCATATCATGCACACCTTCTAATAACTCTCGTTTATCAATTCTAACATGGCCTACATACTCAACATTTCAGTTATAAGTTCTTTTGTTAGAGTAGCAGAACGACTTTGAAAATGCGTCTGCCAAACACATTCTTTTACATACAACTCATGAGTCATAGTTATTTGATTGAATCCCTGCCTCCTTGCCTGTATAACATAGGCTAAGAAATCATCCACATATGAATGCAGATTTTCAATTAGCAACTTCATATAGGGCATAGACTCGCCATTGTGAACAATCATATTCCTGTTTCTATATATTCTCATCACTTGCCATATCACTCTTTTAGAATGCTTTTCAACAAACTGATATATGGATAATGGTGTTTTCAAGGCTTTATTATAGTATTCAATTCTTTCCTTAAGCAGAGGAAAGGCTGTACAACAATCTAAAAATTCTTGTCGTTGCTGAGAATACTCGTCGAGCAGGCAGAACTCACATATTTTTTGAACTCTCTTTCCTTCATCTTGTTCAGTTCCTATGATTTCTGTGTACTTAGTTTCTGAATAGTTTTTTATATCACTTTCTAATTGCAGGAACAGGCTATATAAATACTTGCGTTTTAGTATAGGAACTAAGCGCACACATATTTGTTGAATCCTATCGTTGGTATGTTTATTGCTTATGTCTAGTATAACCTCAAAAATTGACCATAAATCTAATAATTGATTTTTGTCATTTTTGCTGTCAAGGGAAAGATCATGTGCCCTAATAGCATTGAATAAAGCATTAAAGTCAGAAATAGACTGACTCTTTACAATGCTTTCAAAAGCTTGAGCAACTTCTTCTGTTTTCTTTTCTATCGTTTGCCTATTTGGCGTTTTTGCCCGCTGAACAGGGCTTACTTCTTCGTTTATAATAAAGAATTTCTGCGACTCATCGTATACACCAAATTGTATTTTCTCTAAATCAAACTTGTAATTATGATCGAACATTCTGTATATTGAAACATCATCAATGATCAAATCTTTTATCGAATCAACCGCTGAAAATGGATCTTTCGATTTTTTGTGAAAAACAATATACTTCTTTGGTTTTTTTGCCTTAAAGAAAATGGCCTCATTATGCGTATGACCTTTCATTGCATATTCGTCTAACATCGTTATATTATTGAGTGTCTTAAAAAACTGCAGTGATCCTTTGTCTGCAACTAGAATGATTTCATATGTATTTTTCTGATGCGAAAATATAGAAAGAAAATCCGAAATGACGTCAGGTGAAATAATTGACACCCTGCTTCGATAGAAAAACTGATTTGCTTGATAAGTAATGTATCTGGAACTGTAACCTTGATTAACCAATTCAGTAAGAAAAGATTTTGTTTGGCGAAACAAGTCTAATTGATCTTGCGGATCATTACTTTTTACTAACGCACATATATCCTCAACTAACATATCTGAATACCATGAAGAACGGAAGTATTTATTCTGTATTGCATAAACTGCATTTTTTGCATCTTGAAGGTTTAATTCTTCTGCCTTTGATATTCTTCGATAGCTTCCATTCGGTTGCATTTTCATAAAATAGTCAAGCGGGTTTTCTCCATGCTTGATAAATGTAATATCCTTCTCCAAAGTAGTATAAAGCTCCTCTATAATAGGCTTTAGAGAGCCTTCATTCACTCCAGATCTTTCAATCCCATTTATCACATTAATAGCATCTAAGCAGAGAAAGTGACTGTTTAAAGTAGATATTCTATTTGATGGAATTGAATAGTCAAACAGCAACTCATTAACAAGCTGTGCGAAAAAGAGAAGATTTTTGCAAGCCTCTATATTATTCCACTGTGAAAGATCGCCCTGTTTCATTGTGCTACTCCTTTCTTTTTTGCAGTTGGTCTATCCATCAACATTAGCTGAAGTATATTGCAGAGTTAGGCCATTTATTGTGTTTGCTCATTTCTGCCTACCTCTCCCACAGGAACAAGCTGCCCGGCCTCTGCCTGGCGCAGAATCCGTTGTTTCGCGTCATAATCATTAAAATCGCCCTGAAGCGCCCGTCCTACAACCATTGTTTTAGTCTGGCCGGCTTCTTCGCTGACTTCCATCAGTTTGCGGTAAAGCGCTGCATCAATCTTGATATTCAGACATGCATGGTCTTTTTTTGCGCGCGGCATGGTATTCCCTCCGCTCTTATAAAATCTCAGTTTCATTATAATTGATTTTGCTACACGAATCAATAGCTTCTTTCGTATAATTTACGTGTTTTGTCCAATCATGCGCCTTGGCAATATAGCCAGGGTTTTCTTTTTGCGAAATAAGACAGATTTCAAGCCTTAACAACATGCTGAAGAAGAAAATTTTCAAAAGTCATCTGTAAGTGTTTCCAAAATCGCTGATTTTCGCCATGTCGATTTGAGGGGAGAAAACAGTAAGGATGTTCCCCGCTGATGACGCCTTCGAAAGGCTATGTTACGCGGCAGAAATCAGCCTGTTAGAAACTTACTGGAGATGGTGTCACTTGCTCCGATTTTCACATAGAAGGGAAGCGGGCAATATGGAGCCGCTAACAGGAGATGATGCTGGCATGATTCGCATGGGTGATGACTGTTGATACTCGTGCGAAGCAATTTGAAAAAATTTTTCGAAAGAGGTTTCCAAAAGGCCCGATTTTGGACATTAGATGATGAATCACGTGCTGAAAAAATTTCCCGGAGGCGGTGTCAATTTGCCTAATTTTTCCCATGTAGGGGTGAGGGGTGTCTGGCTAAATGTGCAGCGTGAGTTTCGCCCCGGCAAAAAAATTTGCTCAGGTGTTTCCAAAATCGCTGATTTTCGCCATTTATAGGCGATGAGTTTCCCCTCATCATTCGCTGGCATCGCCAGCGAAGCGCACCTTGACAACCAGGACCACGTTTCCAGATCTGTCCAAACCGCGAAGATCTTCCTCTTCGGAAGGGAGCGCCGAAAGGACCGGCAGTGAGCCAAACAAGGTTTCTTGCCAGAGGCAGCAGTGAAAAATAAGCCCGAACCAACAGCAATGAAATGAATGCCGGCCGAAAGCCGACATGACAGATGGATTTCAAAGATTAGAGGGAGTACAGTGACAGAAAAGAAAAACGCACGATTTATTACAGCTTCAAGGCGACATCGGAAGAGGACGCCATCATTCAGAAAAAGATGAAAACCTTCGGGATCACCAATCAATCAGCCTTCATCCGCGCCATGGCCTTGAACGGATATGTGCTGAAGCTGGATCTGCCGGAGCTGCATAATGCGGTTCGCCTGATGGGCAGCCTGAGCAACAATGTCAATCAAATCGCCAGGCGGTTAAGCGAACACGGTTCCATCTTTGAAACTGAAATCGATGACATAGCAAATCGGCAGGAAGAGCTGCGGACGATACTGAGCAGCATTCTTCGCAGGCTGGATCAGATTCAACATTGAAAGGAGTACCCATGGCAGCCACAAGAATCATGTCCATTCACATCAACAAAGGGGAAAACCGCCAGGCAGTGTATTGGAGAACGGCTGGATTACATCATGAATCCGAAAAAGACGGACGGCGGAATTCTGGTTTCGACTTACGCCTGCTCGCCCGAAACGGCGGCGGATGAGTTCATGCTTTTCCGCCAGGAATACCAAGCAAACACAGGACGCACGCAGGAAAACGAAGTGATCGGCTATCATGTCCGGCAGGCTTTCAAACCCGAAGAGATCACGCCGGAGGAAGCAAACGAGATCGGAAAGGAGCTGGCGTCCCGAATGACTGACGGTCAGTTCGCCTACGTCGTTGCGACACACATCGACAAACACCACATCCAGCATGTATTATGTAAAGGAAGGTTTTAACCATCTTCCTTAAACTGCATGTCGTCTCACAAAAATCGAATATAAAAAGCAGTTATGGAAGAAGAAAAAATCTTCAAGTCTACAACTGCTTTTTTATGTTTGAAAGGAGCAATCTGTATGAAACTGACCTATCATCGCTGCGGCGACTATCTGCTTCCCGCCCTGACCATTCCGGATGAATCTGTAACGCTTGGAAAGTATGGCAGGATGCGCAAGACGTATCTCAAAGATCATAAGCCCATTCTGTACAATGTTCTGCTGCTTTCTGGTAAACTGACGGAACATCTTGCCGACGTGGATACCGAGTGTCAGAAACGCCTTGAACTCCTCCTGCCGCAGATGATGCGGCAGGAAGGCGTTGACGAAGCGCTCAAGGCTCGTAACCAGATGGAATGGGTGCGCAGGATGAACAGCATCCAGAACCGGGCGGAAGAAATCCTGTTGAACGAACTGGTTTACGCTTAAATCACAGCGCCGGAGAGAAAGCAGTCATGCAGCCGCTTTCTCCTTGCCCTGTGCAGCCAGATTCTCTCGAATATGGCGCAGAGCTTCGTCTTCGATGCGTCTTGCCCGGCTGATGCTTAACCCGTAGTCCCTCGCCGCTGCTGCCAGTGCGCACGGTTCGCCATCGAAACCAAACCGATGGCGAACCCATGCGGCATCGCGAAGCGACGAGCGATTTATTGCGTCATAGAGTGCAAGCAGCTTTTCCTTGTCCAGATAGAGCTGTTCGGGGCTTTTATGATAGATATCTCGACTTTGAACAGGATTATCGGATTGCATGGCTTCAACTGCTGTCTGGTTTTCTTCCAGTGAAACTGTGTTGATTTCAGGATGTGTTTGCCGAAGAGCGTCGAGCATTGCGGTGCGAACGACTACGGCGGCATACGTCAGGAACTTCCCCTTTTCCGGCATGTAGCGCTTTGCAGCGTGAAGCAGAGCGATTCGCCCCTCCTGCTCGTAATCGTCACAGCTCAGAACTGCGCTGCCGTATCGTTTTTCAAATTGAATCGCGGCTGAACGAATAAACATCGTATTCCGCTCAATTAACTGGGCACATGCTTCATGATTTCCGTTCTGAATCATCAGGCAAAGGGTTTCGTTCGTGATGGGCGTTCATCTCCATTTGGATATTGTAGGTGGTGTTCATATAATTCCAGATGGCCTGTTTGAGCTGATCGGTTGCTTCGCCCAATTCGGCTTGATATTCTTCTGGAACGGTGATCTGGTTCAGCGCCGCCGAGAGCATCCCCATGATGCCTTCGGGTCTGAGTTGCAGACCGTTTTTCTGGCGCGGAAGCACTTTCGTGATTTCGCTGAGCTTCTGTTTAGTCAGCGCCGCGGTTTGCCTGACACGTTCCGGTCCATCCTGCTTCATTTCAGCGAGAATCTGGCGGAAGTTGCGCGTGATGTTCTCGATCTCATCCGCATAGACCGGGCGTTTGAGCGCCTGCGCTTCCTGCACAGCGCCACGAACGGCGGACATATCCTCCGGGTTAGCCTGACCATGTTCCAACATGAGGCTGCTCATGGAGTTGTACATTTGATTCTGCGCGGCAACGCCGGAAGCCAGAACGCCCTCCTGATAGAGCGCAATCTGGCGGGTCAGCTCCGCGAATTTCGGATTTTCCAAAAGCTGGCAGACCACAGAATGGTTCAGCTTGCCCTGATGGAGATTGGCAGCTGCTTCCACAGACAGCCCCAGACGCTCGATGTCATATCCTTTGCGGGAAGGAATATCCGTCAGCCCCAGCAGAAAATCCGTCGAAACTTCAAAGTAATTCGCGATGGCGACAAGATTTTTACTGGACAGTTTGCTTGTTTTTTCAGCCATTACGCGGCTCAATGTGCTTTTGTCCATACCGACAGCCTGCGCCAGCTCAACCTGCGTGATGTTTCGGCTTCTGCACAGGTCGCGGATTCTGTCCATTGTATTTCCGGGAAGCCATTTTTCCTGCATCCATTCATCCTCCTGAGCTTTTTCTTTGATCGTATCATATCAGACTCGAATAGCCAAGTCAAATCTGTTGCATTTTTGCATCGGAAAAGCCGGCAAAACCGAAGCAGTTGAAAAAATGCCGCTTTTCAGACGATTTCCCATTTTTCCCTGTATATTCAGACAGTGCGTAAAAATGTTCTTTTACACCCTTCAAGACCGAAAAAATGTGTGAAGGAGGAATTTTATTGAAGGAAAATCTGATTACGGCGCTGTACGAGCGCCTGTCCCGCGACGATGACCTCGACGGGGAAAGCAACTCCATCGTGAACCAAGAGTTACTATGTAGAGGGTGGTTTCTCCCACCTAATACATATGACTGCGGCTCATTTGTGGTGAATGGAACAGCAGTTGTAG